>Ga0272441_10009666_pt1 | contig 14825 bp, 11 predicted proteins | sample SSMProp6N_FD_193582 | JGI IMG/M metagenome (GOLD analysis project Ga0272441, IMG submission 193582) | Marine sediment archaeal communities from Little Sippewissett salt marsh, Falmouth, MA, United States - SSM-Prop-6N | ecosystem: Environmental > Aquatic > Marine > Wetlands > Sediment ... | reverse complement strand
CATTCTCGACGAGGGAGAGATCCTCGCGCGTCCTTACAAACCCGAAGCGTTCAGGGTGTCGAGGAATCAGTCCGCCGCCGAGCGGGTTCATGCAGATCACCCCCCGGTTCAGGTCCGCCGCCGCCTTAATGCCCGCCTCGCGGTAGGCAAAGTTCATGACAGAGTATCCCAGCAGCACGGCCTCGAACGGGTAGTCACGCAGCACGTCCCCGATCTCGTCGCCCGTCATGTGAGAGGACACGCAGATATGCTTAACCAGGCCCTCTTCCTTGACCTTCTCGAACGCCTTGAGCGCACCCTTGCGCTTCGCGTAGCTCTCGGGCGTGATCAGGCACCACATGTGGTAGAAATCGATGGCGTCGAGTCCCATCCGCTTCAGCGAGGTTTCGAGGTCTCTGCGCACCGCGTCTTCGTTGGCCCCGAACGTTTTGGAGGAAACGTATAACGGACGCTCCGCTCGCGTCTTCTTCATGTCCTGCAGGGCAAGGCCGAAGATGTCTTCCGACTTCCCGTATCCCGGCGCCGTGTCGAAGTAGTTGACTCCGGCATCATAAGCCGCCTTGACCACGGCTGCGCCATCGTCCCAATCCGCTGGATCATGGCTCCTGAACCGCATGCCGCCGAAACCGACAACGGACAAATCAATTCCGGTCGAACCGTGTCGTTTGTAGATCATCGCAGACTCCTTTTGCCAGAACCACCGTATATCCGACCGCGCTGAAGCGCAACCCGTAATGCCGCCACGATCACGGGCACCGCTGCATGGTCTTTTCCTTTGGCCCTTTCTCGGACGCGGTCGGGGTGGAACCCGACCCTCCAGGGACCAAGAACCCGCGGTTCTGGTGTGGAGGGACGGCTTCCACGCCGTCCGAGAGCCCGAAATCAGCCAAAGGAAAAGACCATGGGCGCCGCTGTGCCCGCGGAAGAAACTGCTTGACGCCGTACGGCGTGTCGGCCTTGAGTCAGTGCCGTTCAGTTGAGGGCTCCATGTCTTTCGCAGGCTTCAACTGGCAGGACGCAGTGTCCGGGCAATCCGGAGTTGGGTGCTGAAATATGCCGTTGCGCGACTACCAGAAAGACTGTCTACGGACCATCCGCGCGCATTATCGCGCCGGGATCCGGCGCCAGCTCGTCTGCCTGCCCACCGGTACAGGCAAGACCGTCATCTTCGCCGAATTTCCGCGATTTTTCGGCATGAAGAACCGCATGCTCGTCCTGGCGCACAGAGAAGAGCTGCTCACGCAGGCGCGCGACAAGATCCGCCGAGCCGAGCCGAGCCTGAGCGTGGAGATCGAGCAGGCCGGCCGGAGAGCGGGGGCGGACAGCGACGTCGTGGTCGCCAGTGTCCCAACGCTCGGTCGCCAGGGCTCGCGGCGCCTGGCGCGGCTGGACCCGCGCGAGTTCTACCTGATCGTCGTGGATGAAGCGCACCATGCCACTGCCGCGACCTATCGGCGCGTGTTCGAACATTTCGGGTTGCTGAAGAACGGTTCGCCGCGCCTGCTTGTCGGTTTTACCGCTACTCCGAAACGGGGTGACGGCCAAGGACTCGACGCCGTGTTTCAGGAAATCACCTACGCGCGCAGTCTGCCCGATATGATTGAGGCCGGCTTTCTCGCTCCCCTGGCCGCCTACCGCGTTGAGACCGATGTGGATCTCTCGCGGGTCAGAACGCGCATGGGTGATTTCGTTGCCGGCCAGCTCTCGAAAGCCGTCAATATCGACGAGCGCAACGAGTTGATTGTCCGGGTCTACACGGAGCGACTGCGCAAGCGCCGCACCCTCTGCTTCTGCGTGGACGTGGCCCATGCACACAGCTTGGCGGCGCGGTTTCGACGGGCGGGGATCGCCAGCAAGGCCGTTACGGGCGAGATGCCGCGCGAGGACAGGGCCTCGGCCCTGGAAGGCTTTCGGGAAGGGCGTTTCCAGGTGCTGACCAACTGCATGGTGCTCACGGAAGGTTATGACGAACCGGCGGTTTCCGGCATTCTGCTGGCCCGGCCAACCAAGTCATCCCTGCTCTACGCGCAGATGATCGGGCGCGGCACGCGGTTGCACCCGGGGAAGAAGAACGTCGTGATTGTCGACATTGTCGACGTCACGCGCGACAACAAGCTTGTCTGTCTGCCGACGCTTTTCGGCTTACCCGACAATTTCGATCTCGAGGGCCATACCACTCGTGAAGTGGAAAAGGCGCTCAAATGGGTTGAAGAGAATCGCCCCTGGGTGCGTACCGATCTTGCCGCGTCCCTGCGCGACTTGCGTTACCGTTGCCGGCGCATTGACCTGTTCGACTTGCGCGTGCCGGAAGAAATTGCCGATGTGTCGGAATACGCCTGGATCGAGATCGGACGCGGGTGTTGCCGGCTGAATCTCGGGCGCGGGGAGCGGGTGATGGTGGCCCCCACCATTCTGGGCGAGTGGGAGGTAGTGCTTGAGCGAGCCGACGGGGAGACGACGGTGGCGTCCGCCGCCGACCGGCGCCGTGCCGTTCGTTCGGCGGACGCGTTTGTGGAGGCCAACCGGAAGGAAGCGGTGCCGCTGGTCCTGAGCCGCAGCCGCTGGCGTCGGCAGCCGCCCTCCGCGAGGCAACTCGATATCCTGCGCCGCTTGCGGCTCCATCTGCCGCGCGGCCTGACCAAGGGGCAAGCCAGCCACCTTATCGGCATGTTGCCCCCTCCCGGACCAACCCGGTCGCCGCGTTCGTGAGCCGTGCCCCGCATCCCGCCGCCCTCTCCGAGGAAGAAAGGGGTAAGCGCCATTCCGGGCCAGGCGTACCCGTTCCCCATAAGTCCGACCCCGGAACACAGATGGAAAGCTCAACCCCCAATATCCAGGAAGCAATCTCCAAGGTGCAAGTGCGGGAGCAGAGCGAATGAAGAGACCGCAAGCCGCGCCATTCCCTGCTCCCCCTCACTTGAGCATTGGAGATTGGGACTGTTGGATATTCGATTCCGAGTGTCCAGATCCTGCTTATGGGTAAAGGGCAGGGCTAGTTTTCGAGGACGACGCCCTGTTTCCCCTCGGTGACGGAACCGATCGCCCTCGCGCGGACACGCGACTGACGGAGCAGGCGCAACGCCTCCTCAGCGGCGCGCGGGCGGACCGCCAGCACGTATCCGATTCCCATGTTGAATACGCGGTACATCTCTTCGCGATCGATGGCTCCGGCGTCCCGGATAAACCGGAAGACCGGCGGCACGGTCCAAGCTGCGCGATCGATCACCGCGCTCAGTCCGCGCGGGATCACGCGTGGCACATTGTCGACGAGTCCCCCGCCCGTGATATGCGCCATACCGTGAACCTTGACCTTCGCCATGACGGCAAGCACAGGGCTCAGGTAACTGCGGTGCGGCGCGAGCAGTACGTCCGCCACGGTCCGGCGTGTGCCGGGGAACCTGCGATCCACCGTAAGTCCGGCCGTTTCGAACACCACCTTGCGGGCCAGTGAGTACCCGTTCGTATGCAGGCCCGAGGAGGCCAGGCCGATGAGAACGTCCCCCGCCCGAATCGTCCGGCCTGTCACCACGCGCTTCTTCTCGACGGAGCCCACGATCGTGCCGACCAGATCATACTCCTTCTCCGGGTACAGTCCGGGCAGTTCGGCGATCTCTCCCCCCAGCAGGGCGCAGCCGTTCCGACGGCACGCCTTGCTCAGCCCGGAAACGATTTCCCGGAACAGCGCAGCGGTCAGCTTCGAGATGCCCAGGTAGTCGAGGAAGAACAGGGGACGAGCGCCCTGCACCAGGATATCGTTGACGCAGTGGTTGACGATATCCTGGCCGACCGTGTCGTGCCGTCCCGCCATGACGGCGATCTTGAGCTTGGTTCCCACACTGTCGGTGCTGGCAACGAGGGCATGATCCTTGCCGGGACTGGCAAACATACCGCCGAATGTACCAAGCTCACTGAGCACGCCCCTTGTGTTGGTGCTCTTGACTACCCGGCGAATGGCCTTCAGCGCGACGTGCATCTCGTCGATATCGACACCAGCCGCCGCATACGCGGATTTCTTCTTCCTCATGTCCCTGCTCCCGTATCCCGCATCTCCTACAGGCCCAGCGCTTTGAAGGTCCGGTCGACGTCCCGGAAATGCGCCTGGATATCGAACACGCTGTCGAGATCCTCGGCCGTCACCAGCTTCATGACCTCGGGATCCTGCTCCAGCAGTGCCCGGAAGGACCCCTCGCCCTCCCAGCACCGCATGGCGTTGCGCTGTACGACCTCATAGGCGACGTCACGCGACACACCCCTGTCCGTCAGCAACAGCAGGAGCTGCTGCGAATGGATCAGGCCGCGTGTCTCCGCAAGGTTGGCGGCCATTCGCCCAGGAAAGACCCTCAGGTTCCTGACGAGCGGAGCCAGTTGCGTCAGCATGTGGTCGAGGGCGATCGTGCTGTCGGGCAGAATGACGCGCTCCACCGAGGAATGCGAGATATCGCGCTCGTGCCACAGCGGCACGTTCTCGAGACCGGCCACCAGGTTCCCGCGCAGCAGGCGTGCCAGCCCGCTGAGCTTCTCGCCGGTGACCGGGTTCTTCTTGTGCGGCATGGCCGAAGATCCCCGCTGCCCCTTCCCGAAGCATTCCTCGACCTCGTGCACTTCCGTTCTCTGCAGGTGACGGAACTCCTGTGCCCAGCGCTCCACGGACGCCCCGACCAGGGCCAGCGCGGCAAGGTACTCGGCGTGCCGGTCACGCTGGAGCACTTGCGTCGATATCGCTGCGACCTTCAGCTTGAGCTTTCGGCACACGTAGCGTTCCACGGACGGGTCGAGATGGGCATGGGTCCCCACGGCGCCGGAAAGCTGTCCCACGCGAATACGTTCCCGCGCGGCCCGGAGCCGCTCCTCGGCACGCCCGAACTCGTCGTACATGAGCGCCATCTTCAGGCCGAATGTCGTGGGCTCGGCGTGCACACCGTGCGATCGCCCGATCATGGGCGTCTTCTTGTAGCGCCGCGCCTTGGCCGCAGCCGCACGGCGCACGGCGCGGACGTCCCGGATCAGGATGTCCGCCGCCTGCACCATCTGCACGGCGAGCGCCGTGTCGAGAATATCCGAACTCGTCAGCCCGCGGTGGATGAAGCGGGCGGAAGGGCCGACGTATTCGCCCACGTTGGTGAGAAACGCGATGACATCGTGCTTGACCGTTTCTTCGATCTCCAGGATGCGCTCGACGTTGAAATCAGCCCGCTTCTGAATGCGTTTCAGGTCGGCATCCGGGACCAGCCCGAGCCGGTTCATCGCCTCGCAGGCGAGGATCTCGATCCGCAGCCAGATTCGAAAGCGGTTCTCGTCCGTCCAGATGTTCCCGATTTCCGGGCGCGTGTAGCGTGGTATCATCGTACGTTGCCCCCCCTTCGTGACATCCGAAGACTATACGCGACCGCGGCCGATGTTCAATGCCCGAAGTCTTCTCCCTCCTCCTTCAGGGTTCATCCCTCGGACCTCACCGCGTTGCCCTTCTACCTGCCTTCTCCCTTGCCACCCATCCTCAATCCGATATGCTCTTGCCGATATGCGTATTCTCATCATCGGCGGCGGTGGCCGCGAACACGCCATTGCCTGGAAGCTGGCGCACGACAGCCGGTCGCCCGAGCTGTTCTGCGCGCCCGGCAACGCCGGAACGGCGGATATCGCGACGAACCTGCCGATCGGCGCCGACGACCTGCCGGCCCTCCTCGAGTGGGCCGGGAACGAACGACCCGACCTGACCGTCATCGGGCCGGAGGCGCCGCTTTGTGCCGGAATCGTTGACGAACTGGAGGCCCTCGGACTGCGCGCCTTCGGACCTTCCCGCGAAGCCGCGCGAATCGAGGGAAGCAAAGTCTTTGCCAAGGAGGTCATGACGGCAGCAGGCGTGCCGACCGCCAGAGGGGAAGTCTTCTCGCGGGCCGAGGACGCTGTCCGGGCCGTTCGCCGGCGCGGCGGCCCGCTCGTCGTCAAGGCCGACGGCCTCGCCGCCGGCAAGGGCGTGGCGGTCTGCCAAACGGCCGCCGAGGCGGAAGACGCCGTACGGCGCATCATGTCGGAGCGCGCTTTCGGCGATGCGGGCGAGCGTATCCTCGTCGAGGAATGCCTCGTCGGCGAAGAGGCATCCATTCTCGCACTCGTCGACGGCCGGAACACGTTGATGCTGGCCTCGTCTCAGGACCACAAGCGCGTCTTCAACAACGACGAGGGACCGAACACCGGCGGCATGGGCGCCTACTCTCCGGCGCCGGTCGTGCGTCCGGAGCTCTGGCCGGTCATCCGGGAGCGCGTGTTCGACCCGACGCTTGCCGAGCTGCGAAGGCGCGGTATCGCGTACCGGGGCGTCCTTTACGCCGGATTGATGATCACGGACGAGGGCCCGAAAGTGCTGGAATTCAATTGCCGTCTCGGCGACCCGGAGACACAGGTCATCCTGCCGCGCATTCGAGGCGACCTGCTTCCCGCTCTGGAGGCCTGCCTCGACGGCGCCCTGACCCCCGATCACATCGAATGGCGTGACGAGTCGTGCGTCTGCGTGATCATGGCATCGGGAGGCTACCCCGGGTCCTACCGCAAGGGGTACGCCATCGAAGGTCTGCGCGAGGCGCAGCGCATCGAAAACTTGGTCGTGTTCCACGCCGGCACGAAACGAACGGATGAAGGAACCGTGACCGACGGGGGCCGTGTGCTCGGCGTCACCGCGCTCGGCCCCGACCTGCGCAAGGCGGTGCAGAAGGCCTACCGCGGCATCCTCGCCGTGAAGTTCGACCAGGCACAGTACCGGACCGACATCGCCGCCAGGGCGCTGTAGAGGATGCCGTCGGGCAAGTCACGTCACGGGTGAGGCGAGAGCGCTTTGTGGGACAATCTCAACGAGAAGGGAAAGACCCGATGAAGAACAAGCCCGAAATCGGCATCGTCATGGGCAGCGACTCGGATTGGCCGCTGGTGCAGTCGGCCGCCATTACGCTGCAACGATTCGGCCTGGCGTACGAGGCGCGTGTAATCTCGGCCCACCGCACACCCGACCTGGCGGCGGAATACGCGCGCACGGCCGCCCGGCGGGGACTCAAAATCATCCTTGCGGCCGCGGGAGGCGCGGCGCACCTCGCCGGCGTCCTGGCGGCCCACACCACCCTCCCGGTCGTCGGAATTCCCGTGAAGGGAGGCGCGCTCAACGGAATGGACTCCCTTCTCTCTACGCTACAGATGCCCGCCGGCATCCCGGTGGCGACGGTCACCCTGGGCAGTGCAGGCCCCGTGAACGCCGCACTGCTGGCCGTCCAGATCCTCGCACTGACCCGCCCGGCACTTGCGCGCCGGTTCCGCGCCCACAAGAACTCCCTTCGCCAGAAGGTCGTCAAGGGCAATGCAAGAGTCCAGGCGGACCGACCGAAAGGCGGCGGATCCCGTTGACCCCCAGGATTTTCAAGGTCTCGCCCGAGTCACCTGACGCGGCCATCGCGGCGGCCGGGCGAACGTTGCAGGCCGGATGCCTGGTCGTTTTTCCCACGGACACGGTCTACGGCATCGCCGCACATCCGGAGATCCCCTCGGCGGTCGACCGCCTGTTCGAGGCGAAGTACCGCAACCTGCACAAGCCGATCCCCCTGCTCGCCTCAAGCCTGGCCCGTGCGGAGCAGGCCGGGGCCCGGTTCGATCCCGTCGAACGGCGAGTCGCCGAGGCCCTGTGGCCGGGACCGCTCACCCTGATCGTTGCGGCGGGAGACCACGAGGAAGGCATTCGCGTGCCGGACCATGCCATCGCGCTCGCACTCCTGGCGGCCGTGGGGGGTACGCTGCGCGCGACCAGCGCGAACCGCAGCGGCCGCCCGCCGGCCGGCACGGCGGAACAGGCGCTCGAAGCGTTGGCCCCGTTCGTGGACGTGGTGCTGGACGCCGGTCCGATCGCCGGGGGCGTGGCGAGCACGGTCGCCCGGGTCCGAGGCGGCACCGTCGAAATCCTGCGCAAGGGCGAAATCACCGAGGACGACATCACGGCATGCCTGGCCCCATGATTCTCTTCGTCTGCACCGGCAACATCTGCCGCAGCCCGATGGCGGAGTACCTCTTGCGGGAGCGTCTCGGCCCGGACTCGCCGTGGTCCGTCGGTTCGGCGGGACTCCTGGCCGGCCCGGGCATGCCGGCCAGCCCGGAGGCCGTTGCGGTGCTGCAAGAACGCGGCGTGGACGGGCGTGGCCATCGCAGCCGGCCCCTCGACCGGGCACACGTTGACGCGGCCACTGTCATTGTGGTAATGACGAACGCTCACCGGGACATGCTCCAGGCCCTCTTCCCCGGAGCGGAGGAGAAGGTCTTCCTGCTGAACGCGTTCAGCAACGGCAACCGGAATGCGGATATCGACGATCCCATCGGGCTGCCTTCGGAGACGTACGAGCGGGTCTTCAGGGAAATCGAGACCGCGCTGCGCGGGCTGGCCGCCTTTCTTGACGAACTGGACATCGAGACATAGGGGCACACCATGAAGGTATTGCTGGGTGCGGATCATGGCGGATACGTGACCAAGGAGGCGCTGAAGGCCGACCTCCGGCAACGTGGCATCGAGGTCGAGGACATGGGATGCCACAGCGAGGAATCGGTCGACTACCCTGACTACGCCCGGGAAGTCTCCCTCCGCGTCTCGCACGATCCGGCAGCGGAGGGAATCCTGGTCTGCACCACCGGGATCGGCATGAGCATGGCCGCGAACCGTTTTCCCCGCGTCCGTGCCGCCCTCTGCATGACACCGGAGATGGCGCGCACCGCGCGCACACACAACAACGCCAACGTCCTGGTCCTGGCAGGCGGCCTGGTCTCCCGGGAAGAGGCACTCCGCATTCTCGACGAATGGCTTACCAACGGCTTCTCGAACGCCGAGCGGCACGCACGGCGTCTCGACAAGATCGCGACCGACGGACGGTGGGCCGGCGAGATCGAAGAGATCTTCCCGGTCGACCCGGAGACCTACGAGGCCGTGCGCGCCGACATGGCCCGCCAGTCGGACAAGATCAACCTGATCGCGTCGGAGAACTACGTCAGCCCGGCGGTGCGCGAGGCGCAAGGCTCGGTACTCACCAACAAGTACGCCGAAGGCTACCCTGCCAAGCGCTGGTACAACGGCTGCGAATGGGTCGATCGCGTGGAGCAACTGGCCATCGACCGCGCCGTGGAACTGTTCGGCGCCGAGCACGCCAACGTCCAGCCGCACAGCGGCAGTACGGCCAACATGGCCGTCTACTTCTCCGTCCTGGAACCGGGCGACACGATCCTGGCCATGAGCCTCTCGCACGGCGGCCATCTTACGCACGGCAACCCCGTGAATTTCTCCGGCCGGCTCTTCCAGGTCGTCTCGTACGGGGTCGACCGTGAGACCGAGAGGATCGACTACGACGCGCTGAACAAGCTCGCGAAGGAGCATCGCCCCAGGCTCATCGTTGCCGGGGCAAGCGCGTACCCGCGCATCATCGACTTCGAACGGTTCCGCGAGATCGCGGACGGCGCGGGCGCCCTGCTGATGGTGGACATGGCCCATATCGCGGGCCTCGTCGCGGCCGGATGCCACCCCAGCCCGGTTCCCTATTCCGAGTTCGTTACAACGACCACCCACAAGACGTTGCGCGGGCCGCGCAGCGGCATGATCCTGTGCCGGGAATCGTTTGCCAAGGAAGTGGATCGGCAGATCTTCCCGGGAGTTCAAGGCGGACCGCTCATGCACACTATCGCCGCCAAGGCGGTCTGCCTGCAGGAGGCCCTGCACCCCGGATTCAAGACCTACGCTGAACAGATCGTGAAGAATACCGCTGCCCTCGCCGACTCATTGCTCGCGCAGGGACTGACCCTGGTGTCGGGCGGCACGGACAATCACCTTCTGCTCGTCAATTTGGTCCCGCAGGCCATCACCGGGAAAGAAGTCGCCAACGCGCTGGACGCGGCCGGGATCATCGCCAACAAGAACACGATTCCCTTCGACGAGCGGAGCCCCTTCCAGACTTCGGGCATCCGGCTGGGTACGGCCGCGGCCACCACGCGCGGCATGAAAGAGCCGGAGATGAAGACACTGGGCGAGCTGATTGCCGGGGTCGTTCTCGCGCCCGCAGACGAGGCCGTCCGTGGACGGACCCTCTCCGCCGTGACCGAGCTGGCCTCCTCGTTCCCCGTGCCGTGATCGGGCACGCCCTGGCCGCATGCGCGTCTCCGGGCCGATGCCGGAACGCTTACGCGTTCCGCTCCCGGAAAGGGCTAGAAGCGGTAGTCCTTCAGCCGGCCCATCTTCGGCAGCCGTCCGACCAGGGGCATCGCGTAGTCCAGGAAGGCCTGCGTGACGCCGTTGGAGGCCCGGTTGATGAACCGGGGAGGAACGTCCCGTGTGTCCCGCGCCACCTTGCGCAGCGCAACACGCTCGTAGTAGACCCCGTACCGCTTGGTGGACTTCCGCTTGATCGCGATGGAACCGTTGTCTTCGCCGGCCACGGCGTGCCGTACGGCCACCGCCCCCACTTCACGGGCCTCCCGGGCATCCACTTCCGATGTGACGAAAGGGAAGGAACGCTGCAGGTACCCGAAGGTGTCGGCGCGAACGCGGGGGATCTTCGTCGATTTCTTGATGACCTCCGACAGAAGGTCGCCCAGGGCTCCCGTGCCGCTGAACTGCTCCTTGTTGAACCCGTCCATGGCTGCACTGGCCGCGAGGGCGTGCCCTCCTTCGTCCCGCAGCCCCTCGGACACTGCCACGACGCATCGTCCGAGTTTCGCGTAGACCTTCTCTACGTCGCCTACGAAGCGGTCCACGTCGAACGGCCGTTCGGGCAGGTACACCAGGTGCGGCCCGTCATCGTCGTATTGCTTTCCCAGCACGGAAGCGGCCGTGAGGAAACCCGCGTCACGTCCCATGATCACGTCGATCTTCACACCCGGCAACGCGCGGTTGTCCAGATTGTCTCCCATCAAGGCGCAGGCCACGAACTTCGCCGCGCTGCCGTAGCCGGGCGTGTGGTCGTTTTCCCGCAGGTCATTGTCGATTGTCTTGGGAATATGGAAACAGCCGAGCTCGTATCCGCTCTGCGCGGCCGCGTCGTCGACGATGTGGGCCGTCTCCGCGGAATCGTTCCCGCCGATGTAGAAGAAGTACCGCACGCCATGACGTTTCATGATCTCGAACATGCGAACGCAGTCGTCCGCGGTCGGCTTCTGGCGCACCGTGCCGAGGGCCGAGGAGGGTGTGGCGCCGACGGCCGCGAGGTTCGCGGCGCGTTCCTTCCGCAGATCCACGAAGTCCTCCTCCAGGATTCCCTTGATGCCGTGTCTCGCGCCGTAGATTCTGCCGACCGTCTTCTGTCCCTTGGCCTCCAGCACCGCGCCGATCAGGCTCTGGTTGATGACCACGGTTGGACCGCCGCTCTGGGCAATCATCATGTTCCCCTTGACCGTCTTGCTCATGTCATGTCCTCCGAGAATGGGTAGAACCCGGCCACTGCCGGACGAAGAAGCAGCGTGAATCTGCCAGTCTTCACGCTGGAGACGCAAGGCGAAAGTGGTGTAGGGTGCGGAAGAGGATGCCGCAGCATCTCCCGGCGTGCCCGGTTACGCAGCGTGTTCGAAAGGGTTCTCCATGGCTGACAGACGCCGCAACCTGAAGCCCCCCCGTGAAGCGGTCCCGCTGCAGGCCGTCCTGGCCGCCGTCATGAAACGGCTCGGACTGGAGGATCAACATTGGCTGACCGTGCTGGCACAGGAGTGGCCCAGCATCGCGGGAAAGGCCGTCGCTGCACACTCACGGCCCGGCCGGGTCAACGACCGGCACCTGGTCGTGTTCGTGGACAGCTCGACCTGGCTGAACGAGCTGTCGCGATACGGGAAGGGCCGCCTGCTTCGGAACCTGCAGGAACGCTTGGGCCCGGACCGCATCGCGTCGGTCAGTTTCCGTCTGGATCCGGATGCCGGCGGGCGGGCGCCGTAGCTGCCGGGCCTACTCCATCGGCACGACGCGGCGCAGGGTCTCTCCCTGGTGGAAGTCGAGGCGTCTCGCCTCGTCGGAGTAGGTGCGCGCGGCGTCCAGACCGTTGTGCAGGTAGCAGTAGATCGCAGCCCCCACGAGTTGCTCGGCGGCCGTCTTGGGCGGCAGGCTGCGCCCCCTCTTGCCCATCAGGAAGTGATTGATGAACTTGATCATCTGGGCCGCAGAGATGGTGTTCCAGGGGATCTTCCGCCCGCGTGCGTGAACCGATTCCTTGTCCGCCCCCGTCACGTCGATCGCGTTCGCTCCAAAACCGTATCCCCACCGCATCTTGTGTTTCTGCAACTGCGCCACCAGGAATTGCCTGAGTTTCTGCAATCGTTCGTAACGCTCGATATGGATCTTCAGCGCCGCCCGGCCTTCCTCGGTTTCCAGCTCGCGTTGCTTTGCCGTCAGTTCCTTGGCCGCGGTGTTGAACTCGTTCTTGGCCAGGCGCGTCTTCGCGGCTTCCCCGGCAGCGGCTGCCGCGTCAAGCTCCTGCTTGACCTTTGCCTCACGGGCAAGACGCTCACGCTCCAGACGTTCCCGCTCCGCCTGCTCGCGCTGGGCGGCCTCCCGGGCGGCGCGTTCCGCCTCCCGGCGGGACAGCGCCCGCTGCATCTCCCGCTCCAGCCCCTTGAGAAGATCCCTCGACTCTACGATCCATTTTCTCTGCTTGTCGGCCAGTTCCTTGAACGCGGCCGCCCGATCCCGCAGCCTGCCGGCGATCGATTCGGCGGCTACCGACGTCTTCACCTGAAGCACGCGGTTCCGCTGCTCGGTCGCCTCTTGCAGGGCCGCATCGGCTACGACGACCGCGGTCGTGATGGCTTGGACCCGTACGAGAATCCGCCAGCCCATCTGGCGGGCCTCCGGATGCTCGGAGAGATCGGGGAGTTCGGCCAGTTCCACGGAAACGTCAACCGGGCCGGGCAAGGACCCCGGTTCGACCGCGTCGGCAGGTTGCCCGGCGGCCACGGGCGTCTGGTTCGTGGCAGCACCCACGTTGGTGGCCGCCGGCTCCGCAGCGGGTGGTTCGGGTTGGGCCTCTTCGCCACCATCCCCGCCTTCCGCCGGCGCGGACGCGGCAGCAGGGGCGGCCGCGGGTGGTTCGTCGGCAACCGGCAGCGGGCCCAGGGGTTCCTCCAGAATGGTGGCCACGGCGTTCGTGGCACGCGTCTCCATCGCGGCCGCCGATGCGGCCCGCTCGGTCAGCTTGGCGGCCGTGTCCGCCACGCCGGCATATGCGTTCGTCGCCGTACCGATATACCGCGCCAGGTCATATTTCTCCCGCCGCATCAAGAGGGTCGCCTCGTGGCGGAGCCAGTAGTAAACGCCGCCCCCCGCGAGACCGACCAACAGGATCACCGCGAGGCATCCGAACGCAATCCCTTTCATAACGCGTTCCGTCCGGACCCTGTCCCGGGGCGAAGCCTCCTTCTTCGCGGGCGCCTGGCGCGATTCCACGGCCGGCCGCCGCGCTGCGGATGTACGGATCACGAGCTTGGGCTTCTTGTGGGCCGGGGCCCCGGGCTGGGCTGCCTCCGACTTGGCCGTGGGCGTCCCCCTCTTCTTGATACGGATCCGCTTCGAGCCCGAGGTCGCTGCCGGGCGGCTCTGGCGGATCTCGCGCAGGGCCTTCTTCATGTCCCCGAGGAGCGACGCATACGTCGGATAACGCCGGCCGGGCTCTACCTCCAGCATCCGGCCAACGATCTGCTCTACGCCCTCGTTAGTGTCCGGCCGCACCTCACGCAAAGGCGCCGGGGTCGTGTTCAGCCGGGCCTTCACTACCTCGACGGGGGTCTCCCCTTCGAAAGGCGGCTTGCCCGCGAGCGCATGGTACAGGGTAGCGCCGAGGCTGTAGATGTCCGACCGGGCATCGATCTTCTGGCGCCGGATCTTCTCAGGCGCAATGTAGTACGGGGTGCCCCAGATGGATCCCGCATCCGCCTGGCCGGTGAAAGTCGCGATCCCGAAATCGACCAGCTTCGCCTTCGACTTATCGTCGAACAGGATATTCTCGGGCTTGATGTCGCCGTGCACCAGCCCGACTTCATCCGCTGCGCGCAGCCCCTCGGCGATCTCGCATCCGACGCGCATAACGAATGTCTGGTCAAGCGGGCTCTCGTTCTCAATCATGAGGTCCAGGCTCTTGCCCGAGATCAGCTCCATCACGATGTAGGGCTGTCCCCGTTCCTGGCCGAACGAGTAAATCTGAGCTACGTGCGGATGGTTCAGCTTCGCGGCAGCCCGCGCCTCCCGTTTGAACGTCTCCACCAGGGCTTCGTTTTCGCCGACCGATTGCAGCATTACCTTGATGGCAACGGGACGGCCGAGTGACTCATCCCTGCCCAGGTACACTCCCCCCATGCCGCCGCGTCCGAGAAGGTCCAGCAGGAGAAACGGTCCAAAACGGGCGGGGACCTTCTGCTCGGTATCGCACTCGGGACAGCGAAACGCTTCGAACGGCGGCCTCGCCGAAACGTCGATCGCCGTGCCGCAATGGAAGCATTCGATCGTCGAGACCTGTTCGGTCAGGATTCCGGTTTCGCTGGGTGTGTTGTCGTCCATCCGGGCGGTTTTGTCTTGTGAGCAGAGGTCAAATTGTATGTTATGATTATCCGACGAGCGTTGTCCACGGTCAATTTCGACGGGACGCCACGATGCGCATGCGCCGCGTGCAGGCCGAACGCGCCGCCGGACATCGTGGCCAACGCGGGTGAAGCGGGAGTTCTTGCCTTGCATCCTGTGCTTTTCCAGATCGGGAAACTGACGATCCGCTGGTACGGGGCCATGATGGCCGTTGGATTCCTCGCCGGGCTCGCCCTGACCGCCGCGCTGGGCAGGCGGGAAGGCC
>Ga0272441_10009664_pt1 | contig 14830 bp, 11 predicted proteins | sample SSMProp6N_FD_193582 | JGI IMG/M metagenome (GOLD analysis project Ga0272441, IMG submission 193582) | Marine sediment archaeal communities from Little Sippewissett salt marsh, Falmouth, MA, United States - SSM-Prop-6N | ecosystem: Environmental > Aquatic > Marine > Wetlands > Sediment ... | reverse complement strand
GGCCTTTGCCGGAGGTCGTACCCTTTGCTGTCGAATGGGGATCGACGGCATTTCCACACCAGAAGTGGCTGGACTGGATGCAAACGTACCGACTTGGATACGGGCGAGTTTATCCTGAGAGCGGGCATCCATGGGTACCTTACGATGCCGATAAACGATTGATTCCCTTCGAGATCGTCCGTTGGGAACAGGGGCGCCCTATTGTTGATTTGACTCGATTTAATAACGATTACTGGAAAAACTTCGCCCGTGTTATTCAGGAGTGTGCCGATCGAGGTATCGTACTGCAGATGCAGCTTTATCAGCGCGTCTTTTTCCAGACGCGAGACGATGTGGCAACGTGGGAGACGAATTATTTTCACCCTCGAAACAATATCAATCAATTTCCCATTCCCCGAGGTCGAAATGGGTATACTTTGTGGAATGAAATGGTGGAACACGCCGAGTGGAGTAAGATTCACCGATTGTGGGTTCAACATGTGTTGGATGGTATAGGAGACAAAGGGAACGTTATCATCGATTTAATGAACGAAGGCGCTTTTAAAAACCAGGTGTCTAAAGCGTGGATTGAATGTACGTTGGATATGATCGAAGATTGGGAAAAAAGAACCGGCATCGACCTGCTCGTCGGGATGGATTTCGATCATTTCTATAAGAAAAACGATCCGGGATTGGATTATGTGCTCAGTCATCCGCGTATGGAGTTGATTATCTGTGAAGGATCCGAAGGCCATGTCGTGAAGGATCTCACGGCCGGGGAACGAAAACCGATTAAAGAAGCCCTGGTCGTTAAATATCGAGCACGTTATCGAAAGCCTGTCGTCAGTACGAACAGTCCGGGATACAGTGTTCATGAAAATCCGGAAGCGTTACGAATATACCAATGGTGTTCCATGATGACGAAGGTACAGGGCGCGGGCGTTTATGCGAAGACATACCCTATCGACTTTAATGAAGCAAATGTGAAGGCATATGCCCACCAATCTCGAATTCTGATGGAATTTTTTGATTCTCTGAAAGATTATGTCGCTTTGAAACCCGGGGGGATTCGGATTCATCAAGGGCCGGGCAAGTATTGCTTAACCATGACCTCGGACGAAGAGATCGTGGTTTATGTGCACAGAGGTCTCGATGGGAAAAACACGATGACCGATGAGCAGTTGATCTTGAAGGATTTACCGTTCAGAGAAGGTGAGGTTTCCTTAATGTTGTTGCATCCGGTAACGGGTAAGAAAGACAATAAGATATTAACCGTACGCAACGGTTCTTTGAGTATCGAGTTGAATGAGTTTTACGAAGATATCGCCATTCATATTTTACAACACTGACGAGATAGTGATTTGTCTTTGAAAGAAACACACATTAAGAAACATTGGGGCTACCTCGTTGTTTTCTTAGTTCTTTCATTGTTTCCTACTGACCGTTTATTCGCTGATGATGCCGAACGGGCTTTACGCGAGCAAGTCCTCACGACGATGGACAAGGCCGCGATGTTTTTCCGTACCCACGTCGCTTCACATGGTGGATATGTTTATTATTACAGTGTGGATTTTGAGCAGCGATGGGGGGAAGGTAAAGCCACTCGCGATCAAATCTGGGTGCAACCGCCAGGAACGCCTACGGTTGGTATGGCGTATCTCAAGGCGTATGAAGCAACGGGTGATCGATTCTATCTCGATGCGGCCAGAAAGGCTGCAGAAGCGCTTGTTTATGGTCAGTTAAGGTCCGGCGGTTGGACCAACAGTGTGGATTTCAATCCGCATGGACAACGAGTAGCTTTATACCGCAACGGGAAAGGACGCGGTAAAAACAATTCGTCGCTTGATGATGGTCAAACACAATCGGCGATTCAATTACTCGTTCGAGTCGATAAGGCTCTCAGCTTTCAAAACAAAGACATTCACGAGTCCGCACGTATCGCACTGGATACTTTGCTTGCCGCTCAGTTTCCCAACGGAGGCTTCCCCCAGGTCTGGACTGGTCCTTCTGCAAAGCAGCCCGTGATTCAAGCTGGCTATCCGGACTACGACTGGCGAACCGAAGGTCGGATTAAGAATTACTGGGACATGTACACTCTCAACGATAACGTACCCGGCTACGTCGCCCAGGCGCTGATCGATGCCTATCGAGTATATAACGATCAAAGGTACAGAACGGCATTAGAGCGGTTGGGGGATTTTCTGATTCTCGCTCAAATGCCCGATCCCCAACCAGCATGGGCGCAACAATATAATTACGACATGAGGCCCATCTGGGCGAGAAAGTTCGAGCCGCCGGGGATATCCGGCGACGAATCTCAGGAAGTGATTGAAACGTTAATGGAGATTTATCATATCACAGGCGAGAGCAAGTATCTCGAACCGATCCCGCGAGCGCTGGCCTATCTGAAACGTTCGCTGTTGCCCGACGGAAGGTTGGCTCGTTTTTACGAGCTTAAAACGAACAAGCCGCTCTATATGTTTCGGCGAGGCGACGTTTATACTCTCACGTATGATGATTCCAACCTGCCGGCACATTATGGATGGAAAATCGAATCGCGGCTGGACGAGATCGAGAAGAAATATAATGATCTTCAGCGTAAGACGAGGGCCAACCAACCGGAAGTGCTTGAAAGTCAAATCCGACAAATCATAGCTGGTCTGGACGAGCAGGGGCGCTGGGTCAGTATTTATAGAGGAGAATCTCTTGTGGGTCAGCCCAGGTTCAAGCCCAACGATTCTTACATATCAAGTGCAGTTTTTAGTCGTAATATTGAGATGTTGAGTGAATATTTGATCGCGACGCAATAGCTTAAATTGGGAGTATCAATAAAAATGAGAACTGTAAGGATCTATACCTTGATTTGTCTGTTGAGTTTGGCGGGATTTCTATCACAGAGGGTGACTCTCGGACAGAATCAAAGTAGCAGTCACTACAGTATCATCGAATCCAGCAACGAGTGGAAGTTACTTTGCGAAGGAAAACCGTTCTATATCAAGGGGGCTGTTGGCTGGGCTCATTTTGATGTTCTCAAGAGTTGCGGCGGCAACGCCGTACGGGCTCGTGCGAGCAAAAGGAATCTCGACCGGGCCTGGGAATACAAACTGTTGGTTATGGCGGGCTTACCGGTCAGGGGCGAACGTGACGGCATGGACTGGGGCGATCAAAGCATGGTCACCGAGCAAAAACGAAGAGTTCTTGAGATAGTCGAACAGTTCAAAGATCACCCGGCGGTGATGTTTTGGGCGGTAGGTAATGAGTTGGACTGGATTCCGCCGGGCAGGCCACATCATCCCGAACTTTGGAATCGACTCAACGATTTAGCTGTTGAGATCAAAAAGATTGATCCGCATCACCCAGTATTGACGGTGGTGGGTACGGGGCGTTTCGACAAAAAGATTCAGCAGATCGCTATGCATTGTAATGATTTCGATCTCTTGGGTATCAATACCTATGGGGATATGAGCAAAGTAGTGGCACTGGCAAGCGAACATTGGCCGAAGCCGTTTGTCATTGCTGAATGGGGTCCCACCGGTCACTGGCAGGTACCGAAAACTCCATGGCGAGTGCCTATCGAGCAGACCAGCACCGAGAAGGCTCAGGCTGTCTTCAGTCGATACACCAACACTATCTTGTCGAATCGTAATCAATGTCTTGGCTCCTTCGTCTTTCTCTGGGCACAGAAACAGGAGACAACGCACACATGGTATGGGATGTTCCGGGACGGTTTGAGGACCGAGTCGGTCGATGTCATGCAATATCTATGGAGCGGGTCATGGCCACAGAACCGAACCCCTGCCGTGTTGGGTCTGTATATACCGGGCTTTTCCGACAAGGATATCACTCTCGAACGGTACAAGACCTACCAGGCATATGTTGTGTGTTATGACGGCGACTATGATACGCTTGCTTACGAATGGGATATCCGGCCGGAGGTTGAGATTCCCGCGAATTCCTATGCTGGAGGGATGGAGAAACCCGCCAGACCCATCCCCGACCTGATCGAAGCCGATCAAGGTTCGCGTATCAACTTCACAAGTCCTGAAACGGAGGGTCCGTATCGTCTCTTCGTTCAAATAACCGACGGTCGGGGCAGTGCGGGGTACGCCAATCTTCCTTTTTATGTGAAATCCAGATAATAAAATGGTTTGCGATTGTTGGTATCGACGGGGGGTATTTCGTTTTTACTTCGAGATGCTTTCTTCGAGCTGGGCGAGCACGGTTTTTGTTTTTGAGACTTTATTGCCGGCCGGGCCTTGCCAGCGAATCTCCGCGTTTCTTTTTGTCATCTCTTCGATTTTCTTGCATGCCAGAAGCACCGTCGCGTGATTCTTATTACCCATGACTCGGCCGATCTCCGAGGAGGACATCTTCGTGTGTTTTCGGGTCAGATACATACTGAAATGCCGGGCCAGCGCGACAGTTCTGTTCTTTTTGGATGAGTGTAGTGTGGCCGGAGTGATTCCGAAATAAGCCGCGACGACGGACTCGATATCCGATACGTGGATGATCGGATCGCATCGTTCGAGATGCTCGGCCAGTACGGCGTTGGCCATGGAGGCGGTAATTTTCTCATTTTTCAATGCTGAAAAAGCGATAAGCTTGAGCAAGGCGCCTTCGAGCTCTCGCACATTGGTGTGCAGGTTTTCAGCGATGTGCCTGATTACGTTCTCGGGAATGGAGTGTTTGAGTTTTATCTTTTGGGTTTTCAGATATTGCAGACATATCCGGCAGCGCGTATCGAAATCGGGATTGCTCATCTTGGCGACCATGCCGGATACAAACCGGTTCACTAACTTCTCGGACAACTGGCCGATGGTCTTGGGGTGGGCGTCCGACGCCAGGATGACTTGTTTGCCCGCCAGGCTGATGGTATTAAAGGTATGCAGGAATTCCTCCTGCATAGAAGGTTTGCTGGCCAAGAAGTGAATGTCGTCGATCGCTAACAAATCCGTTTGCCGCATCCGGCGTCGAAAAGCCTCCAGCTTTTTTGTCTTCAAGGCCAGCACGAACTGATTGGCGAAATCCTCCGCTGAGAGATACAGCCAATGAGTTTGGGGGCGCTTCTGACACACTGCGTTGCAAATCCCTTGCAGCAGATGTGTTTTACCGACCCCGTGTCCTCCATGAACGAACAGCGGATTAAAAGTTGTTTGTTGCTCATTAACAATTACCCTGGCGGCGTTATAGGCCAACTCGTTCGACGAGCCGACGACAAACGTATCCAGATGGAACTTAAGTTTATTCTTCTGATAACCGCCCTTTGACGATGGGCGAGAGGACGAGGGACGAGAGACGATTCGTCCATCGTCCATCCTCTGTTTTCCCGTGCGGGCTTGCCTTTGACGCCCGGCCAGGGCCGGATTGATAGTGAAGGTAATCTGCGCATCAATACCGGTTACTGACTGGGCGGCATCGCGAATCTCGTTCAAGAAATGGTTTTCAATCCAGTTTGAAATAAAAGGATTGGGCACACTGACTTTCAAATATCCGTCCGTCAGCGTCAGTTGGGTTGAATTCTTGAACCAGATCCGATATTTTTGCTGCCCCACTTTCTCAGCGAGCGCCTCGTTGATCGATTCGATCACCTGAGCCGCTGCTTGTGCGTCGTGCTGCGATCTTTTCTCTGTCCTATTCTTCGGACTCTGTAGGCCGGATCGACGCGCGACAATTCCGTCATCCGTGACTGTACCCTGCATTCATTGACTCCTTTTTCGATAGTGAATGTGGTGGTGAGCATCCTCATGTATCCATCAATAGATCTATACATCCACGTATCAAATACCGAGCCTCAAGTATCCGTGATTAAGCGCTGAGAATCAAATGTCTTTTGAGGATTTTCTTTTCCACTTATCAGAGGTGGCTGTCTTGGTTGACTTTGCGCGAGAAAAAAAAATCTTCTTCACAGGTTTTGCACATTGTAAGTCGGCGTTGTGGAAAACTTGTGAATTGTATTTAGCTTCACATCCTTACTTTCAGTTCTGGTATGCATCATTTTATCAGAAGGATGTGTCAACCTCCCCTGTTAGCGGAACATACCATTCAGGTCGCTCGGGTTTATCAGGTGAATCGAGCAGCTCTCGCCATGCCTCGTCGGTGAGTCGATCATTCATCGGATGCTTGAATTCGTAATAGCTCAACACCGGTCCCGCGGTCAAGAAAACCGAGCCGTCGGTATTCGGGCAAGCGACGAGGATCAGATCGACTTTGCCTACGGCTTCTTCGATGACCGTGCCTTCCACGGTCGATGTATGGACGTCCGCTACGAGAGTTGTTTTCAGCGCGATGTCTTCCGTTCCTGTGAGGATCGAGTCTAAGGCTTTGGGCAGGGATTTGATAAATCGGTGGTCTTCGGTTGAAAGCGGTTCGTTGGTGAGTTGCTTGGAAACCATTTCGATGATTTGCTGGAGCATGGCCTCCAGTTCGTCGAATTGCCGGCGGGTTTGTGGTGTCAAAACATTGAGATCATCCAGTCCCCTTGAGGTCATTCGTGTTTGGGCCAACAACCGCCCCCAGAAAAAAGGGATGGGTTCGATATATCCCGGAGGCGGGGGCGACGGTCTCGGCGCGCCGCCTCCCGCGGCATAACTTTGCTTGGCATAGAGGATTGTATCATGCCGCAATTGGGTCCACGACGTCAAGGCGGTATGAAGTTGATGTTGTTGCCAGGCTTGCGTCCGCATGAAGTTCGGATACCCTTCGGGCAGGTCTTCCAAGAGAGCCTTTAATGTATAAAGCCAGGAGCAGTACAGATTAGTGTTCCATTGATCCGGACGCAAGGCGTCGAATTCATCTTTCATTTCACCGAATCTTTGCCAGAACAGACGGTAATTCGTATCTTCTTGTTCAATCAGGATTTTTAAAGCCTCTTGCGATCCGAGTACCGCCATTAGATCCAGACCTCTCACATAAACGCGGCAGAAACCTCCCATCCCGTCCGATCCGGCGGTAAACGGTGGATTTGTTTCATCACCCAGGTAATGAAGAACCTTTGGGAAAACCAAGTTCTGGAACATGTAGGAATCCGGTATAAAACGCTGGCCCATCAGGCGCATTCCTTTCGTCTGGTCCAGCATCTCGTTGAGCGATTCGTTCGTGATCGGGCTTCCTAATACAATATTGCCGGTTCCACCGTAAATTCTGGGTGATGGCAATAGGGCCAGTTCTTTCTTAAGGGCAAGGAGGTTATCTGGGTTCGCCAGATCGTTCAAGGCAAAACCGGCCTCAAACACCTGGTCCAGGGCCCATAGATAATCGTACGGCGTCAGATCGTCCGCAAGGCCCACATAAAAAGCCGTCACGGTGTAAAGGCGATCCCATAGGTCAAGTCCGGTTCTCTCGTCGATTTGGACGCTTTTCAGGGACGTCGCCAAGAAGAAGGCTTGAAGAGTCTGAATCCTGGCGTCGTATTCACTAATGAGACCTCCGAAACCGCCTTTGAGCAGAAAAGCCATGCGACCGTACCACATCAACGCCTTGAAATATTGCCTGAGTGGTTCACTTCGTGTGTAGTGCCCCCTTGGGATATACTGCGAATAGTCTTCCTCGTAAAAGAAAATATCACTCATGGCGAAACCTTGATGAGCTTCGATCTTGCCTAATTCGCTGAGGACCATCTCATTCACGAGTTCCGAAACGGGCGCATTCGGATCGAGCAGCTTTTGAGCGACGGACAAGTAAGCAATATTTCGTTGAGTGGCTTCTTTAAGATCGTCGTCGAGTTGTTCGTATTGCCGCCATGCGTCGTTCAGCAACGCCAAAGTGAGATGTTTGATATCCGGGATAAACTCACGCTCTTCGATACGTTTGAGTGTTTCGTCGAACTGGAGATGGTAGAGGTGAAGAAAGGTATCGGTTGTCACAAAAAGTGGGATGTCCAGAGCTAATAAGTACTCGTAATACGAAACGATGTTATCCGTTCCGAGCCATGGAAAGGGTAAGGTAATATGCCCAATCGCAAAGCCGTTTTTTCGGACAAGGTCGGCTACGGAATCTACTGGGAGGGCGCGAGCAATATCACTCAGGTTTGTCATATCGTTGAGATTCAGCGGCAACGTATAACCTGGAGCATTAGGTTCGATACGAAGCTCATAAGGCTCGTAGTACCGTCCAAGCGTGAATTGGGTTTGCCCCTGGACCGGAATGGCTGCTCCCGCTACTGCGAAAACGACCATCAGGATCAGTAATACGAAGCTTTTCCTTCCAATTTTCATCATCTCGTTCCTTATCTTTGGGCTCCACAGCTTCTTGATATCTAACGATTATATCTTTTTCTGATGATAATTGCAAGAGTTCATGTCCCCAAGAGCAGAAGGAGGACGCACATTCCCTTCGGAACCGGTAAAGACAGGGCATACCTTGAGCCTGAGGATCCTACGAGAGTTCCCGAGTCATAGTGTAACGCTGAACAGTTATTAGCCCGGAATGAGGCCTATTGCCCGGAACGCGCCTTGGAATTCCGTCCAATCGGAATGTTTGTCGTTCAGTGTCGGGGCATTGCAATCGTTCCGGTTCTGGCGACGCTTTTGATGCCGTAAGGCTGGCACACGTTGATGAACGCCTCGATTTTTTCCTCGGGTCCACTGACCTCGACCATGACGAACTTCTGACCGATATCAACGACCTTGCCTTTGAACATATCGATCAGCGAGAGGATTTCCGGTCGTTTCTCCGGCGGCGCCGAAATGGCAATCAGCATCAAATCGCGAGCGACGACCGGCTGGCCGGCGAAATCCTGAACTTTGACGACCGGAACGACCTTGGCTAATTGCTTGCGGACTTGCTCGACAACCCTGTCGTCGCCAATGACCACGATGGTCATCCGGCTGAGCAAGGGGTCTTCAGTTCGACCGACGACAAGGGAATCAATGTTGAATCCGCGGGCGGCAAACATGCCCGCGACGTGAGCCAGAACGCCGGGTTTATTCTCGACTAATGCACTGATGATGTGTTTCATGATTCAGATCAACCTTTCCAATATGTCCAGTCCGTCCATTTCGTTCAGACTCTTGCCGGCCGGAACCATCGGCCAGACGTTCTCTTCCGGCTCGACCCTGAAATCAACCACGCAGGGCCGTTTCTCCTTGAGCATTTGTTCGATCGCTTTCGACACATCGGCTTTCTTATCGACCGTCATGCCGACCGCTCCGAAGGCGTTCGCGATGGCTTCATAGTCCGGATTCTTCAGATAGCTCTTGGAATACCGTTTTCCGTAGAAAAGTTCCTGCCACTGCCGGACCATCCCCATATATCCGTTGTTCAGGATGCACACGTTGATGGGCAGATTGTGCTCGACCGCCGTGGCCAGTTCCGTTATCGTCATATTGAAGCTGTGCTCGCCGTCAATATCGATGATGGTGGCCTCGGGCATGGCGATCTGGGCGCCGATGGCGGCCGGAAGACCGAAACCCATCGTCCCAAGCCCGCCGGAGGTGATAAGCTGCCGGGGGTGGATGAATCTGTAGAACTGGGCGGCCCACATCTGGTTTTGACCCACGCCGGTCGTTACGATGGCCTTGTTCCCGGTCTGGCGGCACAGTTCCTCGATAACATATTGGGGTTTTAGTGTCGATGCATTCTGATCGTAGCGGAACGCAAACTTCTTCTTCCACTCGGCGATCTTATCGAACCACGCTTTTCGTTCGCGATGTTCGACCTGCTTGGCTATCTCGCTCAAAATGACTTTCGCATCGCCCACAACGGGGATGTCAACATGAACGTTCTTCGATATGCTGGAGGGGTCGATATCCAGATGAATGATTTTTGCGTGGGGCGCAAAGGTTTGGATTTTACCCGTCACGCGGTCATCGAAGCGGGCGCCGACCGCGATCAACAGATCGCACTCCTGGACCGCGTAGTTTGCATAGGCGGATCCATGCATACCGAGCATATCGAGTGATTCCGGCTTCCTCTGATCGTAGCTGCCCAATCCCAGGAGTGTCATCGTTACGGGAATGTGTGCTTTTTCGGCCAATACCCGCAATTCCTCGCTGGCGTTGGCGGTAATGACGCCACCGCCGACATAAAGGACGGGGCGCTCGGATTGGTTGATAACGTTGGCGGCTGTCGCGATTTGCCGGGCGTGTCCCTTCGTTCGGATCCGGTAGCCGGGCAGATTCATCTCCACCGGGCCGTCTGTGCGACACTTGGCGACTTCCACGTCAACGGGCAGATCGATCAAAACCGGGCCGGGACGCCCGGTTGATGCGATGTGAAACGCTTCCTTGACGATGCGCGCGACGTCTTTGACGTCCTTAATGATACAGTTGTATTTTGTGACTTGCCGGGTAATGCCTGTCGTATCCGCCTCCTGGAAGGCGTCATTCCCAATCAATTCCGTACGGACCTGGCCCGTGAGAGCGACCAGAGGCACCGAGTCCATCATCGCCGTTGCCAGCCCGGTAACCAGGTTGCAGGCCCCGGGGCCGCTGGTCGCGACCACGACGCCGACTTTGCCGCTCGTCCGGGCATAAGCGTCGGCCATATGGCACCCGCCTTGTTCGTGGCGTGGAACGATGAAATTGATCGGCGCATCATACAATTTGTCGAACAGGGGCAAGACGACCCCGCCGGTATAGCCGAACATCGTATCGACGCCTTGTTCGATAAGCGAATCGACGATGATCTGAGCGCCTGTTTTCACATGGTTTGTTTCTTCAGACATTTTTGTTCTCCGTAGCTTTTCGCTGATTATCTGATTAACTGCTGGATAGGATATTGAATCGGCGGTCTCGGCGCCTTATCGTAACGAAGCATTCGTTGGGCCGCCGGAAACTGCGTAGAGGGCATCAAAGAGAGGCAACACCTTGGCCCCGGTATAACCGAATATGGTATCGACGCCGAGTTCAAGTAGAGTCTTGACAGTGATTGGCGCGCCGCTCGCATAAACGGGCTTTGAGACACACTGGGCAGAGTCGCCCGAAGGGGAAGTAAAAGAACGCATTTTTTCAGTCTCCTGACAAACATAATGTCATCCCAACGCTTACGGCTTTCTTTGGTTTTCCGATAGGGCTAACGGGGAGATGCCGAATCATCCCAATCTACCACTATGGACATAACAGCTTGACCGTAATGCCGTTACCACCCTGACCGTCAGGGTGTATCAGGTTCGCATTTGCATGTTTTCATACAAATACACGAGTATTATATCAATATCACTCTCCCGGTTCAATGTTTTTCGGCAAAATATGTAAGCTTCCGTAAAAAATTGTCCTATTTTAACACAAACAGAGACTTTTTTGAGCCGTACAGGAGAAATAACTGGCCAAAAAATGAATGGCTGATACAATCTTAGTCGAATGAATTTTTTGGAGATTTCTTATGTGTGAATCATGTGGTTGCAGCCAAACCAATGCCGATCAGAGTATACAGGATAGAATTAACGACGCCATCGAAGCCATTCGCGGGGGGTTGCAGAGTCATGGCGGCGATGTCGAACTGGTGGGTATCGATGAAGATAATACCGTGCGTGTGCGCCTGCAGGGGGCTTGCCAGGGTTGCCCCGGGGCGGCGATGACGATGAAAATGGGGATCGAGAGAATCTTGAAGGAAAGGGTGCCCGAGGTCAAAGAAGTCATCGCCGTGGATTGAGCGTGCTGTCTCAGGACGCTTCGGATTCAATGCACTTTTTCAGAAGATGAAGAGCTTACACCTCTTTCAAGTTGTAAGCTCTTAGATGATATTGGGCGTTCTGTTGCTTGCTAAGGTAATCGAATTTTCGACTATTGGACTGGAGGAAATTCCTCGAATAAATGCTCGGCAAGAACGATAAGGTCCTGGACATCGACGATGCCGTCGCCCCAGGGCATCGGGCCGATGTCACATATTGAATTATCCGTGCCCCAATGATCGACCATGATGACCATGTCGGCAGCGTCCACGATTCCGTCGCTATTGAGGTCAACAATGGGGGAGATTGTCGATTGCCACAGATCCCACGTGTTAAGATTTGCTCTTCCACAGCACCAATAGAGCGTAGAACCGTCCGCGGAGATACTGGGTTTCTGCTCTCCGTTCTGAGTGTTGATCTCCGGTCCAAGGCGTATGGGCGTTCCCCAGCCATCGTCATTGTGCGTCCGTGTCGCTAACCATATATCCGGTAAGAGGGACACATCCGCGTAATCAGAATAGAAAAAGAGGGCCAGTCCGTCACTTGATATGTTTGCACCCCAACTTCCAGAGCCCTGGCGAGATGGCATGACGTCCAGCTTCAGCGGTGTCTCCCAAGGGCTTTCCCTTGTGGCTCGAGTTGTCATATATATTTCACCACCATAAAAAATATCAGGATTTGTAGGGGAGAGATAACCTATTTTGGAGAAGTAAAGCGAACAGCCGTCCGGCGAAATACAAGGACAAAACTCAGGGCCCTCGGAATTAATGGGAGACCCAAGATTCACCGGTTCACCCCAGGGATCGTCTTTTGAGGGGCGCGTTGCTACCCATATATCACCGCCGCCCAATTCACCAGGCCTATCAGAAGTAAATACAAGCATTAGCCCATCGGCTGTAATAGATGGCTGACTCTCGTAATATTCACTGTTGACGGGTGCTCCGAGATTTGCCGGGTCTCCCCAATAACCCTCTGGATTACGTTCTGAGGTTTGCTGTATGGATACCCATATGTCGCCGTCCCCGCACCCACCTGGCCGAAACGAGTTAAAGTACAACGAAAGACCGTCTGGCGCGATAAAAGGGTCACCGTCAGCGTATGAACTATTAACGACAGACCCAAGATTGACACGCTCGCTGAAGGTGAAATCCGCGTTGGCCATTCCGCCTCCCACAACCATCATGGCCATAATGACAACGACGACGACACTTATTCTGTTACTATTCAACCCAAACATACGACACCTCACTTTCCGCCCTTCCGGGCAATAAAAACATAGATTCTCAAAGCCTTATGGCACAGTTACAATGACACACCCATTGCTCTTTTCTGAGGGTTGACCCAATATCTAAGCGGTCATTCTATCATCACGATGGGGCTTCCTTGGGTCGCTGCTCTCCGGGTCTCCGTATATATATTGCCGAAAAAAACCTCCATCTTGCGCTGGTATGAAAAAATTTTTCGCTTTTTTGGACGCCGGCAGGGTACTTTCTCGGGCGTCTGTGCGAACGTGGGAGTTCTCTATCATTGTGGTTGTAGGCCATGGAGAGAACTTCACCTGGCCTCTTTGTTTGTCTGCTCTGGGCTTGACTTAGTCGCGTTCAAGCCGTATATTTCTAATTGTGGCCCCAGCAGAATGCCACATTAGAGGCAATTTCCCGAAATCGGTCCGGTATATAACGTTTCTGGTCAGATGCTATGCGGTTTGACGATTACACAGATATGGGGGGTGTGGGGAAAGCCTTTCTAACGACCCATTGGTCCCTCATTGAGAACATCGGCGCGAGGGATAACGACAAGAATCAGGCTTTGATCAATCTGCTACTCAAAAAATATTGGAAGCCGGTCTATTGCTATCTTCGCCGGCAGGGATACAGCAACGAGGAAGCCAAAGATTTGACACAAGGGTTTTTTCATGAGGTCGTGCTCAATCAGAATCTTATCCGGAAGGCCGATCAGACGAAGGGGCGGTTCCGGTCTTTCTTGCTGCTGGCCTTGAATCGTTACGTGCTTAAAGTCAAACGGGACCAAATAGCTCAGAAACGCATGCCCAAAGGGATGTTAGTTTCTTTGGATACGGAGGCGATGGCCGAGTTACCACGCGGAGTCACGACGCTCACTCCGGAAGATGCTTTTACGTATGTCTGGGTATCCGGACTGCTGGAGCAAGTACTCGATGAGGTGCGAGCGTTTTATACTCAGGAGGGAAAGACGGTCTATTGGCATCTTTTTAGGGACCGGATCGTACGGCCCATTATGGAGAGAAGCGATCAGCCGCCGCTGGATCAACTTTGCACGACGTACGATATATCCGACACGGCCAAGGCGTCGAATATGATGGTTACGGTAAAGCGGCGCTTTCAGACCCTGTTGATACAGAAACTACGGGATTCAGTAATGTCCGACGAGGAAACCCAGATGGAATTAGAGGAAATAAGAGGATTTTTGCCTAAGCTGGCGCAAGATGACGCCTAATATCGGTAATTACTATGGGGAGATGAGAATCGCTCACTGCAAATAGTTGATGTCAAGCGATAGAAAAGTTGAAGGATTCAGGGTATTCCCGTATGACAGAAAAATCGATATTCGATTTAGACCCTGACCAGTTGGATCGTCTCTTGTCCATTGGCGCAGACGCCGATAAGGAACAAAGCTCAAACGAACAAGAGGCCCAAGCTGATCAGGAGCGAGTAGCGCCCGAAGGCGGATCAGCTTTGTCTGGCCCACCACAGTCGGGCGACCCGACGGCCTCTCTATCATCTGTTGTTGAGCGACCGGGCGGCTGGATGGGTCAGTACAAGCTCCTCAGCGTCCTGGGCGAAGGCGGGATGGGGATTGTTTACTTGGCTGAGCAAGAGCGACCTATCAAACGCCGCGTAGCCCTAAAAGTCATCAAGCCGGGCATGGACTCCAAGCGGGTTTTGGCGCGGTTTGACGCCGAACGCCAGGCGCTGGCGTTGCTGGATCATCCGAATATCGCGCACGTCTATGATGCCGGGATGACAGAAACCGGGCGGCCCTATTTCGTGATGGAGCACGTCAAGGGCCTGCCCGTAACCGAGCATTGCGACCACTATAAGCTGACCATCGAACAGCGATTACGACTGTTCCAGCAAATCTGTCAGGCCGTCCAGCATGCCCATCAGAAGGGGATTATTCATCGCGATATTAAGCCCTCGAACATTTTGGTCACCATCCACGAAGATCAGGCAATCCCGAAGATTATCGACTTCGGCGTCGCCA
>Ga0272441_10009662_pt1 | contig 14836 bp, 10 predicted proteins | sample SSMProp6N_FD_193582 | JGI IMG/M metagenome (GOLD analysis project Ga0272441, IMG submission 193582) | Marine sediment archaeal communities from Little Sippewissett salt marsh, Falmouth, MA, United States - SSM-Prop-6N | ecosystem: Environmental > Aquatic > Marine > Wetlands > Sediment ... | reverse complement strand
GCGGACGTAATGGTGGCTCCCGACGTGTATAAATGGAAGGAATGTCTCGCGAAGTATCCTCCCACCCCGCCGTCGGCCACCATCGGCTTTGACGATGTCGCCATGTATCAGTACACCGGGGGGACGACCGGCGTTTCCAAGGGAGTGATGCTGACCCACGCCAATCTGAGCAAGCAGATGCAGCAGCTTGATGAGTGGTTTCCCAAGGAGGTGCTCAAGCCGGGAGATGAAGTTGCCTTGGGGGCCCTTCCGTTCTTCCATGTGTTCGGACTGTCCGTCACGATGAATTTTTCCATCTACATGGGATGGACCGACGTCCTGGTGCCGCGACCCCAGCCGGAACCGCTCCTGGAGGCGATCCGGAAGTTCCGACCCACCTTCGCGCCCCTCGTGCCGACGATGTACATCGGTATGTTGAATCATCCCGACCTCAAGAAGACGGACGTCACGTGTCTCAAGGGAGCATTTTCCGGGAGTGCGCCACTTCCCGTCGAGGTAATCAGGGATTTTGAAGAGAAAACAGGGGCCATTATCGTGGAAGGCTACGGTTTGACGGAGACGACGCCGGTCACCCATGTCAATCCCTTTGCCGGGGGTGTCCGCAAGGTCGGCAGTATCGGAGTTCCCATCTCCGATACGGAATGCCGCATCGTCGATCTCGAAGAGGGCACCAGGGATATGCCCGTCGGGGAATCGGGTGAGTTGATCATCAGGGGTCCCCAGGTAATGAAGGGGTACTGGAATATGCCCGCTGAGACGTCACAGACTATTCGCGATGGGTGGTGCTATACCGGTGATATCGCCACGATGGATGACGACGGATACTTCTGCATCGTTGACCGGAAAAAAGACATGATCATATCCGGAGGATACAATATATACCCTCGCGACATTGATGAGGTATTTTATGAGCATCCGGCGGTGCAGGAGGCCTGTGCCATCGGTGTTCCTGATCCTCACCGGGGTGAGAGCATCAAGGTTTTTGTGGTACTGAAGGAGGGCGAGGCGGTGACAGAGGAAGAGCTGATCAGTTTCTGCGCCCAGAAACTCGCGAAATATAAACTGCCGACGGAGATTGAATTTCGCCCGGAACTGCCGAAGACGAACGTTGGCAAGATCCTTCGAAAGGAACTGCGAAAGGAAGAGCTGGAAAAGAGACCGCAGTAGGACTGCTGCATGTTGTGACGGTTCGAAGATGAACGGTAACTGCCCCTGCGACGCACCGGTCGCAGGGGCTTTTTTGTGGTGTTTTCGTTAAATATTCATTATAATTATTAGATACATAGTCCACCTGCTGGGTTATGGCAGGTTCGTGGTGCACTGACAACAGCGCGTGCCTGACGACGGGGAATAGCTGGTGCCGCTCTTTGCGGTATACCATACAGACACGACCTTCTTAACAGAGTCTTTTCTCCATCGAGAGAAGAAAGGACGGGTGAAGAACATGGAAGAAGAATCTCTATACGGCAAAAAACCCTGGTTGAAGTCCTTTGAAGCGGGGGTACCTGAGTTTATTGCGTACGAAGAGATCGCTGTGCCCGATATCCTGGACAGGACGGCGAAGGAGTTTCCCCGAAACACTGCCCTTATCTTTCAGGGATATACCATGAACTATGCAGAACTGAAAGACATGGTGGACCGGTTTGCCACTTGTCTTGCCGGCTTTGGTATCACGAAAGGTGATGCTGTCGCCATCCTTCTGCCGAATCTGATTCCGTGTGTGGTTGCCTACTATGCAATTCTGAAGCTGGGCGGCATTGTCGTGTTGAACAATCCCCTCTATACGGACCATGAACTCGAGCATCAGTTCAACGATTCAGGGTCTCGAGCCCTCATTACCCTCGATCTCTTGGCAAACCGCATGATCGATCTCAGGCCGAAGACGAACCTCACACAGATTGTGTATACGTCTCTCGGAGACTATCTCTCCTTTCCCAAGAATCTCCTCTTTCCCCTCGTGGCGAAGAAGAAAAAGCTGGCGGCTGAGGTCAGATCTGCGCCTGACGTATTTACATGGAAAGAGTGTGTTACGAAGTTCAGCCCCGATCCTCCCACGGCAGCCATCAATTTTGAAGACGTAGCAACCTTTCAGTACACGGGGGGTACCACGGGGATCTCAAAGGGTGTCATGCTGACACATGCGAATATCTGCAAACAGATGCAGCAGGCCGACAGGTGGTTTCCGAAATTTCACAAGGGGGAAGAAATAGTGCTCGGGGCACTTCCCTTTTTCCATTCATTCGGGATGACCACGGCCATGAATTTTGCCGTTTATATGGGATGGGCCGATGTTCTGGTGCCCCGCCCGCAGCCGGCAGAGCTTCTTGAGGCCATACGGAAATTCAGGCCGACCTTTGCCCCCCTCGTCCCCACGATGTATATCGGCATGCTGAACCACCCCGACCTCAAAAAGACGGACATGACCTGTCTGAAAGGATGCTTTTCGGGGAGCGCCCCGCTGCCCGTCGAGGTGATAAGGGAATTTGAGTCCACAACGGGGGCGGTCATTGTTGAAGGGTTCGGCATGACGGAGACAACACCCGTGACGCACATCAACCCGTTTGCCGGGGGAGCCCGGAAGGTCGGAAGCGTTGGTATTCCCGTCTCCGATACGGAGGCACGCATTGTCAATGTGGAGGATGGGGTGTCTGAAATGCCCGTCGGCGAACCCGGGGAGCTTGTGGTGCGAGGTCCCCAAGTGATGAAGGGGTACTGGAACAGACCGGAAGAGACGGCGAAAACGCTTCGTGAAGGCTGGTGTTATACGGGCGATATCGCCACGATGGATGAGGACGGGTACTTCTACATCGTTGACCGTAAGAAAGACATGATAATATCCGGGGGTTTCAATATTTATCCCCGGGATATTGATGAGGTCTTCTATGAACATCCCGCGGTTCAGGAGGCCTGCACGATCGGCATTCCAGATCCGAGGCGGGGAGAAAACGTGAAGGTATTTGTTGTCCCGAAGGAAGGAGTGGCGGTCACGCAGGAAGAATTAATTGCCTTCTGTGCCGAGCGACTTGCAAAATACAAACTACCCACGGATATCGAATTCAGAAAAGAACTTCCCAAGAGTACCATCGGGAAGATTCTTCGCAAAGAATTGAGGGCGGAGGAACTGGAAAAGAGGAGTCACCAGGACCAGTGAGGTGTTCTTACGTACTGACGACAAAAAGCCCCTGTTTCAGGGGCTTTTTCATGGCTTTTTTGAACAATATTTACTAGGATACGTGTCGGGTGACACGGTGAAGGACACGGGAAGAACTCGAAAGGGCCATGATTTGGCACCTCGCCACATCGTTTCGTGAACGGTAAAAACGGAATACGGGAGGATACAGATGGTTGCATTTCAGGAGATCGACGGATGTAGCATTGCCTCGTGGATTAATGACGGAGGTTTTTCAGAGAGCAGAAAAAATCTGGTATTCGTCCACGGTTCGGGAGGGAATCAGGCATTGTGGGAACGCCAGTACCGGGAGTTTGCCGACGAGTGTAATATTGTCGGGGTGAATCTTCCCGGTCACGGACAGTCTGAAGGGACGGGTGAACGGGAAGTCGGCCGCTACGTCGAGTGGGTAAAAAAAATAGTGGAAGGATACGGGCTGAAAAAACCTGTTCTTGTCGGCCACTCCCTCGGTGCCGCAATCAGTCTTACCTTTGCGATACAGTACGGTGAAATGCTTTCCGGGATTGTGCCCGTGGGGAGTGGTGTCAGAATGCCGGTCAACGAGATGATTCTCGAGGGTGTCCGCACGGATGCGGTCTCGACGCTGGCCCTTGTCGCCAAGTTTTCGGTGGCGAAAGAAAACCGCGAACAATTCACCCAAGCCATCATCGATGATATGTTACAGGTGAAATCGGAGATCATTTATGGGGATTTTCTCTCATGTGAAAACCTTGACATCACCGATGCGGTGGCAACGATCCGTGTGCCGACGCTCCTCATCTGCGGGGAGGACGACAAGATGACCCCGCCGGCACTGTCCCAGTTTATCAAGGAAGAAATCGCCGGTGCCGAGCTGGCGGTCATAAAGGGTGCCGGGCACTTTGTTATGCAGGAAAACGCGGGAGATTTCAATACGGCCCTGAGGAATTTTATTCGCAGGATTCCGTAACAAAAGAGAATATACGGTGGTGGGAAGGAACAATGTCTACAATACTGGTCGTGTATCATACGCAAACGGGAAATACGGAGAAAATGGCGAAAGCAGTGGCAGCAGGAGTTGCATGTACGGAAGATAGCACCGTGGTTGTTAAGGGAGCTTTCGATGCAACGGTTGATGATATCATACGCTGTGATGGGATCGCTGTTGGTACGCCGGAGAATTTCGGGTATATGTCGGGGGCGATAAAAGATTTTTTCGACCGCACCTTCTATCCGGCCCAGGGAAAAGTATTTAAAAAACCCTATGTCATGTTTATCAGTGCAGGCAACGACGGCACAGGGGCGGAAAACAGTATCGAGCGTATTGCACGGGGCTATCCGTTCAAGAAGGTGTATGACACTGTTATCGCCAAGGGTGAAGTGACCGAGGAAATCCTGGTACAGTGCCGCGAACTGGGGAAAATCCTTGCCAGTGGATGCGATCTGGGGATCTTTTGACGGGGTAAGAGAACAGATGTTTCTCTACGATAGGGAACGTAAATCTCTCACAGTGTAAACGGGCATATTACGGTCAACAGCACCGGGCAGGTGTTGCCGTGAACAATTAACGCCGTGAGAATTCCTCCGCCCGGTGAGCAGGGAGCGTTTCGGCGTGCCGCGCAATTTATCCCGCTGCCGTGATGATCGATGCAAGATACTCGTCGGGCTTTTCGAACCCGAGGAGCATCAAGATCGTTGAAGCAACATTACCCAGCCCCGGCTCAGCAACGGTTGTATTGATGGCGTAACGGTCCGTGTCGGGCCCGTGGATAATAAAGGGGACGGGGTTGAGTGTGTGGCTTGTCATGGGTTTGTAGTTACCCCCCGCACCCTCAACGGGGTTCCCGGTCTTTTTGTCGACTTCGAACATCTGCTCGCAGTTTCCGTGATCGGCGGTGATGATAACCGTTCCGCCGACCTCGTCGGCCGCCGCCATGAGCACACCGAGGGCCTCATCAACGGCGTTGACGGCTTTCACCGCTGCCGGGAGCGATCCTGTGTGACCGACCATGTCTCCGTTTGCAAAATTCAGGCGTATAAATTTGTAGCTGCCGGACTTGAGAACCTCAACGGCACACTCCGCGATTTCCCGGGCCTTCATCGCCGGGGCCTCGTCGAACGGTATCTGATCAGACGTAATCTCCCGCCATTCCTCTGTTGCGGCATCGAATTTGGCGGAGTTGTTTCCGTTCCAGAAATAGGTGACGTGACCGAACTTCTGCGTTTCGCTCACTGCGTACTGGGAGATCCCGTTTTTTGCAAGGTATTCGGAAACGGTTCTCTCAATGGCGGGGGGCGCCACGAGATATTTCGGTGGCATATGGGTGTCCGAGTCGTATTCGAGCATACCGGCAAAGATGATATCAGGCCTCGACTTCCGCGGGAATCCCGGAAAATCATCCTCCACAAAGGCACGGCTGATCTCCAGTGCCCGGTCGCCGCGATAGTTAAACAGGACGACGCCGTGGCCATCCTCGATCCGTGTGAGTGGTTTATGGGGATCAATCGGGTCGTGTATCACCCAGTGGGGAAGATACTGATCATCGGTCCTGTGTTCTTCCCGCAGTTTTCTGATGGCGGTGAGACTGTCGGAGAATCTCGGCCCTTCACCCATGACATGGGCGTGATAGCCCCGTTCCACGATACGCCAATCGGCCTCATAGCGGTCCATCGTCGTTACCATTCTCCCGCCGCCCGAGGCAACGAAATATCGCCGTGGTACGCCTCCTTTGATTGCCTGTACACGTAACGACCACAGAAAGTCTTCGAGATCACCAAAATACCTAAGGGCACTCAGGGGGGGGACGTCACGACCGTCGAGAAGTCCGTGAATATACACCTCTTCGATGCCCTGTTTGTCGCACTCTCGTATGAGGGCGAAAAGGTGCGATATATTGCTGTGGACATTGCCGTCGGATACCAACCCGATAAAGTGTACGGGAGTCTTTTTCCGAAGCGCATTTTCTATGATATCCGCCCATGTCGGTGATGCGAAGAGACTTCCACTCTGAAAGGCCTCACCGACGAGGCGTGCCCCCTGCGCAAAGATACGGCCCGCTCCAAAGGCGTTGTGGCCAACTTCGCTGTTGCCCTGATCGTCGTCTGTTGGCATGCCCACGGCAGTACCGTGTGCCTTTAATTTCGTGACGATCTTTTCGGTCTGCAGGTAATGGTAGAGGTTTTTCGGTTGTGCAATGTCGATGGCATTCCCCGGATATCCGTCTTCCCTGCCGCGATAGAGACCCATGCCATCGAGAATCACGAGCAGCAACGGCCCCGTGACACCACGGTACTGGGGGAGCGTTTTCAGGGTAAAATCCGCTGGCCAGTTCACTTTTCCCCTCTTGGTTTGTCGTGAGGTAAACATACTATATCATCCTTCACCCATATAACAAAAAGCACCACGGTGATCAATACTATTATGTTGTTGACGGCGAAGCGAATCCTGCAGTCATAAAAGCAGCAGTCATATGCGATAAAAAAAGAGGGTCAGAACCCCGTGGGAGATCTTGACCCTCTTCCGAATACGCAACAGCGATGTACTATCGTGCGCCTAAGAGTTTCCTGGCAATAACCATTCGCTGAACCTCGTTGGTGCCTTCATAGATCTGGCAGATCTTTGCATCGCGCATATGTCGTGCAGCGGGATAATCTTCACAGTAGCCGTAGCCGCCGAAGATCTGAACGCCCTCAATAGCGGCCCGCATGGCCACATCGGAGGCGTACATCTTTGCCTGGGCCGACGCTTTCTCGTAGTCGAGGTGGTTGTCTTCCATCCAGGCTGCCTTGAGAAGCATCAGTTCCGCCGCATCCAGTTCTGTGGCCATATCGGCCAGTTTCCACTGGATTGCCTGGAATGACGAAATGGGCTTACCGAACTGTACTCGCTCTTTCGAATACGCAAGGGCATCTTCCAGTGCTGCTTTACCGATACCACAGGCCTGGGAACCGATTCCGATTCTACCGGCATCGAGACCCATCAACATCTGCTTGAAGCCCTGCCCGGGTGTTCCCAGAAGGTTCTCTGCCGGGACTTCAGCATCTTCAAAGACCAGTTCGGCCGTACCGGACGCCAGGATTCCCATCTTCTCCTCGATTGTTCCGAGGGAGAACCCGGGAGTGTTCTTCAGATCGACGATCAGATTGATAATTCCCTTGTAGCCCTTATCGGGATCTTCGTTGGCGGCAAGCACACAGTAACTGGCCACGTTACCGTTGGTGATGAACTTTTTGACGCCATTGACGATGTATTTGTCGCCCTTGAGCTCCGCACGGCAGCGGAGCGATCCCGCATCCGAACCGGCGCCCGACTCGGTCAGCGCATAGCATCCCTCAACCTTTCCCCCGGCAACCGGAGGCAGGAATTTCTTTTTCTGCTCTTCCGTACCGAAGGCATTGACGGGAAAGCCGTAGAGGGAGTTATTAACCGACGTGATGACACCGCAGCTTCCGCAGCCCCGGGAAATTTCAATCATGGCCAAAACATACGTTACGTTGTCCATGCCCGCGCCGTCGTAATCCGTGGGGATGGCCACACCCATGATCCCCATTGCGCCAAGTTTCCGGCAGATCTCTTCAGGATGCTTGTGCGTTTTGTCAAGTTCACCGGCAACAGGTTTGATTTCTTCATCGACAAACCGTGCCACCATGTCCCTGACCATTGCTTGTTCTTCGGTTGGTCCAAAATTCATAATGATCCTCCTTTTTATATTTTTTTATCCCTTCAAGGTGTCCCTGAGCAGGTTTCCCCATCAGGAACACCCTTCACATACTTCCGCCGTTAAGGGACTTTCTCGTGTGTTCGCGGGGTGGTCTCAATGCCCCACAAAATTCGGCTTCCTCTTTTCGAGGAATGCCTTCATACCTTCTTTTTGATCCTGTGTGCTGAAGCACTGTGCACAGCACTCCACTTCGAGCCTGTTGGCGTTGTCCAGCGCCAGATCGAACCCGAAGTTGATTGAATGTTTTGCCATCTTGAGGGCGAATCCGGGCAGCCCCGCCATCTTTTTCGCAAACTTTTTCGTCTCTTCCTTGAGCTGGTCTGCCGGATATATCCTGTTTACCAGGCCCATTTCATAGGCACGTTGTGCTTTGATCTGCTCCCCTCCCATGACGAGCTCTTTTGCTCTTCCCATACCGATGAGACGACTGAGTCTCTGGGTGCCGCCCCATCCGGGAATAAGGCCGATAAGAATTTCGGGCTGACCGAAGCGGGCGTTTTCCGAGGCAAACCGCATATCACAGGCCATGGAAATCTCTGTGCCGCCTCCGAGGGCAAAACCGTTGATCGCGGCGATTGACGGTTTTGGCAATGTTTCGAGAAGCCTCAGGGTTTCGTGACCCAGTTCCATGAATCCCAGTGCCTGATAGGGTGCCATATCCTGCATCTGCGAAATGTCGGCACCTGCGACAAAGGCCTTGTCTCCGGAACCGGTCAAAATTATTACCTTGATGGCATCGTTATCTTTGCACTTCTTGACGGCGTCCTGGAGTTCGCCCATCGTTTCCGAATTCATGGCATTGAGGGCCTTCGGCCGGTTAAAGGTAATGGTGGCAACGCCATCTTCAACGTCAAAGAGTAAATTTTTATATTCCATCGTTGCGTTTCTCCTTCCTTCTTCGGCTCTTGTCGAGCCGGTTAAAGCACGGAACTATTTGCTGTAGTCATAAAATCCTCTTCCCGTTTTTCTCCCGAGATACCCCGCATCGACGTATTTCTTGAGCAGCGGACAGGGGCGGTATTTTGAATCGCCGAATCCCTTGTGAAGCACATCCATAATAGCGTAGCAGGTATCCAGACCAATGAGGTCACCGAGGGCGAGAGGACCCATGGGATGGTTCATCCCGAGTACCATGATATTGTCGATCGCTTCGGGGGTACCGACTCCCTCGAAAAGGGCATAGACGGCTTCATTGATCATTGGCATGAGAACTCTGTTTGAGATGAAACCGGGGAAATCATTACACTCCACAGGCTCTTTTCCAAACTGTTTAGAAAGCTTTTCCGTCAGATCGTATGTTTCCTGGTTTGTGGCGAGCCCTCTGATGATTTCAACGAGTCTCATCACCGGAACAGGATTCATGAAGTGCATGCCGATCACAAGCTCAGGCCGCTTTGTGATACCGGCGATTCTTGTAATCGGGATTGACGAAGTGTTCGTTGCCAGAATGACACCGGGTTTACAGAATTCATCGAGTCTCCTGAAGATGTCAAGCTTCAGATCCTCTCTTTCGACGGCGGCTTCCACGACAAAGTCGGCATCCTTCATGTCTTCCAGACTCGTGCTCTTTTTGATCCGGCCCAGAATTTCTTCTTTCTGGTCAGCGGTCAGTTTTTCCTTGGAAACCAGGCGATCGAGATTTTTTGAGATAGTATTGAAGCCTCTTTCGACAAATTCTTCGGCAATGTCATTCATGATGACGTTGAGGCCACCGGGGTTTGCGGCTACCTGGGCGATACCGTTGCCCATCTGTCCCGCACCAACAACACCAAATGTTTTCACTTCCATTATTCACCCTCCAATCTCTTGATGTTAAAAGATAGTGACACCATGATCGTGGGCTCCGCAGCTGACCGCGGTATCCCGTCGAAAATGAGTTGGACCACACCCGACGCGCAGATTTCGGACCCATCGGGTGTGGGAATTATTGGACTATGACCTGAGGGGAAGCTCCGTTTCGCTTCCCTGCAGGTCACATGTTACCGTATTATACCTTCTCCAAGACGATGGCCATACCCTGACCGCCACCGATACACAGTGTCGCTAAACCGAGGTTATAGTTCTTCTTGTTCATTTCCATTGCAAGTGAGTAGGTAATTCTCGCACCGGTGCAGCCGATGGGGTGACCGATGGAGATTCCGCTGCCGTTCAGGTTGCATTTGTCGAGATCGATGTCGAGCTCTTTGATGCAGGCCAGGGCCTGGGAAGCAAAGGCCTCGTTCAATTCGACATAATCTATGTCTTTCATCGTAAGGCCAAGTTTCTTAAAAAGCCTTCTTGTTGCGGGAATCGGTCCGAGTCCCATATAGGCAGTATCTACACCTGCAAAAGCATATCCCTTGATCTTTGCAATTGGTTTCAGCCCGAGTTCTTTCGCTTTTTCAGCACTCATGACGAGTACTGCGCAAGCTGCATCATTGATACCCGAGGAGTTTCCTGCTGTGACGGTGCCACCCTTTTTAAAGGCAGGTGGTATCTTTGCCATTTTTTCTATCGTGGTGTCCATGGGGCGCTCATCCACTTCGAAAACCTTCGGCTCGCCCCTACGCTGGGGGATGACGACGGGAACGATCTCATCGGCGATGGCGCCACTGGCAATGGCTGCCCGTGCCCGCTGATGACTCATGAGTCCCAGTTCGTCCTGTTCCTCTCTCGTAAAGCCATATTTGTCCACGATGTTTTCCGCTGTTAATCCCATGTGATATCCGTGAAAGATTTCATAGAGACCATCATGCACCATCATGTCGATAACCTGACCAAAGGGCATATTCATCCGGTAGCCCCAGCGGGCATTGGGCAGAGCGTAATTGACGTTGCTCATGTTTTCCATGCCGCCCGCTATAACAATATCGGAATCGCCTGCCTTGATAGCCTGTGCGGCCAGAGCAATGGCCTTCATTCCCGAGGCGCAAACCTTGTTCACCGTAATTCCACCGGTTTCTTCGGGAACTCCGGCATAGATCATTGCCTGTCTGCCGGGATTCTGACCTTGGGCTGCCTGAATGACGTTACCCATGATGCATTCGTCAAAATGGACAGGTGTTAATGAATCATCATAGTCATAATACTTTTCGTTTATGTCGGTCCTTTCAAGGCCTGCGAATACTGTGGGACAACATGTTTTGACAACTTCATCAACGTCAGGTCTTAAACCAGCCCTCTTGATTGCCTCCTTGATTACGAGGGCACCGAGGTCAACACATTTCACCCCTTTTAATGAACCGCCGAAGCTCCCCACGGCGGTTCTTGCGCCACTTACGATTACTACATCTTTCATCCAATGTTCTCCTTTCTTTCCAGAATAATAACAATATATTCGAGAGTATCTACAAGTGAAACATTTGCCAATGTTACGGTTCGACTTTAATGAGCATGGAATCGCCCTGGGCGTGACCTGCACAGATTCCGCACACGCCGATTCCGCCGCCCCTGCGCCTCAGTTCATAGGCGAGGGTCATGACGATTCTGGCTCCCGTTGCCCCGATGGGATGGCCGTAGGCAATGGCGCTTCCGTTCACGTTCACCTTCTCGTACATTTGCTCTTTCGATAATCCAAGGATAGTACGAGCACTGATGAGAGCAACGGCAGCAAAAGCCTCATTGATTTCGATAAGATCGACATCATCCACCGTCAGATCATTTTGCTCAAGGACCTTTTTGATGGAAAGACCGGGAACCGTGGCGATATCCTTTGTCGGCTGTGAGACCTCGGCATAATCAATGATGGTGAACAGTGGCTTTAGCCCCAGTTCCTCTGCTTTTTCTCTGCTCATTATCAGACAAACGTCACCTCCGTCATTGACTCCCGGTGCATTTCCGGCCGTCACGCTCCCCGGTTCACCGGTAACAGCGCTCTTATGACCGAAGACGGGTGGCAGCTTGGCCAATCCTTCCATGGTCGTGGTCGGCCGGGGGCCTTGATCTTTATCCATGACCTCTGTCTTTCTTCCCACTTTTACCTCGACAGGGAATATTTCATCATCCAGTCGTCCGGCTTCCATGGCCGCAACGGCTCTCGCCTGGGATTGATAGGCCCAATCATCCTGATCTTCCCTTGTGAACCCGAACTCGTCCGCCGTTTCAGAACCATGAATGGCCATGTGGCGGTTATAGAACGCATCCCACAGACCGTCGTAAACCATGAGGTCCACCGCCGGTGCAGTGGTCAAGCCCATTCGATTTCCCCATCTCATGTTCGGTAGCGAGTAAGGACAATTGCTCATACTCTCCTGGCCGCCGGCGATGGCGATATCGGCCCGTCCCAGCTGAATCATCTGAGCTGCAAGATCGATGGTCTTGATCCCTGACGAGCAGACCTTGTTAAGGGTTATGGATGGAACATACTCGGGAAGTCCGGCCAGTATCGTTGCCTGGCGCCCCGGTACCTGGCCGCACCCTGCGGGGACAACCTGTCCCATCACGACATAATCAACATCCTCTCCCGTTACCTTTCCATTCGTTCGCCTGAGCACTTCCTTGATTGCCAGGGCACCGAGTTCGGGTGCATCATATCCTTTCAGCATGCCGCCGAATGTACCATAAGGTGTCCTGCACGCTTCTACAACAACAACTTCGCGAAAATTTTTAAACTGATTCTTGATTTTTCTCCCCATCGTAGAAAAATCGGGTTTCCGCTCGCCGAATTTTGAAATTTTAGCGTCTTTGTAGACGTCGGCTCTCGTTCTGTCTAACTTTTGTGGTACGTCTGCCATATACCTCCTCCTTCTCCTTTATTTGAGCTCTCGTGAGATTTTTATATCGTTATCCAACCACCCGCTGCCATGAAGAAATTCCCCTTGCACACGAACTGGCAGGTGTAACTTCATCTTGTAATGTTGCGGTTTCACACACTGTCGGCTTGTGAATGTTCCGAGTTTCCAGCAAAGTGGCATAACGCAGGACATGCAAACACGAGAAAGATTTAATCGAGACTGTCGGCAACTTCTAGTTCACGGGGGACCTTATAAGATGAAAGATACGTCCTGCAGTGCCGTAAGATTTCTTTTTTATCAATCGACGCTTTGTCTCTTGCCGTGATGATGGCCTTGACAATTTCTCCCCTCATCAGGTCGGGTTTTGCCACTACTCGTGATCGCTCCACGGCGGGATGCATATCGAGAACAATCTCCACTTCGCGGGGGTATACATTAAACCCGCTCGTTATGATCATTCGCTTTTTGCGACCCGTCAGAAATATGTAGCCATCATCATCTATCTTTGCTAGGTCACCGGTATAAAGCCACCCATCCTTGATGACTGCAGCGGTTGCGTCATCATCTTCGTAATAGCCTTTCATGACATTGGCTCCCTTAACAACGAGCTCACCCTCCTCTCCTACGCAAAGGGCAGTGTCATGATCGTCCACTACTTTTGCTTCTGCCCCGGGGATGGGGATCCCTATGGAACCTGGTTTTTGCTCCATATTGATTCTGCTGAATGAACATACCGGTGATGCTTCGGTGAGACCATATCCCTCCATTAGTTTGACGCTAAACTTTTTTTCAAACGTGGGAATAAACTCGGAAGGCATTGTCGAACCCCCCGTGATGCACAACCTCAATGAACTGACATCGTAGTCGTCCGCATTTTTGTGCATTAACATCCCGAGAAAAAGTCGGGGTACCGCGGCAATATATGTTACTTTTTCTCGCTCTATTGTCTGGAAAATACTGTCGATATTGAATTGCTCCATCAACACCGTGCTTGCCCCTATCTTGAGCACACTCAGCATATTTGCCGATGCACCAAAGGAGTGAAAAAACGGAATCAATGATAAACCTCTGTCCTGCTCCGTACCATCGCATATATCTCTGAGCAACGTCGACTGGGTGGCGAGGTTGCTATGTGTGAGCACAGCACCCAGTGGTCGTCCGGTGAGTCCGGCAGTGTAGATCATGACGGCCGGATCATCGCCTTCTATCGCCGGCATGGTGAGTTCAAACGGACCATTTTCCATGGCCTCCTGAAAAATGGTGTTTCCATCTGACCCGTCAGTCAGAATAAGGTGTCGGCACGTTGCGAGCTCGTTTTCGATCACTTCAAATTTCTTTACAAACAGCGAGGTGGTGATGAGCGCCCTGGCATCGCTGTTGTTGAGGAGATAGGTAAGCTCATATGGAGTGGATAACACATTGAGGGTAACTGCCACGGCACCAATTTTTACGGCTGCGAAGTACGATATGATGAACTCCGGAGTATTGGGGAGCATCAGAGCTACCGTGTCACCTTTCCGGATTCCCATAGTGATGAGCAGGTTTCCGATCGCGTTTGCGGTCTGATTCAGCTCGTTGTATGTGAAAGTGGCATCTTTGAAAATAAGGGAGATCCTGTCAGGATAACGACGGCGAGTCTCCTCCAACATCTGTCCCAATGTTGTGCTTTCCATTATCTCCTCCCTGTCAGTTACCGCACCATTCCATAGCACATCAAATGGGTTGTTTCAATAGAAATATGAATCAATTATGTGCTGTCTTTCCATTATGCTCGTGACCACATCTCTCACGATTGCGCACGATCAATACGGGATCTTTCTGTACCCAAAAAAATTCGTCACAGCGGGTCGCCTTGATGATCGCCCTGGCGAAATATTTTGGTAGCTTGACATTTATGAATGGTTACAGGTATTGTTTGCATATTGTCGTTCATAATTCACGTTTGATGGAAAAGGAGGATGGCATGAAGCGAAAGAGTATGATGGCATTGTTTGTGGTGGTGGTAATGTGTGTCGCAGTGTCGGTAAACGCTGGGGAGCTCGCCGTTGGTATGAACGCATCTGACTGGTCTTTCAAAGATGCCGACGGTAAGGTATTTACCATGGAGTCATGGGCGGGAAAAGTTCTTTTGGTCAATTATGTCGATCCTGATGAGTCGGATCTTAATGAGCATTTTACGGAGGCGATGAAGAAGGCGAAAGACGATGGATTGCTGAAAGATGAAACCTATAAGGGAATCGTCATTGCCGACTGTG
>Ga0272441_10009661_pt1 | contig 14836 bp, 11 predicted proteins | sample SSMProp6N_FD_193582 | JGI IMG/M metagenome (GOLD analysis project Ga0272441, IMG submission 193582) | Marine sediment archaeal communities from Little Sippewissett salt marsh, Falmouth, MA, United States - SSM-Prop-6N | ecosystem: Environmental > Aquatic > Marine > Wetlands > Sediment ... | reverse complement strand
CCAATTTTTCCTGCTATTTCTTTGGTAATTTTTAAAGATGGGGTGAAATCTTCTTCTGTCACAATAAAAGAGACAGTCACAGTATCTTGATTATAAAAATCCTGAACAATCGAATCAATAACAATATTTGCTTTGGCTAAATCTTCAAATAATCGACAGGCAAGGTTAGTATTTTTTTTCACTCCCTGAAGAGTAATTTTTGCCACATTTTTTTGATAGGTTACTCCTCTAACAATGACATTTTCCAGCATGGGAACCTCCTTGGTTATCATGGTACCTTTGTTTGAGCCAAAGGTTGATTTCACTAAAATCGGAAGTTGATATTTACGTGCTAAATCAATTGCCCGATGATGCATCACCTGGGCACCCAGAGCTGACATCTCTGACATTTCATCATAAGAAATCCTGGGAATTCTTTTAGCATCGGAAATAAGTTTAGGATTAGTGGTGTATACACCATCTACATCCGTAAAGATTTCACATAGATTTGCTTTTAATTGAACAGCAAGGGCGACTGCGGTCAAATCCGAACCACCACGTCCCAAAGTAGTCACTTCATCATGATGATTGATTCCCTGAAAACCGGCCACAATGACTATTTTGCCAATATTCAAAGCTTTTTCAATTTTTTGGCTATCGATTTTTATTAACTTTGCCCTGGTATATATCCCATCGGTTAAAATACCGGCATGTCTTGCGGTGAATGAAATTGCCTTATTCCCCAGTGCATGAATTGCCATTGCCAGAAGTGCGATAGAAACCTGTTCACCGGTTGAAGCTAGCATATCTAATTCTCGTTTATCCGGGGAAGGACTAATTTGATAAGCCAATTTAAGTAGTCGGTCTGTTTCATTCCCCATGGCAGATACGACGACAACGATTTGATTACCTTCTTTAGAACGGGTAACAATTTTTTTAGCGACTTTCTTCACTTTTTCAATAGTTGAAAGAGAACTTCCACCATATTTTTGAACGACTATTTTTTTCATTCGCTATCCTTATAAAAAGAGATATTTGCAATTTTATCACTTTTACCTAATAATTAAAAGTGAAATGAAATAAAAAAAGAAAAAGAAGCAAAAAGAAAGAAACGAGTACGACGTTAACCATTTTTTTAAAGTACCCTATTAATAGTATATACTAGCAAAACAAACATTTTCTTTAAGAATGAAGGCAGGAAGGTACTGTTTATATAATTAATTCTAGTCTAAGGACTATAAATCCTAAAGTAAATTTTGATATTATAATTTTTATGTTAAAATAATATTAAATTCCCAACAGTTGTATCATCCCGGAATATTAAAGCATGAAAAAATAGCATACAATCATTTTATCGGCTATTTTGTTAGTAAAATATTAGGAATGGTTAAGCAATCTAGAAGATAAGCATAGAAAAAGAAGTAAATATCATTGACAATAAATATGAAGAATGGTATTCTTACGAAAAGTAAGTAATATGCTAAATATCCGACAAGTAGGGCAATTTGAAAAAAGGAGTTGAGAAATGTTTAATCATTCGGATTTATATTTTACTACAGTTACCGTAGGTAAAAAAGGGCAAATCATTATTCCGGCAAAATTAAGGAGAGAGCTTTCAATTTCTCCTGAAGAGCAATTGGTTATACTTTCCGGCCCTCATCAGGAAGGTTTTATGGTATTAAAAACTCAGTCATTCATTGAGAGACAGGAAAAATTTAAGGAATTGACTGAGCAATTATTTGGGAAAACTATGAATAGTGTAGAAAAAGGTAAAGAAAAAAAATAAGGAGTGATGAAAATGAGATTTAAAATAATTAATTATTTAGGGAAAGTTTTCTCTGTACTTCTCTTAGGATTATTAATTTTATCAGTTAGTCATTCAATCGTCTTTGCAGCCTCCTCATCATTGTTGTTAAATTTGGAAAAGAGTATTCAAATTGCTTTGGAGAATAATATCGATTATAAAATAACCGGGTCGATGGTAGATGTTAGTCAAGCTCAAATTGATGAAGCTGAAGGCGCTAAAAAATTAAACATAAAATTACGGGGAGGCTACCTTCAAATGAGTGAAACCCTTGACGAGGAAGATATTGCTGCAGGAGATTTCAGTAATCTTTTTTCCATTGGTCAGGGAGCACCGATCGTTTCTATCCAGGCAAGCAAAATTCTCTATAGCGGTGGTCAATTAAATGCATTTGTCGATCAGGCAGAAGCCAATAAGCAAATTTCTTTGAATGAACTAGAACAAGAAAAACAGGAAATTATTTACAAAGTCACACAAGCGTATTATCAAATCCTGCAAGCTGAAGGCTTAAAAAAAGTAAGTTCTCAGGCAGTCAAGCAAATGCAAGCTCACTTGGAAACATCGGAAGCGCTTTTAAAAGAAGGGATGATTGCTCCATTAGAACTGAATCGCATTAAATCACAGTTATCTAACCTCGAACATAATCTAATAAAAGCTGAAAATGGGTTTGAACTGACTATGTATAATCTTAATTCCATCATGGGGATTGTTCTAAATACTGAATTGGTATTAGAGAACAATTTATCCTATGAACCATGTGAAATTATTCTGGAAGAGGCTTTAGTCCAGGCAATAGAAAATCGACCGGAAATAATGAATATTGAGCAACAAAGAAGAATTATGGAAAATATGGTTGATGTGGCTAAAAGCAATAAAAAACCCCAGGTAGTATTAAGTGCTGAATCGGGAATCACCGGTTGGCAAGCCACCATCGTAGCAGAATATTCTCTCCTGGATGGTGGTGTTAACAAAGCCAAGGTCGAACAAGCAGAGATAAATCTTGTTCAGGTTGACCAAAGTGAACAGCAAGTAAAGCAATTAATTGAATTTGAAGTGCGTTCTGCTTATTTAAATATGAAAGAAGCGGAAAAATTAATCAAAGTAGCCAAAGAAGGCATAGAAAATTCCCAGGAAAGTTTTCGCATTGCTCAGGTAAAATATAACGAAGGTATAGCAACAAATACAGAAGTAATTGATGCCCAAAGTGCCCTTATTGAAGCTGAAACCAATCATTTGAATGCTCTTTATGATTATAATACTGCCCGAGCAGCATTGGTTAAAGCAATGGGAACATGTAATTAAAATTGAAAAATATATAAAAGCAATCCTTTGCTATTTTCTAGTGTATTAGTTTATATGTATTTAGTTATAAGGATTTTTAGATAATCATTTAAAAAGATTTTTTGTATGACAGAGAGGAAAAATATTAATGAAAATTAGGAAAAGAACACTCTTTGTTGTCTTTTTATTTATTGTTATTATTGGTTTTTTGGCATTTCGAATTATCAATACATTAAAGGAAAGGCAACAGGAAGAAGCTCAAAAATCGCAAGTAATCGAGGAAATTGTTATTCCGGTAAGAACTGCTTTAGTGGAAAAAGGTGAGGTTAATTCTTTCTTGAAAGTTACCGGAGTGGTGGAAGCGAATGAAACAGTGAGGGTTACTTCTGAAATAATGGGGCAGGCCAAAGAAATTAAAGTAAAAGATAGTGAAGAAATTAAAAAAGGAGATGTGCTCATTGTTCTGGGAAATGAACAAATTAAGATTCAGGTAGCACAAGCACAGGCAACTTTGGATTCTATACAGGCATCCTATGATAAAATTAAATCAGGAGCACGTCCTCAAGAAATTAAGCAAGCCGAATCTGCTGTTCTCCAAGCGAAAATAAATCGGGATGGTGCAGAGGAAAATTATCTAAGAATGGAAAAACTTTTTTCCGAAAAGGCGATATCCGAACAGCAGTATGAGCAGGCAAAAAATCAATATGAGATTGCAGATGCGCAATATCAGTCCGCCCGGGAAAGTTATGAATTAGTCATAGAAGGTGCTTCAGAAGAAGATCTGAAATCATTTGAAGCTCAGGTAAGGCAGGCGAAAGCCGCATTGGATATTGCCAAATATCAACTGAAAAATACACAAATTACTGCCCCGATTAGTGGTAAAGCAACATCCATTACCGTAAGTTCTGGAGAGATGATTTCTCCATCTATGCCGTTGTTGACAATTATAGATATAAGCAGGATATTTGTAAAAGTAGGCATTTCAGAAAAGGATATTTCCAAAATAAAAATCGGACAAACGGTAGTGCTCGAAATTGATGCTTTTCCGGAAGAAATATTTAAGGGAGAAGTTGTGTCTAAGGGCGTAGCGGTCGATCAAATCAGTAAAACGTTGGAAGTAAAAATTGAAATACTGCAGCCGGAAGTGGTTATTCCTATTGGTGTATTTGCCCGGGGAGACATCCTTGTAAAGACCAATAAGAATGCGTTAATTATTCCTTCAAGTGCCTTGTCCAGAAAAAAAGACGGCATTTACGTATATGTCATCGAAGAAGGGATCGCCAGACAAAAAGAAGTTGAATTGGGAATTATTCAGGATGAACGAATCGAGATATTGGCTGGCCTTTCAGTAGGACAGGAAATTGTCGTATCAGGTAATCAGGAATTGGAAGATGGATTAGAAGTAAATGTGCTGAGCAAGGAGGAATAAAATTGAATTTACCCAATTTTTCGGTTAATCGTCCGGTTACCATCTTAATGCTTTTTATTGGATTAATTTTGATTGGGCTTATTTCCTTTCAGAATTTAGGATTGGATTTATTACCTGATTTGTCTTTTCCAATGTCAGCTATCATTGTATCCTATTCAGGAGTAGCTCCCGAGGAAATAGAAAATATGGTTACGATTCCTATGGAGGAAGCAGTAGCTACCATTCAGGGCGTAAAGAACATCAACTCTTTTTCACGAGAGGGAAGTTCCGTTGTTTTAATGGAATTTAACTGGGGAACAGATATGGATGTCAGTGCTTTGAATATTCGTGAAAAGGTCGATCAAGTCAAAGGCTTTCTTCCCGATGATGCCAGTGATCCGATTATCATTAAATTTGATCCCTCTCTAATGCCGATCTTGGTTTTGGGAATGGATTCGGAAGAGAAAGATTTACAAAAATTACAGGAATATGCGGAAAATATAGTCAAACCCCGATTAGAAAGATTGGAAGAGGTTGCCAGTGTGACAATTAACGGTGGCCTGGATAGGGAAATACTGGTTTCGATTGATAATGAAAAACTTCGTTCTAATCAGTTAAGCTTTAATCAGGTGACTGCTGCTTTAGCCGGAGAAAATGTTAATTTACCCGCAGGTACTTTGCAGGAAGGCACCATTAATTTTTTGATTAGAACTTTGGGAAGATTTGAAAAAATTCAAGATGTCGAAAAAATATTAATTTCCAATATTCGGGGAAAAAAAATATATTTAGGCGATATTGCTAAAGTTGAAGATACCTTCAAAGAAAGAAATTCAATTATCTTCGTAAATGGAAAACCTGGCATCATGGTGAGCTTACAGAAAGAATCGGGGAAAAATACAGTTACTGTAGCTAAAAGAGTATTTAAAGAGCTTGAGAGTTTTAGAAAGCTATTACCTGACGATATATCAATCACTCCCGTTTTTGATTCTTCCGATTTCATTAAAAAGACGATATCACAAGTTGGGTGGGTCGCATTGTATGGGGCGGTTCTGGCGATGTTTGTTCTATTGTTTTTCCTGGGCAATTTAAGCAGCACATTGATTATTAGTTTTGCCATACCTATTTCTTTGATTTTTACATTCACTTTGCTTTATTTTTCGAATTTAACCTTAAATATGATGACTTTGGGTGGTTTAGCCCTGGGAATCGGCATGATGGTTGATAATTCCATTGTCGTTTTAGAAAATATATTCAGATATAGAGAACTGGGAACTGATATCAAAAAATCTGCTTGTTTGGGTGCAAGTGAGGTAGGAACTGCTATTTCTGCATCCACATTTACTACTATTGCAGTATTTTTACCCATTTTGTACGTTAAGGGAATTGCCAGTGAATTATTTTCCCCTATGGGATATACGATTACTTTTTCCCTATTAACTTCTTTATTGGTCGCTTTGACCCTTGTTCCTATGCTTTCGTCAAAAATATTACACTTTAAACATAAACAGAAAGACAATAGATTATCTGTTCCTAAGGAAAGCATTGTTCAAGATTCTCTGAATCATGGTGGAAGAATTTTTAATTTTGTGAGAGATGAATATAGTGCATTGATTGGTTGGTCTTTAAGGCATCGAGGAATTGTATTTATCCTGGCAGTGATTATTTTTGTCGGTTCGATATTATTAATTCCATTTGTCGGGACAGAATTTATCCCCTCAAGTGACCAGGGACAGTTTAATATTAACATCACTTTACCGACAGGAACAAATTTGGAAACGACTAGAACAGTTGTAAACAAAGTAGAAAAATTGGTATCTGAGATACCGGAAATTGAAAGTATATTAACCACCGCAGGAGAAGGTTCCGGAGGAATGGGCTTTAGTTCTGAAGGCGGAAACAGCGGAACCATCATGGTTAATTTGGTTGAACAGAATAAAAGGGATAAAAATATGACCCAGATTATTGGCGAATTGCGTCAAAAAATTGGTGATTACCCCGATGCTCAAATAAAATTTTCTCAGCAGGGTTTTTCATTTTCCTCAGGAGCGGATTTAGAAGTAAAAATATCCGGTGATTCATTAGATGAGTTGGAAAGTATAGCAACTCGTTTTTTGGAGTCGCTAGCCGAGGTGGAGGGAGTATACGATCTAGAGAGTAGCGTAGAAGATGTTCGCCCGGAATTACATGTTAATATTGACCGTGAAAAAGCAAACCTTTACGGTTTGAATACTGCACAGATTGCTTCTACCGTTCAGGATGCTCTTTTAGGTAGAGTTGCCAGTATTTATCAGGAAAAAGGGAAACAAATTAATATTCGAATCAGATTGGAAAAAGAAGATAGAAATAGTATAGAGGAAGTGGAAAATCTTCTGGTTAGTTCCAGTGTCGGATTACAGATTCCTTTAAAGGAAATTGCCGAAGTAACGGTAGGTTCCGGACCTAAAGGTATTGACCGTGAAAATCAACAGCGGATAGTCAATGTTTCCGGAAATATCAGTGGCCGTGTTTTAGGGAAAGTCATTCAGGATGCACAGAAAAAATTAGAAAAATTATCATTGCCCGAGGATTACCGTTTTGAATTTGCCGGAGAAAATAGGGAAATGCAAGAGTCCTTCATTCAACTTGCACAGGCATTGGTTTTGTCCATTATCCTGGTTTACATGATCATTGCTTCTCAGTTTGAATCTCTTTTAATGCCCCTTGCAGTCATGTTTTCAGTTCCTTTTTCTCTAATTGGGGTTATAGTAGGATTACTGCTGGCAGACAAGAGTCTAAACGTGCTTTCTTATATAGGGATTATCATGCTGGTTGGAATCGTAGTCAATAACAGCATTGTTTTAATTGATTATATAAATAAATTACGGCAAAAGGGAATGGAAAGAAGAGAGGCTATCATTTTAGGAGGAAAAACCCGTTTAAGACCGATTCTAATGACCATGTTTACAACAGTTCTTGCGTTGGTTCCCATGGCGCTTGGAATTGGTGAAGGTTCAGAACTTCGGGCACCGATGGCAATTACTATTATTGGGGGTTTGACATCATCTACCTTTTTATCCTTGATTATTGTTCCTATTTTTTATACTTTTTTGGATGATATCAGCCAAAAAATTTCTCGGAGAAACAATAAGGCTATTAAATAAAAAAATGTACCCGGCTTTTTCTGTAAAATCGGGTACATTTTAAGATTTAATCATTAAAATTTAATGCTGCCTGTTAAATTTCCGGACAAACTTGAGGAGTCATTTCCAATTTACTAATATCATAACCCCAATCCTCCGCCTGTTGAACCAAACTATCATAAACACCCTGATCCATTTGAGGAGTCCGGGATAAAATCCATAAGAAATTGTAAGATGAACCGGTCACCATGGCATATGTATAATTTTCTTCATCCAGGACAATGATATTATATTGGCTGGAAATTAAAGGAAAAAAGCTGACACGAAGACGTGCGGGTTCATTTGAATCCGGTACCCAGGCAGTACCGGTAATGCTGTCCAATTCACCTTCCGGTGAATCTTTATACCCTTGATTCAATACTTCAATTTTTCCGTTCTCTTTTAAGGTATAAGTGGCAGTTACACAAACTAAATCACTTGCGAACCATGTGGGTAGACTGCTGATCTCGTACCATTTTCCAGCATATTTTTCCAGATCGACGAAATCAACCACAGGAACTGAATCACCAATTGATTCACCAAAGAAAAGACAGCCTTGTAAAGAAATACACAGTAAAGAAATCATAATTATTAAAATAATAGTTTTTTTCATTTTTATATCTCCTTTTTTAATGGTTCTACATTGCGAATTAATTCTATCCAAAAAGTTTTCCTTTTTTCTGATTCAGGAAATGATTTAACCGGAAATTCAAAAAATGGTGCATTAACTCCTTCTTTATGTAATTCCTCTGATAATATTTCCGCCATAATACCCATTAATACTGGTTCATTTGGTTTAGGATGTTCTATCGGATTGGGTGATTCCGTATTATATTTATTCATCTTATGTTTGCCCCAATGGATGCCACAGGTAGGACTATTTTCCAGACCGATGTAACCAACCAATCGATATTTACTCCGGATAAATTCTCGAACCATCAACATTGGTACTTTCAATAATTCTTTACAATGATTTCGGAAGAATATATTATCATACTGTTGTCGTCCTTGAGGATTTCGTTTTAAGCCCATGGCCGTTGTTTCCGGACAAGGATATTGGATTACGCCTACCCTTTTTTCCATTAAATAATTCATCAGTTCATGTGATAATGGAAAATTTTGGCCGAGGATGTGTACCCGGCAATAAGGATTGACCAGACATTGAGCGATTAAGATAATTTTCCGGTCTTTTTTGCTCATTATTCCTCCTTTCTTTATTAATTCCTATTTGTGGGAAAATAAATTTTATCTTAAGTTGACTGTTTTTTTCGGGCTTTGTTGGCATAATTTGCAATATTCGGGAGCCAGAGATGGCCATTGTTTATCTTCATCTCCCTGGTTATAAAAATCTTTAATGACCTCACCATCCAGCATTTCAATAATTCGATTGGATTTGGCGGCAATATGCCGCTCATGGGTAATGAGTAAAAAGGTAGTTTTCATTTCCTGATTAATTTTTTTCAATAAACCAAAAATTTGATCGGTATTGGTTGAATCAAGGTTTCCCGTAGGTTCATCAGCCAAGATCAATTCAGGCTCATTAATTAGAGAACGAGCAATGGCTACACGTTGCTGTTGACCTCCGGATAATTTATTTCCTCTATTATGCATCCTATCTTTTAATCCAACCAAGTCCAGTAATTCTTTGGCTCTATTTATTTTTTTTGCAGGTGCAAATTGATGCTTTATCCAGGTTGGAATTAAAACATTTTCTAATGCTGTAAATTCTTTTAATAAAAAATGAAATTGAAAAATAAAACCAATATGCTGGTTTCTAAATTCAGCCAGCCGGTTCTCTTTCATCTTTTCAAGCAGATAGCCTTTATAAAAAATAGTGCCCGAAGTGGGTTGGTCGAGAGCACCCAGTATGTTTGCTAAAGTGGTTTTTCCGCATCCGGAAGGACCGATAAGGGTGATAAATTCATTCGGTTGAATACTTAGATTAATATTCTTTAAAGCAATGGTCTTGACGGCTTGACCATAAACTTTTTTAATTCCTTTTGCTTCCAATAAATTATTTTTTTCAGGCATTTCTGATTACCTCAATGGGATTCATTTTTGCTGAACTATTGGCTGGAATCACTGCCGAGACGGTTGCGGCAATAGTCGTTATAATTATGACGAAAATCATTTGAGAAGGTCTTATTTCAATAGAGAATAAACTAACGAAAGTTGTAAAGGATTTGACTAGCATGCCACCTAAAAAAGCACCAAGCAAAGCACCTAATAAGCCAAGAATCCCTCCTTGAAATATAAAGATCATTCGGGCTCCGCTATTTCTGATTCCAAGGGCCTTCAAGATCCCCAATTCCCTTGATCTTTGAATGACCGAGATTCCCAGCACACTGGAAATACCAAGCGTAACTGAAAGTAAGACAAAAATTTGAATAATATAATTGGAAAAACTCTGACTGTTTAAAGCATTAAGAAGTTGAGCGTTTTGTTCTTTCCAGTTGTCAATCTTAAGTGCCTCTAATTGGATACTTAATCCCTGGCTAATATTGTCAGCAGTGAAAACATCTTTAATTTGCAGTTCAATTTTAGAAATATAATTTTCCTTATCCAGTAATTTTTGTGCTCTTCTTAAATCGATAAAAATCCAATTACGGTTTATAGACTCATTTTCAAAATCGAAAATTCCTTGAATGCTAAATTTTTCTCTAACATTGTTGGCTAAAGCAATTATTACAATATCTCCGGGATTGAGTTGCAAATCATCTGCTAAATCCTTGCCGATAAGAATTTGATTGCCTTCCAAAATATCATCACCTTTGATAATTCGTTGGGAAATTTGATAGATTTGATTTGCTCTCTCCAACTCCACACCTCTTAAAGCAATGGGCGTATCTTCTCCCCCTTTAACTAAAAATCCGTTTCCCTCTAAAATCGGAGAAATAGCAGTGAATAGATTTTTTTGTTCAAGATAAGCCAGGATTGGACGCCAATCTTGAAAATCAGCTGCTTTTTCTATTTTATTTTCAATAATACCGAAACGGGAAGTTGCTTTGATATCCTTAAAAATATCACTACTCTCACTAACTGTGATATGCGCACTGTTTCCCAGTGTCTGTTCAATCAGATTAAATTGCAAACTTGTAATAATAGCACCAATAAAAATGATAACAGACACACCTACAGCAATGCCAAAAATAATAAAAAATGATTGATTCTTACCTTCTATTAAAAATCTTAAGGCAACTCGTAAAGAAAATAACATAATTTCATCACCTTATTTTTTTAGTAACACTTTATTTCCTTCTTCTAATCCATCCGGTGTTAATATAATTTCCTCTGATTTAATACCTTCTATGACTCTGATGTCTCGTGAGCTTGGATTATCAATTATAATCTTTTTTTTCTGAACGAAGCCATCCTGATAAGAAAAAACAAAATAATCGTCATTTTCACGGATTACAAAATTTTCAGGAACTACCAGAGAATTAGGATATTCTTTAGATATAATTTCACACCGAACAGTTAAATTTTTGATTAAGTAATCTTCATCTTCAATTAACCGTACTTTAATTTTAACCGTTCCTTTATTTGGGTCAACCGAAGATGCAATGTAATCAATGTAACCCTGGATTTTATTTTCAGGTGCAAATTCGGTCGAAATTGTTACAGATTGATTCAAGTTGACGCGGGGAAGGTTACGCTCATCCAGTTCAATTTCTATATATTTACTATCTTGTTTAGCAATAGCGAAAAGACTTTCTCCTATCATGGCGTATTCTCCTAAAGACTTGTATTTCTGAAGGATAATTCCATCCAGGGGAGAAAGAATAGTATGTTTATTTAAATTACTCTTGAGTAAATCAATTCGGGCTTGAGCCGCCTTCATCTCTGCTAGAGCAGTATCTCTTTTTGTTCCTCCTTCTGCGCATGATTCTGAAAAACTTTTTTGAATCTGGGTATTGGATTGCTGAAGCTCTAATTGATGTTTTACTTCATTCAATTTTTCCAGGGAAATGGCTTTTTGGTCGTAAAGTTTCTGATATTTCGTTGATTTTTCTTGCAGTTCGTCTTCTGCTAATTTTGCCTGGCGATATTGTTCTCGAGAGGTGGGGCAGGTGGTGTTGACAATTTCATCATATCTTGATTTCGCCAAAGAAAAATTTGCCTCCGCCTGTTGCAGGTCCAAATAAATATCTGTAGTATTAAATTTCAGTAAAGTCTTTCCTTTTTCAAAAGTATCACCTTCATCAACATAAACATCTACGATTTTACCCGACACTTCAGTCTTTATTTCGGTTAAACCTTCCAGAAGAACTGTTCCGGTAGTCAATATTTTTTCATAATAATCCACCTGTTTAACACGAATAAAATCAACTTCTTTCGGGGAAGAACGTTGGTAAAAGTAGAAAGCGCTAATAGCAATGATTAAAACAAATACAATAAGCAGGATTTTTTTCACTTGAAACCTCCTTAATTTTATATTTATTGATGAGGCAATGAGAATACTTTTTTTTATTTTAATTCTTTTTAATCTTTTTAGCAAGTTATGATTGAGGCTTCAATCAAGAGGTAGAAAATTTATTTAAAAGAAGGATTTCTGGATTATTTAGAGTATAAGAATCATTATGAAAGGCCTAAGGGCAATTTTTCAAATATGCTTTTTAAAAGGAGGAAACGATGAAAGCAGCGGTTTTTTACGGTAAAAAAGATATTAGAATTGAAGAAATTGAAGAACCAAAGATTAGAGAAAACAATGAAATAAAAATAAAAGTTGCCTGGTGCGGAATATGTGGAAGCGATATGGAGGAGTATGTTAATGGTCCGGTAGTCGTTCCGACAACACCTCATCCTTTGACTGGAAAGACAGCTCCGTTAGTGCTTGGCCATGAATTTACCGGAGAGGTAGTTGAAACAGGTGAGGAGGTAAAAGGAATTAATGTTGGAGATAAAGTAATAGCACACCCTATTCTTACATGCAATCACTGCTATTGGTGTAGGCGGGAAGTGATTTGTTTGTGCCATAAGATGGCCTGTATCGGCCTTGCAAGCGATGGTGGTTTTGCTGAATACTTGGTTGTTCCCATGAAAAATTGTTACAAATTGCCGAAAAATGCACCTTTGGATAAATTATCATTGGTTGAACCTGCCGCTACCCCTTTGCATGCATTAGAAAAAGCGCGAGTTGAAAGCGATTCAAATATTGTGATAATTGGAGCAGGCACCATTGGTTTATTTTTATTACAAATAGCAAAAATAATAGGCATTAAAAAGGTTATTGTAATGGATATCATAGGCGCACGTTTAAAAATAGCCAAATCACTTGGAGCTTCGGAGATATTAAATATTAAAAATAAAGATTTAAAGACTATTAAAAATATTATTTTCGACAAAATAGGCATTGAAAGAATTGATACTGTTTTTGAATGTGCCGGTCATCATTCAGCTGTCGAACTTTCTTGTGGATTAGTTGATAAAGGAGGGAAAATTGTACTTATTGGTATAACCGCGTCTTTTAGTTCAATTAATACCAATGAAATCGTTATTTGCGAAAAGGAAATCATCGGTTGCCATGGTTACAACAAGGAAATTTTCAAAAGGACAATCGATTTGATTCTTAATGATAAGATTGAAACATCTCAAATAATTAGCAAAAAAATATCTCTTACTAATATTGTTAGTGAAGGCTTCGAAGAATTACTCAAAAATCCGGAGAAACATTTGAAGATTCTAGTTACACCTTTTGAAAATGAAAAATAATTCAAGGAGGAGGATCCTATGATAAATGAAGTGGAACTTGTTTGGGACGCAAAAGCAATAGCAGGGGAAAATCCAAATTGGCAACAAGAGGAACAGGCATTATACTGGCTTGACATGTATAAACCCTGCATCCATATTTTTTTTCCTGATGAGAAACGAGATGAGCAATTAATTTTAAATAAGAGGATAGGGTGTATGGCTTTGAGGCAAAAAACACCAAATAGTATTATTGCCGGAATGATTGACGGTATATATTATATTGATCTTAAAACGAAAATACTGAATTTCATTGATAATCCTGATTATAGTCATCCAAATAACCGTTTTAATGATGGAAAATGCGATCCCCAAGGAAGATTCTGGGCAGGTACCATGTCTATGGAAGGTGACGAAGGAAAACAAGATGTGCCTTCAGAATCTTCGCTTTATTGTGTCTATCCTGATTTGACGATTAAAAAAAGAATTGAAAAAGTTAGAATAGCAAATGGATTATGCTGGAATATTAATAAAAAATTAATGTATTTTATTGATACACCCTCCAAGGAAGTAAGTGTTTTTGATTATGATGCAAATACCGGTAATATAGCAAATAGAAGAGTATGTGTACATTTTCCTGCAGGAGTAGGTGTTCCCGATGGAATGACGATTGATGAAGAGGGCATGTTATGGATTGCGCATTTTGGGGGTAGCAGAATTTCCCGCTGGAATCCTGAAAGTGGCCAAATATTGAAAGAATATTTTTTTCCGGTTTCAAATATCACTTCGTGTGCTTTTGGAGGAAAGAATTTGAATGAATTATATGTCACCACAGTAAGAGCAGGTTTAAATTATCGTCAAGTAAAAAAACAACCTTATGCTGGTGGCTTATTTCGATTAACGACCAATGTGCAGGGAGTTCCTACTTATAAATTTTCCGGTTAGACATCCTGTATTGATGAAAAGTGTAAAAATATTTTAAATTAATTATTTTTCATTTAAAGAATTATACTGTCTATCTCCGTAATAGAAAGACATTATTTTGTAATAATACTCATTAAAAAAAAGTACTATTCCTATAATTGTAATTTAAAATGAAAAAAAGGCAATACAGCATCGTTTCATTACGGTTGTATTACTGACCAGGCTAAACTGCTAGCCGCTTGCCGCCTAGTAACAATTCCGGCATTAATCAGCTTTGGCTTCTGCTTGACCCTTTTTGTTTTATTATACAAAAAAGAATGTTTCCAAAACAAGATAAAGTGTATAAAAATCTCTTCAAAATAATTTACATACTTCACTACACGTTTAAAAGCATTATCTTCCTTTAATCAATTTTATAGTAAATTTCTATACTTAATTTGATTTTGGTTGATTAGGATAGAATTATAGATTTTATAAAAAACTTTTCTGCTCACTGGAAACCTTTCGTTTAAACAAACTAATGCAATATTTTGATTTATTTAGTTAAAGATTTTGCATTAACATAGTAAATTCTTTTTTAAACATAAATGTTAT
>Ga0272441_10009660_pt1 | contig 14837 bp, 7 predicted proteins | sample SSMProp6N_FD_193582 | JGI IMG/M metagenome (GOLD analysis project Ga0272441, IMG submission 193582) | Marine sediment archaeal communities from Little Sippewissett salt marsh, Falmouth, MA, United States - SSM-Prop-6N | ecosystem: Environmental > Aquatic > Marine > Wetlands > Sediment ... | reverse complement strand
GGCGCCGTCAAGGGTCTCGCCCTTGGGACTCGGCCCCGCCTCGGCGGGACCGGTCAACCGACCGTCGTCGGCGAAGTCGGCATGGAGGGCGTCCAGTGACTTCCACGCCGCGGTACCCGTGGCGGCGGTCCCATGCACCGTAAGGGCCAGGTCGCCGGCGACGGGGCCGCGCGGGGGCCCGCCGGCCAGGTGAAGGATCGTATGCGTATCCTCCGAAAGGATGGCGTTGCGGTTTCCGCCGAACGCCTTGTAACCCGCCACGTTGCGCTGGGCGGCAAGCAGGCCCACCTCGACGGGCGCGCTACCCGGGTTCTCGACCGTCAGCGCGAAGACCGCGCACGGCATGGCCGATTGCTTCGCGTCCATCGGCACGAGGGGGCTCCACGTTTCGAGCGTCACGCGGACGGGCAGGGCGGCGTCCTCGAAGTCGAACCAGCCGAACGGGAACTCGCCCCGAAACGCCAGATCCTCCATGGCGGCGAACGGTCCCTCGGGGGTCGTCTGGGCAACCCGAACGACCGCCTTGCTGTTGCGTGCCTTCGCACGGACGGCGAAGAAACTGTTCGGGATGTCGATCGGCTCGAAGTTGTTGAAGACCTGCCAAATGTGCACGTCGGCCCGACCGTTGATCTGGACGCACCCGGCCCCGATGCCGCCGAGCGGCAGGCTGATGCCCGTCAGGTGCTCGCCCCGGTACACATGCGTTGAGCCGCGCGCCATCAGGGCCGGATCATCCAGGAGCCGCGCGACGGTCTCCTGGTGCCGTCGGACCTGGGCCTCGTGGCGGTCTCGCTCCTGGCGGAGGAGGGCCTCCCTGCGATCGGCCCAGCCGAGGGCGGCCAGGTGGGCGGCGATGTCCTCTTCCGAGAGCGGCCGGCCGAAGATCGCCACCTCGTCGACCGTGCACCGGCACTGCTCGTGGGCGTTGGTCTGCGACGCGCCAATCTGGAGCGGCAACCCTTTGGCGGCATCGTTGTATCCCTCTTGCCGCCACGTGCCGAACTTCACGCCGTCCAGGTACATGGCGATGCCGGCATCGCCGTCGACGACCGCCAGATGGTACCATCGGCCGACCTTCAGGGGCGCATCCGGCACGTCGGCCCAGAAGACGCCTCTGCCGTTCCACACGGCCATCTGGCCAAAGTCGCGCTGTATGTGGATGCTGAACCGCGTTTGCGGGCTGGTGGCACGCTTGGCGATGAGGCATGGGTTGTACGCCTTGGCGGGTGGCGAATCGAGGCGGAACAGGAGTTCGACGGTGCTTGCCGGGAGGTCGAGGTGCGGGGCCTCGCCGGCGGTGATGAACTGCCCCTTGCCCAAGGCCAGCGCCTTGCCGCCTTCGGGACCGTCCACGAACGTTGCGTTACCGCCCCGGAGCGTTCCTGGGGCGCCGCCGACGTGGTCGCCCAGATTACCTTCCATGCGCCAATAGGCGGCCAGGCTGCCGTCCGACGTGACGGTCTTGGCGTACGTGTCAACGCGCGGCGCGTCCGGAAGGTCTTCGCGGCCGGGGAGGCACGCCGGCGCCAGGCACAAGGCAACACCGACCGTGATGCTGAGGCGGACGAGACGGTTCCCGTTCATGGCCCGGGTCTCCTCACAGCGGGTTCGATAGGTCGGGGTTTCCGAGATAACGTTGCCCGGCTACGCGGCGGGCGACTTGCCGCACATTATAATGCCCTGTGTGCCTTCCGAAAACCCCGTGCGGTCCTGAGGCGGCTGTGATCGCATCTACGCCTATCCGCGTTCGCGGGGGCTCGGGCTTGCCTGCCTCCCGCGTTCACACGCCTCTCTTGCTTCCGCCTTGCCCCGGGGGAGGGATGAGATTAGGATGCGCGGCGAGCCTTTCGGCAACGCAGGAGCGTGTCGAAGGGGCGACGGGCAGCCATTGTCTGAGAGGGCGTTTCTCTGAAAGGGGCGGTAGCATGACGAACAGGATCGTGGCCATTCTCCTGGGTGTGGTGCTGGCGGCACACGCCGCCCCGGCCGCCGAGTTTGTCGTTGCCCCGGACGGGGCCGATACGAACCCGGGGACGAAGGCCAGGCCGTTTGCCTCCATCGCCCGCGCCCGCGACGCCGTCCGCGCCAGCGGCAAGGCCGGCAGGGAACCCGTCACCGTGTTTCTCCGCGGTGGCACGTATTACCTGGATAGCACGCTCGTGTTCACGTCGGCGGACTCCGGCTCGGCGACCGCGCCCGTCGTGTACGCCGCCTGCGAGGGCGAGACGCCGGTCGTCAGCGGGGGCGTCCGGATAAGCCTGACGTGGGAGCCTTACCGCGACGGCATTCTGAAGGCCAAGGCGCCGGCGGACTTTGCGACCGACCAACTGTTCATCAACGGGGTGCGCCAGCCGATGGCCCGGTACCCCAATTTCGACCCCAAGGCGAAGTACTTCTTCGGGTTTGCGGCCGATGCGTTCAGCCGCAAGCGGGCAGCCCGATGGACCGACCCGGCCGGAGGGTTTATCCATGCCATGCACCGCAGTCATTGGGGCGACTTCCACTACCGCATTACCGGCAAGGATGCCAAGGGCGAGGTGTTGTACGAGGGCGGGTGGCAGAACAACCGCCGCATGGGCATGCACGGTCAGCACCGCTTCGTCGAAAACCTCTTCGAGGAACTCGATGCGCCCGGCGAATGGTTCCTGGACGCCGGGACCGGTACGCTGTACGTCTATCCGCCGGTGGGCGTCGACCTGTCGAAAGCCGTCGTCGAGGGCGTCCGGCTGAAGCACCTGGTGGCGTTTCGCGGCTCGGAGCAAACGCCCGTCCGGTTCATCACGCTCCGCGGCCTGACGTTTCGCCATGCGGCTCGTACGTTCATGGAGAACAGGGAGCCGCTGCTACGTAGCGACTGGACGACGTACCGCGGCGGGGCCGTCGTGTTCGACGGAGCCGAAGACTGCACCGTTCGCGACGGCTTCGTCGATACGGTGGGCGGCAACGGCATCTTCGTCAACACCTACAACCGTCGCATCACGATTACCGGGTGCCGGATTCTTAACGCCGGGGCCAGTAGCATCTCGTTTGTCGGTGACCCGAAGGCGGTGCGCAACCCGCGCTTCGAGTATCACGAACGGCAGGCGCTGGCCGACATCGATCGAACGCCGGGTCCCAAAACGAACAACTACCCGGCCGACTGCCTCGTCCACGATAACCTGCTGGTGCGAAACGGGCGGGTTGAGAAGCAGACGGCCGGCGTCAACCTCTCGATGGCGGCCCGAATCACCATCAGACACAACAGCATCTACGACTGTCCGCGGGCGGGCATCAACATCTGCGATGGGACGTGGGGCGGCCACGTCATCGAGTACAACGATGTCTTTGACACCGTCAAGGAAACCGGCGACCACGGCTCGTTCAACTCCTGGGGCCGAGACCGCTTCTGGCACCTGACGGACCTGGCCGACGATGAACTCGGCACGGGCAGGTTGGCCGACCTGCCCAAATGGGACGCCGTCGAAACCACCGTCATCCGGAACAACCGCTGGCGGTGCGACCACGGATGGGACATCGACCTGGACGACGGGTCCACCAACTACCACATCGTTAACAACCTGTGCCTAAACGGCGGTATCAAGAACCGCGAGGGGTTCTATCGCGTCGTCGAGAACAACATCATGGTCAACAACGGGTTTCATCCGCACGTGTGGTACGCCAACTCGGGCGATGTCTTCCGCCGGAACATCGTCTGCCGGGCGTACCGGCCGGCCCGCATGTCGAAGACCCGCGCCTGGGGCAGGGAGATGGACGAGAACCTCTTGCATTCGGCGGAAAAGACCGGCCCGGCCGTCGAACTGCAAAAGGCAAGCCGGCGCGACGAGCACTCGGTCTACGGCGATGCCCGGTTCGTGGCGCCCGGGGCGGGCGACTACCGGGTGCAGGACGGATCGCCCGCCCGGGGGCTGGGCTTTCTCAACTTCCCGATGGACCGGTTCGGCGTGGTGTCGCCTGCTCTTCGGGCCATCGCGCGGACCCCGGTCCTGCCGGCCGCGCCCGGCAAGGCGGCCCGCGGGAAGCCAGCGTCCGGCCGCCGGTATGCGTGGTTCGGCGCGGACGTCCGGACACTGGCCGGGCAGGGCGACTTGTCGGCCACCGGCCTGGCCAAAGAAAAAGGCGTCCTGATTGTTCACCTGCCCGGTAACGCGCCGGCGGCGGTCATGGGGTTCCGCGAAGGCGACGTGATCCTGTCGGTGGGCGGCAAGGCCACCGATACGGCCGGCGACCTGCTGCGCGTCTTGAAGCAGCCGCCTAAGACGAAGGGGGTGGACGTGGCGGTTTGGCGCGACCAGAAAACGATCCGCATGGCCGTGCGTGCGCCCTGATGAGGCCCGGCCTGCGGTTTCGTGTCGGAATTTCGGGCCTATCTGAAGCCGTGGCGACGTTGTAAGAGCAGGCGGACGCAACGGAGTTTCAAAGAAGAGGCGCCCTGATTGTCGTGTTACCTGACATGAGCGGGTTTCCACAATCGCCAAAACACGAAGAATTCATGGCCCTGTTCGTTCGGCACGAACCGGCGATCCATTCGTTCCTGACGTCGCTGCTCGCCAATCTTGACGACGCGGAAGTGGTGATGCAGCAGACCAGCATGACCATGTGGAAGAAGTTCGACCAGTTTGAGGTCGGGACCCGTTTTCGCAACTGGGGTTTCCAGATTGCGCGGTTCGAGGCCATGAACTTCCGTCGCAAACGGCAGCGGGACCGGCATCTGTTCAGCGACGAACTCGTCCGCCTGCTGGCGGACGAGGCCGTGCAGCATGCGGCCCATCTGGAGGAAGAACGCCGCGTGCTTGCCCATTGCGTTGCGAAGCTCGATTCGAGGGATCACGGAGTACTCTCCCGATGCTACCGGGAGGGCTCAACGATCAAGGCGTACGCCGAGCGTGTCGGCCGGACGCCGAATGCTGTCCGCAAACACCTGGCACGCATCCGCACTGCCTTGTCGCTGTGCGTCCGACGAACCCTGGGGTTTGATAGGGTATGACGATGGATGAACACGAGACGGCTGGGACCGCGCCATGTGACGCGCTGATCGAGCAGGTGCTTGCGGGCACGGCGTCAGAGGGGCAGAAAAGGGAACTGCAGGCCCGTCTGCTAGCCGACGCGGAGGCCCGCCGGGAGTATCTGCACCGCCTGAACCTGCACTCGGCCCTCAGACGCCAATTCGCCTACGAGGAGGAAACGTCGGCGGACGGCGACGCGCCAAGCGGCGGGCAGCACATCGAAAACGGGGACCGAGGCCCAACGCGCCGTTTCCCCGGATGGTCGTGGGCGGCCGCCGCGGCCGCCGTCGTTGTGCTGACGGCCGGCATGTACCTGTTACGTCCGGGCGGTGAGCCGGCAATCGCGACGATCACCGAGATGAACGGGGCCTTGCAATGGACGGGTGACGGCGGGCGAGTCGTGCGTGGCCTCGAGGTCGGACGCGCGCTCGGCGGCGGCGGCACGCTGGAGTCGCTCTCTGCTGATTCGTGGGCCGTGCTGACGTTCCGCGACGGGTCGACGGTGGCTGTCTCGGGGCAGTCGATGGTGACGATCTCCGATCACCAGCAGAAGGTGCTCCACTTGCGTGGGGGAAGCCTGTCGGGGACCATTGTGGCACAGCGTCGCGGCGGGCCGATGCTCATCCATACGCCCACGGCGAGGCTGGAGGTTCTTGGTACGGGGTTGAACATCGAGGCCGAGGAGTCGTCGACGTTGCTGAGTGTGACCGAAGGCCGCGTTCGCGTGACCCGGTTGGCGGATGGCAGCGTCGTGGACGTTCCGGCGCAGCATCAGCTCGTTGCGTCGGTTGATCGGAACGCGAGACTCGAAGTGACACGTCGCGCGGCGCCGGTCACCGCCTGGCAGGGCGACCTGCCGACGGACGCGCTCCACGGGGAGTGGCGTCTCGAGCCCGGCCGTAGCGATGGCAGCCTGCGAGCTGCCCCGATGCTGTGGAAGCATGGCGAGTCCCCGATCACTCTCTACCTTGTGGGGCTGTCGGTGTCCCGGGGCCAGTCGGCGCCGGTGTTACTGACGGCCGGTGGGAAGCTGCGCGTGTGCGGTCGAGTCGAGCGTTCGGGAAGCGTCCTTTTCGGTTTCACGACGAAACACGCCAAGGGAGGCTTTGCGGGCAAGTTCCTGGTCGAACGGCAGTTTCCGGACACTGATGGCCGGGGTGAGCCCCTGGATATCGAGCTTCGTCTTGCGGACTTTCGACCGCAGGACACGGAGCTTTGCGAGAAGTTTCCCCGGATGTTCCCCGGTTCGCCCATCGGCCTGGAGCTTGTCGATGTGTGGTGCTTCACGATCAACGCGAACGCCGGACTGAGCATCACCGAGGTTGCGTTGGTGCCATCGACGGCCTCGGTGATTTCGCGGCTCCCGACGGCAGAGCTGCCACAGTTGTCCATCGTGGATATTTGGACGGCTGCGTCCCAGGGGAACCTCGAGGCCATCAAGCGTCATCTCGAGGCCGGGGTAGACGTGGACGCGACCTTCATCGCGCCGGGGATCCCCGCATCCGGCGCCACGCCGTTGCATCTGGTGGTCTTGGCCGATCAGGCCGAGATTGCCGAATTCCTCATCGAGAGGCAAGCGGATCTTAACGCCAGGGCCGGGGATGAACATGGCGGAACACCGCTGCATTGGGCGGCGGCCTTGGGCCGCGTCGACATGGCCAGGCGTTTGATTGACGCCGGGGCCGACGTCAATGCCAGGGATAACCACGGATTCACGCCGTTGGACGCGACACACTACGACCGCGACACGCAGAAGGCGGCCAAGCTCCGAATCGCCGAACTTCTCCGAGCGAAGGGCGGAAGGAGTCTGAGCGAGGACCAGGAACAACCTGCTTTGCGGTGAAGCCACGCCGGCCGGACGTTCGGGGACCCGTCGTCGCGCCTGGCAGCGCTCTCTGCCGTCCCCGAGTCTCCGTACGACGATCCTGAGGCGTGCGATAGGTTTTTCGCAGAATCCTGGGCCTGTTCGCGGGCGCGGCGACGTAACAGAGGCAAGCGGGCGCAACCGCTTGTCGGACCCCGGTAGACGTGAGGGCGCCGGGTGCCTGCCTGGCGAGTCGAGTCAAGGACGACCGCGGTAAACAGGCACGCACACACGCGAACCGAAGCACTGGGACGAACAGGAGGTGTGGAATGAAGGCTCTCACCGTATGGGCTCTCGCGCTCGTCTTGCTGGTGACCTGTGCTCCATTGCAGGCAGAACCGGCGGCCGAGACGCCCGACCCCGCCACCCCCCTCCTCACCGCGGCCAAGGACGGCAACGTGAAGGCCATCAAACAGGTCCTGTCGTCCGGCGTGAAGGTGGATGCCAAAGGCGAATCCGGCGTCACGGCCTTGTACGTGGCGGCCCTGTTCGGCCGGGCCGAGGCGGCCAAACTGCTCATCGAGAAGGGGGCCGCCGTCAAGGCGGCCAAGGCCGAGGACGGGAATACCGCCCTGCACGCGGCGGCCTTCTTCTGTCATACCGAAACCGTGGAACTGCTCCTGGGCAAGGGCGCGGACATCAACGCCCTGAACCAGAGGCCGGAGACGCCGCTCGATACGGTGGCCGCTCCGTGGAGCGACGGGCTGGGCGAGTTCTACGCCGGCGTCGCCAAGGCCCTCGAGATGGAACTCGACCTGAAGAAGGTCGAGGCCACGCGTCCCAGGATTGCCGCACTCCTGCGATCCCGCGGCGGCAAGACGGGACGCAAGGGCGAACCGGCCCGCCCTGCCGGGAAACCGGCCGGCAACGCGAAGGATGTTGCCGCCCTCGGCCTGCGCTGCTCGTACTACAGGAACGGCCGAATCTACGTCAACGTGCTGGGCACGCCGGAGGGGAAGCCCATCACCGTGCCGCCCGGCGAGGGATGGGAGGACTTCAAGCCCTCCTGGTCGAAGACCGGCGACATGCTCGTCTTCTTCCGCCGCGTGAAGAACGCCCCCGTCGTGAGCAACTGGAAGACCGTGCTCTGCGTCATCAACACCGACGGCACGGGCCTTCAGAAACTGACCGACGACACCCACACGAACTTCAACCCCACCTGGACGCGCGACGGCACGAACCGGCCCATCTGGAACCGGAAGAACCCGGAGAGGGGAGGGTACGTCGTCATGTGGAGCAAGGTGGGCGCGAGGCCCGGCCAGGAGGTCGCTGTCAGCGACCCGCGCTACCACACCTGGGTGCACACGTGCCTGGAGGACGGCCGGATTCTCGTGGAGTCCGCCCACCCAAAGCAGGGGTGGGGCTACTACCTTATGACGCCGAAGCCCGGCGGGGCGTCCCGCTTCCAGCGTATCGACTGCGGCGGGCTGGCCGAGCGGGGGCTGCTCTGCCGCATCAGCGTCTCGCCGAGCGAGAAACGGGTCTGTTTCGGTCACCTGATGGGACACAAGTTCCGGGAGCCGGGGCACGCGATGTACATCGCCGACTTCGACGCCGAGAAGCGCACCATCACGGGCGCCCGGGCGATTGCCAATAGGGAGAGGAAGAACATCTGGTACGCCTACCCGCGCTGGGTCAAGGACGAGACCGCGGTGGTGTACCACTCCTACGAGAGCGGGAAGGGCCAACTTTATCTCTACACCTTGAAGGACGGGGCCACAACACGCGTGTCGACGAACCCCCGTGCCGACTACCGGTATCCCCATGGCGAGAAGTCACCGAAGTAGCGTGCGGGTGACGGATATCGAGTGCCGGTCGGGTCCGCTCTCTGCCGCGCTCGCCACTGAGCACCTGTAAGTCGCGAGATAAGGAAGAGCCCCGATGCCGGAACCCACGAGCCAACTTCCACGCCGCGAGTTTCTCAAGCACACCGCCCGCGCAGCCGCTGCCGCGGCCTTGGCCGCCGGCACCGCATCCGCAGCCGTGCCGAAGGGAAAGAGAATCGGTCTGACCGACACGATGTCAACCCGTGTCCTCGGCAAGACCGGAGTGAAACTGCCCATCCTGGGCTACGGAGGGGCCGCGCTCCCCAAGGCATGGGGCAATCCGCTGTCGACCGAAGACCGCGTGAAACTGGTCCGCACCGTCTACGACCGCGGCGTGCGGTACTTCGACACGGGCGGCAACTACATGGAAAGCCAGTCGATCCTCGGCGAGGGACTCAAGGGCGTCCGAGACGGCGCGTACCTGGTTACCAAGGTCGAGACGACGGACCCGGCCAAGGTCCGCGGCGCCGTTGAGAGGTCGCTGCGAGAACTCCAGACGGATTACCTCGACGCCATCCTGATTCACGGCACGCCGGGACTCGAGCAGATGAGCGTGCGGCGGGCGATGCAGGTCCACGGCGAACTCGTCAAACTGCGCGATGAACGCATCGTCCGGTTCATCGGGTTCTCCGCACACTCCTACTTCGATAAGGCGCTGGCGCTTATCTCCTCGGGCGGGTTCGACCAGTGCATGTTGTCGTACGGCCACCTGCCGCGTGGGCACAATCAGGTGTTCTCGCCGCGGATGATCGGCCTGCGCGAGCAGTGCCTGGCCGCGGCGCACAAGCGAAACATGGGCATCGTCGCGATGAAGGTCATTGGCGCCGGCATCCTCGGCGCGTGGGCCGGTTACGTCGTGCCGACGTTCGACAAGCAGCGCCTGACGCGCCTGCCGGCCGCTGCAATCCGGTACGTGCTTCAGGACGAGCGAATCCATCTGCTGGTCATCGGGATGCGCCTTAAAAAGGAGGTCGATGCCAACATCCGCACGTTCGCGGGGGACGTTGCGTACACCCCGGACGATCGGACGCTTCTTGAGGAGTTCGGCTCCCAAGCCCTCAAGAGCGACGCGATGAGGAAGATGAGGGTGGAATGATAAGAGGGTGGGCAAGCCCTTGGTTCACCAGACAGGAGCCGTCGAACCATGAGACGATCCGGAACGATTGCCTGGCTTGTCGTGATGCCGCTACTGGCCGCCGCTACGGCGGGCGCCGACGAGTGGCCGCAGTTTCACGGCCCGAATCGCGACAACAAATCCGCTGACAAGGGATTGCTCAAGGCGTGGCCTGAAGGCGGGCCGCCGCGCCTCTGGGAAGCGGACGGCATCGGCGAGGGGTACTCGACCGTCGCAATGGCGGGCCAGCGTATCCACACCACCGGAAGTATTGAGGGCCATTGTGTCATCACCGTCCTGGACATGGACGGAAAGAAGGTCTGGACCCGAAAGAATGGCCGGGCTTGGGACAAAAGTTACCCCGGCACCCGGTCGACGCCGACCATTGCCGACGGGGTGCTCTACCACCTGAGCGGCATCGGGAACCTCGTCTGCCTCGAAGCGGATGACGGAGAGGTTGTGTGGTCGACGGACATCATGGCCCGATTCGCCGGCCGGGGCATCATGTGGGGGCTGGCGGAATCGCCGCTCGTCGTCGACGACAAGGTCGTCTGCACGCCGGGCGGCCGCGAGATCAGCATGGTGGCCCTGGACCGGAAGACGGGCAAGACGGTTTGGCAGTGCACTGGCGCCGGCGACCGGCCGGGCTACGCGTCACCGATCCTGGTTGAGTACAAAGGGCTCAGGCAGATCGTCACGGTGATGTCGCAGTCCATCGTCGGGGTGCGCGCCTCAGATGGCAAACTTCTCTGGCGGTATCCACACAAGGTCTACGCCGACGAGAACATCACCACGCCGCTTTTCCACGACGGTTTCGTGATCGTCTCGGGGTGTGTCAAGAAAGGAACGACCTCTCTCCGGCTCGAGGTGTCGGGCGACGACTGCTCGGTAAGCATGCGCTGGCATAACCGGACGCTCGACAACAAGCAGGGAGGCCTTGTCCTGGTCGACGGCCGGATCTACGGGTTCGCCGAGCATCTCGGCAAGTCCACACCCTGGGTGTGCATTGATTTCAAGTCGGGCAGGGACATCTTTCAATCCGCCCCCGTGCAGTCCTCGTACAAGTACCGGAATGGTTGTCTCACGTACGCCGACGGAATGTTCTATCTCTACTCCGATGACGGGCACATGGTCCTGGCGAAGGCGACGGATGCGGGGTTTGAGGTCACCGGGAGCCTCACACTCGAGGACGTGGGAGAGAGGCCGACGTGGGCGCATCCGGTTGTATGCGGCGGGAGGCTGTATGTCCGGTACGGCGACAGGCTCGGCGTTTACAGCGTCTCGGCAGGGAGACGCCAGTGATATGCCGCCCCGTGAGCCCGCAGGCCTCTCGCCGGCCTGTCCATGTGGCGGCCGTCCGCGGCGGCCTATGTGTCGGCGAAGTCGGCCACTTGCCACGCGACGTTTTGGCAAGACCGGGCGCGCCTTGCCGAGTTCTGCGCCAAGGCGTACGACAGCGACGCTATCAAGAAGATGAGGGTTGAGTGACCCGGTCAGGCCGAGACACAGGCCGACGGCCAACCGGCGCCGGCGTGAGCGACGCCGTGGGCCGGCTGCTTGGTTGGGAGGAGATCGCGAACATCGGTTCAAGGACTCCCATTTACGGTGGCCGCTCGGCATCGCCTGCCGTCCTGTTCACGCAGAGCCGAGACATGGAAGAACGACTATGAAGCGCATCACGGGCATTGCACTGGGACTACTGGCGCTGTGTCTTGCCGAGGCAAAGGCCCACGACGCAACGCAGATCCTCGAGGCGGCGGATGTCAAGGGGGGGCTGGTCGTCGTAATCGGCTGCGACCGCCCGGCGCTGCTGGCAGATCTGCGGGCCGGCAACTCGTACCTCGTGCACGGCCTGGATCGCGACCCTGCCAAAGCCGCCGCTGCCAGAAGGTACTGCCGAGAAAAGGCGTTTTGCGGTTCCGTCACCGCAGCCCACCTGGCCGGGTCGCGACTGCCGTACGTCGATGCCCTGGTCAACCTGCTTGTCGTCGCCGGCGACGCGGGGCCGGTCTCCGACGACGAGATGAGGCGGGTGGTGGCCCCCCTGGGCGTCATCGCGGATGCGCGGAAGGAGACGATTGAGATCACCCGCAAGCCTTGGCCTGCGGAGTTGGACGAGTGGAGCCACTACCTCCACGACGCCTCCAACCACGCCGTCTCGGCCGACACGGTGGTCGGTCCGCCGCGGGGCCTGCGGTGGACCTGCGGGCCCGAGTACGCCAGGAGCCACGAGCACTTCGCCGGCACGAGCGCCATGGTCACGGCCGGCGGCCGGATCTTCTACATCATCGACGAGGGACCCATTGGCTCGATCTACCTGCCCCCTCAATGGAAACTGGTGGCCAGGGACGCCTTCAGCGGCGTGCTGCTCTGGAAGCGCCCCATAACGCACTGGGAATCCCACCTACGAGGTTTTCGCAGTGGCCCACCGGAGATCGGGCGGCGCTTGGTGGCAACAGGGGACAGGGTTTACGTTACCCTCGGCTATGGAGAGCCGGTCACGGTACTCGATGCCCCGACCGGGAAGCCGCTCGCGACCCTTGCCGGCACCGACGGTGCGCGTGAGCTGCTCCTGGCAGGCGAGGTGCTCTATGTGCTCGCCGACGACATGACCGCCGCCCAACACGAGGAGCGGAAGGCGGGGATCAACCGGATTTCCCCGACGCTGGAGATCTGGTATCGGTTTCCACGCAAGGCGTTTCCCATGTACGGCACCCCGCGGATAGTCGCATCAAAGACCGGCGCCGGCGAGGTGCTCTGGAAGCGCGAATTCAAGGCCCCCGGCGAGATCATGCCCACGACCATGGCGGTCGACGACGGCAGAATCTGCCTTCAGACCGTTTCACACGTCGTCTGCCTGGATGCTGTCGATGGAAGGGAACTGTGGCGTGCCCAACGCCCGGTCGCCAGAAGCCGGCTTTCCTGGTCGACGCCCACCCTGGTCATCCACGACGGCGTTGTGCTGTGTGTCGACCGCGCGGCAGAAGATAATGTGGACACGTCCCCGCCGGCGCGGGGCAGCAAGTGGATTATCTCCAGCGGAGGCTTTGAGGATAGGCAGGACGCGGAAATGGTCACCTTCTCGCTTGCCGACGGGAAGGAACTCTGGCGGGCGCCGTACTCCGAGAACTACAACACGCCGGGGGACGTGTTCGTGATCGACGGCGTGGTTTGGGTCGGCAACCTGCGCGGCGGCAGTGACCCCGGCTTTACCCAGGGACGCGACCTGACAACCGGTAAGGTGGTCGCCACGATACCCGCCCAGAAGGCCTGGGGCCACCATCGCTGTTACCGCAACAAGGCGACCGTTCGATGGATCATGGTGGGCCGCGGCGGCATCCAGTTCATCGACCCCAAAAGCGGCGCCGTCAAGGGAAACTCGTGGGTGCGGGGAGCGTGCCAGTACGGCACCATGCCTGCCAACGGCCTGATCTACGCGCCGCAGCATTCCTGTGCATGCCAGCCCGAGGAGATGCTGATTGGACTGAACGCCCTTGCGCCGCGGTCCTCCGCCGGGGAAGGCCCCGCGCCGCTCGAAAAGGGGCCGGCCTACGAGGAGGTTACGGATCTCGCGCCCGGTTCCTCGAAGACCGCATGGCCGACCTATCGGCGCGACGTCCGCCGGAGCGGGTGCCAGGACCTGCCCGCGCCGGCCAAGCCGGACATCGCGTGGACGAGAACGCTCACCTCGCCTATTACGGCGCCGGTCGCAGCGCGTGGCATCGTTGTTGTTGCCGAGACGGACCGTCATACCCTCCATGCCCTGTCGGCAGCGGGAGGCGAGCCGGCCTGGACGTTCATCGCCGACGGCCGGATCGATTCGCCGCCGACCCTGTGGGGCGGCCGGTGCCTCTTCGGGACGCGCAGCGGATTCGTCTACTGCCTGCGGGCCTCCGACGGAGCGCCCGTCTGGCGATTCCGGGCCGCGCCCCAGGACCGGCGCCTCTTCGCCTACGAGCAACTCGAATCGGTGTGGCCGGTGCACGGCTCGGTGCTGGTTGACGACGCGCGCTCGGACGGTATGGCCGCGGTGTACTTCGCGGCCGGCAGGTCGTCTCGCATCGACGGCGGTATCCGCCTTTACGCCCTGGACGTCAAGACCGGCAAGGTGCTCCACCAGGCCGACGTGAATATGACCGCCGGGGCCAAAGGCGCCCGCACCATCAGGCAGGCGGCGCTGCCGGGTGTCCTGTCTCTCCAGAAGGGCGTCATCTGGATGCGCGGCCTGGGCGTCGACAAAAGCCTGGCGCCGGTCGAGGATCAGCCCCACCTCTTTGCCCCGCGTGGGTTCCTGGACGACACGTGGTGGTACCGGACCTACTGGGTCTACGGCACCGAGATAGGCGGCGGTTACACGAACTGGCCCCTGGTCGGCAACGTGTCGCCGGCCGGTCGGCTGCTGACCGTGGACGGCGCTAAGCGGGTCTACGGATATGGGCGGATGGCTTACCAGGCCGGTAAAGGACACGTCCGCGCGGACATGGCGAAGGACTACAAGTTATTCGCGGAGGTCCTGGCACGCGAGCCGGCGACCGCAAGACGGCGAGGCGGGCAGCGCCGGGTCATGTGGACGGCGCCGCTCCCCTTCGTGGCCATGTCGATCGTGCTGACCCGCGACGCCCTGTTGGTGGCGGGAGGGACGTTGCCCACCGAAAGCGCCGCGCGCCACGGCCCGGGCACGTTGTGGGTGGTTTCGCGCGAAGACGGCTCGAAAAAAGCCACATGCCAGCTTCCCGCGCCGCCGGTGCTGGACGGCATGGCATTCACCGATTCGGGTGTCTTTCTCTCCACCATAGACGGCTCCGTGGTGTGCCTGCGGGCAAAGCCGGGCGAGTAAGCGGCCGGAGCGCCGGGCCTCGGGAGGCCTGGAGCTCGACATGGCGTGGTTCAACAGGCATCTGAAGCGGTAGAGGGAGCGAGCGGCCTATGCACAGGGCAAGACGACGCGACGTCCTGAAAGCCGGCCTTGGGGTGGCTGTCGCCATGGCATCACCATGGCCTCGCGCGGTGTGCCGAGGATTTGCCAAGGA
>Ga0272441_10009659_pt1 | contig 14837 bp, 11 predicted proteins | sample SSMProp6N_FD_193582 | JGI IMG/M metagenome (GOLD analysis project Ga0272441, IMG submission 193582) | Marine sediment archaeal communities from Little Sippewissett salt marsh, Falmouth, MA, United States - SSM-Prop-6N | ecosystem: Environmental > Aquatic > Marine > Wetlands > Sediment ... | reverse complement strand
CAGCCAAAAAAAGATAACAAATAAGGTTAACTTCGCGATTTAAGTGCCGATAAGTGGTCCATCATGATTAGACGCCAACCCTCGTTGATTACCATTGCCAGCGAAGAGACGATCTGTTTCCTGACGCTTTCAACGGACGGCCGCTTCCAGACACTGGCCAGCCTGCCTCTGGAGGACTTTCTGGAAGGTAGCGCGAAGGCAGCTGATCTGCCGAGATCGGCATTGCACGCGGTCAACCGGCTGCTTGTCGTTCCGGACTATTGGATGGGGAGCCGTTTTGACGAGTTTCAGGCCCGCAAAAAATCGGTGATCGCTGCGTTTATCGAACGCAAATTAAAACTGGAACAGCCCTTGCTGACCCAGGCCGGCGATTTCTATCATTATGCCATTGTCCAGGATCAGAACCATCGCCAGCAGCTGTACACCTTCTATCTGCAGGAGGAAATTGCCTATCGGCTCTATCGACGGCTGGAAACCCTTGGCATCGGCCCGCTTCGCATAACCACGCCAGCCCAGGTGTGGCAGGCCAACCTGGGTGATCGGGTTGGCGACTTTTCCAGCAAAGGGGTCGGGTTCATTCATCTGGGCGAGGCAGACTGTTTTCTCTATTTTTTCTTCATGGGACAGTTCCTTTTCTCGCGCAATATTCAAATCCCGGACACCGGTGGCGACGCGGCCCAAATGTACAACCTGTTGAACTATGAAATTAACCAGTCTTTTTACCTCTATTCGCAGAAAACCAAAAGCGCGGTGGATAGCCTGTTCATGCTGGCACCGGACACGTCGGCCGTGGATCAACTGACCGAGTTGTTAGGCCGGGAGGTGCAGGGGCTGCCTTCTTTGAAGACGGAAACGGGTATCCCCGGCGAAGCCATGGCCTTCCCCTCATGCCGTGAATTTACGGCCCTGGATTTGACCCGGCACGGGGAGCACTGCTTATCCTATCGGCCACTAAAAAATGAACTGGCGTGGCGGCCGGTGCAATGGGCCGGTATAGCCGTAGGACTTTTTCTGGCTGTCCTCCTGACCGTCGAATCCGGTGTTCTCTATCTCTGGTCGGGATCGGTCGACCGTCAGATGATCGAACTCACATCGACTGCCGCGGATCCACCGGAACTGGCCCTTCAGGACATATCCCAGGCGCTTGACGAAATCACCCGGGAACTGGAGCGACCGTCCGGCAGCGGCACCCTGATGCGAACCCTTCTGGCCATGCCCGATGCGGTGTCGGTGAGAAAGATTTCTCTCGATGTATCGGGCACTCCCGTCCTGAAAATGGAGGCGATTGTCGATGCGGACCATCCGGATGCATTCAAGGCCACGCTTACCGTCTTTTTGAATCAGCTCAACCAGCGATTTAACCTGAAGCCCAATGCCCTTCGGGAAAAGGATGTGGTCATCCGGTTGGACCGCAGCGAAGGCGATGGAAGAAGACCCGTTTATCAGATCAATTTCGGCTTCGAGATATCATGAAGACCAGACTGGGTAAAAAATGGCTGATTGTCGGCGTGATCTGGGGCGCGGTGCTGGCCATGACCGGTTGGAACACCCTTCTTGTCAATCAGGTCCAATCGCGGCGTCAGGAACTGGGAACCCTTCGGATGGATCTAAACTTTCTACAATCCAAGCAAACCGGCATCCAGGAGGTGCACCGGCAACAGTTACGGTTGACCCATCCGGTGAAATCGTTTGGCCTGGGGTTTCTGGTGGTTGAGAATGATCTGAAACGGCTCTCCTGGGATTTTGGTCTCCAGCAGATGCAGGTGGAAGCGGATGACATCACCCAGGACGCCCGGTCGGTGTCCATTTCGATTCTTGCTGCCGGACCGGTACCGGCCATCGTGGGATGGATTGCCGCCGTGGAGGATGCTCACCCCTATCTGGTGATCGAACGCATGGACATCTCCTACGACAATCGAAACCGGACAAGCCGGCTCCAGGCGGTCTTCAACTACCGCTACATACTTGCCGAACCGGAGAGGATGGGCTGACATGCATCGATTGGGCAGCCGCATGCATGTGTTGGTCGGCCTGTGGATTCTGGCCGGCCTGGTGGTGGTTGGCGTCAACGGAACCATGCTCATGTCGCTGCTGGATGAGCCGCTTGCCGGTTATTCCAGCGGGGTCCGGATCGCCGACCAGGGATTCCGGAAATATCGTATGCTGCTAACCGCCGAGGCTGAAAAAATCACTTCCGGTATGGATCGGCTGATAAGCCGGTTTAAAACCGGGGTTGAAGAAGAAGAAAAACCGGCATTAAAAAAACCGCCAGCCCTGCCGTCAATTGCAAAAAAGATGGCACCTGCACCGGTGGCGCTGCCGACGCTGACGGGCATTATGACCAGTCGATCCACCGATAGTAAGGCCAGGCGGCTGGCCTTAATGGACGGACGCATCTGTGCCGAAGGAGACCGATTCGGCGATTTCACGGTGAAGCGGATAACCCGTGGGGGTGTCTCCCTGGTCAGGGGCGGTCAGGCCTGGTTTCTGAAAGCGCCTGATATTGCATACTCAGTAACAACACAATGAACCATCGTAACGACCACCTGCATTTCAGGGGGATAAAATGGTTGTCAAACGCAAACTCACAAAACGCTTTGGTCTGATCCTGCTGGCCTTGTTTTTTCTTGGCGGATGCGCGGTGACGCCGCCCAGAACCCCCACGATTGAACCCGTCGATCGGGATGCGATCAAGGCGGCGCTCAAGCGGGACATCAAGTCGGAACTGCCGGGGCCACCTCCCTTTTCCCAAAAGATCATGCCCAGGACCGCGGAACTTGATCTTCCGGAAACCCTGTATTCGATGACCTTGAATGATGTGCCCCTGTCGGCCGCCATCGAAGCCGTCATGCAGGGGTCCCATTTGAATCTGTCGGTGGAATCAAGCGTGGACTTGTCGCGGCGGGTCACGGTCCATCTGAAACAGGCCACCTTTGCCGAATCCATGGACATGCTGGTGAAAAACGGTGCCGGTTACGCTTGGACCGTTGAAGACGAGATGTTGTTCATCAAGACCTTCATGGAGCGGATCTATGCCTTCGACTACCTGGACATGCCCGGAAAAACCGATATTCAGGTGGGCGGGGACATGCTGGGCTCCAGCGTTGAAGAATCCGGTGTCAGCGGCAAGTATCTCTTACAGACAAGCAAAAGTGAGGAAACGACGGACGTCTGGCTGGCCATCGAAAAAACGCTTACCATGTTGAAATCCGAAGCTGGTATCGTGCGCATCAATCGCAACGGGGGACTGATTTACATGACCGACACCCCCAAACAGGTGACCGCCATGGTACGGTTTCTGGATGCCATGTCCGAGGCGCTTTCCCGACAGGTGTATATCGAGGCCAAGATCATGGAAGTCCGGCTGAGCGATAAAAATGAATTGGGCATCGATTGGTCGGCGCTGGATGTGGCCTTTACGGCAACTGATTTTTTTGTGGACAGCTTCAATCTGAGCTTCAACGGCGGCAGCCTGCTGACCTTGGCGAACCAGTCGGCATTGAATGCAGTCGTGGATTTTCTGCACACCCAGGGCGACGTGTCCGTCGTGTCCAATCCCCACCTGGCTCTGATGAACGGACGATCCGCCCTGCTGACCGTCGGATTCCAGTTTCCCTATGGCGATATTGACGGCGTCGACCGGGACGACGACACCAAGGTGGTGACCTTTGGCGTCAGCATCAAGCGGGCGATCCTGGGCCTGCAGTTCGGGATTGCGGTTCAGATTGCCGCCGACGGTATGGTGACCATGAATATCGTTCCCACGATCACGCGTATCCAGGAAGAGGTCGATGTTGAATTGCCCACCTCCGCCATCTCCACGCAGAGCATCAAAAACCCGATCATCGACCTTCAGGAGATGTCCACCACCGTGCGGGTGCACGAAGGCAATACGGTGGTGATGGCCGGTCTGATCAGCCAGGTGAAAAACCAGCAGCAAGAAGGCGTGAGCGGTTTGGGGAATCTGCCCCTGGTGGGCGGATGGTTCAAACACGTGGAAGACAAGGTGCAGACCCGGGAATTGGTCATTTTTATTACGCCCCATATACGAAAGGGGGCGTAAGCGGTGTGCCTTACCAAGCATAAAATGATTCTAATGATTCAAGGTCTAAGGCGTAACCGCCGATAGCAACGTGTAACGGGTGATGCCGGTCAATGATCGACGGCATCGGACTTGCTGCACATGAGAAAATGAAATTGGAGGATTGGTTATGACAAGGAATCAAAAAGGCTTTACGTTGGTAGAGATCGCCATCGTGCTGGTGATCATCGGGCTGTTGATCGGTGGGGTCCTCAAGGGCCAGGCGATGATCCAGAACGCCAAAGTCAAACGGGTGGTCAAATCCGCCGACGAGGTGCGGGCCGCCTTCTACACCTTTTACGACAAATATGGGGCCTATCCCGGAGACGAGAACCTGGCCGCCAGTCCGCCCACCGATACCAACAACGGTAATGGAGACGGGCTGATTTCTGCTGCTGAGGCCCCCCAGGTGTTCGAGGACCTGGTGTTGGCCGGCATCATTGACGGGACCTATGACGGCAGTGCCACCAGCCTTCCCAAACACGCCTTCGGCGGTGTCTATCGGCTGTACTGGGTCAATCCCGGTTCCGGAGCCAATCACCACATCCGCTACGACAACCTGCCCTGGGACGTGGCGCTGGAGATCGACACCAAGTATGACGACGGTGTATACAATACGGGCACCATCCGCGCCAACGAAAATTACACGGCGGCGGGCAGTCCGGTTGCCTATTTCTACCTGCCGCTATAGGTTGCCCGCACCTGCCTGTGCGCCAGAGAGCATGCCGCCGCCTCCCGCAGGAACCATCCCTGCGAAGGCGGTGGTGTTATCCGTAGCGTCTGTAAACCAGCACGACGATCGATCCTTGTGTGGGATGCCATGAAAAACCGCCAAGCCGGCTTCACCATCATCGAGATGGCCATGGTTATGGTCATCATCGGGCTTATCGTGGGATTCGGCGCCTCGCTCATCGGTCCCCTTTCCATTCGGGCCAAACGGATCGAGTCCACCGAAACGGTGGATGCCGGTGCCGAGGCGGTTGCCGGTTATGCCGCCGCCAACCGGGGCCTTCTGCCCACAGCGGCCCAGTTTCCCGGCATCATCAAAAAACGCAACGACGCCTGGAGCCGACCCGTTCAATACATCTATGATTCCGTTCTGGCCGACGGAAACCCGGCCACCGGCGACCTGTGCACACGCCGAACCACCCGGATCATCCTGCGCCAGTGTCCGGACCCCGCCTGCAGTGCGCCGGTCTCTGTGGCCAACGTGGCTTTTTTGGTGTTGAGCGGCGGTGAGAACTTCAACAATCAGACCGCCGGCAGCCTGGCCGTTAACGCGGCCACGGTCATCGACGTCTACCCGAACGGGGTGGGCGACGTCGACGGCTATGCCGCCGACATCAACCGGGCCGAACCCTTTGACGACATCCTCTATTGGGCCACCCTGGACGAACTGCGCGGCAAGATCGGCTGTCGGGGCCCGCAGCTGGCGATAATGAACAACGAACTGCCTCCCGGTCGGACCACCAGCCCCTATTCGGCGGCGGTTTATGTTGACGGGGGGGTTCCTTTTGCCGCAGGCGGCGATTACCTCTGGTGCGTCGAGACGCCCACCGGTGCGGCACCTTCTGGTTTGAACTTTCGCAACCATGCGGACACGGGCAACATCGGATTCGACACGGATGGCGCCGGTTTGGCGGAAAGCAGCGCCGTCTGGACACGTGCCGACCACATATTGATCAACGGCACGCCAACGGTTGCCGGAAGCTTTCTGATGACTGTCTGGGTTCGTGACAACAGCAACCCGGGCAACGACGCGGCATGCGCCGGCGGCGCGTGCTTGGACAACTGCACCCGTCGTTCCTTCGTGTTGACCGTCAACCCCTGACCCGGACTAAGCCGGAAAAAACAAATTGCAAGCACTAAATCTCAACAAAAATTCAAATTACAATATCCAAATTCGTAACCGTTTAAGCGTTCAAAGGTTCAGGGTTGAAACCCGATCTCAAGATCATAAGGTTTGGCATCTTGGATTTTAGTCATTGTTATTTATTTGTCATTTGGATTTTGGCTATTGTTATTTATTTGCGATCTGTCTTTTTGTTTTCTGACATAAAAACCACGAATTTCAGGATTAAGAGAGCAGAACCTTCACTATACCGCATGTCCATGGATAATCCCGGATTCTTCCGATCAGCAACCGGTCAGGCCGGTATGGCCCTGATGCCCATTGTGTTGACCTTTGTGATCGCCGGTGCATTGATCGGTGCCGGGATGCATCTGGTGGGCCCCACGACCCGGCGGATGCGAACCGAAACGACCCGCAGCATGCTCGACCGGGCATCCCGTTCCGTCATCGCCTGGAGCGCAGCCAACAGCCGTCTGCCCACGGCCGCGGAATTCGTCACGGCCGCCGGTGTTCGCGACGATCCCTGGCGACGTGCGTTGGTCTACGTGTATGACGGCAATCTGGCCACTTCCGCCGGTGGCGGGCTGTGCGGCCGAGAGTCTACGGGGATCGTCGCCAATGGTGTGGCCGATACGGCGTTTTTCATCATCAGCGGCGGTGAGAATGTTGCTGTCGATACCACACCGGGCATCTCGGGGGCCTATGTCGGCAACGCCGCCGTTTCTGTGTTTGACCTGACCGAGGTCGTATCGCTGGCCGATCTGAGTAACCGGGCGGGCTGTTTCGACCGCACGGCCGGCCGGCTGGCCATACTCAACCATGAACTCCCCGGGGGCTGCAGCGCTGAACCCTACCGCGGTGACCTGTTTGCCGAGGGCGGCGTCCCACCCTACACCTGGGCAGCGACCAGCCTGCCGGCCTGGATGACCCTCGCCCCGGCGGGGACGGCCTGCGACTGCAACGGCACCCCTTCCAGCCCCGGGGCCTTTACGCTGGTGGCGACCCTGACCGATTCGGCAGGAAGCGTGGTGGAGCGGCGCTTTGATTTCAGTGTGGCCGCATGCGCTGCCGGACCCTCGCCGGTCTCCAATTGGGATTTCAATGAAGGCGTGGGCTCGACGGCTGGTGACGGGGCGGGTCCCAACAGTGGCACGCTGATCGGGAACACCGCCTGGTCCACCGATACACCCGACGGCAGCGGGGCATCGCTCTCCTTTGACGGATCCGGCGATTATGTGCGTGTCAGCGACCATTCCAGCCTTCACCTGACTGGCCAACTGACCCTGATGGCCTGGGTCAAGGAGACCGCTATCGGCCAGTATGCCAAGGTCATTTCCCGTCGCAGCGGGTATTATTTCTATTTTTTGGGGGTGGACAACGGCAATCCCTATGGCGGGATCGGTGACGATGTCACCTACACGGTTACGGGGAAGTCCCTGCTCATGTCCCTCGACCGCTGGAACCATCTGGCTTTGGTTTACGACGATGCCGTCGACCGCATGTTCCTGCATTTCGACGGCACCGAGCGCATGACCCCGGTGATGCAGAGTCTGCCTGCCACCGTCGGGGTAGACCTGTCTATCGGTGCCGATTCCGAGGGGGCCGCAGGTTTTTTCACCGGGGATGTCGATGACGTGGCGGTATACGACAGGGCCCTGAGCGATGCCGAAATCCGCGGCCTCCTGGCCGGGCCCGCTCACCCAAACCGCGTGGTATCCTATGGGTTCAACGGTAACGCCGACGACGGCGGGCCCGGCGGCCATGATGGCACCATGGTCGGTGGAACATACACGACAGACCGCTTCGGTCTGCCCAACGCCGCCCTGCGCCTGGACGGCAACGACTATGTGCAGGTAGCCGATCATCCCGACCTACGCCTGACAAACGGGCTGACCCTGGCTGCCTGGATTCGTGAGCGTTCGTCGGGAACCTATGCCAAAATCATCTCCCGGCGCGCCGGTAATTACTTCTACTTCCTGGGGGTGGACAACGGCCGACCGTACGGCGGCATCGGCGACGGCAGTGGGAAAACGGTGACGCGCAAATCCATCGCCATGATTCCGGACCGGTGGCATTTCGTTGCCTTTGTTTACGACGATGCCGCCGACAGCATGCGGATCTATTTCGATGGCAGCCTGGATGAAACCGCCGTGGCCGTGAGCCTGCCCCTGCTGCCCGGCGTCGACTTGACTATCGGTGGAGACAACGAGGGAAGCCAGCATTTTTTCACGGGATCGATCGACGGGGTGGCCATTTACGACCAGGCACTGACGGTGGACCAGATCAGGGAGAGTTATTGATCAGAATTTCCCAATCACATCATACAGGGGCAAAAGGATGGAGAGGACGATGAAGCCGAAAATGCCCCCCAGCATGATGATCGACATGGGCTCGATGGCGGCGATCATGGTCTGGACAGTCCGTTTGGCCTCGCGGTCATAATAATTGCCCAACCGTTTGAAGCAAACATCGATGGTGCCGGTGGATTCGCCGTTGCGCACGGCCCCGAGCAATAGGGGAGGGAAGCCGCCGGCTTTATCAAAGCCGTCGGAGATGGAATCGCCTCCCTGAACCGCGTCAAAGGCTTTTTTCAGCAGCAGTTCCAGATATCGATTGCCGAGAACGTTTTCTGAAAGGATCTCAAAAATACCGTTGATGGACATGCCAGCCTGGTACATGGTGGCAAAGTTATGGCTGAGACGTGCCATGGCGATATTGGAAATCACCGCGCCCATGATCGGCAGGTTGAGAATTTGCCGATGAACCTGCACCCCTCCTTTTTCCGTCCGTTGAATCAAATAGAAAAAGATGCCGCCCAGTGCCACGCTGAGGGTGATAACGGCCCACCAATTCCTGAAGAAATTACTCAGGTCAAGAATGAACCGCGTCATGGTGGGCAGTTCTACGCCCATTTGCACCAGCAGGCCGGCCAGCTGGGGCAGCACGTATCCCACCCAGACGCCGATCACCGCCACGATGACGATGATTACGAATGACGGATAGATGGCGGCACGTTTGACCGTTGAGCGGATTTCCTCCTTCCACTCTAAAAACGTACAGAGATCCTTGAGACATTTAGGCAGTACACCGGTTTCCTCACCCATGCGGATGATGGCCAGGTCCAGTTTGCCGAACACCTTGGGAAACCGTGACATGGCGGCGGTGAAGGTGTTGCCGTTTTCGATGGCGATGCGGATTTCGTCGACGATGCGCCGCATGGGCCTGGAAGGTAGCTGAGCGGCATTTTCCTCAAGTGCCGAGAGCATGGGCAGGCCCAGCTCCAGCGTCTGGTAGAGGCGGTGGTAAAACTCGATGACGTCCCGGTTGCCGATACGCTCACCAAGGATGCTTTTGCTCAGAAACCCGTCGGTGTGCAATTGGCTGGAAACCAGGGTGAGTTGCTTGTCTGCCAGCTTGACCTCCAGTTCCTGATCGCTGGCGGCAATGGCGCTTCCCTTGACCAGGCGGCCAGAAATATCAATGGCCTGGTAGCGGAATTTAGGCATCGGCCACCACCCGGTAGACCTCCTCGAAGGAGGTGATGCCGGCGGCAGCTTTTTTCAGGGCCTGCTGGAGCATCAGGCTGGTGCCGGCATTCATGGCCGCTTCTTCGATGGTGCTGTGCAGGGCATCGGCAAAGATCAGGGATTGAATTTCCCGATCCATGCGGATCACTTCGTAAATGCCGGTTCTGCCGCGGTAGCCGGCCTGGTAGCAGGAGTCGCACCCCACGGGGACCACCAACCGCTCCGGCGGGGTGATGCCATGCTGCTGGAAAACGTCGACCTGCTGCTCGGTGGGCGCGGCGTATTCGCAGCAGTTGGTGCAGATTTTCCGAACCAGCCGTTGGGCGATGACCATGCTCAGGGATGAGGCCAGGATGCTTTTATTTACCCCCAGATCCAGCAGGCGGTTGATCGCCGATGCGGCATCGTTGGTGTGCAGCGTGGAAAAAACCAAGTGACCAGTCATGGATGCCCGCAGGGCCAGATCGGCCGTTTCCGTATCCCGGATTTCGCCCACGAGAATGATGTCCGGGTCCTGGCGCATGGCCGATCGCAAGGCGTTGCCGAAGGAGAGGCCCGCCTTGGGGTTGACGGCGGTCTGGCGGATGGTCGGGATCACATACTCGATGGGATCCTCCACGGTCATCACGTTGATGTTGGGGCTGTTGACCGTCATCAGGGCTGAATAAAGGGTGGTGGTCTTTCCGGAGCCAGTAGGGCCGGTGGCCACAATCAAGCCGTAAGGCCGTTTAATGTTTTTTAAGAAAAGGTCTAAATCCTTGTCTTCCAGGCCTAACCGCTGCAGGTCACCCACCACCTTGCTGTAGACCAGCAGCCGCATGACCACGGTTTCCCCCAGATGGGTCGGAAAGGTAGAGACGCGGATATCGAAGTCGCCGATTTCTCCGGAATACTTGATGCGTCCATCGTGGGGGATGTTGGGGTTGGAGATGTCCATGTCCGCCATGATTTTGAAGCGGGTGACCAGGCCTTTGTGAAAACGGATGGGAAAGAGGAATTTCTGCTGCAGCACGCCGTCAATGCGGTAGTAGATGCGGGACAGCTTTACGTCGGGCACCACGTGGATGTCGCTGGCGCCCAGCACCAGGCCTTTTTCGAGCAGCCGGTTCCCCAACAGGACGATCTGGTTTTCCTCGAAATCGACGTCTGTCACCGTGGCCCGGGTAACGCGGTCGATGTCGGCGTCAATGGCCAGGGCGGTCTTGTAGTAAAGCTCGATGGCTTGGGACAGCCAGTCCTTGGAGGCGATGTAGGTCTCTACCCGGCAGCCGGTGATGCGGGCCAGTTTGTCCTTGGCGACCACATCAAAGGGGTTGTTGGTGGCTGCCAGGATGGTGTTGTCGCGTTTCTGCAGCGGCATGATCCCGTGGGTGGTGACGAACTCCTGGGGGACCTGGGCGATGAGGCCAGGATCCACCTTAATGGCATCCGTGTCCAGCAGCTTGGCGCCACTTTGCACAGCCAGACTCATCTGAAGCTCTTCCTGGGTGACCCAGTCCAGCCGCAGAAGCACATCACCCAGCATGACGCCGGTTTTTTTGGATTCTGTGAGGGCCATCTCCAGCTGATCCTCGTCGATGAACCCCAAGTCGATAAGAATGTCGCCGATGCGTTTTGCCATCTTACTGCCCTGTTGCCGGTGATTGGGCGTTGCCGAGATACCGCCTGAGCGTCCGGATGCGTTGGGTAATGGTTGCTTTGTCGGTTTCAGATGATTCCGACGGGCCTCGCAGAACGGCTTCATAATGGGAAACCGCTTTCGGATATAAGCCCAGTGTATCGCAGGTTACCGCCAGGTTAAACTGAAGCCGGGGATCCTCGGGCCGTTCCCTTTCGGCTTCGCGGTACAATGCCAGGGCTTCGGGGAGTCGGTTCATCCGGGCAAAGACCACGGCCCGGTGAAAACGGATTTCCCAGGGGGTTGCATCCGACAGCGCAGTTGCCTGGTCCAGGTAGTCCAGGGCCTTTTCAGGGGAGCCCATGCCGATTGCCGCCATGGCCAGGTTCAACAGCACGCCTTGGGGCCGCGGGTTTGAGCGTTCCAATCGGTTGAGAAGGGGGGCGGCCTCGATATAATTTCCCTGTTGCATGTATGCGGCGGCCAGGTTCAGCATGGCACCCGGGTGACTTGAATGGGCTTTGAGGACCTGCCGATAAAGGCGGATGGCGTCGGCCAAGCGGCCGTTGCGATGGTAGGTGCGGGCCTTTTTGTAAAACAGATCCTCTTCCCCCCCGGATGGGGCGTTTTTCCGGACCGCCGCCCCTGCGTTCAACTTGCCGATGGTCTCGGATGCCTGACCTGTCTCGGGCGAGGGGACAGGCTGCGCGGAAAGCCTGGGTTGCCGAGGTACCACTGACCGGCTTTTCTCACGCCGGTCGGTTTGAACTGGACCGGGTTCGAAGGTGCGGGGGACCGCGTTCGGTTCTCCTTGAGCGGGTTCGACCGGCACTTCAATCGACAAGGCGGTCTTGGCCGAAGCGGGGACCGCCGGTTTCTGATCGGCTGGTTGTATCGCCGGCACCAATTCCCCGGCGCGGGTGTCCGGCCTTTTAACGCTGACCGCCAAAGACGGTGGTGCCGGATTCACCACGGCTGTGGCAAGGCGATCTTTCTTCGGCGGATCTTCGGATGTTAAGATTTCCGTTTGACGATCTGCCGATGCCGGCAGGGGCTCACCGTCGGACCGGTTCCGGACTTCAGATGTCGTATCGGCGGGAGGATTTGCCGGCGGTCGTGAGCGTCCAGGCTGGGGCGTTATCGCCAGCAGGGAGTCGCCGTTGCTGGATTGAATCATGTGATTCCCGGAAAAGACCGCGATGGTCAGCAGACTCAACCCTGCCAGCGCAGCAAGCCAGCGCCTGGTTATCCGAGGCCGATGAGATACGTCGATAAAGCCCTGTGCAACGGGGCTTACCGTGGTCTCACGCTTTTTTTTCCTCAGAGCGTCGTTCATCAGGCTCATGCCATCGACTCCGGTTTCACTTCGGCAGATTTCGACAATTTCTAGCGGTTAACCACCTGGGCCAGAATTTGACCGCTGCTGTTTATCCGTTCAGCAGTGATGGTCGCGTCTTCAACCGATACAAAAAGACCGGTATAGATTTCATTATCGCCCGCCATGCCCGTTTCCATTAGGCTGTCATAGCCGATTTCTGATATAAATCTAATAATTTCGGCATCCGAGAGGTCAGGCTGCCTCGGCAGCACCCTGACCGTCCATGGTGCATGGATGACCCGGGCCTCTTCCAATTGGTGGGCGTCTTTGTATCGGGCGGCCTGGTTCCGGCTTTCAAATTTACCGGCAACGATCCGGTACCACTGCCCGGCCTCCACCGCTTGCCAGTGAGCGGGTATCGCTTTTTGCCGGTATTGGGCCACGCTCCGCCTGGCGCGTTCTAATGTGCGAAATGATCCCAATTGGAGGGCATAGGTGGCGGGTGGGGCGGGTTGTGGCGGGACTCGTTTTTTTTCAACCGTTTCAGGCAGACTGGGGTCGCCTTTCGTTACGATGGCAGCCGCATCTGAAATGTTGCCCGATACCATCTCTTTTGCGCCCGTCCCCGGCGGCTCACTGCCTGCCGGTTCTATTGGCAAGGGGGAAAGGCCAACGACGTCGGAATCAAGCGGCTGAGATCCCGGCGTCGACTCCGCTGTTTCCTCGATGGCCGCGGGGCGGGTTTGGATCGGTGTGGCCGGGATCTGGTCACCGTGGCGCATGGCTAAAAAAAAGACGGCAACCAGCACCAGCAATATCGCGGCAACCGGCAGTTTGTAGCGCAGGGTGGGGACGCCTTTTCTAGCCTCGCGAATAGCCATGTCCGGCAGCTCAGCCAGGGCCCGGTTCACATGGGCGGGACCGATGGCCGGCGCATCGTTGACGTAGCCGGCGGTGAGGGCAAAATCGCAAATTTTATTGATCAGCCGCGGAATGCCGCCGGACCTTTTATGGATCAGTTGCGTCGCGGTATGGCAGAAAGACACCTGACCCTTGTTGCCCGCCACAAAGAGCCGCCGGGAGATATACGCGCCGGTCTCCTGGACGGTCAGCGGGTTGAGGCGGCAATGAACGGCGATGCGCTGTTTCAACTGCCGCAACCGATCGTTGGCAAGCATGTCCAGCAGTTCCGGCTGGCCGGACAGGACCACCTGGATGAGTTTGCGCTTGTCCGATTCCAGGTTGGACAGCAGGCGCAGGTCTTCCAGGGTCTCCGGTGTCATGGTCTGGGCATCGTCGATGATTACCACAAAGGGACGGTTCGTGCTATCGGCCAGCAGGCGCTGGTTGAGCTGGTCGATGAGCGCTTTTTTGGTGGCCTGTGGCGGCAAGGGCATACCCAGATCCTCGAGGATGCTGGCCAGCAGTTCATGGCCGGAAAGCGACGGATTGATCACGTAAACCGTTTCTGCCTGGAGGCTCAGCCGATCGAGAAGCGTCCGGCACAAGGTGGTTTTACCTGTACCCACCTCCCCGGTGAGCAGGACGAATCCCATGCGGCCCTCGATGGCGTAGCCGATCTTGTCGAGCACCTGCTGGTGGCTGCTGGCCGAGAAGAGAAACTCCGGGTCCGGGGTGATGGCAAAGGGGCTTTCGCTGAGCTGGTAATACTCCAGGTAGACCCGTCCCGGCGGCGTGTCCACCGGGTCGGCGATGACAAGCTTGAACATGGCTTCCGTCATCGGAATCCTCTGGGTTGCGGGTCTGGCTCAATGGGGCGATCAGGGAAAATACCGCCTGATCATTTCCGGGCTTCTCCACCAGTTATCGGTCTGGATGGTGAGTTCTTTAATTATAATGGAGTTGTCGTTCGAAGCGTAAGGAGAAAAATGGCAGGCCAGGAGGGATTCGAACCCCCAACACCCGGATTTGGAGTCCGGTGCTCTACCAATTCGAGCTACTGGCCTGCAACGTGGTCGGAGGCAATTTCTATACAACAGATAATGGAAAAAGTCTGCTAAAAAATGGGGCACGACCGTTCCACCAGTGCGGCCCATCCGATTCAATTTTGACATGCAACCGAAGCATTAGTCGAGGCAACACCTTTTTAATTGCATTTAATAAGCGGTTAACATTCGATAGCAGTGCAACGCGCAGTCCCGAGCCTGTAACGCGTTTGCCGTTGGGGAGAAGCGGCTGGCTATCGACTTAACGGAGAATCGATGAATGCCGTTCAGTAGATAAGGGGCCGTGGCTCAATGTTCACGACCCAAAAGGGCTCAATTCTAAACGACCGTTGACACAGGGGTTGTAGACAACAGATGGATTTGGGCAGGATAGGGCAGGTTAAAAAACAAAAAACCTGCTGAAATACAGCAGGTTTAATGTTTTCCCTGGTGCCGAGGGACAGAATCGAACTGCCGACACGGGGAATAACTGCA
>Ga0272441_10009658_pt1 | contig 14839 bp, 9 predicted proteins | sample SSMProp6N_FD_193582 | JGI IMG/M metagenome (GOLD analysis project Ga0272441, IMG submission 193582) | Marine sediment archaeal communities from Little Sippewissett salt marsh, Falmouth, MA, United States - SSM-Prop-6N | ecosystem: Environmental > Aquatic > Marine > Wetlands > Sediment ... | reverse complement strand
TACCCCTCCCCCTGACAGAAAAGACCCGTGGCCGGATCGCGGAGCCTGTCCGCGAAGAGACGGATCTGCCTGCAGGCCTCATCCAGGCACTGCCCGCGGTCCAGGAGCCGGCCCGCGCGGGAGAGAAACGGGATGAGACCGGCCAGGGAGTCCACGAAAACCCAATCCTGCCCCTTGAAAGTGAAGCAGCCGTCCGATGCCCGCGGCTGCTTCTCCAGGAGCCGGCCGAGCTGCTGCGCCACGATCCCTTCCAGCTCGCGACGGAGGCAGTCGGAATCCCGGCCCGGAAGCCCCTCGCCCGGCGGACTCCAATCGGCATGGCGGACTCTCGTGGGCCGGCCTTCCGCCCCGCGGATCCATTCCGTGAACACGGGATCCTGCAGCCGCTCCCAGAGCTCCAGCTCGGCCAGACCGAAGGTGTGCATGTGATAGTGGGGGCCCAGAAGCTCCTCCCGAAGCTCCGCCACGTAGTGGCAGTGGGCGTCGATCACGTGGCGGGCGTACCTCGGCACACCGGCGGCCTCCGAAAGCCGCAGCAGCCCCAAATGGGTGATGTTGGTGTGGTAGATGTGCCAGCGGTATCTCTCCTCACTGATCCACCGATCAGCAACCCGCTCCGCACCGGCCAGCAGCTCGCCTCGATCCTGCACGGCTTCGCCCCTGCACTGCCTCGATCACTGATCCTGACGCATGAAGTATATGTCTTTCAAGAGGCGGCGATGCTCCTCATACGTGTTCGGGTGGCCCACCGTGAGGGGCTGGACCTTGACCTCGTAGTTCGACGAAACGGAAACCCGAAACACCAGGCCGCCCAGGATCTCCTCGCATAGACGCCGCGGTCTGTGGTAGTCCACGACTCTCCGCAGGCTCCAGATGACCTGCTCGTCCCGAACGCTCCGCTCCGGTTCCTCCCTCATGGCCCGGTCGATCTCCTCCTCGCACCGATCCACCGCGCGCCGTATCACGGGTCTCATGGCGTCCCTCTGGAGCTCACTCAGTGTCCTGACGTACAGGAGATAGCGGAACACCGCTTCGGCCAGGTGCCGCATGACCCGGGCCACCCGTTCGGCCCGCTCCATGAGGACCAGGAGGCGCTCGAACAGGCCCTTCTCCAGCCGCCCTTCCAGCGAACGCAGACGGCCGAGCATCTCCGCGGCCAGCTCCACGCCCTGCTCCTTCTCCTCGATCACGGCGCGGATCGTCTCCTCGGACGGCGTGATCCGCTCGTATCCGCCGTCTATCATGCTCGCCGACAGATCGGTCATCATGTAGAGGAAGGAGCTGACCGAATCCGGGAAGACGTAGTAGTGCCGGTTGATGCAGACCCCCCTGGCGTAGAGGGTCTTGCGCACCAGATCGTCCGTGAGCTCGAGAAGATCCACGATCTCCGGAAGCGCCCTGGCTCCGAACTTCTCCTCCGCCCATCTTCGCCACAGCGCCTCCACGTCCGTGTCCATGTCCCAGGCCAGCCGTGTGAAGGCCAGATCGTTGATGAAGATCAGGTCCTTCTCCGGCCACGTGTGGTCCGCATGGCGGCCCGCAAAGCGCCGCACCCCCTTGCCGTAGTAGCCGCGCATCCTCTCCGCCAGGTAGCCGGGGATGCACGAAATCATCGTGCCCATGCCGCCGCCCCGGTACTCCCCGCCCAGGTCGAGCTCCACCAGCTCCTCTCCGTTCTGGATCCGGCCGGCCAGAGGATGCGGATCGTTCAGGTACGCCATGTCGCCGAACTGGCCCTTCAGCACGATCCGCACGCCCTCCGGCAGCTCGCCCTTCAGGGGCAGAAACGTTTCCACCTCCCGGGCGCCGTGGGCGGACAGGAACGTTCGGATATGCACCGGCAGCTCCGGACGCCGGCGGCGCACCGACTCGGTGACCCGCTCGATGAACAGGCGCACCCTGTCGGTGCGGCTCATGGGAGCGCATCGCTCGCATTGGCAGCTGATCACCTCGCTGGGTGCCTCGGCCATCCAGAACTCGATGCCGTCCAGCTCCGGCAGCTCTTCCACCACCTCTCCGACCTTCGCGTCCATGTACTCCCAGGTCGTGTCGCGGCTCATGCAGATGGGAGCCTTCATGTAGTTCGAACGCCCCGCGGCCCAGGTCTCGGGGAAACGGCCGATCATCTCGGGGCATCTCTCCGGGAGCTCCTCCTGGAAGTTGAACTCCGTGGTGTACAGGACGACGCGGATCCCCCACCCGTGGGCCGCGCGGATGAAGCGGCCCAATCTCTCCCGGCGCATCCGGACCTCGTCGTCCCGGGCGGGATCGTGCAGGGGGGGAAAGCCGGCGAATGTCGCCAGCGGCGTCAGGTCGCCGGGCCACCCGCCCTTGGAAGCGGTAATGGTCATCAGGTTGACCCTGTACCGCGCGTAGTGAGCCAGGGTGCGCACGGCGCGCTCGAGCCCCTCCTCACCGGCCATGACCATGCCGCCCGCCCGGCCCGCCGAAGTCACGCAGCGCACGACGCAGTCGGGCGACTGATCCGCGGCCTCGTCGGGGACGCTCACCTCCGCGCCGCGGCACTCCATGCGGTCCAAAAGCTCGCAGGTCGCGTACAGGGCGCCGGAGGGATCGTCCCCGGCCAGGTAGACCGCGGGCTCGGGTTCGCTTCGCACGCGGATGCTGAAGCCTTCGGGGCCCACGGCCGAAAGGCCGAGCTCGCGAGCAAGCCCGCCGCTCTTCAGGCAGATATGGACCACGGCACCCGCTTCCTGCGGCGCGGCCTCCCCGTCCCCGCCGGTCCCGGCACCGCGTCGGATCTCCACGGCGGCGCCCGGACATCGCCTTTGAATCTCCTCCCGGAGCAGCTCGGCTCCGTTGGCCAGGACCTGTTCGGCGGGAAACGGATGGAGCTGCCCCATCCCCGGTGCGGGTTCCCCCGCCGCGCCGTGGGCGACCACGACCAAAGGCCGTTCCGGGCTCAGTGTGAACCTCATGTTTTCCTCCTGCGGGCATCGCGTCGTGGGATATCTTCCCTCAGGCCTTGAGCGCCCCCGAGGTGATGCCTCTGACGAAGGTCTTCATGGTAAGCAGGAACAGAACGAGCAGGGGAAGGCTCGCGATCACGTAGCCCGCGAAGGCCTGCCCGTACTCCACCTTGTACTCGCTCGTCAGATACGCAAGGCCCACCGTAATGGTGAAATTCTTCTTCTGCGACATCACCACCAGGGGCCAGATGAAATCGTTCCAGATCGTGATCACCCGCATCAGCGCCACCGTCCCGATGATGGGCTTGGACAGCGGCAGGATGATCGTGAAGTAGATCCGGAGGTGGCCGGAGCCGTCGATGCGCGCGGCGTCTATCAGATCGTCGGCGATGCCGGCGAAGAACGTGCGGAGGATGAAAACCGAGAAAACCTGGCCGTAGGAGACGTAGGGAAAGAACAGCGCCCAGCGGGTGTCGCGCATCCCCATGTTCTTGATCAGGATGTACTGCGGGATCAGGGTCAGGATGCCCGGGATCATGACAATGGCGATGATGTAGTAGTAGAAGAACTCCCGGCCAGGGAACTGGAACCGCGCCAGGACGTAGGCCGTGAGGCTGGCGAAAAAAACCGCGGTGAGCACCGAAACCAGGGTAATGAAGACCGAGTTGAAGACGAACGGGCTGATCATCCTCCACGCCACCGCGTAGTTGTCCCAATGCAGCGGAGCCGCGACCCCCCAGAACCGCGTGTAGATCTGTGCGTTGCTCTTCACGCTGGACATGATCATGAAGATGAAGGGATAGAGGGTGAGGAAGGTCAGCGTCACCAGGGCCGCCCACTTGCCGACCTCCGAAGCCTTCTGCGCAGGGGTGAGCTTCATGCGCTTTCCGCTCCTCCCTGGAAATACTTCTTGTTGATCACGGTGAGCACGAAGATCAACGCGAAGAGGATGACCCCAATCGCCGATCCGTAGCCGAATCTCTGGTAGCGGAAGGCCACGTAGTACATGTGCAGACCCGGGACCATGCTCGAGAGGCCGGGGCCGCCCTGCGTCAGGATCAGGTAGTTCTGATAGCTCTGGATCACGGTGATGATGGTAAGCATGACCAGAAGCTTCACCTGGCCCAGCACCAGCGGCAGCTCAACGTAGAAGAACCGCCTGATGCCGGTGGCTCCGTCCACCGTGCTGGCGTCGAAGATGTCCACCGTGATGTTCTGCAGCCCCGCGAGGTAGATCAGAAACGGAAAGCCCCCGGCCCACGGAAAGCCGATGAACGCCACCGAAAGGAGGGAGAACCGCGGGTCCCCGAGCCAGTTCTGGCCAAGGTCCTCCAGGCCCACCACGGTGAGGAGCTGATTCAGCAGGCCAATGGAGGGGTTGTAGATGAAGCGCCAGATGAGCAGGATCACGATCCCCGGCACCACGATGGGGATGACCAGCAGGGTGCGGAAGGAATAGGCCGCCCTGGAGTGCCTCAGATGAAACACCAGAAGCGCACCCACCATGGGGAAAACCAGCTCCCGGATCAGGTGGAAGACCACGACGATGAGCAGATGGAGGGCCGACACCTGCAGGACCTCGTCCGTGAAGGCCTCTTTGAAATTGCCGAAGCCGCGGAAGACCGAGCGGAAGGCCCCGTCCCACTCGAAAAACGAGCGGTAGACCGCCGAGACCGCTGGGTAGTAGGAGAAGATCGATATCAGGGCGATCGTGGGAAGGATGAAGAGGTAGAGCATGCGGCTCTTGACGATCTTCTTCCAGAGAGGATCACGGTCCTTGGCGAGCTGTATGGCCACTGCGCACCTCTAAAGAACACGGACGGGAGAAGGCCCCCGTCCGTGTCGAATCATCATGCTGCTGCGCTGCACGGCGTCTCAGGTGCTGGGATCCAGGTCGATCCCTTCCATTTGGCGCTCCTGGGCGGCGTTCACGGCGTCGCTGTAGGCCCTGAGAAACGTATCCAGGTTCATCTTGCCCAGCAGGAACTCCTGGAACGCTCGCCTGTACTGGTCCTCGCCTTCGCTGTCCAGACCGAGGTAGTAGAACCAGTTCGAGGTCCCCTCCACCTGGGCGAAGGCGTCGAACACGGCGCTGCCCTTCACGCCCTTTATGGCGGAAGGCCCGATGGGCTCGCCCTTCTCCACGATGATCGAGGCGTTCTCCGGGCTCAGGATGTAGCGGAGGAAGTCGATGGCCGCCGCCTCCCGCTCCGGGGTGGACTTGGCCAGCGCCAGCTTGAAGCCGACACCTCCGGAACCCCTGGTGGGCGTGTCTACGTACGGGGTATCGCTCTTCTCGAAGTCCGGATACGGAAACACGCCCCACTCGAACTTGCTTCCCGCCGGCAGGTCCGCCATGTCCTTGGCGATCCTGGTGGCCATGGAGCTGCCCTGAAACATCATGATGGCCTTCTGGGTGATGAACTGCTCGTACTGGCCGTCGGAGTCCAGGCCCAGGTATCCCTTTCCGCCGTAGCTCGCCAGCTTCAGAAGGAACTTGAAGACGTCCCGGTACTCCGGCGCCCTGGCGGGATCCAGCTCGCCCTTGCGGTAGGCCAGGATCATCTCCTCCAGGTCCAGGCTCTCGAGGATATCCACATAGGGATCGCCGTCCGGCGCGTCGATGTTGCGGCCCGGATAGTCCGCCCGGGTCTTCTTCACGTTCCACTCGTCGAACTTGTCCGCCATGAAGGCGTCCGTCATGACCCGCTCGGACCAGACGAACGTGCTCCCCGAAGCCCCCGCGCCGTTGATGGACAACGGGATGTACCCTTCGGCCTGGAGCTTGTCCATGATCTCCATCCACTCCGACCACGTCTCCGGCGGCACCAGCCCGTACTCGTCGAAGACGCTCTTGTTGTAGTACACGGCCTGCTGCACCATGTCCAGCGGCACCATGTACGGCGTGCCGTCCGGCGCCGCGTAGCGCTCGATGTTGCCCGGCACGAAGTCGTCCTGCCACTTGTTCCCTGTGTACGGATTCATCTCGTTCAGCGCGTCCTCCAGGGACAGCACCAGCCCCTGCTCCCCGTACTCCACCATGCTATGGGTGAAGAAGATGTCCGGGGCGGTTCCCGCCGAAAGCTGGGTCTTCTCCCAGGTCGAGTCGTAGTTCGGGATGACCTCGAAGGTGACGTTCACCCCCGGGGTCGCCTCCGAATACTGCTCGGCCAGCTCGACCAGCGGCACCTCGTAGTTCGACGTGTGGAGAACCATCCGGATGTCCACCGCGGGCCCGGCCGCCACCTCTTCCCTGGGTCCGGACGCCGATACCACGCCGCCGAACAGAAGAAGAGCCAGAACAGATAGGATGAGCACTCTGCTTTTCATACGCTACCTCCGTTTTGTGGTGATTGGTTGGCCATCCCTCCGGCGACCCCGCCGGGTTGACCACGGATGACCCGCGGAACACGACTGCGCCGCCGTGGGAATATTGTCTGAATGTTAGCATATAGTGCTTTATGCGTCAAGGGCTTTTTTGCCGAAATTCGAGCGTTGGGAGCTCGCGAAAGGCGAAACCGCACCCAAAAACGTCGAAACCACGGATCACAGGCGATGGCTTGCAGCCCGAATGCGCTATCTCGCGTCGATTGAGGCATGATATGCCGGTCTCGTAGAGCATATAATGTATTCTCGACGTAACATTTTGAACCGTCCCCGGTTGACGGGAGGCGCGCTCCCGGGCTATAATGCCCCGACATGCCCTGGCAGCCCGTGGACGCGGACAGCTACAACATCGCCATCCCTCTCTACTACCAGGTCCAGACCATGCTCATGGACAGACTCTTCAAGGTCCTGGAGCCGGGCGACATGCTGCCCACGGAGAAGAGGCTCTGCGAGATCTACAGGGTCTCGCGCTCCACCATGCGGCAGGCTCTTGACTTCCTGGTCAAAGAGGGCTACATTGAGCGGTTCAAGGGCCGGGGCACATTCCTGAAGAAGAAGCCGCACCCCTCCTACGGCATCGATGACAGGGGAAGCATCCCCACCATCAATCTCACGGTGCCGGCGGCGCATCCGTCCGGCGTGGTCTCCCAATCCATAGCCATTCTGGATTCCAGGGCCCTGAGCGAAGGCTACCTCCTGACCTTCACCAACCTGGACAACGACATCGGGACGCTCAAGAAGCACCTCAGAACGGTGCTCTCCAAGGAGGCGATATCCGGCGCCATCTACTATCCCGTGATCGAGCCCGGCGCCGCAGAGGACAAGAACGCCGAGATCATCGAGATCTACCGGGAGATGGGCGTGCCGTTCGTCATCATCGACAGGCTGCCCCTGCGTGAAGATGAGCTCCGAGACGCCCAGCCGGACAGCGTCCTGTCTCTGTTCACGACGCTGGAGTACGACTTCGTGGTGTCGGACAACCTGCACGGGGGCTACCTGGCGACGCGCCACATGCTGGAGATGGGTCACCGCGGGATAGCCTACGTGGCCGCCTACCTCTCGCACCCGTCCTTCCTCCGGGAGGAAGGCTGCCGAAAGGCGCTGCGGGAGCTCGGCACGGACAGCATCCAAGTGGTGCGGGACAGCGGCCTGTTGAGCTCGGAGGCGAGGAGACGGGAGGTTCTGCGCGACATACGGGATTCGGGCGTGACCGGGATCTTCGCCTCCTTCGACATCCTGGCCCGGGAGCTGCTGCACACGGCGCTGGCCATGGGAATCAGGGTGCCGGAGGAGATCTCCATAGCGGGCTACGACGATCTGGACTTCTGCGAGTACCTCGAGGTCCCTCTGACGTCGGTGAGGCAGCCCGTGGAGGATCAGCTCAAGATGGCACTGGAGATCCTGTTCCAGAAGATACGGCAGAAGAGCCCGATCCTGCGGCACGTGATCCTGCCGGTGGAGCTCAAGCCCAGGAGATCGACCGCCCCGCGAAGTCGGGCTTCCCGCCGCTGACTGGGCGTGTACTTGCCGACAGCGGAGCCGCCACCCAATGCCAGATGAGCAACTCGGCAGTGCTTCGCATTCGTTAGGTGACAGCGGGTAGGACCCGGATCGTGGTCGCCAGGATCCGTTTTCCCCGAGTTGCAGCATCTGAGACGAATGAAGAGGGCGATCTGATGCACGACTCCCAACGGCTCACCGTGGCCTCATTGTCTCTGGACGACGCACCCCTCACGGCGCTCTTCTCGCCCAACGATGCCGATCGTTCGGTTGAAGACCGCTACTTCGCCGACTGGGAAAACACCCTCGGCAGCCTCCCGCGTTTCCCGCTGCAGTGGCGCACTGTCTTGGATTCCGGCCGGGTCGCTCTGGAACATATCCAGAAGGGCGACGCAGGAATCTCGACGGGCGATATGCACATGAGCGACTACCGCGTCGAAGCGTGGATCCGGCACATGCTGCCCACGAGCAAACCCGGGCCTGACGACGAGTACCGATTGGTTGGACGAACCGGCATCGTATTTCGCATGCAGGACCAGCGCCGCTACTACTACTTCTGCATCGAAAGCTACGACAGAATCATACTGTACCGACGTGAGGACGAGAACTTCGTCGCCCTGGACTGGTACCGATTCCCCATGGCGCCGGACCGGTACCATCATGCTGTAGTCCAGACTTCCGGTACCGAGATAGTGTGTTGGATGGACGGGGTTCGCCGATTCCGAGTGTTCGACGAAAGCTATCCGTCCGGACGGTGCGGCGTTCGGACTACGACCTTGGCCCGCTTTCGCGATCTGGTTGTGACGACTGATCCCGGCGGCGATGAAGCCGGTCGACTGCGCAGATGCGCGTACCGCGATCAGACACGGAAAGCCGCAGCGGGCTACCCCAAGCCCCGGCTGCTTCACACGGTTCCCTTCCCGGACAGCGGGGGGTGGGTGGTACACTTTGCGGACCTTGTCCAGTCCGGAAGGCGCGACTGCGTGATTCTTCTGCCCCAAGGCACCGACACGAGTCGTTCGACTCGAGCGTCAACGATCTCCGGACAGACGCTCTGGGAGCAGGACCTGCCTGGCTGCACTCTCGCGAGGTCCTCGGACATGGATGCCGATGGCTGCGCGGAGCTCATCGGTCTCTTTGCGGACGGCACAATCAAGATAGTATCCGGGAAGGAGGGGGCGGTCGTGGATGAACGACCACTCCCAGAGGCCAGCCCGTACACGCAAGAGCGGGGTAGTATACTGCGTCCCATACTGGGCCCATGGCTGGCCGATATCCGGGGGACCGGTGCGCGTCGTGATATCGTTCTCGTGGAGGATAGAAACGGAGAAGGTGGATATCGGCTGTGGGTGTTTGATGATCGATTGCACGAGCTCTGGCATGTCACCGTCGATCAGCCGGCCTACGGTCATCATCTCGACTTTCTTGACGTAGACGGAGATGGGTGTGACGAAATCCTCGCGGGATATCACCTCGTGGATCATGATGGAACCGTCCTCTGGCAGATGGTGGGCAGCGAATACCTGGACTGGTATCAAGCCGCGCGACATCCCGACATCGTCCTCATGGGCGAGTTCGGCGGACATGACCATCCGGGCAACCGCGGATTTCTATGCTGCGGGGGTGAGGGGCTCTTTCTGGTCGACATGAACGACGGGCAGATATTGGCACATCACCGTGTGGGCCACGTTCAGGATGCTACCGTCGGCAAGTATCGCGTCGAGATGAGCGGGCTGCAGCTCTGGTGCTGCACCCGTTGGGGCAATGCCGGGATTCATGTGCTCGTGAGCGGGAACGGCAACATACTTCAGCGCATGGAACCCGATGTCGTTTCGGAGGTCGCAGGCCAACCCACCAACTGGCGCGGGGACGGGGAGGAGCTCTATCTGCTGTCGAGCAGTGCTGCATCACTGGGACTCTGGGACAGCTACGGCAGACGGGTGGTCTCATTCGAACACGTCGGGGAGGCGGCAGCGCTGGCAGGCGCTCACTCGTTTGCCATGGATGTGGCCGGAGATTGCCGCGACGAGCTGTTGTTCGTATCGAAGGATGCAATCCGCATTTTCTCCAATCCGGAGCCACCGGCAGGCCCTCGCATCTACGCCCCTGAGCGACGATGGGATATGACACTGGGGACCCAGCCGAGATTGCCCTTTCCCGCCGCTACACCACTCGTTTCGCGACCCGCGTGGCGGTGAGGAGTCAGAAGTGGCCTCTACGGCTCTCGAGCGTTTTGGCTGGTATGCCTGCACCAATCTGTGGCGTCTGCGATACGGCAAACGCTTACGAATAGGCCGAAGAGTCCAGCTTTCGCCGGCAGCTCGGATCTGGATATGGAGAAATGGCCATCTTTCTATCGGCGATCGCTGCCAGATCAGGATGCACGCCATGCTTTTCGCCTGGGGTGGAATCATCGAGATTGGCGACGACTGCTCGGTCAACCCGTTCGCAATACTCTACGGGAGCCCCAAAAAGCTGAGCATCGGCAATTATGTGAGAATCGCGGCCCATACGGTGATAATACCGGCGAATCACACATACGATGATCCGGCCCGGCCCATTCACCTCCAGGGCGGTATGTCACGGGGAATCACCATTGAAGATGACGTTTGGCTGGGAGCAGGTGTGACGGTCCTCGATGGTGTACGCATCGGGAGAGGATCGGTCATTGGCGCCGGATCGGTGGTAACCCGTGATATCGAGCCCTATTCTGTGGCCGTCGGCGTACCGGCAAGACGCATCAAGAGACGCGGAGAGCCACCCGGCTCGAAATGAACCTGGCTGAATCGGAAAGGATGGAAGGACCGTGGAACCGACAACCGATCCAATCGTGCTCGCCCGGAGAATCGCCGACCGCTGGATCCGGGAAGAGAGATATAAGTGGCTCATCTATCACACGAATATCACACATTATGGCCTTATGCGCCTTTCCCGGGCTGGAGGCGGCGACCGCTATCTCGCGCACGTCCGGGACGCATACCACTACTACCGTACAGAACTGCAGAACGAGCTCACGGCTCCCGACTTTCACATGCATGTCTTCGGAATCGCCGAGGCCGAGTTGCTGGCGGCTGCCGATGAGCCCGAGTTGCGCGAACTGGTACTGGCGCACACCGATGCGCTTCTCCAGCGGCAGAATCGCTCTCCGGACGGGGCTTTTGTGCATCGAGACGGAAACACGGTCTTTGTCGACTGCCTTGCCGGCATCGTTCCCTTTCTCGCAAAGGTGGCATCGCTCACAAACGACAGCCGGTGCCTGGACGAGGCATATCGCCAGGTCCAGATCTACTACTCACGGCTGGTCAAGCCCGCCACGCCCCTCGTCACGCAAGGCGAGGGCTGTCACATCTTCGACGATTGGCCTGGCTCCTACCGCAGGCAAACCGATGGGGCCTGGGCCCGCGGAAACGGCTGGATGGCACTAGCTTTGGCGGAGCTCATGTCGTACATGCCCCAGGACCACCCGTATTTCGAAGCCCTTCTCACCATCTATGCGCGGTTCTGTGCCGGCCTCCTGGATTTCCAGGACACAGACGGAATGTGGCACCAAATCGTCGACCGGCCAGACGCATATCAGGAGACTTCGGGGACGGCGCTCATTGCGTACGCCCTGGCCCGCGGTGTACGTTCCGGCTGGCTCGATGCATCGGTCAAGGCGGCCGTGGAGCGCAGCTATGCCGGTCTGACGGCTGTCGTCGAGGAGGACGCTACCATCCACGGTACGTGCATTGGCACTCCATTTCAGGCGAGTGAAAAAGCATACTTCCGTTTGCCCGCACCTGTCGACGACCTGCACGGGCACGGCCCGATCATCTTGCTGTGCTCTGAACTCGCGCAGCTTCGTTCGGAGCAAGGATGACAGCTTTGGCGCCCCTACCCGAGTGTTCCGCCTTCTTGAGGCGGTTGTGCAATACCTGCGCTCCGAGACGTGGCTCTGAACAGCGCACGCGCTGTTGGCACTCGCGGCGGTTCGCAACTCCACTGACTACTGCCGATCGCAATCGGCGAATCCCGACGGTTGCCGGGCTCAGGACTGCTGCAACGGACTGCGCGCATCGGGTGGTTGCGTGCCGTCTCCAGTTTCGGACGGGAGAGCAGGAATCCGATCCCGAGTCGACCGATGTCTTTTGAGCTCAGCAGAGAACCAACACCACAGGAGGAGACGGCAAGATGATCTACAGACCCTTGGGAAAAACCGGCAAGAGAGTATCCGTGATCGGTTTCGGCGGCATGCGCTTTTTCAACAAAGACGAAGAGACGGCCATGGCTACCGTCCGCAGGTGCCTGGACGTGGGCATCAACTTCTTCGAGACCGGAAGCGGCTACGGGAACGGGAAGAGCGAGACGCTCATCGGAAAGGCGCTCGCGGGCCACGCTGCGCGGGAAGACATCGTGCTCGCCAACAAGGCCGTGGCCGCATCCATGCCCGACGCCGCCCAGGTCCGCAGGGAGCTGGAGACGGCGCTGAGGAGGGAACAGACCGATTACTTCGACCTCTTCAGCTTCTGGGGCACCAACACCCCGGAGATGATGGAAAATATCCTGAAGCCCGGCGGGCCGCTGGCCGAGCTCGAGAAGGCCAGAGCGGAGGGGCTGATCCGCGGCATCGGCATCACGACCCACGCCCGCCAGGAGTGGATCCTGGACTTCGTCAAAGCCTACCGCTGGGATGCCGTGACACTGAAGGAGCACATCCTCTACTCGCGGCAGCAGGAAGTGATCAACACACTCGGCGAGATGGGCATCGGCGTGATCGTCATGTCACCGCTGGCCGGCGGCGTGGTGGCGACTCCCGGACCCGAGATCGCCGCTCGGCTGGAGGCCGAAGGGTTGAGCGCGGCCTATCTGGGCCTCCGGTACCTGGTCTCCAATCCCAACGTCACCACGGCCATCTCCGGCATGACCCGGCCCGAAGAGGTGGAGGAGAACGCCCGGGCCGGCGGAAGAGACGCCCCTCTAAACGAGGCCGAACGCCGCATGGCGGCTGACATAAGGGAGAAGACCACGGCCTTGGGCGAGAAGTTCTGCACCAGCTGCGGCTACTGCCAGCCCTGTCCCCACGAGGTCAACATCCCGGGCATCTTCCGGCTGTGGAATCTCATGCGGGGCTACGGCAGCAGCGGCTACAGCAAACTGGAGTACCAGAAGCTGCGGGAGCAGCGCCACTGGGCGGACTTCCCCGGCGCCTCGGCGGAGAACTGCGTCGAGTGCGGGGAGTGCGAAGAGAAGTGCCCCGAGGGCCTGCCGATCATGGAGGACCTGAAGCGCGCCCACGCGGACCTGACCGCGGAGTGAGCGCCGCGGCGGCCACCAAGCCGGCGCGGTTCCGCAGCTTCGGTGCTTTGCTGCCAGCCCCATGGATGTCACGAAGGAGTATGATATGGGCATCACTACAAGCACGTGTTGCGACAGGTTGCTTTCCGGCCATGTGGTAGCTTTGGACGCGTCAGCCGGTATCCTGTTGTCGATGCCGCGGCAGCAGGTGGAGGTCACGCTCAGGAGATCGACCGGACCGGTAGGCGGCCTGTCTTCGCGGACCCAGACGCGGTGAAACAGCGCATCGATGATCATCTCGGCGGCATCGAACGCCCCTTTTCGCGCTTCCCGGGCACCGTAGCGCTCGGAAGCACCGGCCGCAGACTGTGGGCCGACTACCTCTTCCCGGAGCCGGGCTTCCGCGGCCGCTTCGGCTACATCCATACGGCCGACATCCGCTCCCTTTTGACCCTCCGGTTCGAGCGGGAAGACGGAGAAGCCGTTCGCTGGCGACAGGTGACTCACAGGTGGCACCCAAGCTACCTGGCTCTGGAATACGCGAGCCCCGAGGCATCGGTCTCGGAGCTCAAGTTCATCACGGCGGACGACGTGGCCGTGACGCTTTTCACGGTCAAGGCCCGCACCGCCCTGACGGTCCGGGGCCGGCTCAGCCGCGAACCGTGGGTGGGCGGGACGATCCACGGGGAGCCCGCCTTCGCGGCGGCCGCGTGCAGCGACTCCGGCCTGCTCGGCTCCGGCGTCCGGTTGGGCGCGGATTCCCCCTGCCGCTTCGCTGCGGCGGCGGCCGTGGCGTCGAGCGCCGAGGAGGCGTCGCGGCGAGCCGCGTGGTGGGCGGCCCGCGCGAATCCGCTCGAGGAGCACGGGAGGCAGTTCGACGCCTGGTTCGACGCGTGCCCGGATTTTCGCTGCTCCGATCCGTATCTGACCCGGATGTGGTACTACCGCTGGTTTCTGCTTCGCTGCAACATGGCGGAGCCGGCATCCGGCTTCCTGCAGCATCCCTGCTTCTTCGACGGCAGACACGGCATCGTGGCCGACGACGCCGTGGCCGGAGAGGAAAGCACCGTGTACGGCTTCTCGGCGTTCTCCACCTGCAACGCGAACCACAGCCTGGCGGAGCTCAAGTGGCACGGAGACGACTCCCTGTTCCGCTCCGCTCTGGAGAACTTCTTCGCATCTCAGCCCCTGGATGTCTCGGACGAGTACTACTCGGCCTACGGGCGAAAGGTGGTCTACTCTCCTCCGGGCATGTTCGTCTCGACGATCCGGGCCGACAGCCTGGCGGGCACCTTCCATCCCCACTTCATCCCGCAGCTCGTCCGTGAATTCCACCAGGTCCACCCGGATCCGGCATGGCTGCGCCGCGCGCTGCCCCACCTCGGAGAAGACGTGGACGCCTGGATCACGCATCTCTCTGGTCCCGACATGCTGCCCGTGTGCGAGACCCATGGAAACACCGCCATGGAGTACCAGCCGTCATTCTTCTACTTCGCGGGCTACCCGGAGATGGAGGAGGGCTACCGCAGCAGCCTGGAGCACGAGACGCCGCTCAAACGCACCGACGTGGCCGCCTTTCTCCATGCCAACCTCACGGCCGTGGGAAGGCTCTGCCTGGAGGCCGGGCAGGAGGCGGAGGGGCGTGCCTATCTGCGCGAAGCGGCGCGGCTGGCCGGGCGGATCGAGCAGGTTCTGTACGATCCGCGGCGCCGCTTCTTCTACGACGCCCACTACGAGACCGGCGAGAA
>Ga0272441_10009656_pt1 | contig 14844 bp, 17 predicted proteins | sample SSMProp6N_FD_193582 | JGI IMG/M metagenome (GOLD analysis project Ga0272441, IMG submission 193582) | Marine sediment archaeal communities from Little Sippewissett salt marsh, Falmouth, MA, United States - SSM-Prop-6N | ecosystem: Environmental > Aquatic > Marine > Wetlands > Sediment ... | reverse complement strand
CTTGCCGAAGCAAACAAGGCGAAGGCTAAGAGCTTGGCGGCAGCAACCCCCGCCACCACTGCAAAGCCGGCAACGGATCAAGACGTGGATCTGTTTGCCATCTTGGATCAAAGCACCGAAGACGCGGTGAAGCAAAAGCAGATCGATTCTGTCAAGCAGGCAGGCGCGAAGAAGGAAGCCGAGAAGCAAGCGCAAGCGAAGAAGGAAGCCGAAGCGAAGAAGCCGCAAGAAGACAAGGAAGCCGCGGCCGCTGCAAAGGCAGCGGCGGAAAAGCCGGCGGCTCCGATCCTGGAAGAAGACCAGGTGCTCGGGAAGAAGCTTGCAGGCCCCGGCGGTTCGAACGAAGGCGGGATCTACGAAGGGACCGATGGCGTCAAGCGTTACGTCAAGCTCTACCAAGACAAGAGCCAGGCGAGTGGCGAGCACTTGGCAAACCAGATCTATGCGGACCTTGGTGTTGGTGCGCTCGACTCCGCGGTGGTGCGCCTCAAGGACGGACGGCTTGCTTACTCGTCACGTTTGATCGACGGCGCGGAGCAAGTTGGATCGAAGCTCGACGCGGACGTTGCGCGGCAAGTCATGAAGGGCTTCGCGGCGGACGTGCTCACCGGCAACTGGGATGCCGTGGGCATGTCGATCGACAACATCGTCAAGCTTCCCGACGGGAAGGTGATCCGAATCGACAACGGCGGTACCTTCCTCATGCGAGCGAAGGCAGGCCGCAAGCCGAAGGGCGTGCTTGGTGAGATCTCCGAGATCGACAAGTTCTTCGACTCGGGGATCAACCCTCATTATTCAAAGGTCATGGCGGCGGGCGGCTATAGCTCCCCGCTCAGTTTCTTGGATGACTTCGAGGATCAATTCAAGCGACTGCAAAAGATCGCGACGGCTTCGGGCGGGTGGGGCGCTTACGTCGATCGGCATGCTCCGCTCTTGGAACCGGCGGACCGCAAGCAGATCGTCGACATGCTCGAGAAGCGATCCGACTTGCTCACCAAGAAGATCGCGGAGCTTCGCGTCACGCAAGCCAAGATCGAAGCGCGGCGTCGAAGTGGGTTCATCGCAGCGGAAGATCTCGACTCGCTTCCCACGACGCGGCTGGACTCGATTCGCGAGCGTGGTAGCTCACCGCACGGCTTCTCAGATGATTATTCACAAGGCTCGAAGGAAGTTAGAGAATTGGAAGAAACCGCACGGAAGAAGGTGGGAGCTATGCCGCCCAAGTGGCGCTCTGCCATGAAAGCGTTCACCGGTTCGGCGTATGGCGCGATGCGCGCGGCGGCGGAGTGCGAGACGTTCGAACAGTGGCAAAACCATTGGTGGGTCATCAAAGAACGACTTACCAACGATCGATCTCAGTACAATCAAAGCCGTGCCCTTGCTGAAGACATGGACGCGGGCTTCCGCGCACAACGGCGAGCAACGTCCGGCAATCAAACACTGACGCCAGAAGAGCGGATGACGCGGCTGTTCCGCGGGATGTATTCGATCCCGAAGGATGTTTTCGAGACGTTGATCAACGCGAAAGAACATATCTTCGAAGGCCCGACGTCAACTTCGTGGAAGCTTGAAGTTTCGGAACGCTTCTATCGCGAAGGCAGCGACACGCACGGGATCATGTTCGTGATCAATACGAAGGACGGCGGCCCAAGCGGGATCTATGTGGGGCAACAATCGACGGTGAGCACCGAGCGGGAAGTCTTGTTCCCCCGGGGTGCGCGCTTCCGCGTTGATCGTGTCGAGAAGGACGCGGGTAAGAATCGATCGGCGGTGATCTACATGACGGAGCTTGGCGTCGAAGGCGACGATCCTCCGTCACCCCCGAAGCCGAAACGAACCCGCAAGCCCCGCGCTAAGAAAGCAACACAGTAAGCGACGTACGACCGGTCGTACGTGGGCTAGAACTTGATCCGAACCACGCCCGATCCATCGTCCGTCACTTGCGGGTTGGTCGAAGCGAAGCGCCACGGGCGGTAGTGTTCGCCGGTTTTCTCGTCAATGATCGCGATGTTTGCCAGGGTGTACTTGTCGAAGCGATCCTCTATGTCATCGGTCAACTCGACGCGCTCCCCGAGCGATCCGTCATCGTTGATGAAGTAGCCGAATTCCGGAAGATCCAGTTGGTTTGCCATGCTCGGATCATGCCGCACTCGGTGACGTTTGCCACGCTCCCGCCCCCCTGATACGCTTCTCCCATGCCTGCCCCGTTCAAGCTCGATCAACCGTTGCCGATCACGCGGCAAACTGACGGGCGCTTCCAAGAGATGCGCCGAGACATGGATCGTGCGGTTCCCCCGAACCCGATCGAAGAAGAGCAGGACGGTAAGCAGCCGTCGGAATGGGCTCCGGGGATTGGACAAGGCACGGCCCCAACTCGCGGTCCCTTCGTTGAATGGCCCCCGGCTCGCAACGACAAGAACCCGATCAAGTAGAGGCAACCATGGCAAACGGTGATGGCCGGACCCCCGGCGATGGCAAGACGAACCCATTCGGAAACGGGATGGGCGGAGCAAGTGGAGAGAACGCGATGGCGAACGACTTCAACAAGAACCCAGGCGGCAACGCAAACCCCGGTAGCCCCCCACGTGACTTTCTCACGGGGCGTCCGCAACGCTCGGGGCGAAGCGAGGTCAACACCAGCGACGCGGCAGAAGGTCCCATGACGGCGGCTGAAGCGGCAAGTCCCCCGGCAACCCGTCCAGGTGGGGTTGGCACTCCCGGTAACGCGGCCCGCCCGTTCCGCATGGGCGGCGAGTAAGGTTGAAGCGTGGGAGAGCTATCCCTCACGGGGATGCTCGCGGCCGGCGCACAAGGCGGGTCGTGTGATGCGTTCCCCGCAAGCTCGATCCAGATCCCGCTCGCGTTCATCGAAGGGGCTCGACCCTATGATGCGGCGAGCGGAATTCTGGTTCAGAACGTTGCCAGTCCGGCGGCGTTCATTCCGCTCGTGGGAGTCGGTCCTACGGGCCCGGTCACGCAAGCCACGTCGCTCTACCTGAAGTCCGACGGGCCTTGCGTGCTCCGCTTGACCAATGATGACGGCGGCGGTGGAACGGTGGTGCAAACTATTCCGATCCATGGCTTGATCTTGGTCGAGTTCCCCGTCACTCAACCCCTGGAACTACTCGAGATCCAGGGTGAGGTTCGGATCGAATACTTCGTGTCCGGGCCTTCGTGAGAACACCCCCAGATCGCGGGACAGTCTCACCGCGACATGAAACGGAGAAGAAGACATGACAACGAACCGAGAAGCCGCAAACCGATCAAACACCAACACGATCTCCGATCTGTTCCGAAAGATTGGACTTGGGGATCTGCTACTCGGCCAGATGCCGCAAGCGCTTCGCGCGCAAGATGCGGACGCGGCCGGCAACGCGGGCTACAACTTGGCCACGCTCGACGCGCTTCCGCTCCCCGACCATGCGAAGGCGGCATCGATCCTTCGTGCGACGGCGCGCGCGGGCACGGCGGGCACGGGCGAGATGACGGTCGTTGCCTACGGCGTGACCCCGGCTTCGGGTGAGATCGCGGTCGGGCCCAACGGCGACATCGTGCTCTTGGCCGCGGACGCGATCACGGACGTGGACGTGATCTATGTGCCCGAGCGCGGGAAGGTGATCGACTCCGTGTTCCCCGTGGTCACGAACGTGCTCACGCTTCCGGCGTCAGTCACCGATCGTTCGGTCGTGCTTCTCGAAGAAGCCGAAGCCGTCGAAGGTACGTCAACGGGAACCAAGATCGTTTTGATTCCTGGCGCGGGTGCCCCGGCGGCAGGCCAGGCGCGGCTCGACGTGGCGAAGGCGACCGTCACGTTTGCAGCGGCGGACGCGGTGACCCGAGCCCGGGTCAAGCTACTCGTCGCGGCCGGTGACGAGGATCTTCAGGCCGTGCTCACGGCGGACGCGGATCTGATCTAACCCCCGGACTCTCCGGGGAGGGAGAGGAACAACAAGTGGCGATAACGAACACTCAAGGCACGGCCCCCGCTGGCGGGGCCGCACAACCCGGCGCACAACCGGCGGGGACGCCCGCCGGAGGTTCGCCCCCTACACTCCCCAAAGGCGCGGGCAACGGTCGTCCCGAGTGGGCCCCAAGCGGCGCGCGCGGCACGGCGGACGGTGGGTCGATTCCCATAGGGCAGCCTAGCGGCGACGCTGGCGCGTCTTCGACCCCCGAGCAGCAACCGCCCCAAGCCAAGCCGAACGGCGAAGAGAAGGGCCAAGAGAAGCCAGTCGTGGGCACTGGCGGAACGATCTCTCCGGAACGGGTGAGCCAGGTTCGGGAACGGGCTCGACGCGCGGCGCTCCGCGAAGCCTTCGGCACGGATGACCCGGCCAAGATCCAACAGATCAAGGCGCAACGCGCGAAGGAACAAGAAGCGATCCAGGCGGAGCGCGAAGAACTCGCGAGACTTCGCGAGCAAGAAGAAGCGCGCAAGCGCGAAAGCATGAGCGAGCAAGAGAAGCTCAACGCGGATCTCGAGAAGGCGCGGCAAGAAGCCGAACGCTACAAGAACGAGATCGAGACGATGAAGCGGGAAGCGGCGTTCCGCGAACAAGACCAACAGGTCCAGTCAATCGCGAGCGAGTTCATTGATCCGGAAGCTTCCGAATTCGTGTGCGACAAGTTCGCCCGCCACGTCATGAGCCTTCCGAAGTCGAAGGTCAAAGCGATGAAGCCGGAAGACGTGCAGAAGTGGTTCCGCGACTTCGCGGCGCAACATCCCAAGTTTGCAAGGCAGGCAGGCGATCAGCCCCCCGCGCAACTCGAGAAGCCCAAGCCGAAGCCGCAACCGCGGCGCGTGCCGGTCCGCACCAGCAAGAAGCCGGTCGGTGGCAAGCCGAGCGCGCAACCGCAAACCGGAGCCACGCAAACACCCGATCGATCGGGTGGAAAGACCGTGCTTCCGGGGCGCAAGGATTCGATGACCAAGGCGGAGCTTCGCGAGCACTTGAGCGCCAAGGGCATGCGCGGCTGGTAACACGTACGACCGGTCGTACGTGGCGGGCTTGCAAGGGTTGGTCGGTCGGGATACCCTTTTCCCTAGACTCACAACGGACGGCCAACCCCCGCGCCCGCTCGCGGACCTAAGTTAGGCGGAACCCTGGCACGTCCGGTTGCGTTCACTTCAAACCGTAACCGTTCAAAGGGTTTCCCATCATGTCACTAGTTGTCGGCGTACCGCCTACCGTTCTCGAACTCGTTCAGCAGGGCCTCCTAGAGCGTGCCTTCCACGATGGTCTGTTCCCCGCGCTTCAGTATCGCGCCGAAGCGCAAGACGAGGAATGGCCAGCCAACACGGGCACCGAGATCTTCATGTCGCGTCCGGGGCTTCTCACCCCGCGCACCAAGCCGCTTGCACCCGGCGTCGATCCGACCCCACAGGTGGTTAGCTACGAGCAGTGGGTCGCACGTCTCGCCCGCTACGGCGACACGATCGACACGCACGTTCCGACTTCGACCGTGAGCAACGCGGATCAATTCCTTCGGAACATTCACCAACTCGGGCTCCAGGCTGGTCAGTCCCTCAACCGGATCCCGCGTAACGAGTTGTTCAAGGCCTACCTCTCGGGCCAGACCAATCTCATCGCGGCCGGCGCGGCGATCGACACTCAGATCCGCGTTGCCAGCGTGAACGGTTTCACGGACGTGGTTTCGAAGGGGATCAACGTTCGACCGCGTGCGGTTTCTCCCGCTTCCCCGTTGGCGATCACGATCACCGGTGTGACCGGAGAACGCAACGTGGTTGGATTCGACCTGGACGATCCGGACGATCCGTTCGGCCCCGGTACGCTCTATCTCGACGCGGCGCTTGGCGCGGTGATCGCGGTGCGTGCTCCGGTGCTCTCAGTTGCTCGCCCGACTGTCATCCGCGCGGGCGGTGGAGACTCCGTCGACGCAATCGGCGCGGCGGACGTGTTCACGCTGCAAGATGCGATCAACGCAACGAACCGGCTCCGCCGGGCGAACGTTCCACCCCACGAAGACGGGTACTACCACGCGCACATTTCGACCGATGGCAACACGCAGGTCTTCACGGACCCCGCGTTCCAGCGGCTCAACACGTCGCTCCCCGATCATGTCTACTACCAAGAAGCATTCATCGGGACGATCGGCGGCATCGCGTTCTTCTTGAACACCGAGTCCCCCGATCCGCTCAACTCGGGCGCTCGCACGGCAACCGGTACGAACGCTTTCTATTCGGAGGATCTCGGGGCCGAGACGACCAACGATGGCGGGATCAACGTGGGCCGTGTGCTCGTGACTGGTCGCGGTACGCTCTACGAGCGGTGGCTTGACGAACGGCAGTACGTCACGGAAGCCGGCGTCACTGGTCGGATCGGCGAGTTCCAGATCGTGAACAACGGGATCGAGGTCATGACGGAGCGCATTCGTCTGATCCTTCGCGCTCCGATCAACCGTCTTCAGGACGTGGTCGCGGCAACGTGGTCGATCTCGACTTCGTTCCCGGTTCCGTCCGATATCACGAGCGGCGGTCCGCAACGCTTCAAGCGTGCGATCGTGATCGAACACGCGCTCGACTGATCGGGTTTCCACGGACGGCCCGCCCGAACCCCCGCAAACCCCCGGGCGGGCCGCCCCGTGGTCTAGCGTGTAGCGCTCGTGCTACCCTCTAGCCTTCACCCCCAACCGGAGGAACCCCAACATGGCAAGAGCCCAGAAAACCAAGACCCCCGAAGGCGAAGAGTACGTCGAGACCACGGACTCGGGAGACATTCCCGACGTGACTCTGCCCCCGGTCACCGATGAAGCTCCCGTCAAGGCGGACGCCACGAAGCGCGCGGCCCCCGTCAAGGCGGACACGGCCCCCGCGGAAGCTCCCGCCGATCCGCCACCCAAAGCAAACGTCCGGTACTTCAGGGTCGATCAAGGGGGCTACATTCTCGATCGCGGCTACCGGACCATGCTTCGCCCGGGCAAGGTGATCGACACCCTGAACTACGATCCGAAGCGGCTCGCGTCGCAAGGGATCCGACTCACCGAGATCGACGCCAGCGAACGACCCGGCAACTTCGGATCAACGTTCGACCTGTAACGCGGGAGAGAAGGCGTGCCATTGACGGAACAAGAGAAGGTCCGGATCAGGCATCACACGGGCTATCTCAATGTGGCGGAAGCCTACACGTTCGTCCTTGGCACGCCTTCGAGCGTGGAAACTCAGTTCATCATCGAAGGGGCCATGACCCGCGTTCTCGAGAGCGCGCTCCCTTTGCTCCGCGATATCGTTCGCCGGCTCGATTGTATCGAAGATCAGATGGCAGAAGCTAGCGAACTTCTCGACGTGTCTTCGATGGGAGAGATCACGATCGATCCAAAGCTCCGCCAGAAGCGGATCGCTGAATACGACTACCAGTGCAGCGCGCTTTGCAACCTGCTTGGCGTGCAACGGAATCCGTTCGACAAGCGGCGGATGGATGCCGGAATCAACATAAGGGTTTCATCATGAAGAACATCAATCATCGGATCGGACTTGTCATCGCCATGCTTGGGCTAGTGGGATGCTTGGGAGCCAACTGCAACGGGCGCGTGATCGCAAAGTCCGTCAACGAAGCGGCCCGCGCCGCTTGTGAATCAGCGTTTGGCGAAGAGCCCCCGCCCGATGGCATCACGGTTGAAGAGATCTGCCAGGAACACGAGCGGCTGAAGCCGTTCATCGACGCGATCCTTGGGGCCCGTCAAGAAGTGGCGGACGGGCTCGAAGCTCCCGAGTCGGAGTAAGAATGCCGCGCGTGCGTCCGCTCCCGTCTTTCGAGCACGCTCGGCGGACGCTCGCGCATAAGCTCACGCCGAAGGCCGATCGGATCCGTCAATTCAAGACGAAGTTCGGACTTCGATCGAAGCGGGTCTTCCTAGTGTGGACCCAATGGTCCGGAGAGATCCGCGGCGAAGGTGACGAACGCGAGCGCGCGCGAGTGGAGCTTCTTCCAACTCCGCGCGTTTCGGATCTCACCGCGATCAGTAGGCAACCGCGGCCGACGGGGATCTGGCCCGAAGGAACGCTCCGCGTGGACGAGATCTCCGCGGCGGCATACAACCGTGACAACTTGAAGGGACTCACGATCCCGGACGTTCCCTACGTGGTGTTCAACGGTGCGTGTTCTTCGGGTCCGATCGGACTCAACTCGAAGCCGGTCGATGGTAACGAGTTCAACCCTCAAGACGAAGACCACGTGGACTTCTTCTACGAGATCGTCGAAGACGGGCGCGGGGTTCCCGCCAAGGGGATCCCCAAACCCTACCGCGCGCGCTACCGACTCTACGGCTACCCGGACCGCGCCGAAGCGTCGCTCTACTTCGCGATCACACTCGAACCCGCAGACGATGAGCTAAGCCGTGAAGCGGGTGAAACCAAGGTCGATGATCTCGACGTGTTCGAGGAGATCGACCATTGACGACGATCAACTTGGATCAAGCCGCCGACTTCTTCGACCCGAAGAAGTTCCGGACCGCGGCGCTTCGCGGAGTGCGGAAGGCGGCGGCGCGTGGACTTCGGGTCGCGCAAACCCAGATCATCCCGGCGCGCGTTCCGCAACCGGTGGACCGTGGCATCTATCGCGCCAGCTGGAAGACACAGGTCATTCCCAACGGCGCGGAGATCTACACGGACGCCCCGCATTCTCCGTTCATCGAAAACGGCGTGCGCGCGGAGAGTGTGAAGATCGGTCCGATGATATTGAGCGCGCTCACCGAATGGATCATCCGTAAGGGGATCGCCAAACAGTTCACGCGCGCGCGACGCATCGCTTGGGCAATCGCGAAAGCGATGCAAGACGGCGCGGGGATCTTCAATCGCAACGGCCAGCAAGGGCTCGGCATCATGAAAGAACTTCGCGATCAACGGATGCCCGCGATCATCAGGGAAGAAGTCGAGCGCGAGATCAAACGGGAGATGGCAAAGGGGTGATGTCGGACGTTTTGCAAACGACCCCTGTTGGTGCGACGTGGCCCGAGCGGCCCGCGCCTTTCTTGCCGGATATCGGTCCGCGCGAAGGTGGCCTGCGCGCGCTCCGCGAATACATGGCGTCGCTAGTGTTCCGCCGCACCATGGCCCCCGGCGATCCCCCGCGTGGCTTCAAGCTCCCGCCCGAGCGGATCCATGTGTTCCAACCCGACGATGTTGTCGAGATGAAGATGCCGTCCGTTGCGTTCGTTCCGATCGCTGGCGGGACGCTCGACTTCTACGGGCTCGGGCCGCCCACGATCCAAGAAAGCTCGATCGACGTTCACGGCCCCGGCACGGCGCTCTATCGGATCGCAGATATCGTTGAACCGTTTTCGATCGAAGTGTGGAGCGCGAAGCACGCAACCCGACGCGCGATCATTGAGGGTCTGATCGTGGCGCTCTCCGCCTTTGAAGAGTCGCAATCGATCCGCTTGCGGATGCCCGACTACTTCAACGAGTTGGTCGAGTTCACGCTGGACACTTCGACGTACTTCGAAGAGCCCGACGCGGTACGCAACCGGCGACGCGCTCAGATCGGATCGACGCTCCGCGCTCCGATTCTCGCGCTTGCCAACTACACGGAACTCCGAACCCAGGTGTGCTTGGGTGGCCAAGACGGTTCGCACGTTTGGGACGGGAACGTGTATCTTGACTTCGGGGTGACTATCTTCGACCGCGACGCGATTGTTCGCGGTTCTTGTTGGGAAAGTGAAGGGGCGTGACCCCTTGACCGCGTGGTGATACCCTCTTGCGAGGAGAGAAGACATGGCCGGTTTTATTCGACGCTATCTACAGGATCCGGGGCTTGAAGAACTTCTGGCAATCGAAGGCGCGGTCATTATTGACCGTGAGCCCCCGGCTTCGATCACTGGTGTTGGTTCCGGGACCGTGCTCATGGTTGGGGAGTTCGAAGACGGGTGCTTCGAAGAAGCGATCGAAGTCTTCAGCGGTAGCGATCTGATCACTCAGTTTGGCCGGTTCGGCTATATCTACGGCGGCGTCGAGTCGAACAACCCAAGCGCGCGGACGCGGCGCGCGGACTCCGCCATCGTGGACGAGTATTGGAACGGCAACGGCTGGCTCGCTCTCGTGAACAAGCGCTTCCGGCGGCTCGTGATCTGTCGCGTCGATACCACGGTCGGCGAAGTGCAGTGGACGCGGCTCGCTTCCGTTGCGGGCAACGGCAACTTCAACTGGGATCTTGAACCCGGTTCGTATCTTGCGATCGATCTGGATCAGAATGCAGCGACGGCCACGCTTGCGACGCTCAATTCCTTGGCGGGCACTTCTCCCCAAGTTCTGATCGGCGGTGAAGCCGTGACGATCACGATCGACGCGGGGACGCCACTCGAACAGACTGAAACGATCACGTTCGCGGCGGGCTCGACTAGCCAGGCCGACTTCATCGCGGCGGTGAACGCGGCGTTCGATGATACGCTGGCAAGCGATCAAGGCGCGGGGGTGACTCGCATCGTGGGGCGCGTGCTCGGCACGGACGGGGATGTGACGATCGATTCGATCGACGCGCTCTTGGCAACGCTCACCGGCTACGCCGCGCTCGACACGGCGACGGGCACGGGGACGTCCCCCACGTTTGCAGTCTTCACGGCGGCTGAAGCCACGGTCTCAAGTGCCACGGGCGCTTACCCGGCAACGCTCGTGGGCGGCGAGACGATCACGATCACGATCGACGAAGACACGGATCGCCAGGTCGGCCCGGTGCAGGTTTCATTCCTCGCAACCGACACGACGCAAGCCGCGATCATCGATCGGATCAACACGGCGCTCGGGTACACCGCGCTCGTGGACGAAGGTTCCGGCGTCACTTCGGTGACTGGACGCATTCGAGGAACGGCGGGCAACGTCAAGATCACTCAGATCAGCCCGGCGATTGGCGTTGCGACGGGCTTTGCCGTTGGTACGACCGCGGGCACGGGCAACGTTGCCAACATCGACCAGGTTACTTTCACGGAAGCGAAGGACGTGATCGAAGCGGCGAGCGGTTCGCTTCTGGTCGAGCGCGATGGATCGAACCAGATCCGAATCGCCAACACGAACACCAGCGGATCCACGCGCACGATCCAGGTGGTTTACGGGACCGCGGTTGAATCGTTCGGCTTCGCGCTCGACGTCGAAGGTGACGCATTCTTGGGAACCGCGGCAACCATTCCCGCGGGCTCTCGCGTGCGAGATAGCTCCGCCAATGAATGGGTCGCGGCCAAGACGGAAGTCGTCACGGAAACCAACCCCGGCCCCTACACAACCCGCGTTCGTCCGGCGTTGGACGATGGATCGGCTTCAGCATCGGGAGTTGGAACCCTCACCACGATCCCGGCTGCCATCGGTCCCGATGCTTGGGCCGTGATCAACGTGACGCCGATCACGGCGGCGCTCACTGAAGCTCAGATCGACGCGGCCTACTCCGATGCGATCGATCGCACGCTCAACCCGAACACGGTCGCGCGTGAGGTCAACATCATCGTCAGCGCGCGCCAGTCGAACGCGATCCGGCAGAAGCTCCGATCGAACGCGATCGAGGCCAGCTCACAGGGCTTGTTCGGGCGTATGGCGATCCTTAGCCCCCCGCTCAAGACAACGCGCCTACAAGCACGTTCCACGACCGCACAACCGGGCGTGGGAGCGTATCGGGATCAACGGGTGGTCTATGCCTACCCGGGCGTGCAAACGTTCGTGAGCGCGATTGCAGCGCGGGGAACGGCAGGCGGCGCGGGCTTCACGGCGGACGGCTTGATCGACGTTCACTTCGCGCCATGGGTTGCTTCGACCATGAGCCAACTCCCGCCGGAAGAAAACCCGGGTCAGTCCACCCCGTTCATGAACTTGATCACCGCGATCGAAGCGGGCAACACGGACGTCCAAGATCTCCGCGAAGGCGACTACCGCGCATTCAAGCGCGCGGGTATCGCAGCGATCCGAATCGCGGAAGGCACCCCGATCATTCAGTCCGGCAAGACTTCGGTCGATCCGAGAGTGGCCCCCAACTTGCAGAACATCGCCCGCCGGCGGATGGCGGACTTCATCCAAGACACGCTCGCCATACGGCTGAACTCGTTCAGCAAGAAGCTGGCAACGCGCGTCCGACGCGCGACGATTGTTGGCGAGATTGACGCTTTCATGGTCGGACTTCTCTCGCCCAACAACGAAGCAAGCCAGCGGATCGCTTCTTACAACTTGGATCCGCGAAGGGGGAACACTCCCGAGATCCTGGCGGCTGGTCTGTTCCGGATCATTCTCAAGGCTCGCACGCTCCCGTCGCTCGACGTGATCGTGATCGACACCACGATCGGCGAGAACGTGATCGTCGAAGAAGTCGCGTGATAGGGAGGAAGGAAGCAAAGCGCCATGGCTGAAAAGAGACTAAAGGGCCAAGAAGTTTCAATCCGGATCTCGGCTGGTGGGGTCGTGCTCGACTCGATCGATTCGATCGGGATGTTCAACGACAACGTCGCGTACGAGTTGAAGGAAGACGGCTTCTTGGGAGAAACCGTCAACCGCTTTGACGAGATCTTGAACGGCTACGGCGGGGACTTCGAGTTCCAGATCACGCGGGCGTCGTGGCACACGTTGGTCGAGCAGATCACGGCGCGTGCCACGCGCGAGACTCCAGATCTCGAGTTCACCGTCGTGCGGACGGACTTCTATCCGAACGGCGACACGGCGATCTACACCTACAAGGACGTCAACTTCGGACCCCTACCGACCGCGGTTGCCGGACGCGGCGAGTTCGTTCGACCGCGCTTGGAGTTCCGATGCTCGGATCGTCCGGTGCGTGTCAACGCGCTTCCGTGATCGACAGGGGATCCGATAACGTGATCCCCCACGGGTGATCGATCTCGAAGCGACGGCTTCGGGGTTCCTCCCCTCGCTCGTGGGGGGTCGCTTTTGCTCTAGGGAGGAAGACATGAGCGACCGAAAGAAGGCAGCCAAGAAGCCCACAAGCGGGCCCGAAGTAGAAGACGCACCGCCGCTAGCTGAAGACGTGGCTGTGAACCCCATGACGGGGGAGCTGATTAGCGAAGCTCCAAAGACGCAGCTTCCCGAAGCCACCCAAGACGCCCCGCCGGAATGGGCAAACGTCCCGCAAGAGTTGCGACTCCCACGGGGGCGACAAGTGATCTACGTGCGCTTCCGTGGAACCCTCACGGATACCCCGTGGAAGGGGGAACGGCAGGTCATCCTTTGGCCGATCTCGATCGGTGACAAGCGACTTGCTTCGCAGCGTTCTCAAGGCGACTCGAACCGCTTCGCAGACGAGATCGCCAAGCAGATGATCCGCGCGATTGACGGACACATGGTGGACTGGACGGGCAACCCCGGGCCCGGGAACGTGGACGTGTTCTGGGAAGAAGTGGGGGAGCGCGGGCGGACGATGTTGCAGCGGATGTTCGTCCAACTTCACGTCCCGTCGCGCGAAGAGATGCGCGATTTTTTCGAGAATTGCATCGCAGTAAGAGTGGCGGGCTAAGAGTCACCGCGGACGGGATCACGCTCGAACCACACGTCGTCGACGCCCGCCTTGCCACCCTTTGCTATTGGAGCGGCGGCGGGCTCGGGGACGCTTACTTCGGGCTCTCGTTTCTGCTGGCCCAAGGTGACCCCTTCGATGCATTGATCGAACTCGACCGGATTGTCGTGTTCCTTGCCCGCTACATGAGACAACCCGTGCCATGGATCGAATCGCTCACGCTCGGGGAAGCGCGGAGCTATGCGGATCGGGTGAGTGAATGCATTCGCGCTGAGAACGGCGAAGGTCCCGACGATGAGCCGACCATGGCCGGGCCGGGGGAGCGCATGCGGCGCGTAGAAGAGCCCCCCGTCGAGAAGACGATGGCGATCCCATCGCTCATGCCGTTCGTGCCCCGGGAAGACCACTAGAAGCCGCTTTGACTTTGGGGCTACCCTTGGCCATCCCCGGGGCTCAAAGCGCGGCACGCGCCATTCTCGGGGCGGCACGCTTGCTTCTGGGGTAGACTTCTCGAGACATGACCGTCGACGTCAAAACTAGGATCACTGTTGAAGAGTCGGGGGCGGGGGATGCGCTCAACCGGATCCGCGACGGCTTCGAAGACATGAGCCAGGCGCGCGACAAGGCGCAGCAAGGCATGACGTGGTTTGGTCAAACGCTTTCGACGCTTGTTGCGACGCAACTCCCCGCGGCGATCTCGAAGATCGGTGAGTTCGGGCGCTCGTTCTACGATGCCGCAAACGCAACGGACGCGGCCGACCAGGCATTGGGTGGGATGATCACCACCGTTCAGGGCATCCCATGGGATGAAGCGCGCTCGCAAGCGGAAGCGTTGGGAGATGAAGTCGACGCGCTTGCCAACAAGACAATGCAACGCACGGGCGACATGCGGGCGGCTTTCGCTTCGCTTGTGGAGCTTGGCGAAGCGACCCCCGAAGGGATCCAAAGGGCACGGACCGAACTCGAACAGATCGGAACGATCGCGAATGTTCTCGGCAAGGACACGAGCGCGCTCGCGATGGAGTTCAAACTGATTGAAGAAGGGATGATCCGGAGCCGTGGGCAGATGGCCCAACTTCTCCAGACAACCGGGATCTTCGGGGACGACATGGCGAAGGCTTCCACCAATTGGATCAAGTTGGATCCGGGGAAGCGTTCCGAGCTACTGGCGCAAGCGTTGGGGGATATCTCGGGGAAGATGGCGCAAGCCACGCCCACGTTTGCCGACTACATGAACCAGATCTCCAACTTCGTTGATCTGGCAAAAGAGAAGATCGGCGAGCCGCTCTTGCGTGCGATCAAGCCTTCGATCGAAAGACTGTCGGGCTACCTGGTAGAGAATGTCGGACGGCTCGAAGAGTTGGCCGAATATCTAGAGTCGGACTTCGGTGAC
>Ga0272441_10009655_pt1 | contig 14845 bp, 13 predicted proteins | sample SSMProp6N_FD_193582 | JGI IMG/M metagenome (GOLD analysis project Ga0272441, IMG submission 193582) | Marine sediment archaeal communities from Little Sippewissett salt marsh, Falmouth, MA, United States - SSM-Prop-6N | ecosystem: Environmental > Aquatic > Marine > Wetlands > Sediment ... | reverse complement strand
AGTGCCGCCGGTCTGCATGCTGCGGCGCGTCGCCTGCAGGCAGTTCCCGGTTACCGCAGGCTTGCCCGCGGGCTCCTGGCCGGGCGAGTCTCGGTCCGCGAGGCTAATCCGGGGGATGCGGATGCTCTCCAACGCCTCCACCTATCCATGGGACGCCAGGGCCGCAAAGACCCCCGCCATGTCCTGGCCCGGTGCACAGATACAGCGCAGCCTCACCGCAGCCGTATGGTAGTGGCTCTCGCCGGGGGGCGCGTTGTCGGGACGCTGATGCTTGCCGTGCAGCCCCACGAGAACGGTCCTCAATGGCAGATTGAGGGGCTGTTTGTGCGCAAACGACTGAGGGGCGCGGGAATCGGTGAGGCCCTGGTGTGCTGTGCCATCGATTTGGCGCGGCGTCTGGGGGGCCGTCAATTGCGGGCAGGCCTGCCCCGCAACGCCAGGGCGGCCACCAAGCTGCTTGAGAAACTCGGGTTCCAGGAGGACCCACTGAGCCCAGAAGACGCCGCCATCTGGGTCCTCGAGCTCGCGGCGATGCAGTCTACCTCTGAGACGGCGTCGGGCCTCTAGGCGAGGCAGAAGGCTGCCCGTGCAGCCGAGAATACCGCCCACGCCGGAGGTCTTTTTGTGCCCTCGCGGAAACTGCATTCGCTGTGAGAGACCTCTGTGCGCACCCGCTGGGCATGGCTTGCGATTCGACGATACGGTACCCCAAGGAGCGATATGCCCCATGCAGGTTCCTGAAAGCCTCATCCGCAAGCGACTTTCGCAGGATCTTCCCGTCGTCCTGTTCTGCCCAACACCTTCGGTCGACCCGCGGTTCATTGAAATGGCCGCCGCCGCGGGCTACCACGGCGCCTGGATTGACCAGGAGCACCAGAACTACACGGACCCGATCATCGCCAACTTCTGCGTGGCGTGTCGCGCCGGCCGGATTGATGCCACGGTACGCCTGCGCAAGTGCTATGGCGGTAGTCACAATAGAGGGCTGGAGATGGGCGCCCACTGCCTGATGCTGCCTCACGTGAACGAGGCCGCCGAGGCCGCGGCCTTTGTGCGCGAAGCCAAGTTTCCTCCTGAAGGAAACCGTAGCGCAGACGGCATTGAGCCCCACTCCCGGTTCGGGCGGATACCCATCGAAGAGTACTCCGAGCAAGTCAACCGGGAGATAGTGTTGTCCGTGCAGATTGAGGAGCCCGCCGCGGTGGACAATGTAGGCGAGATCGCCGCCTTGGATGGCGTTGATGTGCTCTTTGTGGGCCCGGGAGACCTTAGCCTGAGGTACGGCGAGTTTGGTGAGGACCGGCCTTTGCTCGAAGCGGCAATCGACAAGGTCGCTGCGGCTTGTCGGGAACACGGAAAGTGGTGGGGCATGCCCGCCGCGGATGTCCAGGCGGCACAGCAGCGCATGACTCAGGGGGCGCGCTTCTTCGTCAGCGGGTCCATGTTCGGGTTCGCCCACAAGGCCTTCACGGAGTTCCGCGAGGCCTTCGGCCCCCTGCTGTGACGGGACTGACCGCCTCCGGGGCCCACCGAGCTCAATTCCCGTCCCTGCCCCGCGGGGCTTTGAGGCCCTTCTCCGACGACGCTGCACCCGCACAACTTCTCGCTCGGCTCAAGACACGAGGGCCGAACGAAGGCGGGGCAGGTTGCGCGGCCGATAAGGCCTGAGCGACGACAGCATGACAAAGGGGGCTCCACGTGGCATGGGAGCGCCCTTTGTCTGTCCGGGCACTCGAGGTCGGCGCTCAGTCTTGCTCCTGGCTGCGTATCTGCTCGAGCTTGCTGTTGACCTTGCGTGCGGCGGCCTTAAGACCCTCTTGCACAGTGACGCTGCCCAACCAGATACGGTCCAGCTCCGCCTGGAGTATGCCCTCCACCTGGCTGTACTCGGGGAAGTTTGGCGGGCGGCGGGCGTATTCCAGGGAGTCCACATAAACCTGTCGATCGTAGCCGGCGTCTGCCTTGGCGTAGGATCCGTTGAGGACCGAAACGCGAGAGGGCATCTTGTCCAGCTTGTCGGCCATGATCGCCTGGGCCTTGGGGCTGAGTAGGAAGCTGAATAGCTGCCACGCCTGCTCGGGGTGCTTGGTGCCCGACCATATGGCGTAGTTCTCGGTCCCAAGCATGGTGGCCTTGCTCTTCTGTTTGGGCACCGGTGCGACATCCCACTCCAGGTCCGGCACTTGGTCAAGGGTCTGGATATCCCAGGGCCCGGACATGTAAATCCCCGTGTGGCCCCGCGCGAAGCTGTTGAGGGCCTCGTTGCGCTCTGTCGAGGTGGTCGAGGGAGCCACCTTGTACTTGTGGCGCAGGTCAACGAGGAACTCAATGGCCTCGATGGCCTCGGGGCTGTCGATGGTACACTTGTCGCGAGCCGCGTCCATCAGGTCGGCTCCGTTGGACCACAGCCACGGGTACAGCCTCGCGCCCCAGAAGTCAATAATGCAGCCCCGTTGGTCAGGCGTGCCATCGCCGTCCCAATCCTTGGTCAGGCTCCGGACCGCTTCCAGGTAGGTATCCCAGGTCCACGTCTCGGACCCGGGGTAGGGGAGACCCTCGGCGTCGAACAGTGCCTTGTTGTAGAACAGTGAGTAGACCGAGGTGTATCGGGGCAGGGAATACAGCCGGTCCTCATAGCGGCACAGGTCCACCAGCCTGGGGTGGATATCATCCAGGTGGAATTCGGGGTCATCCTTGATGAATTCCTCCAGGTCGGCCAGCACGCCCGCATCCGCGAAGCCGATGTAGTAGGCGCCGTGCAGAGACATGACATCGGGGCCGTTCTTGGCGGCCATCTTCGTCTCCAGCTTCTGCATGGCCTCGCGGCTGCCGGAGATGTTGACGAGGTTCACCTTGATGCCGGGGTGCGCGGATTCGAATTCGCGCAGGAGTTCCTTGTTCAATTCCACCTCATCATTCTCGGTCCAGGTGAACAGCTCAAGCTCGACTTCTTGCCCCTGTGCGCCGCCGGGCGTCGGGTCATTCACCATGGCGCCGCCCGGCGGTGACCCGGCGGGCGGCTCGGCGACCTTCTCCACACAGCCGGTCAACGTGGCGCATAGAATCAACAGGGATGCCAGCGCGACTGTGGGGGGCAACGGGTAGGCGGCGATTCGCGACCTCTCACGATAGGCTATCATTCTGAGCTCTCCAGTTCGTACATAACGATAGTGCATACGGCAATGGCCGCCGTTTCGGCGCGCAGGATGCGGGGCCCCAGGCAAACGGGCGTGAGGCCCACCTGCTGCCCCCGGTCAATCTCAGTGGGAGCAAAGCCTCCCTCGGGCCCGATGAACGCGGCCAGGCGGGGGGTCCCTCTGAGGCCGTCCAAAGCGCTTCGGAGGGCGCAATCCTGCTGCCCGGCCAGGACTTCGTATGGAACAATGCCGGGCCGTGAGCTTGCGCGCCAGTGGGCCAGCGCGTCGGCCCACCCCAGCGGCGCTTCGACATCGGGAACGTCCGACCTACCGCACTGTCGGCTGGCCTCAAGGGCAATCTTCCGCCAGCGGTGCAGCCGGCCATCAATGCGCGCCGGATCGGGCCGCACGGTCGTGCGCTCAGTCACCAGGGGCACAATGCGCGATACGCCCAACTCGACGGTCTTCTGAAGGGCCATCTCAAACCGCTTGCCCTTGAGAAGGGCCTGGTACAGGCACAGGTCGAGAGCCGGCTCTGCGGCGGGCTCCCGGCTACTGAGAATCCTGCCCACGACCTGATCGCGGGTGCAATTGTCAACGACAATACTGAACTCGCGCCCCGTCGCGTCCACGGCGACAAGGCGAAAGCCCGGCTGACATCGCATGACATGGAGCAGGTAATGAGCCGCATCGCCGCGGATGGTGGCGACACCTTGGCCGGTAAGCTCCTCATCGACGAACAGGCGCGTCATGGCCTCGCGCTCACCTTGGCTTGCGCCCTATGACGCTTCGCCAGCTCTCACGTTTGCGCACATCCACGATGTGCAAGCCGGCCTGCGCCTGAGACGCCTTGACATCCTCGACCCATTTGTCGGTGAAGCCTGAGGTCACGTAGTAGCCTCCCGGCCGCAGCAAACGGAATGCGTCGGGGCAGATACCCCTTACAACAGGGGCGCTGATATTGGCCAATACGAGATCGAATTCGCGATCCGGGACGCGCTCGATCCCGCCTTGAAGCACGCTGATGGCGTTGTGGGCTCGCGCCAGCCGAACGTTGTCCCGGGCAACCTGCACCGCAACCGGGTCAACATCGACAGCCACCACACACGAAGCTCCCAGCTTCACAGAGGCGAGGGATAGAATGCCGGAGCCGCAGCCTGCATCCACAACTCTCATGCCCGGCCGGGCAAGATCCTCCAGGGCCAGCAGGATCAGGAAAGTAGTGGCATGGTTGCCGGTACCGAAGGCCATTCCCGGGTCGAGCTCGATGACCACATCATCAGGCCTGGCGGCCTGAGGATCGTCCTGAGGGGGCCAGGGCTCCCAGGAGGGCTTGATGACCAGTCGTTGACCGGCCCGGATGGGATGGTAGAACTCCTTCCACGTCTCGGCCCACTCCTCTTCGCGCACCAATTCACTGCTCAACTCCAGGCTGACGCCACAGGTCAGGTACGCGGGCACACAAAGAAGATGCGCCTTGATGGCGGCGGACTGCTCGTCAGCCTGGGGTATGTCGGGCACGTAGACCGACACGCGCTTGAGAGCCGCGGCGTCCTCGACGGCGGGCCCGGCTGATGTAACCTCGTGCATCACGGCAACGACGGCTTCCACCGCCGCGGGCGGACAGTGCACGGCGAAACGTATCCAGTCCAACTACAGCTCACCTCTGCTGCCAGATTCCCAACTCATCAATCTTCGCGGCGACCCGACCCACCTCTTCTGCGCTTGTCGCGGGCATCAACGCAAAGGACATCTGGACGCTGTCGCCCTTCTTGCACGGTGCCTTCTGGGGGGCTGTGTACAGCAGCATGTTACCAAAGCGGGACTCACCGAACATCAAGGGCGATATCCAGCCGATCCCCGGTCGCGCTTCGGTCGCCGAAGGCAGGTATATCCACCCCACCTGTCCGATCTCCCGGTAGGTCATCGTCCAGTCTTCGGGGCCATCGGCCGTTTCGTAGCCGGCGCCCGGGAGCCAGCCCCAGAACATGTAGGCCTCGCGGTCTTCCAGGTCGTTGTACAGGCGGCTCTCGACGATGAGGCACGGTAGGTCGCGGCGGACCTGCAGATCGTACTCGTACCTGCCGGGTGCATCAATGGGCTCGCCCGATGAATCGCCAACACCCGTGACGACGCGGCATATCTTGACATCGGGTTCGTCCAACACGAGGCGGGCGCTCTCGATGGCCCGGGGGTACATCCAGCCCTCTAATTGGCCGGTAACGTATGCCTGCGCGTCGGCGCCACCGATCGTGATCGGGACCTTGGCGTCGGGAGTGACGCGGTAGGAGGCCTCCGTGGACGCCAGACTAACGCTCTTGCTGTCCTCATCAATGGTAGCCCCAAACACGGCGATTTTGAAGGGGGCTGTTAGTCTGTTGGCCTGAGGGGACATGTCTGCGGCGACGATCTCGCCTGAGTAGACGCCCGGCGCCAGCCCGCTCAGGGTGACGGTAAACAGGCCGGAGGTGTCCGGCGGCTTCACCGACGAAGCGTCGACGCGCACCTGCGCGGAGGCGTTCTGCAGCCGTACCTGCGCCGCAGTGGGATCAATGGGGTTGGCCGCGTCGGCTACGCGCACTGTGATGGGCGGAATCCGGGCATCGTGTACACCCAAGTTCAGCGCGCCATCGACCGCGACTGGTTGGTCGCCTACGAGCACGCTCAGAAGGAGCGGTGGCTGCGTGTCATCGAGCACCATCCAGTCGGGCTTGTTGATCACGAGGGTCGTCATGCCGCCGGGAGCGTCGGCCGGGGTCAGATCGACTACAACCCGCCCCTGTTGCCGGGTGGCCGGCAGTGCCTTCCACGTGCCATCGAGGCCCTTCACATGAACGGTTGGGGCCGCCGGGGCGACGACGCTCGCCACAAGGGCGGCCAGACACCAGATGCCGGAAAGTCTCACAGTTCGCCTCGCACCTCCTGAAGCAGCCGGGGATCATCGGTTAGAATACCATCGACGCCCCACTCGATGTACTGGCGCATGTCGGGTGCTGTGTTGGCATAGAACACGTTGGCGGTCATCCCGGCTTCGTGGGCGGCTCGGCAGAACTCGGCGGACATCATGTCGCGTCCCGGCTGCAGCACCGTGAAGCCGGCGGACCTCGACCGGCGGATGTACTCCAGGCCGTCACTGCACATTGGCAGCCAGCCCAAGGCCAGCTCCGGAAAGAGGGTGCGGACACGGTTCAGCGACTCCAAATCGTGATGGACGACGTGGGCTCTACCCCTCAGGTTGGCCTGTTTGAAGGCCTGCACAAAGGTCTCCTCGAAGCCCAGACTGGCGGCCTGATCGACGGTCTTCAGGTGGATATTCAGCCAGATGGGTGCCGGCAGGGCGGCGGCGGCCTGGGCGAAGGTTGGCACCCGCTGACCGGCAAACTCAGGCCCAAACCAGCTTCCCGCGTCCAGGGACTGGACCTGCTGCAGCGTCATGTCGGCGATCTTGCCCGTGCCGTCGGTGCAGCGATCAACCGAACCATCGTGCATGACCACAAGCTGTCCGTCCGCGGTCAGGTGGACGTCGAACTCCACCATCTCGACGCCCAGCTCAGCGGCCATCTGGAAGCCCGCAAGGGTTGATTCAGGGGCGTGAGTAGGATCTCCCCTATGGGCGCAAGTAATGGTCATCTGCCCTCTCCTTGTGCTCGGCACACGGGCACTCAAGTGGCTTTGGCCGGTGCGGTACCTCGCGGTTACGGCGGATTTACGGATGCACGGTTCACCCGGATGACAAACGGCCGAAGGCCTTAGTGTCGCATCTGGCGGAGGGTGTGGCGCCGGGCCGGAACGCTAAGACGATCGCTCGCGGCAGAAGCCGTCACAGCGAGGCCGCCGGCATATCGCTCGCGGTCGAGCCCGGGGTCCCCTGAGAGCCGGATTAGGCGGTTGTATTGTGCGGTGACTGGGTCCGCAACGCTACACGACGCCCCCCCAACCACCCAGCGGCCTCGTCCCCTGCCGGCGCATTGGCGGGGACGAGGCCCGCCGTAAGCATCCACGGGTCGAAGCTGAAGCGAACCGCCCGCCTACATCTGCATGATCTTGCGGATGGCCTGGGCCGTCTCCTCGATGGGAGCTATCGAGGGCGATACCTCCGATAGCAGGGCATCATCATAGCCGATCTTGCGCAGCTCGGCCATGACTACGGGGAAGTCTACGTCACCCTCCAGCAGCGGCGGCCACGCATATCCCTGGCGCTTGAAGTCCTTGAAATGGACCTTCATCAGGTGCTTGCCGCAGATGCGTATCCAGTGCTCCGGATAGCCAAACACCACCATGTTGCCCGTGTCGAAGAACAGACCGATTTTGGGGCTGGCGCATTCGTCGCAGAAGCGCGCAAACTCCATGGGGCTCAGCAGGAACTTGTTCCACACATACTCGATCGCCAAGTTGACATCGAGTTGCTCGGCATAGGGGGCAAGCTTCTGCATGGCCTGAAGTGAGTTGGCGTACGCCTCGTTGTAGTAAAGATCGGGTGTCAGCGCTCCCAGGGTCAGTAGCATCGTGTCGATCTGCAGGGCCTTGGCTACGTCCAAGGCTTTGCGGATATTGTCGATGCTCTCGGCGCGAACCTGGTCGTCGTTCGTCATGATGTCCTTGACGCTGTTGCGGAAGCTAGGGCAGATGGAGGACAACTCGATGCCTGCGTCCGCCGCCCTGGCTGCCAGCTTGCCTAGCTCGGCGGCCGGCGTGTCGAGGGTGATCTCTCCCTCGTCGGTGATGACCAACTCCACGGCCTCGTATCCTGCCTGAGCGGCGTTGCTCAGTATCTCGTCGAACGACCATTCACGTGGGGTGATGATACAGCTAAGGCCGACTTTCATGGCGGATTCTCCTTGCGGATCACGCTGGCTTCATGCGAGTGGCGGTCTGCCGAACGGTGACTACTCGCGCGCCCGGGGCCGACGGACGGACCGTGAGGCAACGCCGCGAGCATCCATAGATTCGCTGCCTGCACGGTTTCTCCTCCACCCCGGCCAAATCGGGAGCAGGAGATACGCCCCGCATATAGAAAAAGATGTAGAGGTGGTCTTGCTGTGAAAATCATAGCGGTACTTACAAGTGGGCGGCGAGATGGATACACTTCTCAGTTGCTGGCTGCCGCGATAGACGGCATCGAGCGCGAATCGGATGTCACGGTGGAGTATGTGCATACCCACGAGTTCCAGTTCGGGCCGTGCAGAAGCTGCTTCCAGTGCATCCGTAGTCAGACACACCACTGCGTGCAGGACGACGACTTCGGGCGTAACGGCAAGGGCGAAATCGTGCGTCGGTTGTCGTCGGCCAACGGTCTGATCATTGCCGATCCTGTGCACAACTGGAGCCCCAGCGCGTCGGCTCGGCTATTCATCGAGCGGTGCTACCCATTCATCTGGAGCGGGAAGCTGCGGGGCATGCCCAGTGCCTCCATATCGTGCGCCAGCAACCAGGGCATGCAGCTTGGCGCCATGCGCGAGTTGTGCAAATGGCTGTTCGGGTTGCGCACGAGGTACGTCGGAGCTCTTGCGGCGCACGTCACCTTCTTCGACGCCGCCCTGCAGCACGCCACAGCCCTGGGAGAGGAACTGGCGAAGGCCGCTTCAACGGACGCACAGCAGGGCAGGGCGAAGTGGACTGACGAGGAGTGTTTCGTCTACTACGTGGAGAACGCCCCCTGGGACCCGCTGGAGCCGTACATCGAGAATCTCACACTGGGCACGATGCTACCGGCGAAGTGCCTCATGCGCCAGGCGCTTCGTGAGGGTCGCTTCACGGACCCCGCGGCCCGAGAGCATGTGGAACTGGCGGCCGAGGAGTTCCAGCGCACGATGACTCTGTACCATGTGGGAGAGAGGGCCGAGGCGGCCAGGTCGCTGGTGAAGACCAGCGCGCATTGGACACGCGCCACCTGGCAGCAGTTCTTGGAACCGGAAGTCATAGGCGTGCCCCAGCCGCCCGAGTACCGGCCCATTCCCGAATAGGGGCCGCGGCGACCACCCGAGCCGCCCAAAGGGAAACGCCGGAGGACCTCCTTGAGGGTCTTCCGGCGCTTTGATGTGCGGCCGGCAGGCGATCGCGGCCCGGCTGCGGCCCTGCGGCCATCAAGTCGCGTCGGGCTCCGCGGTGCCGACGATGACTTTTTCCGCAATGGCCGGCTTCGTCACGGCTTCCTTGATGGTCTTGCGGGCGACCTCCTTGCCACTGTGGTAGGTCACCCTGTCGACCACCTGTTTCGTTCCCGGCACCGGCTCTACGGCAACGCGCTTCTCGCCCTTGGCCAAGGAGGGCGTCTCCACCGTGACACGGGGGAGCGTATAGGCCGCCTCGCGGGTCTCCTCCATGGTCGTGACCACAGTGATCGGCTTGCGTGGCACGGACACGGTCAACTTGTCACCCGGGTGGATGACGTCGCCCACCCCGGTATTGAGGCTTCGAAGCTTGGCGACGCTGGTACTGTACTTCTCAGCGATAGTCCCGAGCGTCTCGACTTGAGCCACCACGTGCTTCTCCACGCCCTCCTTGGATGTCTTGAGCTGGTCGACCGCCTCGTGAACGTCGGTGATGATCGCCTTGGGCTGCGCCTTGGTATCGGCGATGCGGATGCTCTCCTTCTCCAGGAAGTCGGTCTGGAGGACCTTGCCGGTCCCCGTCGAGTACTCTTTCTTGAGCAGCCGCAGGGCCAGTTCGGCGTCTTCCTTGCTGGGCAGAACGGTGAGTTCGGTATCGCCGCTCTTCACGGCTGCTGCGGCCACCTTGATGGTCACCTTGGGGCGCAGGGCCTCCGCTGCCTGGGTGACACTGAGCACCTTATCGTCTTTGTCCAGGGGCCAGTTGAGGTCCTCCCATTTTTGCTCGAGGAAGGCGGAGCCGGGCAGGTTGCCCTTCTGTGTCTGCAGCAGGCTGGTGCGGACCGCCTCGGCCGCCCGCTCGTCGCGGACAAAACACACAAGCTTGCTGTCGACCCGGACCGCACGCGCGAATCTGGCTCGTCGTGATTGGTAGATAAGGACCGACGCGAGGACCACCACAACCAGCAGCAGGAGCACTGTAGCGCCTCGATAGAAGGCCGCGGCGGCATACAGCCTCTCGTATCTGGCATCTCGTCTGGGCCTGGTAGGCTCTTGGCGCACTGCTTGTCACCCCGCAGTGACTCGTACATTTCGCGTAGTCGTCCCAGAGAGCCGTGCGGAAAAACCATGTTCGGCCGGGCCTGTGTTGAGCAACGGGCTCTGGGGGGCCTCTGTCGTCTCTTGGGGACGCGTTGCGGCCTCAAAGGGCCTTTTCGGGCGCTGTGGCGGTGGCACCGCGATTCGGGATGCCACCCCGAACCACCAGGCCGGCCCCGCCAGTGGCGAGGCCGGTCTCTCCATTCGGCTGGTTTGATCGAACGAGCTACTCGTCCTCGCCCTTGATCTGCTCTTCGAGGACGTCGACGGCCTTCTGAATCTGCTGCTCATGCCAGTCCTTGAAGGTGATCCGTTCGCCCTCGTCAAGTTCGGGTTCAGGGAAGAACCTGTCGGGCTTGATGCCCCGCTTGCCCTCTTCGTATTCCAGGCTGATATCGCGCTTATTCGGTGGCAGGTACACGGCGGTAGACAGGACGAGCGCGGCGCCGTCGTTGAGCTCGGCGACGGTCTGCACCTTGGACTTGCCGAAGGTGTTCTGGCCCACGATTAGGGCGCGTCCTCTGTCCTGCACACAACCTGCCACGATCTCCGAAGCGCTTGCGCTGCCCCTGTCCACCAGAACGACCATGGGTAAACTCTCGGGAACGAGGGTGCCCTTGCGGGCCTGCAGAGCCTGCGGCTCGCGGTCTCGTTCCTTGACGTAGACCACAGGCCCGCCGTCCATGAACATGCTGGACACCGCGATGGCGACGTCCAGCAGGCCGCCACCGTCAATGGACAAGTCGAACACCAGGCCTCGCATGCCCTGCGCATTCAGGTCCTTGAGGGCCTCCCGCAACTTCACCTCAGCCTGCTTGTTGAAGCTGCGCAGCCATACATAGCCTATCTGGTTGTCGAGCATCCTGTGTTCAACAACGGGCACCTGTATCTCGGCCCGGACGATAGTAACCTCGATGAGCTTCTCTGAACTCTGACGCTTGAGACCGAGCTTCACTTGCGTTCCACGCTTGCCGCGGATGCGGTTAACCACGGCCTGCAGCGTCATACCCTTGGTGGGGACGTCATCCACCGCCACGATGACATCTTCGGGCTGGACGTCTGCCTTGGAGGTGGGCCCCTCGGGCAATACTGCTGTGATGAACACCTCTCGGTGACCGCCCTCTCCTACCACGCGGCTCTCGAGCACCGCGCCGATGCCGTCGAAGTGGCCCTCTGTCTCAACCTGAAACTCCCTGTACTCCTCCGGCGTGTAGAAGCGCGTGTAGGGGTCGTCAAGGGAGGTGAGCATCCCACGAATGGCCCCGTAGGTAAGCTTGGTGTCATCCTCGATGTCGTAGACGAACTGCTTCTTGACCCGCTCGCGGACCTCCCAGAAGGTCTGCAAAGGGCGCAGGTCGGAGGCCGCGGGGATGAGGGGAGCTTCCTCGATCTGGATGATGCCCGGCATAACCTGCACGATCCGCGCAGCCGTGCGAAGCACTGCCTCGCTGCCAATCGCGTGCATGGCCAGCATTCCCGCGCCGAAGGCCACTAGGGCCACTACTGCAAGTACCGCATACGTCTTGGTCATCATTGCCGACTTGCCCACTTGATCATCCTACCTTCGCACTCAGACGTGCTCTGTGGTCATATGGTTTGTTGCTGGATATTTCGTTGGCCGGTGGCCGGTTCCTTGAATTGCCTGGCCCCGGTGACGACCGGAACTCCCCGGCGTCCCGCATCCGCCGGCCACCGCGGCCGGGACCCGAGGGCGTGCACGGGCTAGAACGTGGCCGGATTGACTGCCTTGCCGTTCTTGAATACCGACCAGTGCAGGTGGTTGCCCGTGCTCACGCCGGTACTGTCCACTCGCGCCAGCGTCTGGCCTCTGGACACCTTCTGCCCCGGACGGACCTGCAGACTGCCCCGCTGGCAGTGCGCGTACATCGTCTGGATGCCGCTGCCGTGGTCGACCATGACCGTGTAGCCGTAGACTTTCTTACGTCCCGCGAAGACGACCGTTCCGGCGGCACAGCACTTGATGGGCGTGCCGCTGCCGATGGCCAGGTCAATGCCGTTGTGGAAGCGCCTGCCGCCCCAGACAGGGTGACGGCGCCAGCCGAAGGGGCTGCTGATGCGTCCCGGCACAGGGCGCATAAGGCTGCCCGTCCATTTGCTTTCATGGCGGTAGCGGGTCCGTCCGGCTGTCACGCGGGTGAGCATGGCCTCGATGGCGCGAGATTCACGCAGTTCGGCTTCGTAGGTAGCCCGCGCCTCCTTCTCATCGTCGAGGGCCTTGCGGCGCTGGGCGCCCGCCTCCTGCGCTCTGGCGGCCACGACCTTCTTCTCGGCCTGCACCTTGACCTGTAGCTGCTTCAAGTCGGCCTGGGTCTTCCGGAGCTTGGCCTGCTGGGTCTGGACCCTCTGTCTATCCTGCACGAGGCTCTCAAGGGCCGCCTCGTCCTGCTTGCACAGCACCCTCGTAAACCTTGCGCGATTGGCGAAGTCCGCGAAGCTGGTCGAGCGCAGCACAACCTCCACATAGGACGGGTCTTGCTGGCGGTACAGGGCGAGCAATCGGCGACGCATGAAGGTAGCGTGACGGGACAGCCGGCGGAGCGCTTCGGTCAGCTCCTTACGGATGACGACAAGAGCATCCTCGGTCTGCTTGAGCTTGCGCTTGGCTCGGCTCAGGCGGGCCTCGGCCGCCGCCAACTGCCCCTGAAGCTCATAGACCTTTTCCGCCGCCGACTTGGAGCGTTGCCGGGCCTGCGTCAGCCGGTTCTTGGCGACGGCGGCACGGCTCTTCGCCGCGCTGAGGCTCCTGTTCAGGGATTTGCGGCTCTGGGCGTGGGATGACATCGTCTGGCTCAGGGCCAGGCAACCCACGAGCCCAGCCGCGACGAGCGCGGCCGGCCAAAGTCTATTGGGATGTCTCATGACGCTCGTCTCACCACGCTGCAGGCCTCCGTCTTGTGTACGACTCGCGTCACTCACACTTCGCTCAGGTACTTGCGAACACCAACCAGACTGCCAAAGAGGCCGAACAAGGCCCCCGCCAAGACCACGCCAATAGCGAACAGAGCCAGGAACGGCGTGTCGCTCACAAGCTGCATGAACTCCAGGTTACTAGTAACGTATGAGCCCACGTAGATGTATCCCAGCAGGATGCCTACCGCCGCGACCAAGCCCCCCATGACGCCGTGGAACAACCCCTCAAGGAGGAATGGGAAGCGAATGAACGAGCGCGTGGCGCCTACGAGCTGCATGATCCTGATTTCGCGCCTGCGGGCATAGATTGTCAGGCGGATGGTCGTGGTGATGACCGTCAGGCTGGCTATGACAAGCACGACACCGACCGCGATTCCGGCGATCTTGACACCGCGCGCGACGAGGAGAAGCTTCTCCGTGATTTGCTCGGGAAAGCGTGCTTGAGCGACACCCTCGATTTGCCCTACGGTCTTACAGACGGCCACCAACTCGTCGGGGTTCTTCACGTAGACCAGGATTGCGTCGGGCAGAGGGTTACCGAGGACCTCGCGATCGTACTCACTGGTGTCGCCGATCCACTTCCTGAGAAGTTGATCGAGGGCCTTGTCCTTGTCGATGAACCTGGTAGTGTCGATGCGCAGGTCCCTGTTGATATCAACTTCAACGTCGGCCGCGTCGCGGTCGCCGGACAACTCACACGTGATGACCGCCTGCTGGGCCTCTAGGTAGGCCATGTGGTGTAGGTTGAAGGCGGCCAGGAAGAAGGCGCCCAGGATGGCCAACGCCACCACCAAGTTGCTGGTGGCCGCTGCTGAGACAAGCGGGTTGCGCTTGATGGCCGTGGCCGTCTGTCCGCAGAGAAACTCCAGGGTGTTAAGAGACATCATATCTGCCAGCCCTATCGTCCCTGACGACCGTCCCGCCCACCAGATTCACCACGCGCGTGCGCATCCGGTCGACGATGTACTTGTCGTGGGTGGCCATGATGATTGTTGTGCCTGTCTCGGCGATATGCGAAACCAGCTCGACGATGTCCCAGGATGTGTCGGGGTCGAGGTTCCCGGTGGGCTCGTCACACAGCAGCACAGGAGGGCCATTGACAAGAGCCCGGGCGATGCACACTCGTTGCTGCTCGCCGCCGGACAACTCGTGAGGAAACGCATGGGACTTGGTTTCCAGCCCCACCAGTTCCAGGCTGATTGGTACCTTCCGGTGCTTCTCGCGCCGTGTGGCTCCCAGCACGTCCAGCGCGAAGCACACGTTCTCCCACACCGTCATCTCAGACAGCAGACGGAAGTCTTGGAACACGATACCCATTCTACGTCGCAGGAAGGGTATGCTTGATGGTGGCAGTTGGGCGATGTCCTGGCCATCGAATACGACGCGTCCGCTGGTGGGAGGTATTTCGCGATAGATGAGCTGCAACAGTGTAGACTTGCCGCTACCCGAGGCGCCGACGATGAAGCAGAATTCGCCTTTGGAGACATGCAGATTGACGTCCGTCAGTGCCTGCACCCCGGACGGGTAGACAACGCCGACGTGCTCACAATGTATCATATAACTAGTGTCCTTCGGCCCCTACTGTGAAGAGTGCTGCGTTCGCTATGTCGGGTGCGTAGAAGTATAGCA
>Ga0272441_10009654_pt1 | contig 14845 bp, 12 predicted proteins | sample SSMProp6N_FD_193582 | JGI IMG/M metagenome (GOLD analysis project Ga0272441, IMG submission 193582) | Marine sediment archaeal communities from Little Sippewissett salt marsh, Falmouth, MA, United States - SSM-Prop-6N | ecosystem: Environmental > Aquatic > Marine > Wetlands > Sediment ... | reverse complement strand
GGGTCTGGACATCTTCGGGAGCCTGCCCCCTTTGCATTTTCTCAGCTGAAACACCCTGTCCACCAGCTTAACCGTGTTTCTCACGGCATAGGCCGATGAAAACGGTCCGAAGTAGAGTGATCCGTCCTTTTTGATCTTTCTCACTATGCTCAGTCTGGGATATGGTTCATTTATGCTGAGCCGCAGGCAGGGGTATCTCTTATCGTCCCTTAAGACGACATTGTAGCGGGGCATATGCCTCTTTATCAGGTTGCTCTCAAGGATGAAGGCCTCCTGCTCGGTGGATGTCACGATAAAATCAAGAGAAGCGGCCCTTTCAAGCATAATGGAGGTCTTATCCGGAATCTCCGACGCGGATCTGAAATAGGAAAGGACCCTCTTTTTTAGATTTTTGGCCTTTCCCACATATATGGGGCGAGCCCCGGGATCCTTGAAAAGATACACCCCGGGAAGATCGGGAAGCTGCCTTCGCAGATGGCCCGGTTCGATCCTCAACCGTCCCTGTACCTCCGTTTCCATGTCATCACACCTGCGGCAGAGTCTTGGTCATTATCACCAGGTCGTGGGGATTCCCATCACTGTCAAGGACATAGTCCTCCAGGTTCGCCTCTTCAGTAAAACCCAGTTTTTGAACCGCCTTTATTATCGAGTCGTCCCTGTCGGAAACGAGCCTCATAACGAGCCTTCCGAGCCCCAGGGACATACCGAGATTGACCAGATCCAGGAGCAGCCATGTGGCGAGTCTTTTCCCCCTGAATAAAGGATCAACCGCTATCCTTATCTTTCCTATGTGGCTCCTGGCGCCGTAGCGTTTCATCATCATGGCGGCATTTGCTATTATTCTTCCTTCCAGAATTGCTACAAGAGATATTATCCTCTTTGGATCCAGATGCCTCAACCATCTGCCTATGAGCGCGGGATCGGAAAGGTCGTGATTGAGGAACCACAGATCCTCTTCTGAAAATCTTTTGAACATGGCCGCAAGCGCATCCCTGTCGCCATCATCAAGCGGCCTTATGGTCACGCCTGTGCCGTCGTTGAGGATGAATTCCTTGGGATACGCGCCGATCGCTTTAAACGTGCTCTCCGATTTTTTCATCTTTCTTTTATCCTTCATTTTGTGCCATAAAAAGGGAGGCTTGCATCCGGTAAGGGTAAATGATAGTCATTACACCAGTCAAGGCCAATGTCCGAAAGAAAATCGCGGAGCTTTACCATGAAAAAAAGTGCCGGTCTGTTATGCCTCTTTTTCCTGCTGTTGGTAATTTCAGGAGGCTGCACCGCCGGGAGGCCTAAAATGCCCCCTGTTGCCACCCTTGAAGGGTCTGATGCCCATTTTTTTGCCGGACAGATTATCGATACATCCACCGGCGGGAAAATTACCTTTGATGAGCTTATATCAAGGCTTTCGGAGAAAAGGCTTGTATTTATAGGTGAAACGCACAGCAACCCCGAGCACCACCTTATCCAGACGCAGCTGCTTCAGTCTCTTTTTTCAGCTCATAAGGGCCGCATCTGCGTTGCCATGGAATCCTTTGAAGGCGATCAGCAGGATGCCATAGACCGTTACCTTGAAGGAACCACTCACGAGGAAGAGTTTTTAAGGGAATCCGACTGGTACCGTACATGGAGATTCGACTACAGCCTCTACAGGCCTCTGATCCTTGCGGTTAAGGAAAACCGGGGAGGGCTTTTTGCCGTAAACGCCCCGGCAAAGATAGTGAAAAAGGTCGCAAGAAAAGGTCTTGAAGGCCTGGAGCCACAGGAAAGAAAACGGCTTGCCTGGCACATCGACCTTAAGGATAAAGATCATCGCGCATATCTGAAGTCTATATTCGGAAAACATGATCACAAGGGACTTGAAAACTTCGAGTATTTCTATCAGGCCCAGTGCGTATGGGAAGATACCATGGCTGAAAACATCGCCCGGCTGCTTGTGAAAGGGTGCGAAAGGATCATAGTAATTACCGGAAACGGGCACATAATCAACAGGTTCGGAATCCCTTCAAGAACCGCGAAAAGATACCCGTCGGATTACGCCACGGTCATGCCCTTTCCCATCCGGGGAAAAGAGGCGTTAAAAGTCCAAATCGCCGATTTCATATGGCTTACCGACGGCTGCTCCATCAGGAGATTTACCCATATGCTTCAGATGAAGGCGCCTCCGGATTAGCCGGCCGTATTTTCCGACCTGGTTCAAAAGTGCCGGGTTTTCCATGAAGAACCGCATAATAAAAGACTTTGACATTTTTTTGTCTTGAATTCTCAAAAGGAAAAATCAGATGGGCCACTTTCACGATCAGTTAAAGCTGAGCTTCTGCCCTGTGTGCGGCGGCAGTCTCAGGCATGAGCTATTAAAGGAAAACGAACCTGCCAGGCTTAATTGCCCTGATTGCGGGTTTATCTTTTATCAGGACCCTAAGGTAGTGGCCTGTTCGGTCGTTGAAATGCCGGACGGGATTGTCCTGCTCAAAAGGGGGATCAATCCTCAGAAGGGCAAATGGGTCATGCCGGGAGGCTACGTGGAGCGGGGCGAAAAGGTGGAAAACGCGGCCCTGCGTGAAACAGAAGAGGAATGCGGCTTAAGATGCACAATAGACAGGCCGCTTGGCGTGTATTCCTACACTGGAAGCATTCCTGTCGTTATAGTATATGTGGCACTCCCTGTTTCAGGGGAGCTTTCGGCCTGCGACGAAACCCTTGAAGCGGCCGTCTTCAGCCTGGAAAACATACCATGGGCTGATCTTGCCTTTAAGAGCACTGAAGAGGCCCTAAGGGATTATCTCAGGACCGGAAAAACCGGAAAGATGGAGGATTAGAAAAAGATGAAGATTATACCTGAAAGGATAGACCGGCTGGGCCCTGAAAGAAGGGCCTCGATCATGAGAAGATCCATGGAAGAGCTTACATCTATCTATGAAGATATGAAAGGGATCGTGGAGGATGTAAGAAAAAGGGGAGATGCCGCGCTCCTTGATTCCTGTCTTGAGTACAAGGACAAGGTGGAACCGGATGAGATGGTGGTAACGGATGAGGAGATCATAAGGGCCTACGACCGGGTGGATACCGAAGTGGTCGACGCCCTCAAAAAGGCCGCAGACAATATAAGGCGTTTTCATGAGGCACAGCTTGAAAGGGACATGTGGAGCATGGAGCTCTGCCCGGGCGTTCTCGCAGGGAGGATAACCAGGCCCCTTGACCGAGTCGGCTGCTACATACCGGGGGGAAGGGCCGTCTATCCGAGCACCATATTGATGACCATTCTGCCCGCGATTGCGGCAGGGGTAAAAGAGATATTCGCCACGACCCCGCCGAGAAAGGGGATGATCGTTCCCCCGGCCACACTCGTTGCGGCCGACATCGCGGGATGTCACAGGCTTTACAAGGTTGGAGGCCCCTGGGGTATCGCGGCCCTTGCCTATGGAACTGATACCGTACAAAAGGTCGATAAGATAGTTGGCCCGGGAAACAAATATGTGACCGCGGCTAAGATGATCGTTTACGGTGAAGTGGATATAGACTCACCGGCAGGCCCGAGTGAGTCTCTCATACTCTGTGATCAAACAGGAGATCCCAGGCTAATCGCGTTCGATTTTCTCTCCCAGACCGAGCACGATCCCGACTCGGCCGCGGTAATCGTGACCACGGATCAAAACATAGCTGAAAAGGTCTGCCGGATAATAGAGGAAGAATTTGACACCCTGCCCAGAAAGGAGATCATGGAATCTGCGGTAAGGGGACATTCCGCCGTTCTCATAGCGCAAGACCTGGATGAAGCGATCAGGTTCACGAATGAATACGCACCCGAGCATCTGGAGATAATCACGGAGGACCCGTTTATCACCCTTAACAGGATAAGACACGCAGGGTCCATATTTATGGGCCGCTACGCGCCCGTGCCTGTGGGAGATTACGCCTCCGGCACGAATCATGTGCTCCCCACCGGGCAATGCGCCAGGATGTTTTCCGGGCTTTCCGTGGATGACTTCCTGAAAAAACCGACTTTTCAATATCTAAGCAGGGAAGGCCTCGATTCACTCAAGGACACGGTCGTAACCCTTGCAGAGGCCGAAGGTCTTCCCATGCATGCAAGGGCGGTTAAGGAAAGATTCAGACAGGGATAATCCTTGATTCAGTGTCCGATAACTGCTAAACAGTGTTCATTCATAGATTAAGATTTATGGACTCATGCTATCAGCTCTCAGCCGTCAGACACCTGGAATATCAGCTTATCGGCTACCTGCCGATGGCTGACGCTTGCCCGCCGTGAATGTGGCGGGGCTGAAAGCTGCATCCGGAAATGATCCCCGGATCGGCACTAATTGATGCACAGCAACAGCTTCAGGATTTCAGCAGCCGTTTCAAGCACTCGCGCTTAATCAAATCAGATCAGTGAGTAAAGGATTTTTCTTCCGGTAGCATCGCCTAACCCGTTTTTATTCTTTATCATCCAGAACCGGCCCCGGCCGGTCAGATTCAAAAGGGAGGTGAAAAATGGCCGACATCAAAGGTTACAACATGCCTGACGAACTCTATTACAACAAGGATCACAGCTGGGCCAGGGTCGATGGGACAACCGTAACGGTGGGTATGGATGATTTCTTTCAAAAAGAGGCTGGAGACATTGTGTTCGTGGATCTTCCCGAGGAGGAAGAGGAAGTGGAGCAGGGAGAGGTGTGCGGCAAGATCCAGTCAAGGAAATGGATCGGGAAGCTGGTTTCCCCTGTCTCGGGAGAAATCACGGAGATAAACGAGGAGATCGAAGAGGACACAAGCTTTATCAATTCAGACCCTTACGGGGCAGGCTGGATACTCATGATAGAGGCTGAAAATCTGGATGAAGAGCTCAAAAATCTCATGCAGGGGGATGCCCTTGTCGAGTTCATCGAATCGGAAATAAAGGTCGCTGAAGAGGAAAAGGCCAAGGAGTAAGCGGATATCCCTATGCCCGAGCCCTGGCGACTGTTCATAGACCTTGAAAACAACCTCTCCACGGCGCAGGGGCTTGCCGTCGACGACACCCTTCCAAGGTCCGTCGCGCAAAACGGCTCCCCTCCCGTTCTTCATCTCTACACCTTTGCGCCCTCCGCCATCGTGGGTAAATACCAGGACATGGACGCGGCCCTGAGACTCGACCGGTGCAAGGCGCGCGGGATCGAGTACAACAGGAGAAGCACGGGCGGCGGCACGGTCATCATGGGTCCTGAAGTGGTCGCGCTCGGTCTCGGAATAAACGTTGACTATCCGGGACTGAAAAAAGGCGTGGGCGGGGTCTTTAAATCTCTATCCCTTGTGCTCAAGGGGGCGCTTCAAAGACTCGGAATATCCTCCATTTTCCGGCCGAAAAACGACCTGGAGGTAAACGGAAAAAAGATCGCGGGCCTTTCCGCCTCCCATGAGACTGACAAGGCGCTCCTATTTCATACCAGCCTGCTTGTGGATTTTGACATAGGGCTCATGACCGACATAATGAAGACCCCTCTTATAAAGGTGCGGGACAAGGGTTATAACTGCTTCAGTCAGAGGATGACCACGGTCAGGCAGGAGACGGGGAAAAAGATTTCACCCGCGCTGGTCATGGATGCCATAAGGGACGCCTTTGAAGAGGAATTCCGCATAAAATTCAGGGAAGACACGCCTGACGGCTGGGAAAAAGCCTCCATCAGGGAGCTGATTGATAACAGGTACACAAAAAAGGAGTGGATATTTTCTCACAAACACCCCAGGTCGCGCATGGGCGTAGGACAGCTCAAGACAAGGGGGGGGCTTCTTGAGGTCTATCTGGCCCTTTCAGGCGCATCAATAGAAAGCGTGGTCATAACGGGTGATTTCTTCTCCACCTCAAAGGATATAAACAGGCTTGAAAATGCCCTCAAATGGTCCTCTTCAAGGAGGCAGAGCATAGAGCAAAAGCTTTCTTCCGTGTGGAGGCAGGACATGATCTACGGCATGGACGTGGGTTCGCTCACAGACGCGATTATGCTGGCAAAGGAGAACCAGGTGAGATTGTAAAAAAAGCTGTCAGTCGTCAGCTGATCGCTGACAGCTTTTAATCACTTCCCCTGAATTGAGATACTTTCCCGGCCTTAACTATTATTAAAAAGGTTTTGCATGTCTGAGAAACTTGAATCCCCTGACTATGTCAAAATGAGCACGGCCTCGGCCATCTCTCTCGGTCTTACAAGGGGAAGGATGCACAAAGGGGCCGTGAACCGCTGCGTCAACCTTCTGGTCCACTACCCTGAAGGATGTTCCGCCAACTGCGCCTACTGCGGTCTTGCAAAAAAAAGGCCCGGCACATACAGGGAAAAAAGCTTCATCCATGTCGACTGGCCCGTCTTTTCAATGGATGAGACGATTTCGGCCATAAACGACGCGCCCTCCTATGTGACAAGGACATGCATCTCCATGATCACAAACGGCAAGTGCCGGGCCGCCACTCTCGATATGACGGGGAGACTCAGCTCCAAGACCCGTATCCCCATCTCCATCCTCATAAGCCCTACCATACTCACAAAAAACGACCTCCTGGCCATGAAGGAGGCAGGGGCTGACAAGATAGGCCTTGCCATAGATCTTGCCACGCCTGAACTCTTTGACAGATACAGGGGAAGCGGGGTCTCCGGACCTCACAAATGGGAAAAGTACTGGGAGATAATGAAAGACGGCCTTGAGGTCTTCTCCCCCCGCAATGTTGGCGCGCACCTTATGGTAGGAATGGGGGAAACCGAAAAGGAGATGGTCTCGCTCATGGACAGGTTCCGTAAAATGGGTGTGGAAAACCATCTTTTTTCCTTTTTTGCTGAGGAAGGCTCACGACTTGCCGAAAGGCCCCAGCCGCCCTGGTCAACGTATCTCAGGGTCCAGCTTGCTCGTTATATCATAGAGGAGGATATCAGCGGTTTTGAGCAGATGGACTTTGATGAGGCGGGAAGGATAAGCTCTTTCGGTATCGATCCGGGCAGGCTTAACGGCATAATCAACCTGGGCAAACCTTTCATGACAACCGGTTGTCTCGGCCCCGACGGGGAGGTGGCCTGTAACCGCCCCTTCGGAAACTGCCTTCCCGGTGTCAGGCAGTGGAACTACCCCTACCTGCCGGACGAGGAAGAACTTGCCCTCATAGGAGAACAGATTTTTAAGACTTCATGATTTTTCTGTCTCCGTGGCCTCTGTGTACTCTGCGAGAAAATAACGAAAAAATATTTTGACATTGAAAAATGCCGATGATAGATATATCTTTTTGCTGACAGGGCCGTTAGCTCAGTCCGGTAGAGCAGCGGACTTTTAATCCGTTGGCCACAGGTTCGATCCCTGTACGGCCCACCAATAGTGAAAAACACATATCCTTCCTGTAAAAGTCCGCAGGAGGTGCTTTTTTGGCAAAGCATCAGGATATGGACCTCTATTGTCCGGCCGGTTTCAAGACAGCACCGGGATCAAAAGGGCATTTGAGTTTTAAAACACGAAAAGGACCATCTCTGGGTTTTATACCCGACGGTGACCATAAGCTCCGTCCCCATCGTCTAGCCAGGTCCAGGACACCGGCCTTTCACGCCGGCAACACCGGTTCGAATCCGGTTGGGGACGCCAAGTAATTTCAAGGGGTTGCGAGTAATTTTGCAACCCTTTTTTATTTTCTGATTTACAGTCCCCCACACTATCCCCAAAACTGCTTATGGAACGGCTGATTACTTCAAGCCTTACAGGATTTCCATTCCCGGCAAATAAGACCTTCATATGAAAGTCTTTCTATTCCATGAATAAATCGTTCCGAAAATCATATTTCATGTATCTTTACCATCTTGCCGGCATCCATTTTTTCGGCGATCTCCACGATCCTTCGGTGATGGGTAAAGAGTATAATCTGATTCCTTTCAGCCAGCCCTGACAGTGCTTTGATTGTGGCCCTGCTTCTATCATCGTCGAAGTTGATCATAATATCATCTACGATAAAGGGCATGGGTTCGTTTGATTCCAGACGCCAGTCAAGGGTTGCCAGCCTCAATGCCAGATACAATTGATCTCTTGTTCCATCACTCATCCCATCAACTTTTAACCAAGTCCCATCGGGCCGCACACCTATCAAGACAGGGCGGCCCTGGTCATTTATATCGGTACGCAGGGCAGAAAAAGATCCCAAGCTGATTTGCCTGAAATAGTCCGACGCCCTTTTTAAAATTGGCCCCTGATGCTCTTCCCTGTATCTTTCAATCACATCCAGTAGAATCTTTGTGGAAAGTTTGACGCGAATAAACCGCTCGGTAAGACTTTTAATTCCAGCAAGAACCTGCTGTGATTCCTCTGCAATCTCAGCAGCCCGAGATTTCCCATCCATCTTCGACATTTCGTTCTTCTCACGGCCGATTGTCTCAATCAATTCATTGAGTTCAGGATCAAGGACCTGTTCTATCTCCTGAGAAAGTGCAGTTATCTGTCCCGGCAATTCATCAGGATTGACTTCCCTTCCCTGCCGTTCAAGTTCTTCAATAGCAACTCCCTCTGCAATTTCATTTATCACTTTTTCAATCTGAGCGATATTTTCCTTTAATTGCAGATACTCACTTGACCGAGTCTCAGCCTCATCCAGGTCCTCCTCTCCTTTACATCCGGCCTGATCAATAAGGACAGCCATCTGTTTTTGATTGCTGTCAAGGGATGTTTCGGCCCCAATAATTTCCTTTTCAAGCGCTTGAATCTCCTCCAGATACTGCCGCCATACTGCATCATCTTTTCTTGCCTCGTTTAACCGCGCCAGGAGATCGTTCACCCCCTGGACCGATGTTTTGCTTACAAGATCCGGTGCGACCTGTTTCAACAAATCGGCAAGTTCAGTTTCAAAAACCTGATTGTCACGGTCGATTCCGATTATCCTTTTTTTGAATCCATCAGCCTCATCCAGCTTATCAAAAGAACTTTTGAGAATATCCATGAAATCAGCTGCCTCGGCAGGGCCGGCGTTTGGCTCCATACCGAAAGGTTCAAGTGCCTGCTTCCATTTCAAATGCCACTGGTCAAGTTTCTTCCGAGCCTCCGTTTTTTCTTTTTCAGAAGCCTTGAGACTATCTTTTAATTCATCGACCCTGGACTCGAGTTTCTCTCTCGCTGTCTGCTTTCTACTGTTACTTTCCAGCAGGTTCTCGGCATGCGTAAGCACCAGAGTCAGATCTTCACCGGCAAATTCTTCGCTGCCGCCCCGCTCTCGGATTTCCTTTAACAGTTTCCGCCTTAATTCCTGCCTGCGGTTATCTTTTGTCTGGATCTCTTCAGAGATTTTTTCAACCTCTTTCAGCCTGAGGCGGATCTGCTCAAATCCAGCGATCCACTGCCTCATCTCCCTGGGAGAAAGAGGGTTTATATTAGAAGGTTTCCAAGCGTCGTGCCATTGACTTTTTAGATCGGTCAGCCTCGATTCCAGTGTTTCGGTATCGGATTCAATCCTTCCAAGCTTTTCTTGAAGGCCTTCGATCTTTGATTTGAGAGAGGCCTGTTTTTGAACCCGTTCCGCCTCCCTGCGCAGGCGATCGGCGGTCTCATCAGAGTCGGTTACCATTCCTTCATAGGTTTCAGGTAGATAAGCATCGTCCGGAACAGCATCTGTTTCGTGTGAAATGTCTTCACCATCTATCCACTTCCTGCGGATCAGCTTCCACTTGGAATCCCTGGTCGACCTAATCGTGTTTAACTCTTCTTCTGAAGGCACATCCCCTGCATACTGAATTGCCTTAAGATCTGCGAATAGTTGATTCAGCTCTTCCTGGGCATTCTCCTTTCCATCCTTAATGAGACCAATTTTTTGATGGAGGAAATCCATCTCGTTTTCAAATCGGGTCACAGTCTCTGAAATGGGAATCGACAACCTCCTGATCTCTTCAACAGTGCCCTGCCAGAGACCTAGCCTTTCAAGATCCTCTCTGCAACTATCAAGCGTAATCTTAAGTTCACCTCTTTTTTCATCCAGTTCCTGGTCCAGGTCGCCTGCTTTCTGAGCTAGTTTTACAGCTTCAATAAGACCACCTGGATCACGAAAATAAGGAAGCCCTGAAAGATCGCTTTTCGCCTTATCGAGTGTCATCTTGATCTTTTTCACATCCTCTTCAGTCTTTTCGTTGCTTTGAAGCAGGGCTTCGTATCTATTTCCTAGGCTTAAAACAGTTTTCCTTTTTGAAAGGGTTTTTCTGAGGGTTTCGACTTCGTCAAGCGTTAGGTCCGGACGAACCTGCTTCAATAGAGCTGCCGCATCGGTCTTGCAGCTGATCCGCATTCCTTCCACCTGGGGCCGGTCAGCAATGGCCTTTCTGTATTCCCCTACCCGTTGATACAGACCCTCAATCTCTTCTGCCCTGTTCAGAAGCTCCTGTTTCAGAGAAATGCCCTTTTTCCTTTCCTGTAGCGCTTTTAACCTTGTTTCAGAAATCTTAATTGTCCGGACATAATTACTTCTCTCCCCCTCAAGCTTTCTCCTCTGCTCTCTGAAATCAGACGGCAATACAATCACTTCACCGATTTCTTTCAATTTTTCTGTTAAGTCTTTACGCTCTTTGAGGTGTACCAGTGATTTCTTCAGGCGCTCAAGGCGATTCCTTTCCCGGTCCTTTTCTCCCAATGTGTTCTTAATCTCTGACAGTTTCTTTTCCGACTTTCCAAGTGTCTTGCTGTGCTCATTCCACTCCCTGGCCGTAAGAAGATATTGTTTCATCATTGTCTGCAAATTCCGGAACTTTATGAGTTCCTTATTGATGAGTTTTTTTGTCGCCTGCGGTCTGAACAGAGCGTCGGCCTCACCCTCAAGCTCATCAAGGATAGTGTGAAGAGATGTCAGTCCTGCACCCGCGGCAAAAATGGCCTGACCGACATCTCCTTTCTGATCCAGGATGTCCTCTCCACCACGTACCAGGGCTTCATGATCAATGCCGTAAAGAGCCTCAAACATTTCTCGTTCAAGGCCGCTGAAAAATGGATCTATAAACGACTGATCAAGGGGATTATCATATTCGTCAAAAATGTCTGCTTTCCTTTTTTTACGGCGAAAGAAAGTAATTTCCCTCCCTTCTTCATCATCAAGCCGTCCGCCTATGAGAAGGTTGTCGTAGGGATGAATAAAATTGTCATCAGTTCGGACGGGGATACCGAAGAAAAGGGAATTCAAGGCCCGAAGGCAACTGCTTTTCCCCGCCTCATTTGCGCCATATACGATGTGGAGTCCCGGAAAATCAGAGGAAAAATCAAGTAAGCGATCAGTGAAGGGACCAAATGCCCTCAAATCAAGTCGTTTAATTCTCATCGCTCCCCTCCTGTTTCAGCATTCTACCTGTGAGGACCTCCGTTATTTCCCCGTAAAGGTCTTCTATTTCCTCATCCGACAGATCGAATGGGCTGTCATCCATCAGGAGGTCAGGAGGCAACTTGCTCCGCAGCTGTTCAAGTTCCGGCACAAGATCAGTGAATACCGGTTTTCTTTTTCTAAGGGATTTTATTTCTTCATTGAGTGCCGATAAAGGAGAACCGTCTCTTGGCAATTCCTTGGAAGAAGTTTTACTTCCGGTGCGAAATAGAGTTTTTTCAATCCACACATCGATCAGCCCTGCGGCAATTCCCTTAAACTCCTCAATCCAATGAGGCGCCTTTCTATGAAGACTTCCATAAAGCGACGTCCTTCCCTCGAGGATCACACGCACTGCTATGGGACGCCCTTCGGCGCGTTCAAGCTGGTCCTCAAAGGATTGCCTGACCCTCTCCAGGCATTCTTCTTCTTTCTCGCATCCGTCAAGGTTAACCTGGCAGACACCCCAGCGCAGTACGTCAGTATTATGATGCTCAACCTCCAGTACCCGGCCTTCTTCCACAGTAACAATGGTGCATCCTTTGGGTCCGATTTCCCGGATATGTCTTGCCTGTATATTGCCCGGGAAAACGATCCAGGGATCTTTTGATATTTCTTCACGCATGTGAACGTGCCCCAAGGCCCAGTATTGGTACCCCTTTGAGCGAAGCGCATCGACTGTGCAAGGGGCATAGGGCTCATGCCCGGGTCTTCCGGTAAGAGCCGTGTGCAAAAGTCCTATGTTGAATACTCCCGGATCCGCCTGCGGATAATTCTGTGTCAGATCCTCGGTAACAGCCCTTGATGGAAAGCTCCGGCCGTGAATAGCCACTCCCAGATCATCAAGGACTTTAGTTTCTGCTTTTCTGGAAGAGAAAGAAGTTACATTATCAGGGAGATGGAGGGAGCGAGTTATCTGGCTGGCTGCATCGTGATTTCCTGAGACAATAAAGACCCTGATCCCGGCTTCTCTCAGGATTCCCATCCTGTTATTGAAATAGAGTCCTGTTTTGTAATCCTTCCAGTCCCCGTCAAAAAGGTCGCCTGCGATTAGCACGAAGGCAACATCTTCATTGACGGCAAGATCTATGAGGTTATCGAAGGCATTTCTAACCGACCCCCTTATCTGTTCCACAGGGGCATCCTCGTAGGCCTCAAGACCCCTTAAAGGACTGTCAAGATGGATATCCGCTGCGTGTAGAAATCGGAACATGTCCTCCTCCGGAGAGACTAATATTTTATGGTTGTTTTTACTTCTGCACCAACTTTTCGCTGTTAATGGCTTATAACATGTCGATTTAATTTTACCATTTAATTATTAACCGCTTATTTTGCATAGCATTATAGACTCATTATTTATCATTAAAAGTTATGCTTAAAGGTAAAGATGGCGTATCCACCGGTTGATTGTTCAGGAGCAGTCGAAGGAACACATCAAAATGGAAAAGACACACTACCGATGAGAAATGTTAATGTATTTGAGATAAAAATGCCAGCACCGTTAATAGATGGTTACAAGCTACAGGGTGCCGCATAGGACCTTCAGAGAAGATCCGATAATAGGGATTTCAGCTGAATCATTTTGCCGTCACTTCTGCTTGCAAGAGGGGATTACCAGTTAAGATGCGTTATATTTATGGTTACATTCCTTGAAAATCAGCAGTTGACATGATGAATTTCAAGGAATAATATGGCCATATGATTCACAGACCAGAACCCATCCATCAAATCAAGGCCTTGTTTCAGATACATCCGGTTACTGCCCTGCTCGGACCGCGGCAGTGCGGCAAGACTACATTGGCACGAATCATCGCCGAACAGGAGCCCTCCACCATTTTTGATCTGGAAAACCCTGTTGATATCCAGCGTCTTTCTTCTCCCCTGCAGACGTTGAAGGATCTCTCCGGACTTGTAATAATCGATGAGGTCCAAAGAAAACCCGAGCTGTTTGAGCTGCTCCGGGTATTGGTGGATCGACCCGGCCGGGACACCCGATTTCTGTTGCTGGGATCCGCATCGCCACATTTGGTCAAGGGTGTTTCGGAATCTCTGGCCGGCAGGATAGGATTCGTTGATCTGGCGGGTTTTCAACTTCGGGAAGTCGGTGTGCAGCATCGTGATAGATTATGGATAAGGGGTGGTTTGCCCAGGGCTTTTCTGGCCGATTCCGCCCCTGACAGCATTCAATGGCGTGAGGATTTTATTCGAACGTTCCTTGAAAGAGACATCCCTCAGCTCGGCATCACCATTGCCGCTGAAACCCTTCGCCGATTCTGGACAATGACGGCTCACTACCATGGACAGGTGTGGAATGCAGCGGAGTTTGCCCGGGCACTCGGCACTGCGGAAAACACGTCACGGCGATATCTCGATATCCTCAGCGGAGCCTACATGATCAGGGTGCTGCCTCCCTGGTTCGAAAACCTGAAAAAGCGACAGGTCAGAGCTCCCAAGATATATATTCGTGACAGTGGTCTGTTTCACAGCCTGCTCCAGGTTTCGACCTTAGCCGACTTGCAGGGCCATCCCAAAATCGGTGCATCATGGGAGGGTTTTGCGCTGGAGCATGTTATCCATTTTTTTCGAACCAGGGAGGCGTATTTCTGGGCTACACACGCAGGAGCTGAGCTTGATCTCATGTTGATGATCGCTGGTAAACGCTATGGTTTCGAATTCAAATATATGGATGCTCCCGGACGAACACGCTCGATGCATATCGCCATCCAGGACCTGGATCTGGAACATCTGTGGGTCGTCTATCCGGGAGAGCAGGGATACCCACTCGGCGATAAGATTACCGTAATTCCGCTGAATGAGATCTTCCAGCTTGCGGAAACCATGAAAAAAAATGCGAGCGGTGTAAAGTAGAACATCCATAAGCTTAAAATTTGCCCGGAATTCATGACCGGCATGTCCGCTCCTTTTGCCGACCCGATGAAACCGTCTGAATTGGAAGTACCTCCTGTAAGGACGATCGATTTTCTATCTACATCAAACCGCCAGGTTGCGTACATGCCGAAAATGGACCCGATAATATCAACATGCCGCAGGCACATACCAGTAACCGACTTACTTCCAGGATTCTTCTTCCTGCTTTCCACATTAATTTACTCTTTCCGTCTCACATCTATTTTTTTGGTTCTTCTCCAATTTAGTTGTCGAAGAGGGGCCAAGGACCCAAGGATTCTTTGCTTCGCTTAAGCTTCGCGCAGTCCCACCCTTCGGCCAGTTCAGGGCGGGTTCCCGGTTTCGAGGGCTTTCTTTCCAGGGATTTGATCATCGCTTTGGACATTGCCCCGACATCCCTTATTTCCCTTCTTAATTTTTGAAGCCGCTCTTTTTTTAAATAACCCAGGTCAGCTGATGTCATGTCCCGGGTTTCCAATTCACAGGCTTAACCATATGCAATAAAGAAAAATTGCATATACTCTATAGCCGTTTTTTCCCATACCCTCAGGCGGTATCCCTTGACATGAAAACAGCGGATCTTCTGATTCGGGAGGTAAAACAGTATTGCTCATC
>Ga0272441_10009653_pt1 | contig 14846 bp, 8 predicted proteins | sample SSMProp6N_FD_193582 | JGI IMG/M metagenome (GOLD analysis project Ga0272441, IMG submission 193582) | Marine sediment archaeal communities from Little Sippewissett salt marsh, Falmouth, MA, United States - SSM-Prop-6N | ecosystem: Environmental > Aquatic > Marine > Wetlands > Sediment ... | reverse complement strand
TACTGAAAAATTATAGCAAAATGGTAAAAGAAGGCGGTAAACTTATATATGTTACTTGTTCTATTCTGCCTCAGGAGAATACGGAGCAGGTGAAACAATTCTTAGATTCAGATGAAGGTAAAGTATTCTCTATGGAAAAAGAAGTGAACATTTATGCCTCAGAAAGCGGATTTGACGGTTTCTATATGGCTAGAATGATTAGGAAGTAATGAACAATTGCATTTGAAAACTGTTAACTTTTCTCTTAAAAAAACCCATATTAATAATGTAAATTTGTGCTTTCGTAATCCTAATTTTTAATAAGTTCCATGATTCATTTCTTTGGAGACCTCAGCACTAAAGTTTTTGCAGTACAAACTAAACAAGAACTTTCAGAAACAGACATTGAGAAACTTAGTTGGTTATTTGGAAATCAATCCAGAATAAATGTGGCGTCTATAGACGCCTTTTTTGTTGGACCCAGGGCTGCCATGATTACCCCATGGAGTACTAATGCTACCGAAATAACACAGAATATGGGTGTTTCTGGAATTCTTAGAATTGAAGAGTTTACACCGGTGGATGAAAAATTTATAGATTTTGATCCAATGCTCTCTCAAAAGTACCAAGGGTTAAATCAGGAGATTTATAGTATTGAGGTGGCACCTCACCCTATTTTGGAAATTGATGATATTACCAAATATAATAAAGAAGAGGGCTTGGCACTGAGCCCTGATGAAGTGGAATATCTTGAAGGATTATCAAAAAAAATAGGTCGGAAATTAACAGATTCTGAAGTCTTTGGATTCAGTCAGGTGAATTCTGAACATTGCAGGCACAAAATTTTTAATGGAACTTTTGTTATTGATGGCAAAGAAATGCCTGCCTCACTTTTCAAGCTAATAAAAAAAACAGCTAAGGAAAATCCAAATGAAATTGTATCCGCATATAAAGACAATGTGGCTTTTGTAAAAGGTCCTAAGGTGGTTCAATTCGCTCCAAAAACTTCAGATAAACCAGACTACTATCAGGAAAGCGAGTTTGAATCTGTTATTTCACTAAAAGCCGAGACCCACAACTTTCCAACTACGGTAGAGCCTTTTAATGGGGCAGCTACCGGTTCTGGAGGTGAAATACGGGATCGATTAGCAGGAGGTAAAGGTTCATTACCCATCGCAGGAACGGCCGTGTATATGACCTCATATTCACGCCTGGAAAAAAACAGGTCATGGGAGAATGGTATGGAGGAAAGACCATGGTTATACCAAACTCCAATGGATATTCTTATAAAAGCTTCCAATGGTGCTTCTGATTTTGGTAACAAATTTGGTCAACCTTTAATTTCAGGATCTTTGTTGACCTTTGAGCACGAAGAACATTCCAGAAAACTGGGATATGATAAGGTTATAATGCTTGCCGGAGGTATTGGTTATGGCAAATCAGAGCAGGCACTAAAAGGAATTCCAAAAAAAGGAGATAAAATAGTTATTCTTGGGGGCGACAATTACCGCATAGGAATGGGTGGCGCTGCCGTTTCAAGTGCTGATACCGGTGAATTTAGTTCATCTATAGAATTAAATGCCGTACAACGGTCTAACCCGGAAATGCAAAAACGCGCGGCCAATGCAATACGGGGCCTTGTGGAAAGCAAAGAGAATCCCATAGTTTCTATTCATGATCACGGTGCGGGCGGACATTTAAACTGTTTATCAGAATTAGTGGAAGAGACAGGAGGTAAAATTGATCTGGATATGCTCCCGATTGGAGATCCTACACTTTCTGCCAAGGAAATTATAGGGAATGAATCTCAGGAACGCATGGGGCTCGTAATGGGTGCCGAAAATATGGGTTTATTACATAGAATTGCCGATAGGGAACGCTCTCCGATCTATGATGTAGGGGATGTTACCGGAGACAATAGATTTACCTTTGAATCCAAAACAAAAGGAACTAAGCCAATGGACCTTGAACTTTCCGACATGTTTGGCAGCTCTCCAAAAACCATTATGGATGATATTACGGTCGACAGGAAATATCAGGTAACAGATTATAAATTAGAATTTTTTCACGACTACCTCGAACAAGTCCTTCAACTGGAAGCTGTTGCATGTAAGGACTGGTTAACTAATAAAGTAGACCGATGTGTTGGTGGCAAGGTTGCCAAACAACAGTGTGCCGGACCTTTGCAATTACCCCTGAATAATTGTGGTGTCATGGCGTTGGATTTTAAGGGCAGAGAAGGTATTGCGACTTCTATTGGTCATTCCCCAATAAGCGGGTTAATCGATCCGGTCGCAGGTAGCAGGAACAGTATTGCAGAAGCCCTTTCAAATATAGTCTGGGCACCTTTAAAAGACGGCTTAAAATCGGTTGCTCTCTCGGCTAATTGGATGTGGCCCTGCAGAAACGAAGGAGAAGACGCCAGGTTGTATGAAGCAGTTAAAGCTATATCGGACTTTGCCATTGAACTTGGGATCAATGTCCCCACCGGCAAGGATTCATTATCCATGAAACAAAAATACAAGGATGAAGAAGTTATTTCTCCGGGAACCGTAATAATTTCTGCCGCAGCAAATTGTACGGATATTACTAATGTAATAGAACCCGTATTTCAAAGTAATGCGGGAAGTATTTATTATATCAATATCTCACAGGATGCATATGAGCTAGGCGGATCTTCTTTTGGACAAATCCTCAATAGAATTGGTGATAAAGCCCCTACTATAAAGGAATCGGCTTATGTCATTAATGTATTTAATGCACTTCAGGAATTGATAAAAGATGGACAAATTGTAGCTGGCCATGATGTTTCTTCAGGCGGATTGATAACCACACTTTTGGAAATGTGTTTTGCAGATATTAATCTGGGAGCATCTTTAGATCTTACAAATCTGGCCGAAAAAGACACGATCAAATTACTTTTTGCCGAAAATTCCGGATTGGTTTTTCAAGCCAAAGATGATTCAGTGGAATTAAAAATGCAGGAGGCAGGAATAGATTATAAGAAAATAGGGGAAGTTATCCAACAACCGGAATTGAACTTAAAAAATCAGGAAACTGAAATAGGTTTAAACATTAACAGTTTGCGCGATATCTGGTATAAAACGTCTTATCTCTTGGATGAAAGGCAAACCTCCAATAATCTTGCTAAATCAAGGTATGGAAATTATAAAAAACAACCTCTGAATTTTATCTTCCCTGAAAATTTTCTAAATCATCATCCTGAAAGAAGTACAGAAAATATGAAGCGGCCAAAGGCAGCAATTTTAAGAGAAAAGGGAAGTAATTCTGAGCGTGAAATGGCCAATGCAATGTACCTTGCCGGATTTGATGTCAAGGACGTCCACATGACCGATCTTATTGCTGGCAGGGAAACTCTGGAAGACATTCAGTTTATAGGTGCAGTAGGCGGATTCTCCAATTCCGATGTTTTAGGAAGTGCAAAGGGCTGGGCAGGTGCTTTTAAATATAATGAAAAGGCAAGGCAGTCACTTCTAAACTTTTTTGACAGAACGGATACTTTATCAGTAGGAATATGTAACGGATGCCAGCTTTTTATGGAATTAGAATTAGTAAATCCTGAACATGAAGTTCATGGTAAAATGACTTTTAATAATTCGCACAAGCATGAGAGCAGTTTTACTTCCGTGAAGGTTATAGACAATAATTCGATAATGCTTGCTTCTCTTTCGGGAACAACTCTTGGAGTATGGATATCCCATGGTGAAGGGAAATTTAGTCTTCCATTGAGTGAAGAAAATTACGATATCGTTGCTAAATATGGTTATAGTGACTATCCCGCTAACCCCAATGGAAGTGATTTTAATACTGCTATGATGTGCGATAAAACCGGAAGGCATTTGGTGACCATGCCACATATTGAGCGTTCTATTTTTCCTTGGAACTGGGCATATTATCCCAAGGATAGAAACGATAAAATATCACCCTGGTTAGAGGCGTTTATCAACGCCAGAAAATGGATAGAAAAACAAAAAGAAGTATCTTGATTATTCGCAGGGCCCAACAAAAGGACTTATCAGCTATCGTAGAACTCATGGCTAACGATGAATTAGGCAGGTTAAGAGAAAACTTCAAAACACCTTTACCTGAGAAGTACTTGAATGCATTTGACAAAATTAATTCGGATCAAAATCAGGAATTAATGGTCATGTTAAACGACTCCGGAGATATAATTGGCACTTTACAGCTAAGCTTTATTCAATATCTAACTTATCAGGGAGGCATAAGAGCTCAAATAGAAGCCGTGAGGGTGCATGAGAATTACAGGAATAAAGGAATTGGAAAGAAGCTTATACAGTGGGCCATAGATCGCGCTAAACAAAAAGAAGCACATGTAGTGCAGCTTACTACGGATAAAAAAAGGGATGCGGCCGTGCAATTTTATGAAAAACTAGGGTTCATTGCATCCCATGAAGGAATGAAACTTCATTTGCACTAAATAATGAATTGACCTTTTAAGACCCTATTTATTATCAGATCGTATTCTATTAACAAATTATAAGAAATTAAGGTCTTTTTTTAGTAATTCCGTATTAAATACCGTTACCTTTTCTTATTTTGCAATTACAATTCAGAAATTGAGTATGCAAGATATAACACGTCTTTTTGATTTTCCTTATTACCAATTAGAAAAATTTGATCTAAAGAATTCCCTGGTTACAAAATATAATGGGGAGTGGATTGCCACTTCTACCAGGGATTATATAAATAAGGCAAATACAGTGAGCAGAGCTTTACTAAAATTAGGTGTAAAACCCAATGACAAGATTGCGCTGATATCCATGACCAACCGAACAGAATGGAATATAATGGATATCGGTATTTTACAGTTAGGGGCCCAAAATGTGCCTATCTATCCCACGATTTCTGAAGAGGATTATGCCTATGTCCTTAACCATGCAGAATGTGTTTATTGTTTTGTATCCTGCAGTGAGGTTTATGATAAAGTCAAGGCGGTTAAGGATAAAGTTCCTTCCTTAAAGGAAATATACTCTTTTGATGAACTCGGCGAATGTAAGAACTGGAAGGAACTGTTACAACTTGGAAAAGACGAGTCAAACCAGACTGAAGTAGAAAAACTTAAAGCCTCCGTAAAACCCGAAGACCTGGCCACATTAATTTATACTTCCGGCACCACGGGAAGGCCAAAAGGGGTTATGCTATCCCATGATAACATAGTGAGTAATACCTTGGAAAGTTCGTCCAGATTACCCATTGCTGACGGTACAGTTAAAGCGCTTAGTTTCTTGCCAGTATGCCACATTTATGAACGGATGCTAATGTATTTGTATCAGTATAGAAGTGTTTCTATATATTTCGCTGAATCACTGGAAACGATTAGTGAAAATTTAAAAGAGGTTGAGCCCCATGTCATGACTGCTGTTCCCAGACTTATAGAAAAGGTCTATGATAAAATAATAGCAAAGGGCGCTGACTTAAAAGGCATAAAGAAATTCTTGTTTTTTTGGGCAGTAAAAGTAGGGCTTAGATATGAACCATATAGCCAAAACGGATGGTGGTATGAGCAACAACTCAAACTGGCACGTAAATTAATTTTTAGCAAATGGAAAGCCGGACTTGGGGGTAATCTTGGCCTTATTGCATCTGGCAGTGCGGCCTTGCAACCCAGATTAGCCAGAATTTTTAATGCTGCTGAAATGGGTCTTATGGAAGGTTACGGACTAACAGAAACCTCTCCGGTTATCTCCGTAAATGACATGCGCAATAATGGTTTTAAGATAGGAACCGTAGGTAAACCAATAGGGCGCACTGAGGTAAAGATTGAAGCTGATGGTGAGATTTGCATTAAAGGGCCTCAGGTTATGATGGGCTATTACAGAGATGCGGTAAAAAGTGCTGAAGTATTAAAGGATGGATTTTTTCATACAGGTGATATTGGTGAAATTGATGCCGATGGTTTCCTCAGGATTACAGACCGCAAAAAGGAAATGTTTAAAACTTCCGGAGGCAAATATGTAGCACCTCAGGTAATGGAAAACCGGTTTAAACAATCCAGATTTATCGAACAAATTATGGTTGTTGGAGAAGGTGAGAAAATGCCCGCTGCGCTGATTCAACCCAATTTTGAATTCTTAGAGGAATGGGCGGTAAGGCATAAGCTAAGTCTGGGAACCAATACCGAATGTGTTGTTAATCCAAAAGTTTTGGCCAGATTTCAGGAAGAAGTTGATCACGCCAATGAAAAATTTGCTAAATGGGAAAAAATTAAGGAGTTTAGACTTACCCCCGATGTATGGAGTGTTGACGGAGGCCACCTCACTCCTACCATGAAACTTCGCCGAAAGATTATTAAAGAAAAGTATATGGCTCTCTACAATCAAATATATGGACATTAAGAGTAGATGCTCTCTCTTAAGGGAATATGAACTACTTAATTTGACCTAAATTTCTTTTAAAATCAACAGGCTATTCTTTTAAATTTATTATGCATGCATAATAAATTTTTATATCTTTGAGGTACAATTGAAGATTTCATGAAGGATATAACAATAGATTATGCCTTGCGCGCTACCTGGCAATCCGTTGCTAAAATGTATAATGAAGAAGCCAAACATTTTGGCACAACTATGGCCGTTGGCTTTACGCTGCTAAGCATAGATCCTAAAACCGGTACACCATCCACATCCCTGGGTCCTAAAATGGGAATGGAGGCCACCAGCTTGTCCCGAATACTAAAAAGCATGGAAGAAAAAGGGCTGATTATCCGTAAACCTAATCCGGATGATGGACGTGGCGTTTTAATACATCTTACCCCTTTTGGTCTTGAAAAGCGTAAAGATTCCAAAGATGTTGTTTTACGATTTAATGACGTAGTTAAGGAAAATGTTAGTGAGGGACAGCTGAATAACTTTTTTGAAGTTATGGAAACCATAAACAGTCTTATTACTGAGAAAAAAATATATAGTCGGAATACCAAATTAAATAATCATCATCAATGAATAAGCATATTAAAAAGGTAGCTGTTATAGGTTCCGGTATAATGGGTAGCGGAATTGCCTGTCACTTTGCTAATATTGGAGTTGAAGTCCTATTATTAGATATTGTTCCCAGGGAACTTAATGAAAAGGAAAAATCAAAAGGACTTACACTTGAAGATAAAGCCGTAAGAAATAGAATTGTCAATGATTCCTTAACAGCGGCATTAAAATCAAAGCCCTCTCCTATCTATCATTCAGATTTCGCCGGTAGAATTACCACCGGAAATCTTGAAGATGACATAGCACAAGTAGGACAGGTAGATTGGATTATCGAAGTGGTTGTGGAACGCCTGGATATTAAGAAAACGGTATTTGAGAACCTCGAAAAATACAGAAGTCCGGGAACATTGATAACGTCTAACACCTCTGGTATTCCCATTAAATTCATGAGCGAAGGAAGAAGTGATGATTTCCAGGAACATTTTTGTGGTACTCATTTCTTTAATCCTGCTCGTTATTTAAAGCTTTTTGAAATTATTCCTGGGCCGAAAACCAAACAATCTGTGCTGGACTTTTTAAATAGTTATGGTGAAAAATTTCTTGGAAAAACATCTGTAGTAGCAAAGGATACCCCTGCCTTTATAGGTAACAGAATTGGGATTTTTAGCATTCAGAGCTTATTTCATATGGTTAAAGAATTAGGGCTTACAGTTGAAGAAGTAGATAAGCTAACGGGACCTGTAATTGGCAGACCAAAATCTGCAACTTTCAGAACAGTGGATGTTGTAGGGCTCGACACTTTAGTGCATGTGGCCAATGGTATCTATGAAAATTGTACAGATGATGAACAACATGAATTATTTCAATTACCGGAATTTATCCAGACCATGTCGGATAACAAATGGCTGGGTAGTAAAACAGGTCAGGGCTTCTATAAAAAGGTAAAGACCAAGGATGGTAAAAGTGACATTCTTAGCCTGGATCTGGATACCATGGATTACAGGCCAAAAAAGAGAGCGAATTTCGCCACACTGGAGCTTACCAAACCCATAGATAAAGTTATTGATCGTTTCAAAGTTTTGGTAAATGGCAAGGATAAAGCCGGCGTCTTTTACCGCAAAAGCTTTGCAGCACTTTTTGCCTATGTTTCTCACCGCATCCCTGAAATAACAGATGAATTATACAAAATTGATGATGCTATGAAAGCCGGCTTTGGCTGGGAGCACGGGCCTTTCCAAATATGGGATGCCATTGGTTTGGAAAATGGCTTGAAAATGATTGCAGAAGAGGGACATAGTCCGGCCAAATGGATTAAGGAGCTCAAGGACTCAGGTGCTTCTTCATTCTACAGTGTTAAGGACGGAGCCACCTATTTTTATGATATTCCTCAGAAGACCATGGTTAAGGTACCCGGCCAGGATGCCTTTATTATTTTAGATAATATAAGAAAATCTAATGAAGTATTTAAAAATAGCGGCGTTGTTATAGAAGACCTTGGTGATGGAATACTCAATGTAGAATTCCAATCAAAAATGAATACTATTGGAGGAGATGTATTGTCTGGTTTAAACAAAGCAGTAGACCTTGCAGAGAAGGATTTTCAAGGGCTTGTTATAGGCAACCAGGCAGCTAACTTTTCCGTAGGAGCCAATATAGGAATGATATTCATGATGGCTGTAGAACAGGAGTACGATGAATTGAATATGGCTATTAAATACTTTCAGGATACAATGATGCGCATGCGTTATTCTGCTATCCCAACAGTCTCAGCGCCTCATGGAATGTGCCTGGGCGGGGGATGTGAGCTATCACTGCATGCCGATAAAGTTGTGGCAGCAGCTGAAACCTACATTGGATTGGTCGAATTTGGAGTTGGCGTCATACCGGGTGGTGGTGGTTCTAAAGAAATGGCATTAAGGGCATCTGACACATTCAAGAAGAATGATGTAGAATTAAATGTGCTGCAGGAATATTTTCTGACTATTGGAATGGCCAAAGTGTCTACTTCAGCATATGAAGCATATGACTTAGGTATCCTTCAAAAAGGAAAAGACATCATTGTCGTAAATAAAGACCGGCAAATAGCAACAGCTAAAGCGCAGGCAAAACTTTTGGCTGAAGGAGGTTATACCCAACCTATTAAAAGAAAAAATGTAAAGGTATTGGGGAAACAGGCTTTAGGCATGTTCCTTGTAGGAACGGATTCTATGGAAGCAGGTCACTATATTAGTGAACACGATAAAAAAATTGCTGATAAATTAGCTTATGTTATGGCTGGAGGAGATTTATCTGAAGCGAGTCTTGTCAGTGAGCAATACTTATTGGATTTGGAAAGAGAGGCCTTTTTATCGCTCTGTACCGAGAGAAAGACATTGGAACGAATTCAACACATGTTAAAAACAGGTAAACCACTTAGAAATTAAAAAAATGAAAACAGCATATATCGTTAAGGCTTACAGAACAGCAGTTGGCAAAGCACCAAGAGGATTATTTCGTTTTAAAAGACCTGATGAATTGGCGGCAGAGACCATCGCATATATGATGAAGGAGTTGCCACAACTGGATAAAAAAAGAATCGATGACGTAATTGTAGGTAATGCAATGCCCGAAGCTGAGCAAGGACTTAATATGGCTCGCCTGATATCCTTAATGGGATTAGAGATAGATGATGTTCCCGGTGTTACGGTAAACCGATATTGTGCCTCTGGACTGGAAACCATAGGTATCGCCACAGCGAAGATACAGTCGGGCATGGCTGATTGCATCATAGCCGGGGGAGCGGAAAGCATGAGTTATATCCCAATGGGGGGATACAAGCCAACCCCCGATTACGAAATCGCCAAAGAAGGACATGAAGATTATTACTGGGGTATGGGGTTAACAGCAGAGGCTGTTGCAAAACAATTTAAGGTATCGAGTGAAGATCAGGATGATTTTGCATACAACTCTCACATGAAAGCCTTAAAAGCACAAAAGGAAAATAAGTTCCACGAACAAATTGTGCCCATTGAAGTAGAACACACCTTTGTTAATTCTGCGGGTAAGAAAGAAACAAATTCCTACATCGTGAATAAAGATGAAGGCCCAAGAGCAGGTACTTCCAAAGAAGTTCTTGCCAAATTAAGACCTGTTTTTGCAGCAGGTGGCAGTGTTACTGCAGGTAATTCTTCACAAATGAGTGATGGTGCAGCTTTTGTAATGGTGATGAGTGAGGAAATGGTCAAGGAGTTAAAGTTAGAACCAATTGCCCGTCTGGTAAATTATGCGGCAGCCGGTGTAGAACCGCGAATCATGGGAATTGGTCCTGTGAAAGCAATTCCTAAGGCATTAAAACAAGCAGGTTTAAAGCAGGATGCTATTTCATTAATAGAGCTTAATGAGGCTTTTGCCTCTCAATCCCTTGCAGTTATAAGAGAATTAAACCTTAATCAGGATCTGGTTAATGTAAATGGTGGTGCCATCGCACTGGGTCATCCGCTGGGTTGCACCGGAGCCAAACTCTCTGTCCAATTATTTGATGAAATGCGCAAACGCGATATGAAAGGTAAATACGGAATGGTAACCATGTGTGTAGGAACAGGCCAGGGTGCAGCTGGTATCTACGAGTTTTTAAATTAACAACAATTAAAGAAATATAAAATGAGTACAGATACAATTAACAAAGACATCTTACGTGGCGGTCAGTTTTTGGTTAAAGAAACAAAATGCGAAGATATTTTTACGCTTGAAGATCTGACCGAAGAGCAAAAAATGATGCGTGAAAGTACCAAGGAATTTGTAGATCGTGAATTGTGGGCACATTGGGAAAGATTTGAAAAAAAGGATTATGCCTTTACAGAAGAGTGCATGCGTAAGGCCGGTGAACTCGGTCTTTTAAGTGTTGCTGTTCCCGAGGCATATGGTGGTCTCGGTATGGGATTCGTTTCTACAATGTTGGTATGTGATTATATTTCCGGCGCTACAGGTTCATTTAGTACGGCCTTTGGAGCGCATACGGGCATAGGCACCATGCCAATCACCCTTTACGGTACAGAAGAGCAAAAAAAGAAATATGTACCCAAACTGGCATCAGGTGAATGGTTCGGAGCTTACTGTCTTACTGAACCAGGTGCAGGATCAGATGCAAATTCCGGAAAAACCAAGGCTGTATTATCCAAAGACGGAAAGCATTATCAAATTAGCGGTCAAAAAATGTGGATTTCCAATGCGGGTTTCTGTAAATTATTTATTGTTTTTGCCAGAATAGGAGATGATAAAAACATTACAGGCTTTATTGTTGAAAATGATCCTTCAAATGGAATCACGATGGGAGATGAAGAAAAAAAATTAGGTATTCACTCCTCCTCCACCCGACAGGTATTTTTTAGCGACACTAAAGTCCCCATTGAAAATATGCTATCGGAGCGAGGGAATGGATTTAAGATTGCCATGAATGCCTTGAATATTGGAAGAATAAAGTTGGCTGCAGCTTGCCTGGAAGCTCAAAGGAGAGTGCTTGGTGAAGCGGTTAATTACGCCAACGAAAGGATACAATTTAAAACCCCGATCATAAATTTCGGAGCTATTAAAGCAAAGATTGCACAAATGGCGACGAATGCCTATGCCGGAGAATCTGCCAGCTATAGAGCAGCTAAGAATATTGAAGATAGGATAGCCATTCGTGTTGCTGAAGGTAATTCACACCAGGAAGCTGAACTAAAAGGCGTTGAGGAATATGCCATAGAATGTTCTATACTAAAAGTGGCCGTATCTGAAGATGTTCAACAAACTACAGACGAAGGTATCCAGATCTTTGGTGGCATGGGTTTTAGCGCAGACACCCCAATGGAATCAGCCTGGAGAGATGCCCGTATAGCCCGTATTTATGAAGGAACCAACGAAATAAACAGGATGTTAGCGGTTGGTATGCTGGTAAAAAAAGCAATGAAAGGCCATGTAGATTTATTGGGCCCGGCAACTAAGGTGGCCGAAGAACTTATGGGCATACCCTCTTTTGATACCCCTGATTATTCTAAACTATTTTCGGAAGAAAACGATATCATCGCCCGACTTAAGAAGGTATTTCTGATGGTAGCCGGAAGTGCAGTACAAAAGTTTGGTACTGATCTGGAAAAACACCAACAGGTCTTATTAGCTGCATCAGACATATTAATAGAAATATATATGGCCGAATCTACTATTCTTAGAACGGAGAAAAATGCCCAAAGATTCGGGGAAGAGAGCCAAGCTACACAAATTGCGATGTCCAGGCTGTATTTATACAATGCAGTGGATACAGTAATTCAAAAAGGCAAGGAAGCAATAGTCTCATTTACAGAGGGTGATGAACAACGAATGATGCTTATGGGATTAAAGCGTTTTACAAAGTACACCAATCAGCCTAATGTTGCGGCACTCCGAACGCAAATAGCGGAAAAGGTGGCCTCGGATAATGCCTATACTTTTGATTAAGCACAATCAATTTATTTTGGAATAGAAAAACCGCTCAATTGAGCGGTTTTTTTTATTAGAAACTCCTAAAATTACTATTTGTTTAATTCTTAGAAATTAGAAAACCAAAGCTTGCTGAATAGTTTAACATCTGTTCCTCGAAACTTGCAGGCTGTACTAATTCAACTTCAATAATCTCACCTTCTTCATTAGCAGTTGGAACCAGTACAGGGTTAACAAATCCGCTATAAGGTGCAGACTTAAATTGCGCATTCCTATCCAGCACTTCCGCGTGTAATGCCTGATCAACTTTAACTCCATAACCTTCTACCAATTCCTGAGCAGCATTAAAATCACCTTCAGACTTTATCCTTTGAGTTTCACGCAATAATTCTCCAAATAATTCACGTAGTTTTTTGTAGTCATTGATATTATAATAGGTCTTACCGTCCCTGGTTACTTTTTCTATGACATTGTTGGGTTTGCCTTTTTCAAATACCCAGGCTGATACCCACTGTCTATTCACCATGTGATCCTCTTCCACATCATCTCCTAATTCAATTCTTATCAATTGCGTAATCAAACCATTTCTTATATACTCATCATATGAGGCATTAGCAGTTTCTTCCCAGTTTTCTACCAGACCTAATTCCTCTAGCTTAGGATCCATAACAAAATACAGACCAACCAGGTCTGCTCTACCCTCTTCAATAGTTGATCTATAATTTTTTAAGGTCTCCTTAGGTTGTCCTACCCCAGGGTTTATTTGTCCCGAAGCATGACCTATTACTTCGTGCAATGCGGTATGCAATTTATCTGCCAGTTTACCATATTTTTCTTCAAGCCTGATCTCCTCCTTATCATTAGCAAACTCTTTTAATCTGCCACTACCTCCGGCATTACTATACGCATCAACTATATTTCCTAATGACACAGACTTACTTCCATGTTTTTGGCGTATCCAATTATTATTAGGGAGATTTACGCCGATAGGAGTACTTGGAGAGGCATCACCCGCCTCACCGGCAACATTAACGGTCTTATAAGAAACACCAACTACATTGTCCTTTTTATGTTCTTCCATTAAGGTAGAATTATCTTCAAACCATTGCGCGTTTTCCGAGAGTACAGCCATTTTTTTTGACATATCAAAATCGTTAATTTCAATTATGCTCTCGTAAGATCCCCTGTAACCCTTGGGATCGTTATAAACTTCTATAAAGCCATTTATCCAATCTATATTACCCTGAGTTGAAGTCGCCCATTCTATAGCGTATGCATCCCATTTGTCAAGACTTCCTGTTTTGTAATACTCGATTAGTAATCCCAAAGTCTTGGCTTGTTTTTCATTTTCAGCTACAGTCTGCGCTTTTTCTAACCATTTGATTACTTCGTCTATAGCTGTGCCATACAAACCTCCCGATTTCCATACCTTTTCTACCAATTTGCCATTCTCTTTCACTAGCGTAGAATTCAAACCAGTTTCTATTGGGCGGCCCTTCGGGCCTTTATATGCGGTTTTATAAAAGGTATCCACATCCGCATCGGTGATGTCAGGAGAATAAAAATTAACTGCTGAGGAGGCCACATTATCAACCCCCTTCTTTTTGTTTACTTTTTTACTATCCACTTCATTAAAAATAACGTCAAAAGCATCTCCTTCCAGTTTCGTATTGGTTTCTGCAAGTAAATAGTTTAAATATTCTTTAGAAAAACCAGGGTTTATTTTATCATTGGAATAATGATGATGAATTCCGTTAGAGAACCATATTCGTTTTAAATACACATCAAATGAATTCCAGTCAAAGGTCGATTTATCACCTTCAAAAGTGGTGTAAATGTTTTCCAGCGCTGTCCTGATTTTTAGATTATGCCTGTAATTCTGATCCCATATAATGTCCCTGCCAGCTAAACCAGCTTGGGTTAAATAATAAACTAATTTTTTTTCTTTTAAAGTGAGATCCTCAAAGCCAGGCACCTGATAACGGAGTATTCTCAGGTCTGCAAACTGATCTACTACATATTCAAATTCCTTTTCCGTGACTAAAGCAGTCTCTTCAGGCATTACTTTTTGCTTACAAGACCACAATAGTAATACTACAAGAAAACTACTAAAAACATGTTTCCATTTCATGATTTTTACCTTTTAATTTGATCCTACAAATTTAGAGAAACATTACCGATTTGTTATGCTTGTTAGAGACAACTTCAATGTCTAATATCATTTGTTTCAGAATTATCAATAAGAGATCTCACAAGTCTTAATAAAATCAATGCAACAATTCGGCAAGACTTACTTGAAGAAGGTAACTTCTATATTGTGCAAACAAAAATCAAAGGAATTATTTACCTAAGGGCTACAATTATGAATCCATTTACCAATGCAGAGCACTTTAAAGAATTGATCGAAAAAATAAAAAATAAAGCTCTTCCTATATTACATTCATAAATCATCTAACTCAAAAAGCAAATAGTACT
>Ga0272441_10009652_pt1 | contig 14846 bp, 5 predicted proteins | sample SSMProp6N_FD_193582 | JGI IMG/M metagenome (GOLD analysis project Ga0272441, IMG submission 193582) | Marine sediment archaeal communities from Little Sippewissett salt marsh, Falmouth, MA, United States - SSM-Prop-6N | ecosystem: Environmental > Aquatic > Marine > Wetlands > Sediment ... | reverse complement strand
ACGGGATGCTGCCGATTGTGAGGGCCGCCCAGGCACGTCAGATGAAGCTGTCGGTCTGGATGGATTCAGTGTGCAGCCGATATGTCCGGGAAACCGAAGAATGGGCGATCCTGAATCGAGAGGGCAAGCCCTATTATGGCAAAATGGTTCCGCATTTGCCTGAGGCCCCCATCCAGGCCTTAACTTCTGAATACGGCGAGCGTTTGATGACCTTTGTCAAGCAGGCGTTAGAGCGTTACGACCTGGGGGGGATCATGTTCGACTTCCACAGGTACCAGCCGGATTACTCCACACGCCACGACAGCCTGGCCAACGGTTGGGATTCGATTGACAAACAACTTCGAAAGATGATCGCGATTTATGATGAATGTGAAAGAAGGCGCCCCGGAATATATCGCTTCTACTGCAATGCCCGTCCCTGGCCCTGGATGCTCCTTCACGCCACGCACATTCACGCCAAAGACCCCGGTACGACGCCGGATATGAGATTAGCGATCAAGACGGACTATCCGGCGCGAGCGCTGGCCTTTGAAAGGCGGCTGGCCTGGCAGGACCATTACGATCATTTCGTCCCGCCCTGGGGCATCAAAGGCGATATCGCCGGCTGGTCGATGCAGCAGAAATCGGCCATCCCGGCCAATATCAAGCATACCGGCCTTCTGATACCCTCCGGCGAGGGCTGGACGCAGAATATGTTTACTTGTTTGGCCACAACCGCCGTCCGCGACATTCGTTTCTCTTTCGCTCAAATGCCTCAGTTCGATAAGGATACTCTAAAGGAGTGGCTGGCTTGGGACAGACAAAGAACCCGGTATATTTTCAACTGCCGGCCTCTCTTTAGGCCCAATAAAAACCCGAATCAGGGAATCATGGGCTACTCTCACGTAAACGCAGGAAAGGGGATTATTTATCTGTTCAATAGCTCCTTTGATCTGGCCAAAGCCGAACTGCCTTTGGACGAAAGTGCAGGTTTTGAATCCAAGGACAAGCAGGTATCCGCCTATATGGTGTATCCGATGAGAGTCCCACTCCATTCGGGTCAGATCTCATATGGGCAGACGTTGAGCGTCCCGGTTATCGGTAAAGACTGCGTGGTGATCGAAGTCGGACTGGAAACCCCGAAGAATCCTGGCCGCTATGCAAAGTACGAGCAGATATCCCGTTCGGTACGAAGATCGTTCAAGCCCCTATACCTCGCGCCGCTCGAAGAAATCATCAACGCCAGTGGATGTGGCTTATTGAAAGTGGAAGCTGGCGAGAGTCCGCGCGATCTCAGACTCGCCCGTCAGATCATCGAAGTATTAGGGGCCGAAAAAGGGGTAAACTTCTCGCTTGAAGAGTGTGCCGAATTACCGCTGAGAAAAGCGCAATGCCGTCTCATCATCGGCACAAACGAGGGACTTTCCACTCATCCTGACATCGGTAAGCGATTCCGACAAATACTGTACAATCAATATGTCCAGTGGGATGGTCAATTGTTCTCGGCCCCGCTGGTCGCAAAGCTGGCCGGCGCCGATCGGCCCACCTATTGTCTTATCGCCCCGCGACCGGAACAATTAGCGGAGCTTGCAAAGGACTGGGCTTCGGCATTCTCGAAGCGAAAACAGGTCCACTGGACGAGAGATCGGGCGGATGTTTCATCCGATCTGACCTTATCCGTCACCGTGCCTTCTTCAGACAGTCCGACGTTAAGCTTTAAGCCGATCGTCAAACGAAAGTACAGAAAGCCGCTTCCCCATGACCTTGACCTGATTCGATTTGAGGTCCACGCCGAGTGTAACGGGAAGACACAACTGTTATGGTCGGAAGATATCCCGCCTTTTGCTATCAGCGCTGAACCCTGGTGGCGGGATCGATTCGTCCCCATCAGGAACTTCGCCGGCAAGAACGTGACATTTCACCTGACGAGCCGGTTGATCGACAATCGTATAGAAACCGATCTGGCCACAGGATTTGCCGGGGTGTCGATTCTAACCGTCAGCCAGTGATAAGATGATAAATACAGTCGAAGATACTTGGAGAATATCACGAGAGTAAGCCGAACGCCAGGAGAAGGTACACCACAATGAAATGTATTCAAGCAACTCTCATGTCAGGGTTAGCCCTGGTATTGTGGCTGAGTGTAAATTCAGCATGGAGCGCGGATGAAAACAAGCCGGACCGCAAAGAAAGCGATTGTAAAATCGCTGTTGATATCGCTGCTTTTGCCCGTAAAATGACTTGGGACCCACGTCAGAACGAAATAGGGATAGGCCGCGCACAGGAGTTTCCTGCGGAATACATTTTTCCCGGCAGAGAACTGAAGACCGATTCGAGAGGACTATATAACGTACCTTTATGGAAAGATCATCAAGGATGCATCGGACTTCAATGGTTGGAGCGCAGGGATCTTAAGAAACTTGAACTGCACTTTGCTGATGCCGAACAGATGCCGGCTGTTCATGAGATAAAAGTGGAATTCTGGTACGCAGCCAGCGAGCAGGAATCAATCTGGCAAGGCAAATGGATACCGCTTGAAGTAACGGCTGAGAAATCGGCGGCGGATAGACTTGTTTTTCATGTTGATTTTGAGACGAAAAAAGATGTACCGGCCACGCTTGGAAGAAGATTTGCCCCCATCCTCGGTGTTATGAAAGTCCGCTTTATCTTTGCGGCTTGCGATAAACCCATCAGGCTCAAAGACATTTTCGCTTACTCTCAATCGGCATGGCAGACGACGAAAATAACAATAGAGCAGGAGAACAGCTGGCAAAATAACATGGCCGAAATCGAAATCTACAACGGCACAATACTCTCCGCCGAGGATTCACCGTCAAAGTGCAAATGGGACATGGGCGAGAAACTCGAGATGGAGCTTTGCTGCAGCCGGCCTCAGCAACACAAATCCGACCGTACAATACTTTGGTTTAGACTCCCCGAGTCAGCATTTGGCGTAACCATAGAAGACGTGCTCAATAATGGACATGTATATATACCGTCTTCCGGCGTTTTCATCTCCCGGGCTTCCGACAACAACAGCTCGGCAGATTATCGTGCTAAAATAGAGGGGCATAAAACCGTCCTTGAAAAAGTCCATGAAATGCCCGACCAACGTCTCGCACAAGCCATGAAGGTGCATAACTTCACACTACACAATTTCAGCCCTACTTTGTTATCTCTCGCATGTCACAACCGCAAGTCCCATGTCAGGCGATCGGGCATCATCAACTACTCCACGTTCGACTACTTGAACAGGGGAAGGATGCCCAAGGATTTTCTCGTCCCCCAATTCGGAGCCCACAAAGATGAAGACGCGGCCCGATTTCTTAAGGCAACATCCTTTAGTCGCAGCCTCGCTTATCCCTGGAAGCCATCGCCGCAACAAAGCGAAAGGGACAAGAACAAGGTTCGCCGGTATCTGCATGGTGACTGGATGCCGATACAGGTATTGGAAATAAAGGAAGGCGGCCTCGTGTACGGCCAGCACGCATTTGTTGCGCCTTGGAACAAAGGTCCCACGCCGTCTAAAGCAGGCTGGGCAAATCAGCAGGCGGTGTGCGTTTCGGCGTTTACCATTGAGAATCCGCAGGCTCAATCTGCCGATGCGGAGCTGACTCTCCGTTTCATCTCATTCCGGGATCAAGACAAAAAGGCCCCTCGGATACGTGCCGATATTCGCCCCGTGTCTGGTGGTGCTATTGTGATGAAGGACGGTAAGCTGGCAGCTTTTGTAAACACCAGTGACTGCAAGCGGCTTAATTTGGAAATCAGTGGTGACAACGTTATTCTCCGAGGCGCTATCCCGGCGCAGGGCCGTGTGGCGTGTGCCGTATATATCCCAGGCTGGGAGGTAAACGGCGACGGGTATGCGCAATTTCGCAGAAGTCCGCAAATGCTTCTAAACGACACTGAGGCGTACTGGAATGATGTCACTGCAGATACAACGCGAATTGACATTCCCGACGAACTGTTTGAAAAGATAATCAAAGCTTCGGTGATGTACCTCTTAGCCGCAACGAGACAGCCTCAACCCGATCATCTTGCTCCGTGGGCCGCCGCGTGGGTTTACGGACCGATCGAAAATGAAGCTCAGGTCGTTATTCGTGCGATGGATTTGATGAACCATAAGGAGTTCTCCCGGCGATCGCTGGACTATTATTTAAGCCGCTATGATGATGCCGGCGCATTGACGACCGGTTATACGCTTATGGGAACCGGCTGGAACCTGTGGACCATTGCCGAACACTATAAGCTGACCGGCAACCGCGACTGGTTTGACAAGAATATCAAGCAAATCATAAAAGCGTGTAACTGGATAACAGCCCAGTGTGAAAAAACCAAAGCGTTTGACGTCTATGGCAACAAGGTTCCGGAATACGGTCTTTTCCCGCCCGGTGTCACCGGTGACTGGCCGAAATTTGGATATCGGTTTTATTTGGAAGCTCATAATTACAACGGCCTTAACCATATATCTCAAATACTGGCTGACCTTGGTTATCCTCAAGGCAATGCCTTCAAAACAGAAGCTGCGGAATTCCGACATAACATTGTTCGTGCATACGAATGGTCAAGGGCAAGAAGTCCTGTCGTAGCTATGTCGAATGGCACGTGGGTGCCGAATTATCCGGCGATTGTCTACTGCTACGGCAGGGTCAGCGATATGCATCCCAGCGGGAACCGGGCCGCCGAAAGCTATGACGTCGAACACGGCAGTCAGCATCTTGCCGCCTTTAGTATTCTCGACCCGAGTAGCCGTGATGTTGACTGGATGCTGGATCATCTTGAAGATGTGTGTTTCCTAATGAATGGTATGAGAAACTGTTATGGGAAAGCAGACGATCGAAGAGACTGGTTTAACAGGGGCGGCTTCTCACAGTACTACCCGCCGCATAGCCGTATTGTTGAAATACATGCGTTAAGAGACGACGTTAAAGCCGTCATACGTTCGAATTTTAATCAGATACCCGCATCGCTCGATACAGAAAACCTTTCTTTTTGGGAACACCCCTGTACCGTGGCCGCATGGAATAAACTGCATGCCACCGGCCGTATTGTAGCCCAAACGAGATTGATGTTCGTCATGGAAAAAGGCAATCAGCTCTGGCTTGCTCCTTTTGTACCCAATCATTATTTGAAAGATGGCCGGAGGGTGTCGGTGATGAACGCCCCAACTCACTTTGGCCATACGAACTATGTCATCACATCTTCGGTCAACAAAGGCTTCATTGAAGCCACCATCGATCCGCCTACCCGTCATGCCCCGGATGAAATCATCCTCCGCGTGCGTCATCCCGAAGGAAGGTTGATGCGATCTGTCTTGGTGAATGATGAGCCGCATGCCGATTTCAATCCTGAAAAGGAATATGTGCGATTGAAATCATCCGAGACAGCCATAAAGGTTCGCGCGGAGTTTGCCCCGCCCCAGAAGTAGTACGCCGAACTCAGGAATCAGAGGGTCTTGGTTAGTGAGTGAAAAAGATGTTCAATAAGAAATGGCAGGTCATATTTTGAGGAGAAAGATTATGGTTTCTTCGGTCGCTAAAAGAAGATTCGGTACCGGCCGTACCAAAGCTCTTTTTGTTCTTGTTTGTGCTATTCTTGTTAGTTCAATGCCGTTGACGGTCCAGGCTGAAAGAGAGAAGGGCCATGCGGAGATTGTTCTGGAAAACGACTCTCTGTCCGTTCTGTTCTCGAATTCCAAGGCCGGCCCGAAACTCAAGCGCATCAAAGATAAAATTTCAAACCGCGCGTACTCTTTTAAGGATTCAGAACAGGTAGGACTGGTGGTCGTTAGACCTGAAGAGGTTTCCGATCCCTCGCTCGAGATTGCCTGGGAATTCCCCGAGGATATGAAATTGGAAACGGTAAAGGTCTCGGCGGACAGGACCGAATGTTCCATCGGTTTCAATCACAAGCTCGTCAAAGTCAATGTGACTTACCGGCTGCAAAAAGATGCAGCAATTTTAAGGAAACGCATCACTTGCAGGGCCAAAAAGGCAAGCGCATACGTCGCCGGCGTCACGCACTGGACATTAACGCCCGCAGACCACCGTCCTTTATGGCCGAAAAACAATACCATCGCCCAGCCGGTCGTCGTCGCCGACGATGGACGCGGGTATTTCGTTACGCTTCAATGGCCGACGGCGGCGGCCGAAATCCGTGACGGGGACATCGCTCTATCCTACAAGCCCGGTTTCTTGTTGAACTCCGGCCAGTCGAAGGAAGTGTCCGTGGGTTCGATAGGTTTGTTCCAATCGAACTATCCCGGGCAGAGCGATCTGGATGCAGCCCGGGAAGCTTTTTTCGAGCACATGCGGCACATCGTTCAACCGGACGTTCCTTTTCCCATCAAGTTCACGACCTGGGGGCCGTGGAGAGGCCAGGTTACCGCCGAGAGAATCATGCGCGTCATTGATGATCTTGAATATGTCGGGACGGATCTGCTGCATTTTGACGCCGGTTGGGAGAACCAGGACCATCCTACGGGGATTCAGACGTATTATGCGCGCGCGATGAGTGACGACATGTGGGATTCGTGCATGACCGAGTCCATGCGCCTGCCGAACGGATTGCTGCCGATTGTCGAAGCGGCCAAACAACGGAATATGAAGCTCTCACTCTGGTTCGACGCCTGCGGCAACGTCTTTAACAGAGAATCCGAAAAATGGGCCGTTATCGACAAAGAGGGCAATCCCGTTTACGCCATGATGTGGAGCGATCGGAAAGAAAAAGCGCCGCGGCAATCCCTTGCGACGGAGTATGGTGACATGCTCAAAGAGAAGGTTCTCCAGGCGTTTGAGCGCTACGATCTTGGGGGCGTCATGTTTGATAACCAATCCTATACAGTGGATTTTGGCCGGGATCGAAGAAGTCTGGCCAACGGTTGGAATTCCGTGGATGTTCAGTTAGGCAAAATATTGGAAATCTTCGACGAGGTCAATCGGCGTCGCCCCGGCATATACAGATTTTTCTGCAGGGGTTCGGCGTGGCCGTGGGCCCTGTTGCACGCAACGCATATTCATGCCGGCGACCCTTTCGTCAGTCCTCAAGGGGATTATTCGGCCAGAGCGGTGGCTTTAAGCCGCCTTCGTGCCTGGCGGAACCACTATTCGCGTTTTGTACCGCCCTGGGGCATCAAAGGGGATATTGCGGGCTGGTCGGAGCAACAGAACTCTCCCATTCCCGTGAATTTGAAGCACACGGGCCGGCTTATTCCCGCCGGGGAGGGCTGGACGCAGAATATGTTTATGTGCTTTGCCACCACCGCGGTTCGCGACATTCGCTTTTCATTCGAACAGATGCCGCAGTTCGATAAAGACGTCCTGAAGGAATGGCTGGCATGGGACAGAAAACGCACCCAGTTCATATTCAATTGTCGCCCGATTCAATTGGGTGACAATAAGCAGCCCAACGAGGGAATGGATGTCTTTTCACATGTCCGCTCAGGAAAAGGCGTGATGTACATTTTCAATCGTTCTTTCGACCTTGTCCACACCGATATCAAGCTGGATGAGAAAGCGGGTTTCAAACCGTCCGATCGGATTTCCGCTTATACGGTTTATCCGATGAAAACATACCTGGGAAAACTGACTTTTGGTCAATCCTTGAAAGTGCCGGTCATCGGTAAAGACTGCGTTGTTGTCGAGGTTGGTCTCGAACAACCCAAAGAGGCTCACACGTTCTCCGCATATGAACAGATTGCCAAAACCGTTCATCGATCCTTTGAGCCGGTCTATCATGTTTCACCTGAACGATTGTTTCATCTCTGCAAGAATCATTCAATCCTGCTGCAAATTGGAGATAGTCCTCGCGACAGGCGACTGGCCAAACAGTTGGTGGATACTTTATCCGCTGCGGGGGAGGCCAGAGCTGATATGGCCCAATGGGAACACACTCCTTCATCAGAAGCGGATTACAGAATGATCATCGGCACTTCGGAAGGTCTAAACGCCCATCCCCAAATAGGTCAATGCTTTGTCGAAACCCTGTATAGTAAATACATCGATTGGAACGGCCGCCTCTATTCAGCTCCGCTGGTTGTCGAATCTCAAGCCGGCGACATTCCAACGATCTATCTCATCGCTCCCAGACCCGAGCAATTAGCACAGCTTAGCATGGACATAACCGATCGGCTCATCAAACAATACAAAGAAACGAAAGAGCTGTTACCTCTCACAACTGATCGCGTACTCGTGCCGGCCGACAGTCCGCTGCTCTGCTTTGAGCCGGCCGTCTCTTACATTATTCACGCCCCTTTGCCGGATACGCTCGAGCCGGTGCGATTTGAAATCGAAGTCGAGGCCAATGGCAAAACGATCAGCGTTTGGACCGAAGAGATACCGCCTTTTTGCAACGCTCATGATGCCAAATGGTGGAAGGACAGAGTCGTCTCTTTAGAGGATTTTGCCGGTCGTGAAGTCAAGTTGACCGCCACGGCAAAACATAAAAGCGGCCCGGGGCATCCCAACTTTTTGTTCGGTTTTAATCGGATCTCAATTCTGGAAAAGAAATGATTATCCCATCGAGCCGGACCCGACGTTCCGTACACGACGACAGACAGGTGGAGAAAACACATTCAAACCGGAAACAAATCGAATCAAGGACAGGAAAGACAACAATGAGATATGCACACACGGCCCTCATCCTAATATTTGCGCTTATCCTTTTGCTGAATACACACTCAGCATGGAGCATGGCCGACCAGGCGAACCTTCAAGACACTCGTGATGAGGCTCTTGTTGATATAGCCGCCTTTGCCAGGAGAATGAGCTGGGACCCGGCGTCTCGCCAGATCGAGACGGGCCGCGTCGATGACTTTCCGCCTGAATATGTTTTTCCGGGCCAAGAGGTCATTGCCGATTCCAGCGGCCTGCTTACGGCGCCTGCCTGGACAGAGGGACATGCCTGTATCGGCCTGGAATGGCTCGAACGCAGGGATGTCAATATCCTCGCACTGCAATTTGCGGAGGCCGGGCGGATACCCGAACCTGAAGATATTAAAGTAGAATTCTGGCACGCTCCCAGCGGTCTTGAGTCTCACTGGCGAGGCAAGTGGCTGCCCTTGGATGTAACTGTGGAAAAGCCCGTTTCGGACAGACTTGTTTTTCGCGTGAATTTTGAACTTCAAAAAGATGACCAGCCCAAGAGACTCTGGCGAAATAACACGCTCATTCCAATCCCCGGATTTATGAAAGTCCGCTGGATATTCCCACCGTCTGAACGCGCGATCAAACTGAGAAACATCTCGGCTTACTCGAAATCCTCCTGGCAGGCGATGGACATCGTGATAGAACAGGAAAAGCCCCGCGAGAACGGCCTCGCTGAAATTGAGATATATAACGGGGAGATACTGTCACCGGTTGATGACGATCCACGGATAAAATGCAACTGGAACATGAGCAGGAAGCTCAAAACAAAAATTTACTACAGCCAACCTCAGCAGTGCAAATCCGACCGTACATTGCTTTGGTTCAGACTTCCTGAAACGGCGTTTGGGGTCGCCATAGAGGACCTGATGAGCCACGGCTGTGTCTATGTGCCCCATGCCGGCGTTTTTCTGACCAAAGCCTCCAACCCTGTAAGGCTGTCTGATTACCGTGCGAAAATAGCCGGACGGCGAAGCGTGCTTGAACGGGTCCATGAAATGCCCGATCAGACGATGGACGGGGCCATGGAGGTCTTCAACGATATACAGAACTATAGCGCCACATTCTTAGCCCTCGTCTGTCACAATCGTAAGTTTCATGTCAGGCGATCCGGCGTGCTCAATTATTCTACCTCCGACTATTTAGACCGAGGGAATATGCCCATAGATTTTCTGGTCCCGCAGTTCGGAGCACACACGGATGAAGATGCGGCGAGATTTTATAAGGCAAAATCCTTTAGTCGCGGCCTCGCTTACCCTAAAAGACCGTCACCGCAACAGTACGAACGGGATCGAAAAAAAGTGCGCCGGCACCTGCACGGTGACTGGATGCCGATACAGGTCTTGAGTGTAAAAGACGGCGGACTGATGTACACCCAGCGTGCTTTTGTTGCGCCCTGGAATCGATGCCCCAAGCCCTTCAAACCCGGCTGGACAGATCAACAGGCGGTCTGCGTTTCGGCGTTTGTCATTGAAAATCCGCAAGCGCAACCCGCAGAGGCCAAACTCACTCTGAGTTTCATCTCGTTCCACGATCAGCAAAAGAACCCTCCTCGACTACGCGCCGATATTCGTACGGTTTCCGACGGGGCTGTTGTCGTAAAGAACGATCAGTTAGCCGCCTGGGTACACCTCCGTGACAACGAGACGCTGAATTTGGAAGTCAGCGGCGATAACGTTATCATACGAGGGTCGATTCCGGCAAAGAGCCGCGTATCATGTACGGTCTATATCCCGGGCTGGGATATGGACAGGGATGAATATGCCCGATTGAATAAAGGTCCGCAACAGCTCCTCGAGGATACGCAAGCCTACTGGAACGATGTTATGGCGGAGACCACGCAGATTGACATCCCCGATGAATTATTCGAAAACATCATCAAAGCGTCGGTGATGTATCTTTTGGCCACGACTCGACACCCTCAATCCGGCCATCTGGCTCCGTGGGCCGCCGCTTGGGTTTACGGACCGATTGAAAACGAAGCCCAGGTCGTCATTCGCGGATTGGACGTGATGAATCGCAGCGATTTTTCCCGGCAATGCCTGGATTATTATCTCAGTCGCTATAACGACGCCGGGGCATTGACCACCGGTTATACCCTCATGGGGACCGGCTGGAACCTGTGGACCATCGCCGAGCACTACAGACTGACCCGCAATCACGAGTGGTTCGGGAAAAACATTCCCAAACTCGTCAAAGCATGCGAGTGGATAACCGGGCAATGTGAGAAGACCAAAGGGTGTGACGTCCACGGCAACAGAGTCCCCGAATATGGTCTTTTCCCCCCCGGCGTCACCGGGGACTGGTCACGTTTCGGATACCGGTTCTATTTACAGGCTCACAATCACAACGGGCTGAGCCAGATATCCGAATTGCTCGCCGAATTCAATTACCCGGGGGCTCAAGCGTTGAGAACGGAAGCCGCCGAGTTTCGAAAAAATATCCTGAGGGCCTACAAATGGGCCCAGGCAAGGAATCCCGTTTTAGCCATGCCGGACGGCACCTGGATCCCCCCGTACCCCGCCGTCATTTACGCCTACGGCCGGGTCAGTGACATGCACCCGAGCGGCAATCGCGCCGCCGAAAGCTACGACGTCGAACACGGCAGCCAGCATCTCGCCGCCGCCTTCGATCTTCTTGAACCTCACAGCGATGAGGTCAACTGGATCGTTCGTCATCTCGAAGACGTGTGCTTTCTGTTCGATAACGGAACAGAGTGTCACGAGGGAGAGGATAATCAACGCCGCTGGTTCGATAAAGGCGGCTTCTCAAAATACCAGCCGGCTCATTCCCGGATTGTACGGATCCACGGCCTGCGCGATGACGTCAAAGCCGTGATCCGCTCGAACTTCAATGAAATCCCCGGAGGCTTCGACAGCGAAAATCTTTCATTGTGGGAACATCCTTGTGCGACCGCGGCATGGAACAAGACCCATACCACCGGCCGCATGGTGGCCCAGTCCCGGCAGATGTTCGTCATGGAAAAAGGCCGGCAACTCTGGCTGGCTCCTTTTGTGCCTAATCATTATATGAACCACGGCGAGAAGGTATCGGTCATGAATGCGCCGACCCACTTTGGCCATACGAACTATGTCATAACGTCATCGGTGAACCGGGGATTCATTGAAGCGATCATCGACCCGCCGATTCGCAACGCCCCTGATGCGATCATGATCCGCCTGCGCCACCCCGAAGGCCGGCTGATGCGTTCCGTCTATGTCAACAACGAACCGTACAAAGATTTCAATGCGGAAAAAGAATACGTGCGATTGGAGCCCTGCGAAACAGCCATAAAGGTTCGCGCGGTATTTGGCTCTCCAAAATAGGATTTTCCCGAAATCAGTCATCATTGAGTCTATTTTGGAGAACCCATGCCCGGCCTTGAGACGATCGCATCCGGCGCCTTTTTGATCGCCCTGTTTGTAGGACTTCTGACCGGCATGCTCGGGATCGGCGGGGGATTTCTTATGACCCCCGCCCTGATCATCTTCCTGGGAGTGCCGGGCCCCACCGCCATCGGTACGGGTATGGCAACGATCCTGGCAACGAGCAGCTTCGCCATGCTCAAGAGACGCCGAACGGGTACCATCGACGTGAAATTGTCCTTCTCGATTATCGCCGGCGGCCTCTTGGGGATCGGCGTCGGAATTCATCTGCTCGAAATCCTCAAACACAGCGCGCATGTGGTCATCAACGGCCACGAGCTGGAGGCCGTCGAGTACGTTTTGATGTGGGCCTTCGCCGTGCTCTTGTTATCCATCGCCGGTTATCTGTGCTTCGACCATTTTCAGACCCGAGGGCAAACTCTGCAGAAACGGGTCGGGCTGCTTGCCGCCGTTAAAGTGCCCCCCTATTCATATTATGACTCGCTCGAACAGCCGCGGTTGTCTGTGATCTCCCTGATCCTGCTGGGACTCGGCGTGGGTGTACTCACAGGATTGATGGGGGTCAGCGGGGGGATCTTCCTGCTGCCCGCGTTGATATACCTGGTCGGGCAGCGAGCCACAAAGGCGGCCGGAACGAGCCTGCTGATTGTCTGGGTATCGTCCCTGGTGGCCGTCGCCCTCAATATGAAATATGGCAACATCCACCTGTTGCTCTGGGCCGTGATGACCGTCGGCGGGATGATAGGCGTCTTCTTCGGAACCAGGATCGGACTAAAAGCGGAAGAGAGCAAACTTCGCGCCTGTTTCATTTACGTCGTGCTGGGGGCCTTTCTTCTCGTCTGCTACAAGATCGTGGCTTTGACCTTTGGATAAGCGCCGTACTGACGTATGGCATGTATCTAAAATCACCACAGAGAATATCTTCAATTATCTGTACTTCGGGGCCTGTTATTTCGAGCCTATCGATAGCAAGACGCTTGGTATAAGTAGAAGATGACCCATCGGTCAATTGCACGTAGGTTTTCCAACGTGTCGCGGGGGATTGGCGGGTCCGGTTGGTCCGCAGCAGATGGCAGCCCTCGCTCAGGTGCCCTTATAGCAACGAGGTGTTCTACGAGCCGGAGGGCTTTAACGTCTATGGCCAATTGACGGGTGTCGATTATGGTAACGGGGTCGAATCGCGCTATGAATTTTACACGTATTCCAAACGCCTCAAGCGAATCGTGACCTATACCGATGTCAACGATCCGAATACGTATCTCCAGGATTTAACCTACACCTTCGATAAGGTCAGCAATATCACCAGCATTACAGACGATGTCTATTCGGGCAGCGCCAACGGATCGCTCAGTGATATCGTCTATGACGATCTGTACCGTCTCAAGAGTCTCTATAGCGGCGGCGCCGACGCCAATATGACCTACAGTTACAACACACTCGGAAATATCACCAATAACAGCGAAGGCGCGGGATCGAGCTACACCTATGGAGGCAGCCGGCCCCACGCGGTGACCAATGCTTACGGCAAATCGTACAGCTACGATGCATGCGGAAATATGACCGCCCGTGGAAGCGATACGCTCACCTACGACGCTCGTAACCGCTTGGTTAAGGTGGTCAAGGACTCCAACGATATCGAGTTCGGTTATTCCGCCGACGGCGCCAGGTTGTATAAGAAATTCAACTCGACCGTTATACAAGTCTGGATCGGTGATATTTACGAGGAAAAGGACGAAAAAATCCTATGCCACGTCTTTGCCGGCGATAAGCTCATCGCCACCTTCGAACCGGCCAGTGCGCTGTCTCGCTTTATGGATCGAAATCCGTTATTGAAAAAGAGCTATGAATACGCATCTTTTGGCTTCAACGGTCTGTTTGGCGGAGGGAGAACACCGTTTACTTTGCTTGGACTTGGCCTGTTGGCCGGCATTTACTTCGGAATACGCTACAGAAAATATCCACGTGGTGGCTATTCATTCTTCTACAAAAGCCCGTATCGCCAGATCTTCGGCTTTGCGATCATCACCGCTGTTTTCGTCGCAACCACACCGGGAATCTGCTATGCGGGTACACCCACCTACGACCCGGTCTTCTATTATTATCACAGCGACCACTTAGGCTCATCTAATATTATGACCGACCGCGATGGCGACCTGATTCAACAGTATGGTTACATGCCCTTCGGTAATGAACGCTACGAAGATAACGCCCAGGCCTTCAGCGTAACCAATCGTTACACAGGCCAGCATTTGGATGAAGAAACCGGTCTTTACTTCTACGGCTCACGTTACTACGATCCAGAATTAGCCCGTTTCATCCAGCCGGACTCCATTGTTCCTGGGATCAGTTCCCAGGATCTTAATCGGTACACATATTGCAATAACAATCCCTTGTTGCTTGTCGATCCATCAGGACACTCTTATGAATATTATAGCTGTTACGATTTCAGCTCTTCTTGGAGTGGCTTTTGGAGTAACATAAAATACACTGCAGAAAAATATATTAATAACTTTTTATCTAATATTGGAACAACAATTAGCGTCGTCGCGGGTGGAACGTTAGGTGCTTTATTAACTGGTGGCGATCCTGGTGTGATGGCAGCCTTAGCTGGAATCCTAGGGGGCATGCAGTTCGGACTATTTAAGGATGATGGTTTATATCCATTTTCGGGTGCTCCAGGAAAAGTCTTTTTACAGACGCTTAAATTTTCGTAACATCTCACCGGAGTATCACAAGATGATTTACGATTTTCCCCAAATGTTAAGATGGGCAACTTGCGCTTTTTGAAAGAGTGTATAAAATGCTGCTATGAAGCTCACGGCAGCAGATACTATTA
>Ga0272441_10009651_pt1 | contig 14847 bp, 14 predicted proteins | sample SSMProp6N_FD_193582 | JGI IMG/M metagenome (GOLD analysis project Ga0272441, IMG submission 193582) | Marine sediment archaeal communities from Little Sippewissett salt marsh, Falmouth, MA, United States - SSM-Prop-6N | ecosystem: Environmental > Aquatic > Marine > Wetlands > Sediment ... | reverse complement strand
GACGAGCATTATAATGGAAAAGATCAATCTCTTCATGGCGGATTCCTGGCTCGATTTTTTTGGCCATTGAAGTGATAACCAGCACAATTATTTGTATCTATCGGACGAATTTAGAAAAATTATGATTATGACATTCTAGCCGCATGTTACGAGATGAGGTCGCTTCAATTTTCCCTCACCCTGAAGCGACCCCCCCGATATTTTCCTCCCCACTCCTCAGTAGTGCACCAGCGTCCCGTCGATCTTCGCCTTCCGGACCGCGTACCTGAAGGCAAGGAGGCTCGCCGGCAGGAGCAACGCCGAGAAGAGCACGAGCGTTACCATGTCCGGTGCGAGATCCTGCAACGAATACCCCTGGAGAAGCGCATGCCTCATACCGTTCAGCGAGTAGGTCATCGGCAATAGGTGAGACACCGTCTGCAGCCATGATGGGAGGACCCCGATCGGGAAGAATACGCCCCCAAAAAGCTCTGAAGTGCTCATGAAGAGCATGTTTATCGGGTCGCCCCTCTTGAAGATCATGATGAAACTTGCAGAAAGGATCCCGATGCTGCCAAAACATATTATCGTCAGCACGAGGATGATCAGCGCCCCAAGGACGTTTGCGCCCACTAGGTTCACGCCGAGAAATACCCCAATAACGAGGTAGAGAAGAACCCTGAAAGATGCGAAGATGAAGTTCCAGAGGGTGGATAGGGTTATGATCGTAGAGGTGTTGGTGGGGGTAACGAGCATCGCCTCGAGCGTTCCCATCATCTGCTCGTCCCTGACGCTCTCAGAAAATCCTCTCAGGGAAATCATCAGATACGCCGAAAATGCGATCCCGATCAACACGAACGAGAAGTAGTCCCCGCCGTAAGGCTCAAGATACTTCTGCCCTGCCGTCCCAATCAACTTTGCGACGAAGTAATAGGTCAGGATGTTAAAGAACATGAAGAAGATCCGAAGGAAAAACTCGAACTTGTAGCTCATCTGGAGCATGTAGCTCCTCCTCACAAAGGACAGGACCTTTCTGAAGATCATAGTCAAAGCCCCCGCCTCCTCATCCCAAACCCGCCACGGTGACTAAAGCCTTTCCGATCCGGGCGGGTGGGCCTCGAAGTCGCACCCTCACCTTCGCACCTCTCTTCGAACCTCTTTCCCGTATAATGCAAAAAGACGTCGCAAAGGCCCGAATCGCTCCCAAGGTTGCCCTTCAACTCCTCTGGACTTCCAACGACGTTTATCCTCCCACCATCGAAGATCGCAACCCTATCGCACAGCTGCTCCGCCTCGTCCAGGTTGTGGGTCGAGATGAAGATCGTCTTTCCCCGCTCCTTTACTATATGCTGCCTGATGAAATCCCTCAAGCTCTGGGCAGCGCCGGGATCGAGGCTTCTTGTCGGCTCGTCCATGAAAAGAACCTCCGGATCGTTCAAGAGCCCACGGGCGATCGCCATACTCTGCTTCATCCCAGCAGAGTAGTTGAGAAATCGCTCGTCTGCGTGATCTTTCAGGTTGACGACTTCGAGAACTTCATCAACCATATCCCGAGCCTCCTTCGAATAGAAGTTGTGAAGCGACGCGAAAAACTCTAGGTTCTGCCTTCCCGTTAGCCTCCAGTAGAAGCTTCGCTCATCGGTCGTGACAAAGCCGATCGATTCTCGGACCTTTCCGCTCTCCTTTACGACGTCGTAACCGTTAACGCGAGCGTCCCCGCTCGTCGGAAGAATCAGGGTGCAGAGCATCTTTATGAGCGTCGTCTTTCCTGCGCCGTTCGGGCCGAGGATGCCAAACACCTCACCCCGTTTGACCTTCATATCCACGCAGTCTACAGGAGTGATCCCATCCATCTTTGGCCGACGGCGAAGAAAGTCGCCAAGCTCCCTTTGCACCGGAAACGTCTTCGTAAGCTCAGATGTTTCAATAGAGTACTTCTCGATGATCCCACTTCCAGAAATCTAGCCATATATCAAGCCCGAATCGTCAGTCACGCAAGCTTAATCTCCTTAATATCAAAGAAGCTGTGCGGAAATCTGCTTTTACTCTTTCCGTTCGTGAAAGGCCTGTTATCGGGGATTGGGCGCGTGCCGTTCGTCTTGATCTGCTTTACCGGCACGATGAAAGGCGCCTCCGACTGAGTTCTCACCGCAACCTCGACGTTGTAGATCGCCTCGATGTTCTCGGGCGTCAGGACAGAGGCTGGATCTCCGACGGCCATAATCCTTCCTCTCTTCATCATTATTATGTTGTGAGAATACTTCGACGCTAGGTTGAGATCGTGAAGGGCGATGAGGGCTGTCATCCGCCTCTTTCTCACCAGATCGCTTACGATGTTCATCACGTCGAGCTGATGCCAGATGTCAAGGTTGCTGGTGGGCTCGTCAAGGAGCATCACCTTCGTCTCCTGAACGAGGGCCCTTGCGATCAAGACCTTCTGCTGCTGGCCCCCGCTCAATTCGCCAAAGCTGCTCATGGCAAGATCCTCGATCCCGAGGAGCCTCAAAACTTCCCAGACCTTACCTTCATCGTCGGAGCTGGAAAGCCAGCCGATATGAGGCCTCCTTCCCATCAGGACCGTGTCAAAAACGTTAGATGAGAACGATCGAGCCGAGCTTTGGGGAACGTAAGATAAGTTCCTTGCAATCTCCATCCTGTCCATCTTGTTCACATCCTTTCGATCGATCAGGATGCTCCCGCTCTTTGGCGAGATTATCCGATCGATGCACTTGATCAAGGTCGACTTGCCAGAACCGTTCGGCCCAACTATCGTCACGAGCTTTGAAGGGCCAATCTCAAAGCTTACGTCTTTGAGTATTGGCGAGCTGTTGTAACCAAATTCTATTCCCTTTGCCTGAAGCTGGATCATCATGCCCAAAACTCCTTCCTTCTCCCTTTCAACATTAGATACATGAAGAACGGAACCCCGATCACCGAGGTCATTATCCCGGTCGGTATCACCGTCGGCGCAATCACGTTCATGGCAACTCCGTCTGCAGCGATCAGAACCACGGCCCCCAGGATTCCAGACGCCGGAATCAAGAACCTGTGATCCCCGCCGAGGATCAGCCTTGCCATGTGAGGCGCAACAAGCCCGATGAACGAGATCGTCCCAGTAAAACAGACGACAGTTGCGACAACGAGGCTCGACACCAACATTATGAATATTCTTACGTGCTCAGCGTTCACGCCGATGCTCTTTGCGGTATCGTCGCCCGCAGTCATTATGTTCAGATCCCAGGCCTTCAGCATCAAAAGAGGTATGCAGATCCCAAAGACGGCGAGTATCAGGGGAATCTTGCTCCAGGAAAAGGCTGCAAGATCTCCCATCCCCCACGAAGTCATGAGCCGGAGCTGCTCGTCATCGGCGAAATACTTGAAAAGCTGACTCATGGCGCTGAAGAAATAGTTCACCGCAATCCCTGCAAGGATCAGGGTCTCAGAGGTTGCGCCTTTGATTGCCGCAAGCCCTATGATGAAGCCAGAGCAAAGAAGGGCGAAGAGAAAGGCGTTACCTACGAGAAGGTACGGGCCGCCAACGATCGAGATCCCGATGACCGCCGCAAGCGAGACGCCAAACTGGGCCCCAGCTGAGATTCCAAGGGTGAAAGGGCTAGCAAGCGGGTTTTTCAAGACAGCCTGCATGACGCATCCGCATATCCCAAGGCCAAAACCGGCGAGGATCCCGCCCATTATCCTTGGAAACCTTATGTTCCAGACGACCCGGCTTGTCAGAGGTTCCACCTCGAAGTAGCCGGGATAGAGCCTGTCGATGAGGGCCCGATAGGCCTCGGCAACGGAGATGTCGAGGGGCCCGAGCGTTATGATCACCCCAGTGAGGATGATTATGAAAGCGATGATCACCACCATGAATAGGTGCCTTGCGAATACAAACGAGTCGTGCGCCTCTTGCATCCGGCTCCTCTTTCCGGCCCGGGTCGAGATTTGCCTCACCGTCTTTGCCATGTCCACCACCCGAACTTATCTCTCGACCACGGCCCTCGCAAGCCCTGCGGTCGCACAGATCTCTTCTGCCGAGCGCTTTGGAACATCTGAGCCGGTCGAGACGATGATGAGGTTCTTCTCCTTTGCAATCTCGGTGAGGGTCTGAAACTCTCTCAGCTTCAGGGCGCTTGGCTTTTCCTCGTACAAGGTAGCAGCATCGTTCATCCTCTGCGACGCCTGAAACTCGCCCTCTGCAAGGATAATCCTCGCCCTCTTCTCTCGCTCGGCCTCCGCCTGCCTTGCGATCGCTCTGAGCATATTCTCTGGCAAGGCCACGTCCCTCATGGTAGCGGTGATCACTTTGATACCCCAGGGATCGGTCATCTCGTCCAAGATCGTCTGGATCTCTTTGTTCATCTCGTCCCTGTCGGAAAGGATCGTGTCGAGCTCGTTTTGACCAAGGACGTCTCTTAAAGTCGTCTGGGCAAGAAGCGCCGTTGCAGCCTCGTAATCTTCCACTTCCACTATCGCCCTGGTCGAGCTTGTCACTTTGTAGTAGATGACAGCGTCAACGTCGACGCTGACGTTGTCGCTGCTTATGACGGTCTGTCTTGGAACGTCAAGCTCTCTAACCCTCAGATCCACCTTCACGATCCTGTCAACGATCGGTATTATCAAAAATAGGCCAGGGCCTTTTTCGCCGAGGAGCTTTCCGAACCGAAAGACGACGGCCCGCTCGTACTGCCTTGTGATCTTCAATGATGAAAATAATATCAGGCCGATGGCGAGAAAGCCAGCCAGCAGCCAAAGGTCTAATGCCACGTTTCAGCCCTCCGGGAAATTTCGTCTGTTAGAACGTCTTGGGTTTTCAAACATCATCACGAACTTTCCGATTTGGGCCACCATATCATGGCGCTTTTCGTCTTTCGCCTGGAGATGAATCCTTCGCCATCACCATCATCACCACCATCATCGACTTCGAGATTTTTGGCAAGATACTCTCTCAAAAAGGGCTCGTTCTCTTCAGTGATGTTTCTCATCACCTTCCACCGCTCTACCGCCTCATCGAGGCTCTCGTAGCGCTGCACGTGCTCTGCGTCCCTAATCTCGACGTTTGCGTAGATCCCCATGTCGTGCAAGATGTTGTAGAGGAGCATGTAATCAGACCGCCAGCCACCACCTCGCCTCGGCGACCTATCGTAAACCCGCTCCCAAAGTTCTTCTTCGAGGTCGTCGAAGAACCACTTGCCAGCAGATGTGAAGAGGTAGACTCCCTTCTTCGCCGCCGCATCCATCTTCGCAATAGCCTCCTGAAGATCGAACATCCCAAGAGAATGGGAAGCTATGACGATGTCGTGAGGCTCAATATCAACACCGAGCTCGACATCCTCCCACCTTTTTTGAATGTACTGAAAGTTAGTGAGGCCCTCTTCGGCCATGTTCTCTTCAAGACAGTCGAGCATTCCCCTCGACTGATCCACCGCAGTTACTGATCTTACTTTCTTGGCGATCAGAACCGATAGGCGGCCGGTGCCTGCGCCAACGTCCAGGACGGTATAATCGGGGTCGAGCTGCAAGCTTGCCACCTGCGTTTCGGTCCGCTCGCTTTTCCCCTTCGTTGATCTATTGAACTCTTTTGCCCTTCCATCCCAAAATTCTCCGGGGTTTTTGTGCCCTCGTCTTCCGCGCCCCTCAGACATCATCGCCTTTCGAAGCTCGTTCCAGTTTATCAAGCCAGCCAATTCTACATCTCCATAATAATTAATAACATTGAGGGACGAACGTTAGACGTCCCTCACACAAAATTTGGATCTATTGTGAGTCAAATGACTCCAACGGCCATACCAAGTAGTCTGCGTACTCTGAAAAGACGCCGTCAACCCCAAGAAACGCGTTCATGATCTTGTTGCCTTCTTCTTCCAGATCCAGATCTTCGAACTCTTCTGGGTGGAGCACTTTGGCCATGTAGACCATGTTCAGCAAGCTTCTGTCAATCGGCATGCCCCTGCAGTACGGATAGAAACAGTTGTAGACGTTGCCGTTTTGGACTGCCTCTATCGATTCGAGATCGGGGGCGGAACTCAAGATCTCAATCGTCTCCACGTCGTCTGCCGAGATGATGTACTCGGGGTCCCAGGCGATTATCTGCTCAATTCCGACGTTGATGGCACTGCCTTCAAAATCGGTCAATCCGCATTCTGCAGCCACGTTTCTTCCGCCTGCAACCTTTAGCGGCTCATAGAAAGTCACTGTACGCGTAAAGTCGCGCCCTTCTTTTGGATCGTAAAATCCCTTGGAACTTCCACGTGGCGCAAAATAGACAGTGGGCTTCTCGCTTTCGTCCAAATTTTCCGTGACAGATCTCACCATCTCGACCTCGGAGTCGATGAAGTCGATCAGATCTTCGGCTTCGTCTTCTCTATCCAGAACTTCGCCTATGAGCTCGATCTGACCTGAGACAGTCTCAAAATCAAAGTCGGTTCCGACGCATACTACGGGAGAGCCCACCTTCTCTTGCATTTCATCGGCCCGATCAGACCAGAACATCGTTTCGAATATGACGTCGGGCGCTAGGGATGCCATCAGCTCGTAATTTACAGTATACCGGGTGCTCGTTTCGGGAATATCTGCAAGCTCGCCGCCGCAGACGTTCTCCCAGCAGCTCGGACAGATCTCTTCGCTCCCATTTTTGGGGCAGACGCAGCTTCCGATCGTGGCCTCGTCGGTTCCAACGATCTTGTCGCCATCGCCCAAAGCGATGATCGTTCTGGAGTTGTCCGGGTTGGTGGTGATGACCCGCTCTATTGGCCCTTCGATCGTCACAACTCTTCCGGCCATATCCATAATCGTTTTTGGGTAACCTTCATCGGCAAAAGCAGGCGATGTCGCCATCAGAACCGTTGATGCGAAAAGCAACACCGTCAAAGACAACGACAACGACAAATTCCATCTCATTTTAGTCCCTCCCATCTCGATTTCACCATCAAAAAAATCCCAAAATTTACTGAGCGTTCAGGTACTCCCTTGGCCAGACCAAGTAGTCGGCGTACTCTGAAAAGACGCCATCAACTCCAAGAAACGCCTCGAAGATCTCGTTGCCTTCTTCTTCCAGGTCCAGATCCTCGAACTCATCGGGATGGAGGAGCTTTGCCATGTAGATCATGTTGAAGAGACTTCGGTCTGGAGGTCTGCCCCTGCAGTGAGGATAGAAACAGTTGTAGACGTTTCCGTTCTGTACAGCGGCTATCGATTGCAGGTCAGGAGACGTCAATACGAAATCGACGGCGCCTTTGTTATCGGCACTGCTACAAGAAACGAAGATGTAATCAGGGTCCCAGGCGATAATCTGTTCGATCCCGACGTTTATGGTCGTTCCCTCACACCCTTCTGCCACGTTGATTCCGCCAGCAACTTCGATGGGTTGATAATCGGTCTGGGTGCGGGTGAAGTCGCGTCCTTCCTTCGGATCGTAGAACCCCTTATAAGCGCCCCGCGGAGCGAAGTAGACCTTCGGCTTTTCATCCTCGTCCAAATTGTCGGTGACCGATCTTATCATATCGATCTTGGACTCGACAAAATCGATGAGTTCGTCTGCCGCCACTTCTTTCTCCAAAAGATCGCCTATGACCTCGATTCGCCCGTAGAGACCGTTGTCGTAGCTGTATAGCCAGCCGTCGCCTCCGGCAACGACGCAGGGGCAGCCCACCTTACTCTCGAAATCCTCCACGTTGGTGGGACCAGAAGTGATGATCACATCAGGATACAAGGAGGCCATCAGCTCATAGTTAATCTCATATCTGGTGCTGGTCTCCGGAAGATCCGGCATATTTCCGTCGAGGATTGTCTGATAACATTCTAGACACCCTTCGTCGAAGGCGCCAAAGGTGGTCGGACAGAGACACGACTTGACCGCCTGCTCGGAGGCCACGATCTTTTCGCCTTCCCCGAGGGCGATGACGAGCCGACAGTTGTCAGGGGCTCGGGTTATGATCCGCTCCACAGGCTTGTAGAAAGTCACTTCTCGGCCCTCGGTGTCGATTATCGTCCTCGGATAGTTTTCGTTAATATGCTCGATCCTATCCAGCTCGTCAGATGTGATCTTCCCATCGTCATAAGAGCTCTTGGCAGCCTCAAGCTCCTCATCCGATACGATCATATCGCCGTCTAGGTCACCTGGAACCACCATCTCATAGGCGACCGCTGGCATGGCCACGAGCGATATCGAGATCGAGATCGCCAGAAGCACGAGAAGGGGCGATCTTATGATTTTCCTCGTGTTTTTGTGTATTTTATTCATTCTTATACCGCCAAGTTTACGACTTAGTTTTACGAAATCAAAGAGAATTAGTCCTATTTATTATTGTTGGCATGAATAATATGAGTAAAAGCATTAGGAAGGAGTAATAATGGCCACCAAAGACCGTCTGAAATGTCGTTTCTGGGAAGATACTTCCAAGAGCGAAGTTCAGGCAGAAGGTGGCGATTATCTTGCAGACGTAAGGGATGCAAAGGCTGCCTTTGAGACTCTTTCCTCACAGGATACATTGGATCCAGAACGGGTGGCAGTTCTTGGCCAGAGCGCTGGGGTGTACACGACATGTCTACTAGCCAAGAAAAATGTGAAGAATATAGTCGATAACCGATTAGATGAGACTAATCAGTTATCGCCAGAATAGTGCTTAACGATACGAATAGGCCAAAATGTCGAACTCTTACGAGTTCAACATTTGTCTGAAAGGTATCGTTAAACGCCATAAGTGGAAAGGGTGAGAGTTTTGGTACCAAAGGTGACCTCATTTCCCATCACAATTTATATAATATGTTGTTTCTACGGATCTCGTGAAGGCAACTTATGGAGATGACAACGCTAAATGGAGATACTAACCTGGATGCTCATCGCCTTGTGCTTGCTGCAATCTGGCATCTTCTCGGGCCTTACGCTGGGTCTCTTTGGACTTAGCCGTCTGAGACTTGAGATAGAAGCCGAAGCAGGGAACAAAAGCGCCATGGCGGTCTTGAGGCTGAGAGCGGATTCAAATTTGCTCCTTGCGACCTTGCTCTGGGGAAACGTGGGCGTAAACGTACTTTTGACATTGCTCACGGACTCAGTTATGACCGGGACTGCTGCATTCGTATTTTCCACAGTTGGAATAACTTGCTTTGGAGAAATCGCGCCTCAGGCCTATTTTTCGAGAAATGCTCTGAGGTTAGGGGCCCTTTTGGCGCCGCTCGTCAAGGTATACCAGATCGTTCTTTACCCCATGGCAAAGCCATCTGCTGCGGTCTTGGACCGGTGGCTTGGCAGAGAAGGGGTCGAGTTTTTCAGGGAAGAATCCATGAGGATCATGCTGGAAAAGCACATAAGATCCTCAAAATCCGATATCGATAGATTAGAAGGCACAGGTGCCCTAAATTTTCTGGCTATAGATGACATCGGCATTACTGAAGAGGGATCGATCATCGATCCAAAGAGCATCATCTCGCTTGCCACAAAGAACGATCGTCCCATATTCCCCGAGATCAAAAGAGATCCATCAGATCCCTTTTTGCAAAAGGTTCAGGCTTCGGGCAAGAAATGGACGATCATCACTGACACTTCAAACTGGCCGATAATGGTGCTCGATTCAGATGGTTTTTTGAGAGATGCAGTCTACGGCGGAGGGACTTTTGTTCCATATCGGTACTGTCACCGCCCGATCGTGGTAACGTCTCCTGAAACCAAGATGGACAAGGCAATCCGCCAGCTTAAGGTATACCCACAAGATGCAGAAGACGACGTAATAGACCAAGACCTGATTCTCTACTGGGGTGAAGAGAAGCGAATAATAACTGGGTCAGACATCCTGGGCCGTTTGATGAGGGGCATCGTGATAAGGGTCCGGTAGTCCCATTTCCATGGGACGATCTAGCGCCCCCCTCCGGGACCACTACGGTCCTGCCCATATGCTGCCTACCGGCCTTTCGTCAAACCCCCTAATGCACCACGTGTAGAATTTGACCACACCGACCGCAAGGAAGCTTGTGGATCGACAAAATCAAGCGTCGAGCCACCATTTTTGGACCGGGTCGATTGTGCGCACGTCTGTCAGTTCTATAACGCTTGCGCTTTTTGGAGGCGTTTTCGCTATCTTTGCCGCGCTCATTGTTGCGCGGATGTTCCCTCGGTTCAGTTCCATCATATGATAATTAGTAGTAACAACATTATATATTAAATATATCTTAATACAAACGATAGCGTATATAGACGCCTTGATAAGTACATATGGCAATTGTTGTCATAGATCTGGGTCAATGGGGTGGCATCTGTACCAATAGCAGTTCAGAATCCATCAGCTCGGAGTTTTAGCCAACTCTCGCATATCCACAGCTTTTTTTAGCTGGAGCGCCAACCCAAGAGCCCATGAAAGTCCTGGTGGTCACAGGAAGGCTCGCAGAAGAAATGGTGAGAGATTCAGCTAAAGGAGCCGACGTCCTGGTTCTGAACGTGGATGTTGCAGCCTTCATAACGCCCCGGATGCTTCTAGAGGCTGCGCCAGAAGGCTACGACCTGATATTGATACCAGGTGCCATAACCGCTGACTTTGGCCCTGCAGAGCAAAAGCTCGGAACAAAGATCCGGCTCGGGCCAAAACACGCCGTCGATTTAAGATACGTAATACCACTCTTAGACGAGGTCACTCTTTCGAGAACGGTCCCTGCCTGCACCCTCTTTGAAGGAAGGATGCGAGAAGAGGCGCAAGCCAAGATCAAAGAGCTGGAACGACTGGCTGTACCTGCTCTCACCATAAAGGGCCTGAAGATCGGTGGCCAGAGCAGGATTAAGGTTCTTGCAGAGATAGTGGACGCAACCCGATTCGACGAGGCCGAACTTCGAGCGAAGATCAGCCGCTATGAAGCCCAAGGCGCAGACATGATCGACCTTGGAATCCCATTAGATGCAAACCCAGAGGGTGTCAAAAGGGCGATATCCTACGCCAAGAAGGCAACAAACCTTCCTGTGAGCGTCGATACTCTCGACCCCGATCTACTTGAAGCTGGAATCGCGGCTAGCGCCGACTTGATATTGAGCCTGAATCAGGCGAACGCAAGACGGATCGGTCCCCTTGCAGCCAAGGCCAGGATTCCCGCAGTGGTGATCCCTGGCCCAGAATCAACACATCCCCCTGACCCCTGCACAGATTTCGATCCCAGGCCAGATTCTAAATCAGGCCTGGGGCCCAAATCCAACCCAGGTCCCAGTTCTGAACCCAGATCCAAACCCGATGAATCTTACCACAAGGTCGGGATCGAAGAGAACGTGCGCCTGGCCCAATCTTTTGGTGTGGAGGTAATGGCCGATCCGGTCCTCAATCCGCCTCTTCAGGGGCTGGTCAAGTCCGCCTATCGGTACCAAGAGTTTCACAGAGCGCACCCAGAAATCCCGCTCTTCTTTGGGGTCGGAAACGTAACTGAACTCATCGATGCAGATTCGCCTGGGGTAAACGCCCTATTAACTGCGATGGGCGCAGAAGTTGGTGCCAGCGTTCTTTTCACCCCAGAATACAGCGACAAAGCGAAGGGAAGTATCCGTGAGCTGAAAACCGCGTCCGATATGATGATCCTGGCCCAGGATCGAAAGAGCCCGCCAAAGGATCTCGGGGTTGACCTATTGATCCTGAAGGAGAAAAGGAGGCTTCCTGAAAATGCAGCACCCCAGGATTTCGTGGAGGCTGGCGATGGATATCAATGGGAGATGGACCCCAAAGGATGCTTCAGGATAGGGACTTTTGAGGGCAAAATAGTGGCCGAGCACCGCAAAATCACAATTGTTGGGACTTCTGCCACAGAGATTCTCAACACCATAATCGATCACGGCCTTGTGACTCGACTGGATCACGCAGGCTACCTGGGAAGAGAGCTAGAAAAGGCCGAAATTGCGCTCAAGCTTGGCAGAAGCTACAGCCAGGACGAATCGCTTTAAACCGCATTAAGAATAATATAAATTGGCAGAAATACGCAGTCCCACTTCGGGTGACTGAAATATCTTTTGCGCCCAACTTCCACCCCCCACTAAAAGTAGGGGGGATCCTGCTGCGTCCGTCCTGAAAGCCCATTTTGTGATGTTGCCCGTTCGGTCCCATGTTGGTGATTTTCAATGATTCACGGCCACGACCTGATAATCCAAAGCCATCACAAGTTGCTGGTTTCTGTGTACGTCAGTTGACTTGCACTAATCATAACCCTTAAACCATGCCGAGTTAAAGTTTTAAAATTTTTTCTTCACCAGGGTGCATTCGATAACCATATGGGGGTGTTTTGGCACATTTTATTCCAAATTTACGTAAAATCACTCTTACTTGTTTCAGCGTATATTCCTCATCAAAATTTCTAAGTATTAAGTCTCCAACTTCTTTAGTTGTCCAATTGTCTTTTTGATGAAGAAGGTTTTTTAGCTCATCTTTTTGATGATCTGAGAGCTTAGAAAGCCGTCCCCCCCAATATCTTGGGGCTAACCCGTCATAACCACTTGTATTCCATCTCTCTTGCCAAATATATCCCACGCTTCTTGTAATTCCAACGCGTTGTGACGAGACGGCAACACTTTCGCCTTCATAACGATATTTAACAAAATACAATCTTTTCAGAATGTTTCTATCCCGCTCAACTCGTATTTTCTTATTAAGTTCCTCAGGACTAATATGTTTTTGAATGTGGATCTGTTCTGATTTAGACATAGCAAAACATTAGTGTGGTATTGTATTAATCTTTCGGTTCAACATTATATGTTGGGACACAAGGAACTCCAAAAGAGAGAGACGATTACACGCAGATGAATTTGTTAGAATTTGATTAGCTGATGAGCAACGCGAACCTGTCCCGTAGCTTGCGGCAGGGTGTGCTTTTTGACCGAAAGTCAGAATCATATGAAGAGGCTAATATGTGTGAATTTCTTGAAGTATGTTTCGCGTATCAACTTTGTGAATGACTGAATTAAAATATTTTTAAGTAGGGGAGTTAAGTTCAAACTATTATAGGTGCGTGACTATAAATGACACCTGAATGGCCTTCGGCCTGGCCAAAGGAAATCGGACACACGAACTTCAAGGCCGTAACAAAGATACTTTCAACCGAAAAATAGGTCTAAAAGGGGGGATGATCGACGCCAGCAAAGAGCGCCGACACCCTTAAAATATTAAGGCTAGTAGGTACAACGGGAATATGAATGATACAAGAAACCCTACCACCATCAACGCTATTGATACGCCATTTCCTCCCATGAAAATCCTCACCTCAAATGCTCGTTATCAGTTGGGTCCCAGGTAGGGGGAGGTTGTATTAAATACTATCGGAACCCCTCAAAGGCGGCCCAGCTTTTGCCAACACCTTTAACTATACTTGGGTCAGAAGAGGGTAACTGTGCGATCTATCCAAAAGACCGGTACAAAAGATCTGGGGAACCGGCTGGGACGCGAAAGGACAGAAGGCGCTAGATATGTTCTTTTAAGCCCGGTGGGATACCCTTTGACGAGCGTTTTTCAGGATTATCCTGAAGTTTCGAATCCTCGTCTTTTCGAGCTATATGCCCGAGAACAATGGCATGGCGAGATGGTTAGGCCGGGATGTTACCTATTTGATCGAAGGCTCTACCCAGATTTTGCTTTCAAGGTCATAAAGGCAAGCCCCCACGTCTCGATTGTGGGGTCTAACACCAAGATCGTGGTGGAACAGAAGCGGCCTTTGAATCGCGCGATCAAGAGTGATGTGATATTTGATGAAGTAGTGGGCCAGGAAAGGGCCCGGCAGAAGATGAGGATCATCGAACGCTTCTTGGTGGAACCTGAGAAGTTCGGCAAATGGGCACCCAGAAACATCCTCTTTTACGGGCCTTCTGGGACCGGGAAGACTATGATGGCAAAGGCCCTGTCAAATGAGACGAAAGTTCCAATGATCCCCATAAAGGCGACCGCGCTCATAGGTGAGTTCGTGGGAGAGGGGTCGAGGCAGATCCACAGTTTATACAAGAAGGCAGATCAGATGTCTCCGTCCATAATTTTCATCGACGAGCTTGATGCCATCGCCCTTGACCGGAGGTATCAGGACCTTCGAGGTGACGTGTCTGAAGTGGTGAACGCCCTACTTACAGAGATGGACGGGATCAATTCACGAAAAGGGGTCTGCACAATAGCTGCCACCAACAAGATTGAGTTTTTGGATGCGTCGATCAGGAGCAGATTCGAAGAGGAGATCGAGTTCATCCTTCCATCTGAAGCTGAACGGCTCTCGATATTGGAGAAAAATATCATCACATTGCCGATAGTGGTCAATGATGTAGATCTCAAACAGATATCCAAGCTGACCGAAGGTTTCTCAGGGCGCGACTTGGTAGAAAAAGTGCTCAAAGTGGCCCTGCACCAGGCCATCATCGAGGAAAAGGATATCGAGTCCCAATATCTAGAAGATGCGATCAAGAGGGCAAAGAAAGATCCATTCAAGGAAGCGCCCAAAGAGATGTTCTCCTAATCGCATGTACGTGTTCACGACGAACGCTAGCCAGATGCCCACGACTTTAGTCGTGGAAGGAATCCTTTCTTCTGAAAGAAGAAAGATTCTCCCACCAAAGGTGGGAGGAATGCGCCCATCTGCACATATTCCCTGCCCTTTTTTGAACCATACCGTATTTAAGGCTGAATGATCTTCCGTGACATAATGGCGGACCAGGTGCTGACAGTCCGATGCAAACTCAGTCCATCTGACATACAGGCAAAATCAATCGGAGACACTCTGATAGCTTTTGCTGACGCATGTACCTGGATCAATCAGAACGTAGATCCAAAGATCAAGGGCAAAATCCGGATTCAGCATATGGTCTACCGTGATGTGAGAAACAAGTTCGGGTTATCTGCAAACTTGGCTATCCGAGCGATAAATCGGGTAGCATCCAAC
>Ga0272441_10009650_pt1 | contig 14848 bp, 13 predicted proteins | sample SSMProp6N_FD_193582 | JGI IMG/M metagenome (GOLD analysis project Ga0272441, IMG submission 193582) | Marine sediment archaeal communities from Little Sippewissett salt marsh, Falmouth, MA, United States - SSM-Prop-6N | ecosystem: Environmental > Aquatic > Marine > Wetlands > Sediment ... | reverse complement strand
GGCGCCCGTCGTAATCCCCACGCCCACGCCCACGCCGGCGCCCGTACCGAAACCCGCGCCCGTTGTGATTCCAACGCCCACGCCCACGCCGGCGCCCGTACCGAAACCCGCGCCCGTTGTGATTCCAACGCCCACACCCACGCCGGCGCCCGTACCGAAACCCGCGCCCGTCGTGATCCCCACACCCACGCCGGCGCCGACACCCAAGCCCGTCGCCGTGCCGCCGATCCGCTTCGGTCCCAATACGCCGGCGGTCACGCCCACACCGGCCCCGAAACCCACTCCGAAACCCGCGCCCACGCCGGCCCCGAAGCCCACCCCGAAACCCGCGCCGACGCCGGCCTCGAAGCCCGCAGCAACGCAGCCGGCGACCAAGCCGGCCGTCACGCCCGCCCCGAAACCCGCGCCCGCACCCGCGCCCGCGCCGACGGCCGACGACAACGAGGAATACGACTAACCCGGCCGTTCGCCTTGCGGAGATGACCTCGCGGGAAACCCGCCGTTTCTGCGCGCTCGCCTTGCGCCGTTGAAAACCGCCGCGCCCTGCCGTATCCTGCTGCCTCTCGTACGGACCCCCGAGCAGACGTCTCGGAAGGAGACTCCCGCATGAACACGGTACGATTCGCCATCGTCGGCCTCGGCGTCGTTGGCGGCCGACACGTCAACACGTTCCATGCCGCCCGCAGCCGCGACTTCAAACTCACCGCCGCCGTCGAGGTCAACCCCGACCTCGCCGATGCATGGCGGGGCAAGCTCGACGTGCCCGTCCTGGGCAGCCTCGACGAGTTGATCGACTCGGGCCTCTGCGACGCCGTGCTGGTCGCCGTGCCGCACTGCTGGCACCCACCGCTCGTGATCCAGGCCGCCCGCGCCGGCCTGCACGTGCTCTGCGAGAAGCCCCTGGCCGTCACCGTGGGGCCCGCGCGGGCGATGATCGAAGCCTGCGAGAACAGCCGCGTCGCCTTGGGCGCGATGCTCCAGGACCGCACCCTGCCGGCGTACGCGAAGATGAAGCAGATGATCGACGCCGGGCGCCTGGGGCGGGTCTACCGCATCAGCCAGGTCTGCACGAAGTGGTACCGCACGCAGGCGTACTACGACAGCGGGGCGTGGCGCGGCACGTGGGACGGCGAGGGCGGCGGGATCCTGATCAACCAGGCCTGCCACGCGCTGGACATCTTCCAGTGGCTCGGCGGCATGCCGCAGCGCGTGATGTGTTCGCTCCAGACGCGAATCCACCAGATCGAGGTGGAAAACACCGCCGAGGCGATCTTCTCCTACGCCGACGGGGCGATGGGGCACTTCTACGTCTCCACCGCACAGGAGCCCATCGTCGAGCGGATCGAGATCTTCGGCGACAAGGGCACGCTGGTCGCCGAGCCGGGCCGGCTCCGCTTCGCCAAGCTCCACACGCCCATCGCCCGCCACGTCGCCACCTGCCCCGTCGCCGAGGCCGACATCGCCAAGATCGACGCGACGTGGTCCGACGTGAAGCTGCCCGCCCGCCACGGAGGGCGGCACGTGGACGTGATCGCCGCCTTCGCCAAGCACGTCCTGAAGGGCACGCCGATGGTCGCCAGCGGCGCCGACGCCCTCAACGAGCTGGAGCTGTCCAACGCGATGTACGTCTCCGGCTTCCGGAACAAGCCCGTGGACCTGCCCGTCGACGCCCGCGAGATCGAGCGCCTGCTCGCCCGGCTGGAGAAGGACCGCTCCTCGGGCAAGGGGCACGGCCAGCGGAGCAAGGCGGACAAGGCATTGAAGAAACTGCTCAGGTCCTAGGTCACAGGGAGCAGGCCCGGAGTTTCACCATGCCCAAGCCCACCGACGTCCGTCCCGTTGCCGCCGAGCTGTACTTCCTGCCTGTCGAGACGCGCGTGCCGCTGAAGTTCGGGGCCGAGACGCTCACGCACGTCACCTGCGCGCGGGTCCGCCTGACCGTCGAGTCCGCCGACGGGCGGCGCGCGGACGGCTGGGGCGAGACGCCCCTCAGCGTGCAGTGGGTCTGGCCCAGCGAGATGACCTACGAGGCCCGCCACGACCTCCTTACGGGCTTCTGCATCAAGCTCGCCGCGGCGTGGGCCGGGTTCGACGCCTCCGGCCACGCCCTGGAAGTGGGCCACGCGTTCCTCACCCAACGGCTGATGTCCCTGCGGAACGCCTTCGACGCCACCCACGCCGGCGAGGCCATGCCCTACCTCGCCGCGCTGGTCTGCTGCTCCGCGTTCGACCTCGCCCTGCACGACGCCTTCGGCAAGCTCGTCGGCCGGGGCGTCTACGAGACCTACACCCCCGAGTTCCTCAGCACCGACCTGGCTGCCTGGCTCGAGCCCGCCGACGGCGCGGACGTCTCGTTTGCCAGCAAGCACCCGTGCGACTTCCTCGTCCCCGACCCGCCGACGCGAATGCCCGCGTGGCACCTCGTGGGGGGCAAGGACCTGGTCGACCCGGCCGAGGCGACCGGAGCCGAGCCCGACGACGGCTACCCCGTCCTCCTGCGAGACTGGATCCGCCGCGACGGCCTGACGTGCCTGAAGGTCAAGCTCCGCGGAAACGACGCGGCGTGGGATTACGAGCGGCTCGTCCAGGTCGGCCGGATCGCCCAGGCCGAGGGCGCGAAGTGGCTGACCAGCGACTTCAACTGCACGGTGACGGACCCGGCCTACGTCAACGAGATCCTCGACCGCCTTCAGGCCGAGCACCCCGCGCTCCACGAGATGATCCTCTACGTCGAGCAGCCCTTCCCCTACGACCTGGAGGCCCACCGGATCGACGTGCACAGCGTCTCGGCCCGCAAGCCGCTGTTCATGGACGAGAGCGCCCACGACTGGCGCCTCGTGAAGCTCGGGCGGGCCCTCGGCTGGACCGGCGTGGCCCTCAAGACGTGCAAGACGCAGACCGGCGCGCTGCTGACGACCTGCTGGGCGAAGGCCCACGCCATGGACCGGATGGTCCAGGACCTGACCAACCCCATGCTCGCCCAGGTCCCCCACTGCCTGCTGGCCGCACACGCGGGCACGATCATGGGCGTCGAGACCAACGCGATGCAGTTCTACCCCGCCGCCTCGGCGCCTGAGGCCGCCGTCCACCCCGGCCTCTACACCCGCACCGACGGCTGCGTTGACCTCTCGACGATCTCCGGGCCGGGGTTCGGCTACCGCCTCGACGAGATCACCCGCGACCTGCCCGAGCCCACCGCGAGCGCCTGACCCCACGGTCTCCCCTTCTTGAGGCCTCTCCGCTTCAGCGAGCAGGGCCCGACCCTTCCGCCTCCACGTCCGCGATGACCTTTCGCAGGTAGGCCACCTCCCGCCGCAGCTTGGCGGTCATCGCGTCCGGGTCGTCGCCGTCGTAGAACGGCATCCAGACGAACGTGCCCTGGAAGTCGGCGGCGCGCAGCGCGCGGACCAGGTCGTGCCAGTTCGTCTCGCCCTCGTCCACCGTCGCCCAGGTACGCTGCCAGCCCTTGGTTTCCTCGCCGGCGGCCTCGCCGTCGCGCGTCAGCGCCGTGTCCTTGACCCCCACGGCCCGGAGGTACTCGCCCAGCAGCCCCACGGCCAGCGGCCAGCGCTCGAAGCCCTCGAAGTTCTGGTTGCCCGGGTCCAACATCACGCCGATCCCGTCGGGATCGAGCCCGTTGACCAGCCCGAAGGCCGCCGACACGCTCGGAACGAGCGTGCCGTGGTGCACCTGGTAGATCGCGCGGACCTTCGCCTCGGCGCAGAGGTCCACCATCGTCGCCAGCTTGTGCCGCGCGACGACGTAGCTCGTCCGCACGTCGTCCTTCTCGACGCGGAAGTACCCCATGCGGAACTGCGTGATCCCGTTGTCCGCCAGGATCTTCAGCGGCGTGGGGTCGAAAACGATCTCGTCCGGCCGGTAGCCCGTCGTGGCGAACGTCACCGTCACGCCCGCGGCGGCCATCGCCTCGACAAACCTCGGCACGTCCCGCGCCAGATGCCACGGATCGACCCAGTACCCCTCGCGGATGACCAGGTTGGCCGTGTCCAGCCCGACCTCGCGGACCCGCTCGGCGAGCTGCTCGACGCCGAGGTCCTTGTAGAACTTCGGAAACACGCTGAATGTGACGTTCATGTCGGCTGGCCTTCTATTCTCCGCGGGGCCGGGGACGGCCGCCGTGCCGGCGGCCGCTCAACGCTTCGCGTCTGCGACGACCAAGGGTCAGGCAAGGCGATCCAGTTGCTCCTGCGTCACGACGCAGGTGGGCTCTTCGCCGCGAAGGAAGGCGGCGATATCGTCCACCGCCTGCCGGCCGACGTTCGTCCCCGGGCCGCCCGCGATGTGCGAGTTGTACACGCAGTTCGGCAGCGTCCGCAGCGGCGAGTCCTCCGCCGCCGGCTCGGGAGCCGACACGTCCAGGAACGCGAACAGCCGGCCCTTGCTCAACTCGTCGATCAATGCCTGCTCGTCGATGCACATCCCCCGCGCCGTATTGACAAAGACGCCGTCGTCCGGCAGGGCCCGGAAGTGCTCGGCCGAGAGGAGCTTCTCGCACGCGGCGATCGCCGGCGTGTGCAGCGTGACGGCGTGACTGCGGCGGCACAGCTCGACGAGGTCGGTGAGCTTGGTCACGCCCATCGCGGCCGCCTCGGCCTCGCCCAGGTACGGGTCGTAGACCAGGATCTCCCGCGTGTGGTTCGCCTTGAGCAGCTCGATCGCCGCCCGGCCGACGTCCGACGCGCCGACCACGCCCACGGTCGCGTCCGACATGACCCGGACGTTCTCCGGGCGCTTCGCCTTGCCCTTTTGGTTCTCGGCGGCGTTGGGCAGCGTCCGCCGCAGCCCCAACACGACCTGCGCGACGGCGACCTCGGCGACGTTCACGGCGATCGCCCCCTTGCACGAGGCGATCCGCAGGTCCCGGCCCTTCATGTGGGGGCCGAAGTGCCCCTTGACCGTCCCGGCGGCGTGGACCCACAGCTTCAGCTTCGGGCAGCCGGCCAGGATGGCCTCGTTCGGCTTGGGCGTGCCCCACGACCCGAGCGCGACGTCGCAGTCCCGGAGCATCTCGACGGCCTCGGCGTCAGTCAGCGGCTCGGCCTTGTCGGCGGCGACCACCTCCCCGAGCGTTCCGAGCCGCTCGAAGTCCGCCTCGCTCAGCACACCGGGCCAGCGGTTGCGATGAATGACGACCCCGATCTTCGCCCTACGCATGCCAGGCCCTTTCTTTCCGCGGTCGCGTGTGGAATGATCCGCCGGTACACTACCAGCCTTTCCCTCGACGGGGAAGGTGGCGGCGAGGAGAATCGATGAAACTCGCGACGTACCGACACGGACAGCGGCAGTCGTATGGCGTGGTGACCGACGGCGGGATCGTGGACGTGCCCACGGCCTGGCCGGACGGGCCCGGCAGCGTTCGGGCCGCACTCAAGGCCGGGGCGATGGCGCGGATCGCCGAGCTGGCCGCCGCGGCGGGACCGCGCGTTGCCCTGTCGGACGTGACGCTGCTCGCGCCGATCCCCGACCCGCCCAAGCTGTTCGGCCTGGCGGTCAACTATGCCGAGCACCACGCCGAGTGCAACCGAGGCGGCGACCTGCCCGACGACCCCAGGCTCACCACCACGCCCCGCCCGTTCCTCATGCCCGTCACCGCCGTCGCCGCGCCCGGCGCGGTCGTGGGCTGGCCCGTCTTCAGCCGGCAGATCGACTACGAGGTCGAGCTCGCCGCGGTCATCGGCTCGACGTGCACGTGCGTCTCGCCCGAAGAGGCCGCCCGCTGCGTCGCCGGATACACGATCGCCAACGATGTCTCTGCCCGCAGCGCCGCCCACGCCGACGGGCGCACCGAACGCCCCAAGGACGCCTTCTTCGACTGGCTCCACGGCAAGTGGGCCGACGGCTTCTGCCCGATGGGCCCGTGGCTGGTGACGGCCGACGAGGTCGGCGACCCTCAGGCCCTCGACATCGAGATGCGGATCAACGGCGAGGTGCGGCAAAGCGCCAACACGCGGCATATGATCTTCACGGTCTGCGAGCTGGTCGCGTTCCTCAGCCGGCTCGTCACGCTCCAGCCGGGCGACGTGATCGCCACCGGCACGCCCTCGGGCGTCGGGGCGGCAACGGGCGACTTCCTGGCCGGCGGCGACGTGATGACCTGCCGCATCGAGCGCATCGGCGAGCTGACCAACACGCTCGGCGAACCGCCCGCGGCCTTCTACACGCCCTGCGCCCGGTGACAGGCGATGTGCAATCCGCTATCCTGGTTCCTCCTCCGGCGATCGAGCCGGGCGGCAGAAGCTATCCAGCCCCGGAACGGGGCGACTGATCGGTAGCCACGGGCGCGAGCCCGTGGGAACGGTTTCGGCATACGGCCGAGCCCCAGAACGGGGCGACTGAGGGGTAGCCACGGGCGCGAGCCCGTGGGAACGGTTTCGGCATACGTCCGAGCCCCGGAACGGGGCGACTGATCGGTAGCCACGGGCGCGAGCCCGTGGGAACGGTTTCGGCATACGACCGAGCCCCGGAACGGGGCGACTGATCGGTAGCCACGGGCGCGAGCCCGTGGGAACGGTTTCGGCATACGGCCGAGCCCCGGAACGGGGCGACTGAGGGTCCCGGCAAGCACCCGGGTCCCAATCGCCCCGTTCCGGGGCTCCGCTCGGATGCGGACACCTACCACGGGCTTGCGCCCGTGGCTTCCGACCAGACGCCCTCCGGGCTGCGGAACTGCGCCGAACGACACGAAATGCATCTGAACCCGACCGTCAGGCCCCGATATGGCAAAGAAGACTGAGCAGACAGAGAGCGAAGCTCCCGAGCAACCCGCCGAGGTTATCGTGACAGAAGCGTCGCAGGCATCCGAGGCGGACCAGGCGGAGACCGCCGCCGTCGTCGAGGCCATCCTGTTCGCGACCGACTCGCCGATCTCGCCGGCGAAGATCGCTCAGGTGGCCGAGCTGCCCGGCCGGCGGGAGGTCAAGCAGGCCGTCGCCCGCCTCAACGAGCGCTACGAGCAGATGGGCTGCACCTTCCGCATCGAATCCATCGCCGGCGGCTACCAGATGCTCACCCTGCCGGAATACCACGATGTGGTCGGCCGACTGTTCCGCGCCAAGAGCGAGACGCGCCTCAGCCAGGCGGCGCTGGAGACGTTGGCGATCGTGGCCTACCGCCAGCCCGTGCTGCGGGCCGACATCGAGGCCATTCGCGGCGTGGCGACGGGCGAGGTGCTCCGCGGCCTGATGGAGAAGCAGCTTGTCAAGATCGTCGGGCGGGCGGAGGTGCTCGGTCGGCCCATGCTGTACGGCACGACAAGGCGGTTCCTGGAGGTTTTCGGCCTCAGCAACCTCAAGGAGTTGCCCAACGTCGAGGAGCTGCGCAGCGGCGCAAGGGCCCTGCCGGCGAAAGAGGCCTCGCCCCGGGCCGGGGACGACGAGCCGGCGGAGGAGGCCGCGGCCGAGCCGGCCGAGCCGGCGACAGCAGACGATTCCGAGCCGGTCCCGGCGCAAGAGAAGCCGGCGGACGAACCCTAGAGCCCGCTGGCCGGCTTGGGAATACGGGGGTTGAGATTCGTCCGGTTACGCCGCGGCGATCTCGGGCGTGCTGCCGGGATGGGCAGCCAGGCGGATCGGCACGTGGGGCACGCGGACGACACTGTCGAGGCCGAACCGCCCGGGCTCGACGCCGAACGCGGCGAAGTCCGTGTACCAGACGCCGTCGGCACAGTAGCGGAAGCGGTACTCCCCGGCGGGCAGCTTCACGCGGGCGTGCCAGTACCCGCCGTCCTTGCGGGCCATCGGCAGTTGTCCGTCCTGCCAGTTGTTGAAATCGCCCGCGAGGTGCACGTGCGTCGCGTCGGGGCGATAGAAGTTGAACTCGACCCACTTCTCCGTGATGTTGACCATGCCGTTTTCCTTCTGTGCCGACTGTCCAGACTTCTGACGTGCCGAGCGGCGGCCGTATTCAAACCCAGCCGGCACCCCTCCTATCGGATGGCCAGAGGGGCGTCTTGACTTCCCGGCCGGAAATCGTGGGCAAGACCCCGGCCGGATGAGAAGACAAGAAGACCCGCAGGCAACGGTTTCCGGCGAGCCCCGGAGATAGCATGAGCAAAGAAACGGTCTCCTTCGCGGGTCGAGGGGAACCTCGCCCGGAGAATGCTGTGTAGGCATTCGGATCGGCGCCGAGGCGCCTTGGAAGGAGACCGTTATGAGTATGCAGAAGGATATCGTCCTAGCGGTGGATTATCACGACAACAACATGGCGATTCGGCGGCTGGATTGTCCGACGGGCGAGGAGATGTTGTTCAAGCGTCCGACGAAGAAGAAGGCCATCGGGTCGGTGATGGCGGCGGCGCAGGCAGAGGCGGCGTAGTCGGGGGGGCAGGCGGTGTGGGTGATGGAATCGACGACGGGCTGGGCGCGGGTGGCGCGGATCGTTCGGCGGTTCGGTCGGTTTGTGCTGGCGAACGTTCTGCAGATGCCGTTGCCTCCGAAGGCCCGTCGGCGCAAGACGGACAAGGTGGACACCGCGCGGTTGTTGCGGGAGTACCTCAACGGGCAGTTGCCTCGGTCGTTCACACCGGCTCGGTTGTTGCGGGAGGTCCGGCGGCTGACGTCGTCGCGGGAGTCTCTGGTGTCTCGTCGGACGGCGTTGCAGAACTGGGTGAACCGGTACTTGGCGCACGAGACGTGGGATTCTCGTCAGGGGCTGTGGTCCCGGCGTGGGCTGGATCGGTTTCGCGCGTTCGCCGAGGGCCTCGGGGGCCCGGACCACGTGACGCTTTCGGTGAAGCTGGACGAGTTGGAAAGCGTCGAGGGACTGATCAGCCGGGTGGAGTCGGAGATGTTGGCGGTGTATCGGGACTGGCCGGCGGCGCAGTGGGTGGACGCGATCGACGGGATCGCGCCGATCGGTGCGGTGTCGATCCTGGCTCGGATCGGCCCGATTGAGCGGTTCGACAATCCGGAGCAGTTGATCGCCTTCGCCGGGCTGGCGCCGGGGCTGCAGCAGTCCGACAGCACGCGTCGCGACGGGCGGATCGGGGGAGGCGGGACGGACAAACACCTTCGTCACTACCTGATCGAGGCGAGCGTGTGGGCGCGTCGGATCCCACGGTACGCGGCGACGTATGCTCGGGTGGAGGCCAGGCGTGGCAAGAAGATCGCCCGGCTGGTGGTGGCGCGGATGATCTTGCGGAGCATCTACAAGATGCTGCGGGACGGGGTGGAGTTCGACGCGGCGGCCGCGGCGGAGGCAGCCGCGGCGTAGAGAGACAGACACTCGAGACCGGAGTTCGACTGCGTGGTGTGGAAAGAACCTGGCGAGCATCATCGCCCCTTTAGGACTGGATCCTACTCCCGGAGAACATGCCGTCAGGCTTCCCAAACCATAATCGGGCAGCGGCCCCCGCGGGCGGCTTGACCCGCTATAGAAGGATGAACCACAGCAGGCGGATCGAGCCGGCGGAACCTCGAAGAAGCACGGAGCGGCCCTGACGGGCCGCGAAACAACGAAGATGCGTTTATCGCTTTGAGCCTGCCGGCGGCAGGGCACGGCAGGATTGTGCCCGGCCCGGGAAGCGGATAGACTCTGCGCACCGGGCCGGAGGATAGGGCAACGCAGGCGTGCGACCCGAGCGCCGTCCCGGCGCCTACACGCCGGCCGAGCCCGAGGCGACCCGAGCCCGTCGTTTGCCCGCCGGCCGCCGCGAGCGGCCTGCGGGCAACCAGACAAAAGCCAGCCCCTCGGGCGCGAAGAAGGCTTGACAGCCCCCTCATGCTCATAGAAGGGGCGAGAGGGACGTTCCGCAGCCTGTCGCGTTCCTTCCGCCCGTCGGGGTTTGTCTGGTCCTGAGGTTGCAGACCGGCGGCTTACGACGCCGGTTATGTCCTTGCGCCCCTTCAGGGCTGGTCATCAGCAGACAGCCGTCGTCGTCATCCGTCCGCATACCCGTCCGGGTGCTTCTCGTGCCACCGCCACGCGTGCGCGATGATCGTCTGGAGATCGGGATACTGCGGCCGCCAGCCGAGCTCGTCCCGGGCCTTCTGCGCAGAGGCCACCAAGCGAGACGGGTCGCCCGGGCGACGGGGAGTGACGTTTGCGGGAATGGTCTGGGCGGTGACGGCCCGGCAGGCGTCGATCACCTCCTTGACCGAGAAGCCCTCCCCGTTGCCCAGGTTGTAGACCTTCACCCGCCCGGCCTCGGCGGCGTCGAGGGCCAGCACGTGAGCGGCGGCGAGGTCGCAAACGTGGATGTAGTCGCGGATGCACGTCCCGTCCGGCGTGTCGTAATCGTCGCCGAAGATCTTGATGTCCGCCCGCCGCCCCGCCGAAACCTGGAGCACCAGCGGGATCAGGTGCGTCTCAGGGCTATGGTCCTCGCCAATCCCCCCGGCCGGGTCCGCCCCGGTAACGTTGAAGTACCGCAGCGAGACGAACGCCATCTCGTAGGCCCGCGCGTAGGCCCGCAGCATGTACTCCACGCACAGCTTGCTCGCGCCGTAGGGGTTGATGGGCTCGAGGCGGTCGGTCTCCTCGATCGGCACGCGCTCCGGCGTGCCGTACACCGCCGCCGTCGAGCTGAAGACCATCCGTCCCACGCCGACGGCCCGCATCGCGTCCAGCAGCGTCATGCCGATCAGCGTGTTGTTGCGGAAGTACTTGTCCGGCTTCGCGACGGACTCCCCGGCCTCGATGAAGGCCGCCAGGTGAATCACCGCGTCGATCGCATGCTCGCGTAGCGCCGCCGCCACGGCCTCGCCGTCGGCCACGTCCGCCTGCACGAACGCCGCGTCTCCCACGGCCGCACGATGGCCCTTACACAGATTGTCCAGCACCACCGGCGTATGCCCCCCCGCCGCCAGCGCCCGCACCAGGTGCGACCCGATAAACCCCGCCCCGCCGGTCAACAACACGTTCATAGGATTCTCCCAGACACAGATCGGCCGGAGTATACGCCTCTGGGAAGACGCTGGCAATCCGGCCCGTCGCATCAGGGCGCGTGTCTCTGGCGTCAGACCGGGTGGCGCAGTATGCTATGTATTGACGGTCCGAAAGATAAGGGAACCCATGTCCGAGCCAGCGGAAGTTCAGGATGTCGAGCGGGAGATTGAGGCGTTCGGGGCCGACTACGAGCGGATGGCGGGGGAGATTGCGCGGGTGATTGTCGGGCACGAGGAGGTGGTCCATCAGGTGCTCGCGTGCGTGCTGGCGGGGGGGCACGCGCTGCTGGAGGGCGTGCCGGGGATCGGCAAAACGCTGCTGGTCCGCACGATGGCGGCCGTCAGTGACCTGGCCTTCAGCCGCATCCAGTTCACGCCGGACCTCATGCCCGCGGATATCACGGGCACGAACCTCGTCGAGGCCGCTGACGGCGGGGCCAAGGCCTTCCGCTTCCAGCAGGGGCCGATCTTCGCCAACCTCGTGCTGGCCGACGAGATCAACCGCGCCACGCCCAAGACCCAGTCCGCGGTGCTGGAGGCCATGCAGGAGCGGACGGTCTCCGTGGCCCGCACCACGCACGAATTGCCGCGGCCGTTCTTCGTGCTGGCCACGCAGAACCCGCTGGAGATGGAGGGCACGTACCCGCTGCCGGAGGCCCAGCTCGACCGCTTCCTGTTCAAGGTCCGCGTCGAGATGCCGGGCGTCGACGACCTGGTGACCATCCTGGACCGCACCACGGGCGCCGACACGCCGGAGGCGGAGAAGGTGGCCTCAGGCGAGCGGATCCTCGGGATGCGGTCGCTGGCGCGGCGGGTCCCGGCGGCGCGGCACGTCCAGGAGTACATCGCCCGGCTGGTTCGCGCGACACACCCGGCCGTGCCGGACGCCCCCGAGGCGGTGCGGAAGTACGTCCGCTACGGCTCCAGCCCGCGCGGGGCGCAGGCGATCGCGCTGGGCGCGAAGGTCCTGGCCCTGCGGGCCGGGCGAGCCAACGTGGCCTTCGAGGACATCGAGCAGGTCGTCCTGCCGGCGCTTCGCCACCGGCTGATCCTGTCCTTCGAAGGCCAGGCCGACGGCGTCGACCCCGACGACATTCTCCGCGAGGTCCTCGCCGCAACCGAACGTGCCGAACTCGTCTGACCGTAGAGAGGCGCAGCGCGGAAGACGCGCGGAACCACAACCGGGACAGCAAGAGCTGGGGTTCGACGGCTGTTGCGTGCCGACTGCCCCTCTGATTGTGTCTGCTCTCTGCGATCTCTGCGTCTCTGCGGTCGAGAAGATACTCCCGGGCCAAGCCAATGGAAGACCGCCAGATTGAACGACTGGCCGCCCAGGCCTCCGACGCCCTGACCGCGGGTAACCACGCCCGCGCGGTGGCGCTGCTGGACCAGCTCATCGCCGAGCAGCCGGACCGGGCGGATTTCCGCTTCTGGCAAAGCGAGGCGCTGCTGTCCCTCGACCGCTGTGAGGACGCCCTGGCGGCCGCGCGCCGAGCGGTGGAACTGGACCCCGGGTTTGCCCGGGCGTACCGTCCGCTGGCCTGGGCGGCCGGGCACGTCGGGCGAGTTCAGGAGGGGCAAGTGGCGTTCGAGCGGGCCCTGATCGTCGCCGATCGGAACCCGAGGCTCCTGGCGGAGTACGCGATGTTCCTGGCGGCCTTCCGCGCGCCGCGGGTGGCGCTCGGGGCCGCCCAGGAAGCAATCAACGCCGACCCGACCATCGCCGAGGCGTGGGTCGCGATGGGCTGGGCGCAGTTCCGCATGCACGAGCCCAAGCGGTCCGAGGCCAGTCTCCGCCGCGCCCTGGAGCTCGAGCCGGACAACTCCCGCGCCCTGGTGGGGATGATCGAGTTGCTCAACAGCACCGGCCGCCCCGACGAGGCCAAGGCCCTGGTCGAGTTGCTGCGCGACCACCCCGAGGCGGCCGAGATCGCCGAGGTCCTCCGCTCCAAGGCCGACCGGCACTACCGCTTCCTGCCGCCCAAGCCGCAGGCCGGCGCCCCAGGTCCTGCCGACACCGAGGCGGCGCCGTTTCCTTGGCGGGACTTCCTGGCCGAATACGCCCGGGTGCTCATCGGAGCCCTCGGGGCGGTCCTGATCGTCGGTGGCATCGCCGTGATGGCCGGCGAGAAGCTGGGGCTGGCGAGCCGCAACGACCCCGCCTTCGGCGCGGGGCTCTTCATCGCGGGCGCCGTCCTCGTGGCGTACCTCGTCGTGACGAGAGACCGATAGACGCCGCGCCCGCCCGCTCGGGCAGGGGACCAACGCCCCCCCCCACCGCCGCCGGCCGGTCTGCTCCCTCCCCGAGCATCCCGACCCGCCGCGGTCACGGCAGCAGCACCTTCAGGACGAGGAAGTACCCCACCGTCGCCGCCGCCATGATCGCCACGCTCGGCAGCAGGCGGCGGTAGACCTTCCGCCCCGCCACGCCGAAGTACTCGTTGCTCATGATCTGGCAGACGTGCAGGGGGCTGAGCATCTGCCCGAGATGCCCGAACCCGTAGGCCAACGCGACGTACGCCCGGATCGCCTCGCCCTCCCCCATCGTCCGGACCACCTCCAGCACGATCGGGAAGCTCGTGCCCACGAACCCCACCGCCAAACCCGTCACGACCCCGGCAACCAACGGCAGGACGGCCACGACAATCCCCGCGGGCACGCGCAGCCGGACGAGCTCGGCGGCGATCTGCTCCGCGGCGTCCACCGACCGCACGGCGTGCCAGAAGACCATCACGCCCACGACCACCAGCGCGAGCTTGTAGACCGACCACCGCTTCAGCACGGCCGCCAGGTCGGTCCGACCCATGCGGTTCAGGCGGAACGTCCACGCGAGGCTGACGGCCATCCCGGCCGCGAGGGGCCCGTAGCGTTCGGCCGCCGCGGCCCACGTGCCGGGGGCGGCCCTGTCGAGCGCCCACGCCATCAGCCCCCGCACGCTGCCCCACACCAGCAGGATCACCCAGATCGTGGACGTCTCGCCGAGCAGCTTCCACACCTGCCCGGCCGGGGGCTTCGGGCCCGCCACGTGCAGGTCCCCGTGCGATCCGCGGAACACGATCACGCCCGACGCCGCCATCAGCACGCCCAGCGGGAGCTGGTAGAGGGCGAACTCCGCCGGCCCGCCGCCCACCATGCTCGTCGCGACGATCACGCCCGGATACAGCGGCCACCAGTGCTCCCAGATGTGGCGGAACCAGTAGTTGATCGCCGAGAGTCTCTCGCGGCTGACGGCCGCGGCGCCCGCCGCAGACTCGACCATCGGCGCCGACAGGTGCGCCCCGCCGGGCATGGGCATCAGGCCGATCAAGGCCGGCAGGGCCGCCATCGTCAGGGCGGGACGGCGGAGGTAGGAGCGGGCAAGCCGCACGAGGCGATCGAGTTGTCCGGCCCGGCGCATCGTCTCGGACAGGGCAAGCATGAGGATCACCACCACGACAAGGCCGACCGTCTGCGGCGCGACGGCCCCGCCTCCGCAGATCACAGCAATCTGCCCCGCGCTGCGGCGAAACAACACCCCCAGCGCGACCGCGCCCGCCGGCACGCCCACGGCCAGCGGCACACGCAGCCGCGTCAGCACCAGGATCAGCCCAAACGCCGTCAGCGTCGCCGCCAGCGCCGAGCCCATCAACGTCTCCGCCACGCAGTTCATCCCCGGCTTCTAGCAGACCGACCCGCTCGGCACAAGGGCGGGACCTCCCACGACCCTTCAGGCGGTCTTGCCGCCACGAAACGTCGCCCGAGACGCGGTCGTCCTCGTCCAGCGCCTCTTTCCATGGGGGAGGTCACGATTCGCTTCGCCGCCCCGACGAGATCCCACTGCAGGGCAATCGCATCTAATCTTTCTTGATGGGGGCCCGGGGTATCATATTCGCAAGAACAGATACTTGCGCTTTGCGCTCCCCGCGTGTAGCCTTCTCGTCCAGTAGCAACGAGGCCTCATGGAC
>Ga0272441_10009649_pt1 | contig 14849 bp, 17 predicted proteins | sample SSMProp6N_FD_193582 | JGI IMG/M metagenome (GOLD analysis project Ga0272441, IMG submission 193582) | Marine sediment archaeal communities from Little Sippewissett salt marsh, Falmouth, MA, United States - SSM-Prop-6N | ecosystem: Environmental > Aquatic > Marine > Wetlands > Sediment ... | reverse complement strand
GGTCTGACCATGTAATCACTGGTCTGATCAAGGAACTAGGGTTATTGTATCTTTCCCACCGTTTACATGCATGCTATGGCTCACATCTACGCCCCGTTGAACAAGGATACTAGCTGAACCTACGCCTTGCGAGCCAGTAGACCGAGAACGCCGCGCCAAGGTCCAGGGCCCACCACTTGTACAAGTCAATGTAGCTGGCTATTCCCCTGTCTCCCATTACAGGGACATCTAGTTCACCTGAGAGTTCCTCGACTCCCTGCTCACCCAAGGTGAGCGCCTGGGCGTCTTCGGTGGAGTTCAGGCTTTCCCCAGCCGCTTCAGGGGGGCTTTCTTTAAAGGTCTCCTCGGAGCCTGTGAGTAAAACTGGGCGGGGGGCCACGTATCTCTCGACTTGCCCAGGCACGGCTGATACAAGCAGGTAGCCGAACATGACCGCAAGCACCGTGTAGACCGTGACCCGGTTATCCATCGTTGTATCCTCCACGCCGGTGTAACTTAATGCTAGAGATTAGAACAGCCAGAGAGCATGTCATGGTGGGGTGTTCTGTATTTAGAACACTCATCTCGGGCGATCCCTCCAGATCCTGTAGGTCTCGTACCACAGTATCGCCGTGGGCACCACGCCCATCACCACGGCGGTTATGGCGTCCCTCGACGGGATGAACGGCTGCTGAACCAGATACGTAACCAGCATCGTCGTCATAAGCACCGCGTAGAAGAGGTACCTGGGCAGCATCACGCCGCCGAGGGTCACGAACTGGCGCAGCACCCCCACCTTCACCTCCTTGACCAGCCTGTAGTCGCCGTACACGTTCTCCACCAGCCCCAGGTCCAAGAGCTTGTTGAGGTGGTAGCTGCTCACGCTGGGGCTGCTGAACCCAAGCTCCCTCTGCACCTCCCGGACTCCCACCGGCTGGTCGGGGTTCTTGAGTATGTGCATGTAGACCAGGAGGGTCTTGCCTTTGAGCTCCGACTCTATGACCGCGTCCTCGCTTGCCAAAGTGGTTCCATCCCGAGTTGGTATCTATTCGGTCGTTCAGTCTTTAAACGTATTCAGGAGCGCAAGCGTGGCGTGAACGGCCTCCTCCGTCCTCACGGTCTCGGTTCCCTGGTCGGGGATCGTGTTGACTATGAACCGGAAGCACTCATCCGCCTTTTTACGCTCCTTGCCTATGATCTCGTATACTCCTTCGCTGTGTGACCCGAAGGCTACGAGCGTGCGGCTGCTCTCCGCCCAGGTGGAGCGTATCTCGGGCGCCGTCGAGTCGAAGTCGTCGCCTTTCCTCGATGTCGCGATGGTGAGGTCCCACTCGGGGCTCAACGCCAGCTCGTACAGCCTGTAGTTGCTGCCCCTGAGGTCGTAGCCCCAGTACGTGCTGAGTCTACTCTTATTAGCCGGTCTTCCCTTGAGGATGGGCTCCTTCTCGACGATTTGCACGGTTACCCGGCTTCCCCGGCTTGGCGCCCGCCCCTTCACCTCCATGAGCCTGTCCAGACCGACGTCAACCATGTAGCCGCCGTTGATCACGTTGGTGACCGCCCCCTCACGGACTTCACCTACCGTCACCTTCTCCACACGGTCCTCGAGGGGGTGGTGGGGGGTCCGCAGCGGCGGTAGAATCCCAGCGTATCTGAGCTCCGGCCGCTTATCGAAGAGGCGCTTCCTGAGATACTGGGGGGTCTCCATGTACCCCAGAATGTACTTCATGAGGGTGCTCTCGTCGGGCTTGTCGGGGTAGACGATGATCTCCTCGACCCGGTAGATGGCGGCGGCGCGGCCCACCCGGCCCAGCGCCTCGGTCTTGTCCCTAAGGTGACTGTGCTCAGAGACCATGGAAGCCGGTATGGCTATCGAGAGCCTGTTTCTCCTCCTCTCAGCCAATGCTTCACCGCTCCCTGTGCTTTGCCCAGCTCTTCCAGCCCGTCTTCACGAAGCGTTCCCTGTGCTCCAGGTCATCGTGCACCCACTCCAGGAAGCCGTCGAAGCTCCTCATCCCCGTGATCTCCCTGTGGTCCCCGACGCCGAGCCTGACGAGGCTCTCAACGAAGGTTTTCTCCGCAAGCTCCTGCGTCGGCCCGGTGATCTTGACATCCTTAACCCTGTAGCCCAGCTCCCTGAGGGTCTCCTTGGCAGAGCTGAAGACGTACCCCGAACAAATGTGGAGGGGCTCCCCCTGCGCTACGCCCAGCTCGTCTATGCCTTCGAGCAGTATCTGCGTCGTGTAGCGCAGATACTCCTTGTACTTGAACTCAGGCTCACGAAATAGCTCGAGGGGTATCTCCCCCACGTGGGACTCACCCGTCTCTACGCGCCTCATCACTATCACTACGCCCCCGATCAGATCGCCCCAGCCTGAGTCATCCACCTCTACTACCATTACAGACGATACAAGTCGATATACGGATAAATAGGTTGATGGTGCACCGGCCGATGAGACTGATTCCTAGAGTGCCTTCAATGCTTCTATGGAGTCCGTCGTGTTCGGGTCTCTCCCGTAAAGCATCCCGAGGTACACGGATGCGAAGTCCCCTATGTAGAGCGCCGAGATCATCCTTGCCAGCCTCCCCACGCCCATGGCTTCTACCTCCACCACACGGCCATAGGATTCGGCCACCAGCTCGGTGAACCCATCGATCTTCGCCGACATATCCCCTTCCTCTAACGGGTCCCTTACTATGACAGCGCATATCTTCTCCAGCAGCTCAGGTGGGGCCTCGCACGCCATCACTCGGTTATGAAAAGCCTCGGGGAAGAACGAGGCGGATGCAGGACTCTTGCTGTTCTCGTTTATCTGGGTGCTGAACCTGTAGGCCACTCCCTCTAGGAGGCTGGAACCGTAGAAGTGGGGGGTGTAACCCATGATATTCTCGGCCAGCGACTTACCGGGGTTCGAGTCGGTGGGGGAGTCCGGGCTCATCTTTAAGCTGAGGCCCTCAGCGATCTCGATGGCTTCCTCGACCTCTCCCCAGGTCTCGTTATCGATCAAACCAAGCTTGTTGGTGACAGCCGCGAGCCCGAAGAACTGGAAAGCTATGGCCGCCCGGGGATGGTAGCCCTTGGGGAACCTTAGGCGCGGGATCTTTCTCAGAGACGCGCTCCGGCTAAGCGTGCCGCCCGAACAGAAACAGATCAAGGGACACCCGATTTCTACTGCCTGGTGGTACTGGCTCAGCGTCTCCTCCGTGTTCCCGGAGTAGCTCACGGCGTAGACCAAGGTACTCTCATCCACCCAAGCAGGCAGACGGCTCCCACGCGAAACGAATATGGGGGTATTGGACACGCCTCTGAGCCAGTCTCTGAGGAGGAGGCCGCCGACGGCTGATCCCCCCATTCCGGCAACGACCAAGGCGTCGAACGCCTTTTTTGATATCCCCCCAAGCTCAAGCTTCTCCGCGTCTCGCATCGCCTTCCTAGCGCTCGACGGGAAACGAGTCAAGGCCGAAAGCATGTCGTCCCTGTCATGGCTTTTCAGGTACTCCGGGTCGTCTAGAGAATGCCCCATATCCCATAAGTGAAGTGGAAAAGATAAAAAGTCAACGAGTGTTCGTGAACTCTGCTGTGTATATTTCAAGGAAAGAATGTTAGGGGTTTAGAGTCTCCTCCTTCTCTGGGGGTACTGTCTCCTGTACTCTCTCTCCGAGAGGTTGTTATCAGTGTCAACCTCTTCTATAGCCACGTTCTTCTTATCGATGGTACCGTATTTACCTATGTTCAGCCTCAGGCTGCCCCGGAAGGTCCCGGCGTAGCCGTTCTCCACTTCGACGACGTCACCGACGCTGAACCTACCGATGTTCTCGTCCCAAAGCGTCATAAGGACTGTGCCTGACTCGTCTCCCACGAGAGCCTCAGCCACCCTGTGTAGCTGCCCGTCGCTGCTGCTGGACACCTCTCTTGCGTCTCCCATCTCCAATAACTTGGCCACCAGGTTCACCCTCCTGCTATAGGTGGTGAGATCCTTGATCTTCGTCCTGTAATCCGACAAGCTCTTTCAGAGAGATAAATGGAGCCTACGGCTTATCAGCTTTCGCTAACCCCGCAGATCCTGCACGCTAGCCAAGTGTAGACCTTTATCGTGTCTAGGTAGTCCGTCACCTTGACGTGGTCCTGCTGGGTGTGGGCGAACCTCTCCTCGCCGGGCCCGAAACCGACTACGGGTAACCCGAGTCGGGAATACATTCGTCCATCTGTGGCGAAGGTCCATAGGCTACGCTTTGGAACCCGCGTGATCTCGGACACCGCTTTAGCAACCTCCTCTACCACCGGGTGCCTATCCGGGTCCGTGTAGAAACCTGAGAAGGTTCTCCCCGTGATCAACGGTGTGGGGATGACCGTTGCCTCGAACTCGGGGTCCTCCGCACCGATCTCGGCTATCATCTTGTTCAGCTCATCATACAGGTTCTCCGCCGTGAATCCTGGGTGGTTCCTGCAGTCCATCCAGAACCGGCAAGTCTCGGGAACGACATTGGAAGCCTTGGGCCTTACCTCTATCTGGGTCACCACGAGGCTTGCCTGCCCATAGATAGGGTGGCTGGGTAGCCGGTGGGAGAGGTCTTCCCGTATCCTCTGGATCATGTTGTCCGCCTTGTATAGTGCGTTCACCCCCCGCTCTGGTGCGCTGGCGTGGCAGCTACGGCCCTTGACGATAACGCCGAACTTCATAGAGCCCCTATGGCCGAGGGCCAGCTCCATGTTCGTCGCCTCTCCGATGAGTACCACGTCCGCCAGGAACTGGCTGTCGACGATGGTGGATACGGTTCCCGCGCCGCCCACCTCCTCCTGGGCCACAGCCGCGACTCTGTAGTCCCCCTTGAGCCTCACCCCCAGCTCTTTCAGTGCTCTGCCGGCGAGCACCATGGCCGCGACAGCCGCCTTCATGTCACAAGCAGCCCTACCGTAAACGACCCGCCCCTCTACCCCGAACTCGGCTCCGTCCATCAGCCGACCCGAGTAGGGATCGACCATGGCGCCGACGGGAACATGGTCTATGTGTCCGTTGAGAAGAAGGAGCCTGCCATCCCCCGAGCCGGTTATCGTCCCCAGGGCGTCGAATTTCTCGTCCACGCGGGACGTGTCAAAGCCGTACTCCCTCATCTTCTCGGCTAGGAACTCGGCCACCTGTTTCTCTTCGAAACTCGGGCTGGGTATCGATATGACCTCTTGGAGGAACTTGACGCAGTCTTCACGGTTCTCCTCGACCCAATCGATTATAGTTTCCCTCAAGTCACGCATGGAGAAGGGATAAGAATACGGGGTTAAAACAGGTTCTACTCGACGACCGTTATTGCCTCTGTCGGGCACGCAGCTACGCAGCCCATGCAAGCGATGCACTCTTCCTCGGCGGCGACGACCACCTCGTCACCTTCATCGACGTATACCCCCATGGGGCACGTGGATACACAGGTCTTGCAGTTCACACATCTATCCCGATCAATAGAAACTTGGGGCATGTAATCACGCTATTCAGTCAAGGGAGCGGGCCCGTGTATTAATTTTATCCCATGAAGCGTCATTGTTTGGGGTAAGATTATCTAGGGGTATCACGTTGAATATTAGACATATTCGGAGGAGCAGAGTTGAGTAAGATTCACAGGTACCTGCCTAACAGCGTCCCCGAGATAAAGGAGAAGATGATGGACGAGATAGGAGTCTCGTCCATCGCCGACCTATACTCTGATGTCCCGGACGAACTCGTCTACAAGGGAAGTCTACAGATCCCCGGACCAAGCACGGAGGCGGAGGTCAAGAAGCATGTATCCGATCTCCTTGAGGAGAACGCCACTCTTAAGTGTCCGCCGTTCATGGGCGGCGGCGTCTGGCCCCACTACATACCAAGCGTCGTGGACGAGGTCGTTCACCGCGCCGAGTTCCTGACTAGCTACACGCCCTACCAGCCCGAGATAAGCCAAGGCATGCTTCAGAGCATCTTCGAGTACCAGAGCCTAGTCAGCGAACTAGTTGGCATGGAAGTCGTTAACAGCAGTCTCTACGACTGGAGCACAGCGGTGGGCGAGGCAGCGCTCATGTCCAGCAGGATAACGAGGAAAACCAAGGTCCTCGTACCCGATCTCATGAGCCCCTATAGATACTCTGTCCTCAAGACGTACATCGAGCCGGCGGGGCTCAGCGTGGAGAAGGTTGACCACGACGAGATCACAGGCCTCATGGACCTGGAGGATCTGAAGGACAAGGTCGACAATGAAACGGCGGTCGTCTATGTAGAGAACCCATCCTACATGGGTTTCGTAGAGGAGAACGCGGTCGACATCGGCGAGATAGCGCACGACCACAAGGCGTTGTACGTGGTGGGCGTCGACCCAACTAGCCTCGGGCTGGTGAAGGCGCCCGGAGACTATGGGGCCGACATGGTCTGCGGAGAGGGGCAGCCGCTGGGTAATCACATGAGCTATGGTGGCCCGTTGCTAGGCATTCTAGCCTGTAAACACGATAACAGGTTCATCCGTCAGATGCCAGGCCGCATAATCGGCATAACAGAGACCTTGAAGGACCAGAGGCGCGCATACGTAATGACGCTTCAGACCCGTGAACAGCACATAAGACGCGAGAAGGCCACGAGCAACATATGCAGCAACCAGGCGCTTTGCGCCGTCGCTGCAGGAGTCTACCTCGGCCTAATGGGCCCCACCGGGATGAGGGAGCTGGGGGAGACCATCATGAGTAGGGCGAGGTACGCCCAGCGGAAGATAGGTGAATTGCCCGGCGTGAGGGCGCCCATATTCAACAGTTTCCACTTCAAGGAGTTTACGGTCAACTTTCAGAACAAGTCTATCGACGAGATAAACAAGGAGTTCAGGGCAAAAGGGATACAGGCAGGCATACCTTTGACGAAGCAGTTCCCCAGCCTAGGTGAGACCAGCCTATTCTGTGTGACAGAGGTGCACAGCAAGAAACACATAGACATGCTAGTCTCTGCTCTGAAGGAGGCGCTGGAGGTATGACTATAAATTTTAGACAGGCAGACTGGGTGGAGCCCCTGATCTTCGAGCTCAGCAACAAGGGAAGAATCGGGTACCAGTTCCCCCCTCTTGAGCCGGAGATAAACGGCTCTCTTGACCCCGAAAACCTTATCCCGGAGACCCTGCAGCGCATTGAAGCCCCCGACCTCCCGGAGCTATCGGAGATACAGGTGCTGCGGCACTACATGCACCTCAGCCAGATGAACTACGGCGTCAACTCCGGGCTCATATACCCTCTAGGCAGCTGCACCATGAAGTATAACCCCATAATCAACGAGGTGTTGGCGTCTCACCCCAAGATAACCGGGCTCCACCCCATGCAGGAAGACGAGACGACGCAGGGGATACTCAGGATCCTCTACACCCTCAAGGAATACTTCCTCGATATCACTGGGATGGACGACGCCACACTCCAGCCGGCTGCTGGTGCCCACGGAGAGTGGACCGGCATCATGCTCATAAGGCAGTACCACCTGGAAAACGGGGAGCTGGATATGCGGAACGAGATCATAGTCCCTGACAGCGCACACGGCACCAACCCCGCCAGCGCACACATGGCTGGCTTTAACACGGTGGAGATACAGAGTAACGACTCTGGGACGGTGGACCTCGAAGCCTTAACTGCCGCGGCCGGACCACAGACGGCGGGGCTCATGCTGACGAACCCCAACACCATAGGTGTATTCGAACACGACATAACCGAGATAAGCAAGATAGTCCACGACGCAGGGGGCCTCATGTACTACGACGGCGCTAACCTGAACGCCATAATGGGCTGGTGCCGGCCGGGAGACATGGGCTTCGACGTCATACACAGCAACCTCCACAAGACGTTCAGCACCCCCCACGGCGGCGGAGGCCCCGGCAGCGGACCGGTGGGAGTCAAGGATCTCCTCGCCGAATACCTCCCGGTGCCTGGCATCGTGGAGGACGGTGGCGTCTACAGGCTCGACTGGGACAAGCCTAAATCCATCGGCAAGATACACGGGTTCCACGGAAACGTGAACGTGGCCCTCAAGGCCTACGCATACATGGTCACACTGGGGGGCGAGGGGTTGAAGGAGTCTTCAGAGCTTTCCGTACTGAACGCGAACTACGTAAGCCGTAAGCTGAAGGACCTGAAGGGGTACGAGCTGACCTACGACCCGGAGAAGCCGAGGAAGCACGAGGCTGTGCTGAGCGCCGCCCCGATGCTGGAGGATACGGGGGTGAGCGCTCTGTACGTGAGCAAGAAGCTCCTCGACTATGGGCTGCACGCGCCCACCACTTATTTCCCGCTGATCGTGCCCGAGGCCCTGATGATCGAGCCCACGGAGTCTGAGCCCGTGGAGTCGCTGGACGCGTTCATCGAGGCCATGACAGAGATCAACCAACTGGCCTACACGAACCCCGAGGAAGTGCTGTCTGCGCCGCATAACACGGCGGTGACCAAGCTAGACGAGGTTAAGGCGGCTCACCCGAAGACCATATGCCTCAGCTGGCGCAGATTCTGCCAGCTCATGTCGGAAGAGTAGGTCACCTTTTTATATCCTCACCCCGTTTATCCGTGACTAGGTAACAAATCGATGCTAAGCCAGATTGCCTTCGACTTCAGCTCACTCGCGGCCCCTCCCAACGCCACCTTCGCCATAATGGGCATTGCCCTCGCCCTCGGCACGGCCACCAGCTTCATAGGGGTGAGGAGCATGGACCTAGATGCCTACAGAAAGATCACCATAGAGAGCTCCAAGATAAGGAAGGAGCTCATGGACGCGACGAGAAGCGGCAACCAGAGGAGGATGGCCAAGGCTCAGAAGCGCCAGCAGGACCTCATGGCTCAGCAGAGCAAGATAAGCATGGACAGGATGAGGTCGAGCCTATTCTTCACCATACCCCTCCTGTTTGTCTGGCGTCCTATGAGCGAGTTCTTCTCGGGCACCGTCATCGCGTACTTCCCTTTCAGCTTCCCATACATCCCCATGGAGTTCAAGTTCATCCAGTGGTACATCCTCTGCAGCATAAGCTTCAACATCGTCCTGAACAGGCTTTTCGGCTTAACCTTCGAGATCGACCCAGAGGACTAGGCGTTGAATGGGCGTGACCTCGTCATAACCGTGGCGGGCCCCCACGGCTCGGGGCGCAGCACCCAGGCTAGGCTCATAGCGGATACCTATGACCTGCGCTACGTATCGGCTGGGATGTTGTTCCGTGAGCGGGCGGAGGAGCTGGGCCTGTCCCTCGAGGAGATGTCCCGGAGGGCCGCAATGGACCGTGAGTTTGACAGCTATTTAGACTCGCGGACCAAGGAGGAGTCCCGGAGGGGAGGGGTAGTCATCGACGCCACGCTTTCGGGCTGGATGGCCGAGAACCCTGATCTTAGGATTCACCTGAGCTGCCCGCTGGAGGAGAGGGTCCGCCGTATCGCGGAGCGTGAGGGCCGCGCCTTGGAGGAGGTTGAAAGGGAGACCCGTTTCAGGGAGGAGAACGAGCTCAGGCGATTCAAGGAGCTATACGGCGTTGACCTTGAGGATCTAAGCGTGTACGACTTGGTGGTGAACACCGGGCTTTTTGAAGCCGACGGAGTCGCGCGAATCCTTAAAAACGTCATAGATGAATACCTGAGTTGTAGGTGATCGTGTGTCTGCTTTCGATGTGGGTCGGGTCTGCGTGAAGCTCAGGGGACGCGAGAAGGGTTCAGAGTGTGTGGTGGTCGACGTCATCGACAGGAACTACGTGGTTATTGCGGGTCCCGACGTCAAGAGGAGGAGGGTCAACATGCATCATCTTAGGCCCCTGGACAGAGTCGTCGACATGGGTAGGGACGCCTCTGACGAGGAAGTGGCGGCGGCCCTCGGCGGCTGAGTCTTCTAGTATATGGGTGTCAGGGCTAGGGACGGGTATCCCTCTTTGTTGTCCTGCTCGAGCGCGTAAAGGGGCGTCTGGGGCTTTACGCCGTCCATCAGCATGACGCCTCTCTGGTTGTGTATCCGTAGGTGTGTGTGGGCTAGGTTTGACGCGTGCTGTGCAGTGGCTTCCTCCCCGGGCCTCGAGAGTAGAACCAGTAGGCCTCCTGTGTTTCGGGTGTGCATGGACTCTGTGTCGAGGAAGCTCCTGCTCTGTGCCTCCGGCCATGTTTTGCTGAGGTGGTCGGCGTATACTATCTTAAGTATGGGCTGACCTGTCTCCCTGTGGAGCCTGGAGGCTTCCTCCTTCCATATCCTCTGGCTCATCTTTATGTCGCCCGGGTCGAGGCTTAGGTTCATGGGCGTCTCCTCCTCGGGAAGCGTCGTGGCTACCTTTAGAAGGTTCTGGTGATCCTCGGCCGTGACTCCGTACTGTTGATCGAAATCGATTATCCTCCTGACACTCTCGCCGCTGGGTGGCAGGAAGAGGACGCCTCTCTGGCTGTTTAAGAAGCTGGCCCGGAGGGGCCCCACCGTCAGCGCTGGCACGATGGGGGCTATGTTCAGCCCCATCTCAAGGAACACGGTGTCGCCTTTCCTGTAGCCGCCCGTTATCTCGTCTAGCGTGGGGTTCCCTGTGTGATAGCGTTCATCTTGGTCGGGGTGGATGGCGTACCTGCTGGGGTTCCAGACTGGCTTGTTCTGGAACAGCGGTAGCACGTGGAAGCCTCTGTGTAGCGTGAAGGCATGTAGCGGCCTCTCTATGAGGGTGCCTCTCATCTTGACTATCTCCAGTTCCCTGAATACGCTGCCGCTCAATATTTTTCTCCTGAGCGTTATTATCCCGTCTGCCACGAACTCCTCAACTCCGAGGCCGATCTTCTTTGAGCCCGTGGGTATCTCGGTGACTAGGAGGGTGGTGCAGTGGGTCTGTGCCAGTATCTTGCTGAGGATGTGCAGGGTGACGCGGGCGTCTATGGTCTCTCTGAACGCGTTGCTTATGGCTGTGAAGCTGTCTATCACCAGCCTCTTGGATCGTGTCTCCTCCAGGTGGCCGGTGATCATCTCGACTAGTACGTCGAGTCCCTCCTCTTTCACGGTGACCAGGTCCATGACCTCCAGTCTTCTCCATGTGTCCTCGGCCGTGAGGTCCCTGCCCACACGCGCCATGTACCCGAGGAAGCTGTGTCTTCCCTCGCTGAGGCTCACGTATAGACAGTTCTCTCCCAGTGATGCTCCCCTGTAGAGGAACTCTCCGCTAAGCAGGGTCTTCCCTGTGCCGGGGTTGCCTGCTATGAGGGTCATGCTTCCCTTGGGGAGGCCGCCTTGCATTGCCTCGTCCAGCCAGGTTATCCCGGTCTCTACTCTTTGATTATTCATCTTTGAGTGCTCCTGGGTTCGACCTAAGCTCGTGGTAGAGCGCCCTAGAGATGGCTCGTTTGACGAGCTCGGCGCTGCTTCCCATGGAGTTCTGTAGCGCGTCGATCACGTTGCCGTACTTGAGTGGCCCGGGTTTCTCTGGGATGCTATTGTCCAAGAGAGCCGCCCCCACCTTTCCCATGTATGCTTCGAGTACTTCTTGGGTTATTCTTTCGATGAGCGCCAAGCCTTCCTCGAGTTTTGTGAACAGTATGTGATCCTTGGGGGATATCTTTTGCATGAATCTTCGTTCGGTGAGGCTGACCAGCTCTTCGAGTCGGCAAGAGCATATGTGCAGATTGGTCTGGGTGAGCCGAGGCTTGTTGTTGCCGGGTAACTGTACTAGTAGTATCTTGGAGCCGTCCTCGAGCTGGCTCAGGATCTCTTCGAGTCTGTTGTCTTTTGACTGGAGGGACAATCGTTGCCTCCTAGAGGTTTAATGCTTTCAGGAGCATCTCCTTGTGGCCGTTCACCAGCAGGAGGCAGACGAGGCCAAGGAGCTCCGTGTCGTCTGCGAATATGGCTGACTCGAAGGGTTTCTCTGAGCCCCTGGAGGCCAGCTTCGCCAGTATGAAACGCTTGTTGTCGCTGTTGATGAATAGTATAGGCGTGTTTACCTCGACCATCTTGACTTGGTAGATGTAGCTGAGCTCTCTGGCTAGGGGGTTTACCCGGGGGTCGAGGGGGCTGTATAGCTTTATCTCAACTCCGTTCTCCAGCATGTCGTCCAGTAGCCTGTGGGCGGCGTTGAACAGTATCTCGAGTCCGTCTTCGGTGGTTACGATGGTGAGCGACTCCTCGCTCTGTCTGATGAGTTCGTTGCACTTTCCTTTGATGTCGAGGTTTTCATCGAGGAACCAGACGAGTTTCTTCTTTGGCCCCGTGTCTTCCTTGTGTTTCTCGTGTATGGTTTCCAGGTGCTTGATGATGGAGTCGAAGTCCGTGGCCTTCTCTTTTGTTATGTTGAGTATGGTCTTGAAGGATTCTCCTGGATGGCTTGGGGCGAACTGCTTTGGGGTTCCGGGTATCTCGACCACTAGGCCGTAGTCTATGAGTTTCTTCAGTGTGCCGTATACCTTGGTTCTGGGTACGTCGCAGTTGAGGCTTAGTTTTCTGGCTCCGGCTGTGCCTAGGTTGATGAGGCTCAGGTAGACTTTTGACTCGTACTCGCTGAGGCCGATATACTCGACTATCTTGGGCCATATTGAGATTATGTCGCTGTATTTTTCCTTGTTTTTAAACCGTGAACTATTGTTACGGTTGTACAAGTTAGGTCGTTCCCGTTGGGTTGTTTGGTGGTCGTTATTTTTAGTTGATGTCCCCTCTCTTCTCTTCTTTCTAGATACACCCTTGGGTCTTGGCCGGTCTTCGCTGAACTTCAAGCAGTTCACCGAACAAAGTGTAACCGGGTCCCACCCTTCGATGTTAGCAACTATAAAATTGGATATCTGGATATTAGGCACATTGACTGAAATTACAGGAAAAAAGGGAAAAAACTAGTATTTTGTAAATATTTTCATCATGGCGCCGACTGCTTTTCCGAGGTCGTCTAAGTGACCCATCTCGGCCAGTGACATCTCCATGGCGCCCAGCGTCGCGACGAGATCGTTCATGGTGTCGTTACCCATGTGGCCGACCCGAACAGTCTTTCCTCCAAGCTTTCCGAGTCCACCGGCAATGATTACACCGTACTTCTGGTACATGGTGGCCCTCATCTTCGCATCGTCCACGCCTTCAGGCACCTTGGGCACCGAGAGGGTGTGAGCGTTGTGTCCTTCAGCGGGGAAGCTGCCCCAGCCCAGCGCCTTGATGCCTGCCTGGAAGGCCTTGCTGAAGACTTCGTGGCGCCTCCATCTCTCCTCGAGCCCCTCCTCGAATATCATCCTCAGAGACTCAAGCATGCCGAGCACCAAGCCTGTTGCGGGTGTGGCGAAGTATCCTTTAGGGTTGTCCATGATGGGCTTCCAGCGCTTGAGGTTGACATAATAGTCGCTGGGTGGGTTCTCCCGTTTCTCGACGGCCTGCCATGCCTCGTCGTTGAGGCAGAACAGGCTGATGCCCGGTGGGGCTCCGAGGGCCTTCTGGCTTCCGGTGAGGCAGTAGTCGATGTTCCACTCGTCCATCTTGAGGGGCATCCCGCCGAGGCCGCAGACGCTGTCGACTATGTACAGTGCGTCGGTGTTCTTCCTTAGCTCTCCTATCTTCTTGAGGTCGTTTGCTATTCCGGTGCTTGTGTCGACGTGCTCCACGGTGAAGAGCTTGTACTCGTTGCCTTCGAGCTTCTCCTTGACCAGTTTGACATCCACGGCGTCGCCCCAGTTGAACCTGAGCCTGTCCACGCCGCCGCCGTGGGTCTCCACGATCTCCTCCCACTTCTCGCCGAAGTAGCCGTTCTCGACGCAGAGCACCTTGTCGCCCTTCTCCATGAGGTTGGCGATGGCGGCCTCCATGCCGAGGGTCCCGCTGCCCGCGAGGAGGAACGGAGTGCCTTTTGTTCCAAATAGTTTCTTCTGTAGTGCCAGTGCCTCGGCGTAGCCGTCGACGAACTCGTTGCTGACGTGGCTGAGGACGGGTTTCGCTAAGGCTCTGAGGACCCGGGGCGATACTATTGTTGGGCCTGGGATCATCAGTAGCTCCCGTTCATTCTTCAATTAATCACCGCATTGAAGAAGAAGCGAGGATAATTAACGTTATCTGATACGGCTTAAGTTATGAAGAGAGATTTCACAGCCGTAGTATGAGACAGTTTGTGGCTAATATATGAGACGCGAAAAAAGGCCTAAGGTTTCAAGATATGAGGATTTGGTTTCAAGTTTCATTCGCTAGATGATCATGCACTAATTTGGACATTTTATTTCTGGCATTATAACAACGCTTATATTATGTGCATATGAACATAATAGGATCGGGTTGTATAGGGTAGACCAAAACCACCTGCATAAAAACTGCATCCATTATAATGATGGATTCTGCACGCTAAACCAGATTCCCGTTAACCCAGATGGGCCTGCTTGTCCAGGATTCACACCCGAGAAGGTCATAAGGACAAGTGAAGAAAAAGACCCGTTTCTGGGTTCTCTGCAATCTAATCAAGAACCCCCTCCTGAGATAGGACAAGGTTTCACCCTTGGCAGACGGATAAACGGCTTGAATAGGGGAAGAAATAGAAGAATGCACCGTGGAAGAAGGGGGGGAGCAAGAAAAAGATAGCTACAAGCTATTGATACATTAACATTCAGTTTCTCGGGTAATGTTTCATCTATTGAATTAAAAGTGTTAGATATGCATGTTAGAATAAAGATCGATTACGATCGTTGCACGGGCTGCAAGATGTGTGTTAAGACCTGTAAGTATGGCGTCATCGAATGGCTTGACGATGCGCCGATAGTAGTAAATCCCCATGAATGTGCAGCCTGTCTTGACTGCGAAAGAAACTGTGAAGCCGGAGCCATAAAGATCAATGTTTTTTAAGTTGTTTACTCTGGCAAACATAAACGCCCGACTCGCCCATATTGATCTAGCGTTTTTTTAGACCCGTAGGATGACTTCTTCGACGTAGCTGGTCATTATGTC
>Ga0272441_10009648_pt1 | contig 14850 bp, 18 predicted proteins | sample SSMProp6N_FD_193582 | JGI IMG/M metagenome (GOLD analysis project Ga0272441, IMG submission 193582) | Marine sediment archaeal communities from Little Sippewissett salt marsh, Falmouth, MA, United States - SSM-Prop-6N | ecosystem: Environmental > Aquatic > Marine > Wetlands > Sediment ... | reverse complement strand
GACCTTGACCCGGCTTCAAAATCCCGAGAATCTCGTTGACATGTGAACAGGAATATGTGAACATTCAGGCGGATAGCCGGGGTTAGGCGGGCCTCCCCGGCTCTCGGATTGCGCCGTAGGGCTGTTTCACAGCGTTTCAGGCCCGGCGAGTCTCGGCTAGGACCGGCCAAAAGCGACGGGAACTCCACACGGGTTCAAATCCCGTTGGGGCTACCAAGCTGTTCTGCGCCGAAAACACCTCTAGCCCTTCGTCTGTCGGCACTTCAGTTTCGGCCCCGACCGCCTGTTTGACACATGTGTGACACGACTCCGCAGAAATCGCCCTCTCCAGCCGCTCAGAAGCCGCCTCGGCAGCGTCCCGAAGGTGCTCCGTCTTGGCCTTCGCGTAGACCTCCATCGACATCTGCGCGGAGCCGTGCCGGGCCAGCGTCATGATCGTCTTGAGGTCGCTGCCAGACTCCACCACCGAGTTGATGTAGTTAACTCGCAGGGAGTGGAACGTCGCTTTGCCTTCCTTCTTCCCGCGGATGATCCTTGCCTTGGCGCAGTCCCGGCGGAAGTTGCTGCTGACGGACCACGGGCTCGGTACGTGCAAAAGCGGCTCCTCGGGGCCCTTGCCCTCGGCCGCCTCGCGCAGGTCCTCCGCCAGCATGCTAAGAAATGCTGACCTCTCGAAGCCGATTCCCCGCCCGCAAATACGCCCTTTTCTGAAGGGGGTACGGGCCCCGAGATGTATGGAATTGTAGGGGTCCCCGAGGCAATAGCCCGCTACCGGCAGAGCGAGGTGGCCGTCGCCGAGCACGGGTCTAGGTGAGGTACATTCGGCCTTCGGGGAGGGCGGCGGGGTTCGGTTCCTGAGACCAGACCGGGGCCCGCGGGGCAGTCTACCGACGCCGCCTGCGCTTCGCCGCCTGCCCCTTCCCTTTTGCAGCGCCGCTCTGGCGCTTGCCAACGAGGCCGGAGGAAACGGTGACGACGACCACCAGGGCGACCACGATGATGATCTCGAAGACGTAGTAGCGCTTGGCCGGCTCGGTCTCGGTCGCCGCGGCGGCTCCGGGCTTCTGCTCCATCACCACTGCCGGGGCAATCCGCACCCCCTCACCCGAAGAGACGCTGCCGCCCCCTGCCATGAACCCCCCCCCGAGGGGCGGGGGCGCTCCGTCGAGCTCGTCAGCAGCATCGGGGACCTTCTCCGCGACGTAGGCCGCCCAAGCGCCGGGGGCGCAGGGCAGCTTCTTCCCGGTCAGCTCCTGAAGAGCGGCGTGGGCGCCGCGGCGCAGGGCCGGCTCATCGCGCAGCATCTTCACGAGTTCCGGCGCCGCGTCCATTCTGCCGGAGGCCCCCACGGCCTTGAACGCATCCCCCCTGAGCGGCTCCGGCTCGGCCCTCGCGAACTCGATCAACGCCTCAACCAGCTCGCCCATGGCCTCGCCTACGGAGTAGTCCTCTTCGCCCTCGGCGGGGGGACGGTTCCTGCGGAGCAAGTCGCCCGACTTCTTCACCATGAAGGCAACGGTCTCATCGTCCCAGCTGCGGCTGGCCAGGTGCTTCCGGAAGAAACCGGCCGTACGCGCGCCGCCTATCTCGCTCATGATACGGATCGTCACCCGGCGCCTGCGCGGCTTAACCGACTTGTGCTCGCAGGCTATCCTGAGCCCACGCAGAATGTCGGCCTTGGCCGGGAGTTCCCCGTGCTTGTCCTTATTGACGATGGTGTGCGCCAGGCTGCCGGCTTCGTTGTCGGTGCCCTGCACGAGGACCTTCAGCACCTTCATGGCCGTCGCGCTCGGGGCTTTCTCCGCGGCCCAAGCCGCGGAGGCTATGAGCAGGCTCCCCGCAAGTGCAGCCGCCGTGATACGTGCTCTCATGGCTGAGGTACCTCCTTCGGCCCGCCGCAGGGGGCAGGGGGGCGCTGGCTGCTACCTCACCCTGTAATAGGTGAACAGCCTGGTCGCCGTGATCGTGATGTTGTTCAGCCCGGCCGCGTCCAGGGCGTTCCTCACCGCCTGCGAGGAGTAGTGGATATCGGGGTTGCCGCGGATGTCCACGAAAGCCCCTCCCTGCTCGAGGGATGCGCCGTCCTGCACCAGGAAGGCCGTGGAACCGAGCAGCACGTTCTCCGTGTTGCCGCCGCCCCGCAGGTCGATCGCCCGGCCGGTCAGCGTCGTATTCTCGCCGCAGACTATGATGATCATCCCCGTCCACTGCGCTCTGCCCTGCATGTCGATGACGGGCACGCTCTGCGCGCCGTCGATGGTCACGACCAGCAGCCCGTACCCCTCGAAGTGGCCTGCGAGCCACAGCGCCGTCGAGTCGGAGTCCTGCACGTCCACGTGCATCACCTTGTAGTCGTCCGGCGCACCGATGTTCTCGTTAGCGTTGGTGAGGTGCTCCTCCTCGCCCGGGCCCACATAGATGTCCGGGCTGGCTATCGCGGCCTGGACTACCTCCTGCAGCTGGTCGCCGTTCCAGGCGGCGTCGTTGTTTATCGCGTAGTCCTGTCCTCCGATGGTGACCGAGAAGTCAGCAGGCCCCTCGATGAAGCCTGGCTGCCCGGACTGGTTGACGTCCCACTCCGGGTTGCCCGAGCCGTCGTTGACGGCAAGGCCCGCGACGCCCTCCCCGGTGCCGAGGTTGTTGCCGTCGAGGTCGTGGTCGTAGCCGCTTATCGACGGATGCCCGTGTATGTTGGCCGTGAGGGTGCCGGCGTACGTCCCCTCCTCATCATCGCCGGCCGTCACCGAGACGGCGCCGGTCACCATGCTGTCGATGGGCGTGATGACCCGGTGGACCTTGATGATCGTCTCCAGCACCGTCTCGATCATGGCGCCGCCGTGCGCCTGGTGCATCTCGCAGCCGCCGATCGAGCGGACAGTCACGTACTTCGTGTTGGGGTCTGCGGCGTCAGTCGTCACCTTGGTGTAGGAGATGAACTGGCCTGTGCCAATGTCCAGGCCCGTCACGTCGGTCTCGCCAAAGTCGGGCCACGTGTTGCTGTTGGCGTCGTCCGAGCCGCCCCAATCGGCATCGACGCCGTAGCTGGTCGCGGTGATATTGTCGAAGTCGAGCGTATTGATGGTCTTCAGCGTCATCTCGAGCCCGCCCTCGGCCGCCGACAGGCTGATCGACGCGTCGAAGTCGCCGTCGAGCGACATCGACTCGCCCACCGCGCCCTGCAGAAGGAGCAGCGTCAGCCCCATCAGGATCGTCACCATTATCGCGGCGAAGACGAGTACCGAGCCTTCTTCAGACCTTCTCATCGCTTACCTCCTAAGGAGCGGACGGCGTTCCCCACTGGCCGCGCACGACCGTCTGAGTTTCGGACTTGATGACCATCGGCCTCGCCTTGGCGTCCATCCCGAAGACGAAGATCTTCACGGTGAGCACGTTGTCGGCGCTCATCGAGAAGGGGTAGTCCCACTGCCCGTCCCCGTCGCAGTCGCCCCAGAGAACATCGGTGACGATGGGGGCGTTGTTATACAGGTAATTCGGGGATGGAATGTATATGTACCTTCTGATGACACCCCTGTAGAAGTAGTCGTACGTGTCCCCGTCGCCGTTGATGTCGCCGACGTTGGACTCGTATACCCGGTAGCGCGGGTCGCCGCTCGGATAGAGGCTGAGGTAGTAGTACATCCGGGCGGGGTAGGCCGCCCCCGCACCCCCCGGAATCCTAACGCCGAACTCGACGTTGCCGGCCGCGTCGAGCACCGTGCCGTCGCCGTCCAGGTCGACCGGGTTCTCGATGCCGATGAGGGTGGTGTTGAAAGGGATGGTCGTCGGCGTCCAGATGAGCCCGTCGGCCACCCTCTCGGCTATCTCGTTGGCCACGCGGCTGCTGTTGACCTCGAGCACGCCCTGCAGCGTCTCACCCGAGACGATGTCGTTGACCGTCGACATGTAGGTGACAACGCCCATCGTGATGACGCTCAGGATCGCCGTCACGACCATCGCCTCGATGAGTGTGAAGCCCGAGTCACGCCTGCTGGAAAGATGCGGCATCTCATGGTCTCCCGATTACGCTCATGAGCTGAATGCGGCGCTCGATGCCCGTCATGCTGCGCCACCTGACGACGACCACCACCGGGATCAGGTTCATGTCCGCAGCGGCCACCGAGTTGTCGGCGGTGCCGTTGGTGCCGTTCAGGTCCAGCGGGAAGATCGAGTTGCCCGGCGCCGTGATGACGCCGGTCCTCTGCCCGTCGGAGTTGAGGTCGACGCCGTCGGGGCTGCCGTCCCCGTCGAGATCCCGGCCGTAGCTGGCTTCGGCCGGCGTCTCGTCCTGGATGATGACGACCTCGCCCTCGTCCTGCTGAGCGCCGGAGACCTCCAGGCCGAGGCTCTGTGTCGTGCCGTCAACCAGCAAGGTGCGGAACGTGTAGCCCGAACCGTACTCGGCGATTATGTCGTCGTAGGTGTAGGCCTGGATCTCCGCGAGTTTCGCGCGGGCGGCGCGCATCGCCGCGGCGTCCTCGCGAACCATGAAGTTCTGCCGCGTCGTGGTCGTTATGACCGAGCCCGTGCCGAGGATCACAACGACCAGTATCGCCGCCGCTATCATCAGCTCGAGCAGAGAGAACCCGTCCTCGCGCCTGGTCGCTTCGCCGATCACAGCTCCGCCTCCCATAGCCCATGCCGCATTCTACTGCTGTTATGACGGAGCATCGGGAAAGGGGTCACATATCTCTGCACGATGTGCAACTGCAGTCTTATGCGCCATACAGCGTCCATACTGGGATAGTAGGCCGCGGCGCCGGAGGGCTCCCGAGGAGGGCCTCGCCAGGCCGTGCCGTGAAGGCGCACTACCATTAAAGCATGGGGACTTCTCGTAAGCCTATCCAGGGGACCGGGTTTTTCGGGCTTGCATCTGGGGTTGCCCGCGTTACCATGGACCTGTTACCGCGTCTAAACATCGGAGAGGACCACGTTGGAGGGTGATCGCACCGAGGGACGTTCGGGGCTGACTCCTCCCGAGGACGATCCCGAGCTGACGGACAGGGTCCGCAGCAAGGATCCCGAAGCCTTCGAGGAGTTCGTCAGGCGGTACGAGTCGTTCGTCTTCAACGTGTGCCTGCGCCTGCTGGGAGGAGACCAGGGGGCGGTCGAGGAGGTGGCGCAGGAGGTCTTCCTGCGGGTGTGGCGCCGCGGCGAGAGCTTCGCCGGGAACGGCAAGCTCTCGACTTGGCTCTACGCCACGGCGGTCAACACCGGCAAGGACCACCTGCGCGCCGCCAGGAAGCACTCCCGCATTGCCGGCCACTTGGCGGGCGATTCGACGCGGAGGCGCACGGGGCGGCAGCCCCTTGATAAGCTCGCCTTGGCCGAGGAGGAGGAGGCATTGATGTCGGCCCTCGCCGAACTGCCTGAGGATCAGAGGGCGATCCTCGTCCTCAAGCACAGCGTGGGCCTGTCCTATCCCCAGATATCGAAGGTGCTTGGCGTTTCAGTGTCGGCGCTGAAGATGCGGGCCAGCCGCGCCAGGGAGGCGCTTCGCCGCGCGCTCCTGGGCGACGCCGAAGAGGGGGAAAACCGATGACCGGGCGAAAGTCCAGGGAAGCGGACGTCGATCGCTACTTCGACGGCGAGATGTCGGCCGCGGAGCAGGAGGTCTTCGTCAGATCCTTTGACGACGGCGACGAGCTCTCCACCCGCTTCTTCCAGACGCGAGAGGCGGTCAGCCGGCTCCGCGAGATGTCGCTTCACAAGCCCCCGGAGGGCTTCGCCGAGCGGGTGGTGGCCCAGACGAGAAGCAGCCTGCTCGCCGCACGCCGCCGTCGCCGACTGCCGGTCATCGCGGCGCTTGCGGCGGGCCTGATGCTGGCGGTCGCGGCCTGGTGGCTCCGGTTCGGCAGTCACGCGCCCGGGCCCGCCGGCCCTTCGGTCCCGCCCACAGTTACGTTCCGGGTCGAGGCCCCGAAGGCGAAGTCGGTCCACGTCGTCGGAGACTTCAACAGGTGGAAGGTCGGCGATACCGCCATGAAGCGCGAGAAGGGCAGGTGGATCGTCGCCCTGGAGCTTCCGCCGGGGCGGTACGCGTACCAGTACGTCGTTGACGGCAAGACCTGGCTCTGCGACCCTGGATCGCCGCTGAGGGTCGAGGACGGCTTCGGAGGCACCAACTCGCTGGTCATCGTGGAGAATTGATCTTCCCCGCGGCCGAGCCGCGCGGAGAGTGCTCCAGCAATCGCCCGGGCTGACAGAGAACACCGAGACCATTGCGGCCGAGGGCAGAACGGGAGCCCGAGCCGCATTAGCACCGCGGAGGGCGAACTGAGGATCAGCGGACAGCCCCCACCCGCCCCAACCCGCCTCGCCGCTCTTCTCGTCCTGAGCGCCGTGCTGGCACCGTCGTGTCAGCAGAGCAACGAGAGCGTCTCTCTGGAGCTGGTGCCCTCCTACGAGGAAGGCTACGACGAGGAACTCGGCCAGGACGCCTCGGTATTCAGCGTGACGCTGGTCGGCGGCTACAGCACCGACGTGCTGTCGGTGAACCTCAATCTGCCGTACGTCTCCGTCTCGGAGATCGACGACCCGCCGCGACCCGACGAGAGCGGCCCGGGGGATATCACACTCGATGTGGACGCCTATCTCTTCGGCGACTACGCGGACGGGGCCTACGGCGGCCTCGTGGGGGGAGTGAAGTTCGAGAACGGCGACGAGAAGGACGGCCTCGGCACCGGTGGGACCGACGTGACCCTTGGCGTCCTCGGCGGCTACGCCGCGGAGCCGATCACGCTCTTCGGCCGCCTGACGCACACGTTCGTGGGCGAGCCCAAGGGCCGGGACTACCAGGACGTCTGGAGCGTTCAGGCCGGCGTGTCAGGGCGTTGGCGGGAGGACAACTCGGCCGGAGTCTTCGTCGAGGGCCGCGAGTCGATCGACCCGGAAGACGAAAGCATCGTAACCCTCTACGCCTACTACCGCCGGGAGCTCCCCCGCCGGATGCACCTGACGGTCATGCCGTATACCGGGCTCAGCGACACGGCCCCCGACTTCGGCATCGTCGTCAGCTGGGGGATAGGCTTCGATATTCCCTCTGCAGAGGATCAGTAGCTTGATTTTTCCGCAAGAGCTGCTATAATGCTGTTGGCTGGCAGTGGAGGCGCCGTCTCGGAAATGGCGTTGAGCGGGAAACGGATGAGCAGTTGCTGGACGAGGACGGCTGCGCTTCTGGCGCTCTGCCTGCTCGGAGCGGGGCTCCCCTCATGCTACTTGTGCGGGGCGTGCTATCCGGCCCAGGCTCTCAGCGAAGCCGTGGTCTTCCGGCTTGTCGCGCCCGAGGCCAAGAGCGTATCCGTAGTAGGTTCCTTCAACCGATGGAATGCCGAAAAGGGATTGATGAAGAAGGACGGCAAGCCGGGCCTCTGGGAGCTCAGGGCCGACGTGCCCCCCGGCAGCCACGAGTATACCTTCATCGTAGACGGCCGTCCCTTCCTGCCGCCTGAGGCCAACACCCGCGTTGCGGACGGCTTCGGAGGCGAGAACGGCGTAGTGACCGTCACCGACTAGCGTCGTGACGGTGACCGTTGAGCGTCTGCTGCGTCTTAAGGGATGGGAGAAGAGCGGTGGCGAGTTATTCCGGCCGTGCAGCGGTTTGTGCGCTGAGCCTGGTGCTTGTTGCAGCCGGGGCGGTGGCCGTCTCTGCCGAAGCGCCTGTCGCCGGACCGGCGGAGGTCGTTGAGCGCCTCGAGAAGGTGGGCCTTCCCGGCGTGGAGCTTCGGCGGTTCCTGTCGCGGGCCGAGGCCGCCGAAGTGTCCGGGGCGGACCAGGTGGCGCTGCTCGGTGCCGTCTACTCCGATCGCAAGATTCCGCACGACATGCTGCTCAGCAAGTCCTTCGAGGCCATCGCCAAAGGCGTGCCTTCCGCAAGGGCCGTCCCGGCCATCGAGGCCCTCCGCGCAAAGCTTGTCGCGACGCTCGATGCCCTTACCAGGGCACTCGGTGAAGCCCCGGACCCGACGCTGGTGAAGCGAGCGTCGCAGAGCTGCGGCCTGGGACTGGAGCTCGGCGATCTGCAGAGGCTGGTCGCCGCCACAGCACGGGAGAGAGACGGCGAGGAGCTTGCCCGTCACGTCATGGCGATGCTCAGCCTCTGCGATCAGTTCACCGCGCGCCGGGGCAGCTCGAAGGCGATCGTCGACTTCGCCATAGATGTCAGCGAGAGGGACTACACGGCCAAGCAGGTGATGGCGGTGGCTGCGCTCGTGCACCGCGACTTCGAGTCCTACGAGATGATCTCGCCGGCAACGGTCCTGGAGGCGTTCGCACATCGCGTGGCTAATGAGCCGCCGCCGAACGAGGGCGACGCCGCCGTCGCGAGCTCCGGCGGCAAGCCGGGCGGCGGCAAGCCCGCCAAGCTGCCGGGGAAACCTCCAAAACCGCCCAAGCCTCCCAGGCTTCCCAAGCCGCCGAAGCCGCCGCACCCCCCGCACCCCAAGGGCAAGTGACGGGCGGCGAAGACTTGCCGGAGCAAGGCAACCGAGCTACTCAGGAGGGCCCCCGGAGGGGTCTCGCTCGCGGAGCGGCGTTCCCGCCGGCTCACGGGTTTATCATCACCTTGTTGCGGTCGGGGCCGTCCATCACCTCCAGGGCCTCGTGGATCTTCTCGAGCGGAAATCTGTGCGAGATGATCTCGCCGGGGTCGACGAGGCCGCGCTCGATCAGCCGGATGGCCCTCGACATGGCGAGCGGAGTCGTCCCGAAGCTCGCGTCCATGCGCCCCTCGAGGAAGTGCGTCAGGCCGCCGTCGAGCTCGAACTTCTCGTGCGTCGTGATCCCGAAGAGGTTGAGCCTGGTGCCGCGGCGGCGGAGCGCCACCATGAGCTCCACAGCCTGTATGGGCCCCGCCGCCTCGACAACGACATCGGGCCCGTCGGGCATGATCTCGTATACGAGTTCGCGCGCGTCCCCGGCCTTCGGGTCGACCACGTGCGTCGCGCCGAGGCGCATCGCGTTGTCGCGCGCGTAGGCGCTCACGTCGACGGCGACCAGGCGCCCCGCCCCGGCGGCCTTCGCGACCATCATGCAGAGCAGACCGATGCCGCCGGAGCCGATCACGACGACGTCCTCGCCGACCTCGAGGCGGCTGTACTGCACGACCCCCTTCCACGCCCCCGAGAGGGGCTCGGTGAGGGCGGCGGCGTCGAAGCTCGTGCCGGGCGGTTTCGGGAAGAGCATCGACTCGCGGACCTTCATGTACTCGGCGAAGGCCCCCGGCCACGTCGTGGGCGGCCCGTCGCCGCCGGTGGTGAAGGACTGCTCGCAGAAGTGGGTGTTCCCCGAGCGGCAGTGCGGGCAGGCGCCGCAGTAGCCCGAGGGCTGCACGATCACCTCGTCGCCGGGCTTGAAGGACGTCACGCCCTCGCCGACCTCCGAGACGACGCCCGCAGGCTCGTGACCGCAGATCTGCGGGAACTCGACGTTGCGACGCACCCCGCGGATCGCCTTCCAGTCGGTGGCGCAGATGCCGCAGGAGCGCACCCGGAGCACCACCTCGCCCAACCCCGGCTCGGGCACCGGCACGTCCTTCAGTTCGAGCCTGTTGAAGTCCTCCAGTACCGCCGCGAGCATGCCTCACACCTCCTGTCCGGGAGCCGCCGGGGCTCTGTGCGCATGGATGCTACCACGGGGACGGGCCGGGGGCAAGGGTGTGAGGAGCGACAGGGGCCAGCGGGTCATGGGGTGGGTTCCTTGGCGCCGTGCTTGCGCAGGAGCTCGGCGAGTTCCGTTCGGCCCCCCTCCATCGCCCTTGCGAGGGCCGTGCGACCGTATTGATCCGTTATTTCAAGATCGGCCCCGTGCTCTATGAGCAGTTGGCACAGTGCCACGTTGTGGGACCAGTGAAGCGGAGCCATTCCGAGCCCGTCGATGGCATTGACATCGGCGCCCGCATCCAGAAGGAGCCTTGCGCCCTCCACCCACTCCATGTTAGCCGCTAAGTGGAGCGGCGTGTCCCGGTTCTCGTTGCGCACATTGACATCGATACCCGAGTCGAGGAGGAGCTTCAGTACCTCCGGCTCGGGCCGGAACGCTGCATAGTGCAGCGAGGTGTTGCCGTCCTCGGCCACCGCGCGCCTGGCAATGTCCGGATCGATATCGAGGTACTCCCGGACGGCCGCGGCGTCTCGGGCATAGACGGACCTCACGAAGTCCTCCTCAAGCCCTCGCCGCCAGCGGCTCCTGACGTACAGCCCGATTACCACTCCGGCCACGATGGTGACGATGAGGAGCGTCCGCCAGCTGTAGCGGGGCCGCCAGATCATCTTTCCTTGCCTTCGGCTCGAAATGAGGCCACGTGAACACTCCCGGGCTGGCTGCGGATCTCCGTCCAGTACTCCTCTCGAACGTCCTCGTCGATCTCGACGTCCGTGCCATAGAGCGCGTCCCGACCGTCTTTCCGGCATCCCGAGATCCAATAATGCTCACCGGTCTCCACGTCCACGTAGTTGGCCTTGAATCCCTGCCCGGAGAGCGTCTCGAACCGACGCCCCTGATAGTAGAGCGATTTGCCGGACTTGGAGAAGCGCACCCGTCCGATACGCGCGGGCCCGACGAGGCCGCCTTCGCCCTTCTTCTCAATCCACATGATCCTGGGCTTCATCAGGACTCCCTTGTTTCCGGGGATCTTCTCGGCAGCGGATCAGGTTGGCCCGGTGTGGTCGGTGCTCTGCAGGATTCTACTGCGTCATGTTCACAAAGGCAAGGGGGCGGCCATTCCGTAGGCTCTTGAGTTCGTAGCCCCCTTCGCTCCCTCACCACACCCCACACCAACACCCCCGCGACCCGCCCGTCACCCGGGAATGCCCCGGCCCGGCTCCGCCGGGACGCGCCACCTGCGCCTCGGCGGAGACGCGAGCCGCGCGTCGGCCCCGATGCTCCACGCGAGCGCGCCGCCGAAGGCGACCATCGCCCAGTACTGGGGCCAGAGCAGCCACGTCCATATCCCGCCCGGCCTCGTGCGCCTCCAGACGCTTATCCTCCAGCCCCACGTCCTCCCCTGCCGGAGCTGGAGGCCCGGGGCCGAGCTCCGCATGTAGACCGGCCCGCGGAAGCGCCTAAGCACGCGAAGCCGCTCGCACGTCGATGCGCTCCAGACCATGGCCCTGAGGTCGTGCCCCCAGGTGACGATCCTCGCGCCGTCGGGGGTGAAGGCCGCGGCGAAGACGTTGTCGTGATGGCCGGTCAGCGCGGACAGGCACTCGCCCGTCCGGGCGTCCCACACCCGCGCCGAGGGGCCCTCGCCCGAGGTGACGACGAGGCGCCCGTCCGGCGAGATCGCGCCGCGGTTGTGCTCGTCCCTCTGCTCGGTCAGGTCGGATACGCGCCGCCACGGATCGCAGCTCACCCAGCAGGCTATTGCCGCGGTGACGAGCAACTGGAACAGGATGACCGTCCGCCAGGTGAATCGGGGCTTCCAGTAGCTGAGAATGACGAGCGGGACCGCGACCGCGGGCAGGGCCGCCGCCACCATCGTCATGTCGATGTCGACGCGCAGCTCGTCCAGCCACGCCGCCGCCAAGAACAACACGACGAACGCGGCCGCGGCGCCTCCCGCGACGATGAACCCCGGCCGGCTCGACGCGCCTTCCCTCACGGCGTCCCCTGGAGATACTGAACGCTGCGGAGCGCGCGGAAGTTCGGCAGAGGCGGGGTCTACTCGGTCGCGTGCTCATTCACCCACTCCGGCGCGGGCGCGCCCGGCTGGATGTGCGACTTGCCCGTGCTCACCGTCGCGGTCAGGAGCACGTTGTCCCTGTCGGCCTTCGGCGTACCCCACCTGCGGTCGCGCCCGCCGGTGAAGGCCGAGAGTCGCTGGCCGTCGCAGCGGAGGAGGTAGGGCCTCCCCCAGGGGTCGGTCAGGATCTCGTCGGGGTCGAGGCTCGAGTACTCCCGGATGGCGGCCTCGAGCGAGCCGGCCTTGCCCTTCAGGAACGCCGCCTGCTTGTGCGCCCACGAAATCCGGCTGACCTCGACCGCTAGCAGGCTGAGCTCGGGCCCGACGGTTTCCGTCATGGCCTCGCCCTTCTTCCGCAGGATGAGGACGAGCACCAGCGTGACGACCAGCGCCAGAACGACCATGACGACGAGGAACTCGATGAAGCCGTAGCCGCGCTCAGAAGCTGAGGATGGCATAGTGCACGACGCAGGAGGCCACGATGACGACGAGGGCGAAGCCCCGCAGCAGGCGCCCGCGCTGGAGCCTCGCCTCGGCGCTGTCGGCCAGGCGGCTGACGGCCGCCAGGCAGAGCCCGCAGAGGATGATCACCCCGAGCGTGCCCACGGCGTGGCCGTGCGAGGGGCCGAGCAGGTAGACTGCGCTCACGAGCGCCGAGCCCGGCCGCAGCACCCATACGAGGGCGACGACCACCGCCGCCGCGTAAGCGACCCTGACGCCCAGCCTGAGCGCCGGGTGGCGCGCCAGCGACTGGATGGCCATCCCGACGAAGGAGTCCTCGAAGTCGGCCGTCTCGGCCACCCATCCGAGGAACCCCGTGGCGATCAGCATGGCGCCGAAGTTGGCGATCATTATCGAGGCGGTGAGCCGCGACGGGCTCCTGAAGAGCTCAAGCGGGGAGTTGAAGAACACGGTCGCCACCATGAAAACGACCGCAGCGGCGGCCATCGCGATGTACGCGGATATCCCGAGCACCGGGCGCGGCGGCCCCTCGGGGAGCAAGCGCTCGATGCGCTCGGGCAACCCGTCGGTCAGCTTCGGGTCCGAGAGCCCGTCGGTGAGGAGCTCGTCAATTCTGTGTTCGTCGGCCGCCATGGCCAGTCTCCCTCGACCGTCAGAGCAAATTCCTCAGCTGCACCCGCAATGCTTCCTTCGCCCTGCTGAGCCTTTTCTGCACCGCGTCCTCTGTAACAGAAAGCGCTTCGGCGATCTCCTTCTGCGACATCTCGCCGACGTAGGTCAACAGGATCGCCTCCTTCATCGTCTTCGGCAGCCCCGCAACCGCCGCCACCAGAATCTGCCTCCGCTCGGCCTCCTCGGCGTGCTCGGCCGGGTCGCCGCCGGCGGCCTCCGCGAACGCCAAGTCGAGCGGGGCCTCGGGCTTCCTGCCGCGCTGCCGCAGGAGGTAGATCGCTTTGCGCTGCGCGATCCCGAAGACCCAGGATCTGAAACACCCCGGGTCGCGGAGCTCGCCCATGTGCGAGTAGGCCTCAATGAAGGCCTCCTGGGCGATGTCCCGCGCGTCCTCGCGCCGGCCTATCACCGCGAGGGTGAAGGCCGTCACGCTTCGGACGTGCCGCCTGACGAGCTCTGCGAAGGCGTCCTTGTCGCCCCCGGTCGCGCGCTCGGCGAGTGCCTTATCCGACTCAGACACCCTCCCTCCATAAATGTAGTAGCCAGAAGGGGCTCCGACCCGACAAGAAATGGAGCCCCCGGAGGCCCTTCCAGGACTGCTGCAGACGCATAACGCCCTGAAAGGCCCCCATCCACCGCTCAGAACCCCCTTAAGAACTCGGCCGCCGTGCGGATATCTTCGGCCGGGTTGTCGCCGACCTCGCGCTCTATCGTGTAGAAGCCGTCGAAGCCCGCCGCCTCCAGCGCCGCGATGTAGGCCTCCCAGTCGACGTCGCCCTCGCCGAGGGCCATCTCGCCGCCGCCGCGCCTGCCGTCCTTGGCGTGCGTGTGGACGATCAGGTCCGAGAGGATCGCCACCCCGCCGATCGCGTCGAACTTGCGCATCGTCAGGTTCGCCGGGTCGTAGTTGACGCGGATGCCCTCGGAGCCCAAAGCGTCCAGGAATCCGCGCATGCACTCCGGCGACTCGGGGCCGGTCTCGGTAGCGAAGGAGACTTCGTGCGACACTGCGTAGTCGCCCAGGTCCTTCAGCGCGTCCGCCATGACGTCCCGGACGGGGTCGGCGGTGTCGTCGGGTATCACCCCGATGTGCGTGGTGATGACCGGCGTGCCAAGGTCGACGGCCAGGTCGACGCACTTCTTGGTGACGGGCACCAGCTCGTCGTTGCGGTCGGCGTCGGTGAAGCCCTTGCCGAAGTCGGCGCAGAGCGCCGAGAGCGTCAGGCTCCGGTCGGCCAGCGTCTTCTTGAAATCGCGCCTTCCCGACTGGCTCATGTTGTCCGGGTGGAGCTCGCCCCTGGTGCAGTAGATCTGGACGCCGTCCAGCCCAAGCTCCGCCGCCTTGTCGAGACCGTCCATGACTCCCAGGCGGAAGGACTCGACCATCGCGCCTACCTTCAGCTTGCCCATTGTCTCTCTCCTATTGCGAAAGGTGTCCGGGCAATGGATAGCACAAAGGCGACCGCCGGTCAAGGGTAGGTCCGCGAGCGCCGGTGCCGCGAGCGCCGGCGCCGCGAGCGCCGTCCCGGCCGGATATCTGTTCAAGGTGACATGATGCTGCTCCTTTCGGTGCGGGAGCGCACGGCCGCAACTGTCTTCGGTCTCAACCATCGCTCCCTTCTCCCGGAATGAAATGTCCCGCGGAGGACGAAGTGCTGCCGCCTCCGCCCGTGAATGTACCGGGGTCTTTTCCCTCACATCGAGAACCGGTACCGGATACTGACGGGAAGGTGCTCGGGCTGGCGCCACCCGGGTTCGCTTGGCGCTTCGCCCCCTACCCGCGTTCTCCATTAGAGGCCCCGGACTCCGCCAAGGCACGGCGCCTGGCTCGGCCGGTGAGCCCCGTCCGTCAACTACCGCATAAGCCTCCTCTCGGGGGGGCCCGGAAAAATCATACCCCCTCACCCTAGAACGTTTTTCGACCTTTTCGGGGCTTTCGCGTGCGAATTCGCACTCCAGACACCCCTTTCGCCGACCCGCTTATAGCGCCCCCTCCTGTCCCCCCTGCCCCCGAAAGAACACTCCCACTCTACCCTATG
>Ga0272441_10009647_pt1 | contig 14851 bp, 10 predicted proteins | sample SSMProp6N_FD_193582 | JGI IMG/M metagenome (GOLD analysis project Ga0272441, IMG submission 193582) | Marine sediment archaeal communities from Little Sippewissett salt marsh, Falmouth, MA, United States - SSM-Prop-6N | ecosystem: Environmental > Aquatic > Marine > Wetlands > Sediment ... | reverse complement strand
AGTATCTGGAGAATTAGTAACATTTGTAATTTCTGGTAAAACCTCTTCAGTTTTAAAAATAAGTGGATCTGACCAGTCACTCATATTATCCAAAACGTCCTTAGATCTTACTTTGATATAATAACATCCATGTTCTGTCCAACTATGTGATGTGTTTATTGTTTCATTAGAATTATAGAAACCAAGCCAACTACTCGAATTGTCATCATCATCCCAGTCAAACAAGTACAGTATTTGGTCTCCATTTGAATCATTCGTACATGAAGAATAATTGTAAGACACGTTGATGCTTCCAAGTGTAGGACCAGAGGGAGTACTTGGAATATCAGGGACAATGTTGCATGAAGAGTTAATAGACAGGATGCTGATAGTACTAGAATTACAATCATTGAACCTTATATCATTACCACTGCAAGTTGAGTTAGTGAAGTTAATCTCTGCAATTCTGATATATGAAGAAGAATTAGCAAGAATACCATAAGTAACGTTATCAATCGTAGAAGCACCTATTTTGATACTCTGGTTTTCACCGGAATTGCAATCAATGATATTAACTCCTATACTGGCATTTGAGATACAACTATTACTTACCCATACAGTTTCAGAACAATTAATGTATATACCAATAGAGGTGTTAATAACATTACAATCAATTATTTCAGATCGATTACAAATAATTATACCATTATCAGCATTCTGAACTGTAAAACTCTCTAGGCACATACCATAATTTTGGTTGTATGCAGAATAAATCTCAGAATCAGATAACATTTTGTTCCAAACTGCCACCTCGTCAATAATGCCATAGAAATTGTTACTAACACTATCAAAACCAATGAATGCAGGCACATCTATACCACAACCTGTCTTTGTCACATTATCTTTTAATTTACCATCGACATAAATCTTTAAAGTTGTCTCATTATGCGTTCCAACTATATTATGCCATCCTGTATCTATCGATTCAGAAGATATTGCCTCTGTATCATTTAGCCAGAATGTAGGTTTGTCAGTTGCAGGATTAACATAAAGATTATAACCCAGATAAGAGTCATCCGATTGAGTCAATATTGGATCATATGTTCCAGATCCGCCTTTCCAATATATCCATGCCGATATTGTGACATTCTCCCCTGTAAGGGCAGGGATACTACTCAGATTAATCGTACTATTAATACCGTTAAACTCAAATGCGCCATCTCCTTTTTTAGCATTTGTCGTCCAGTTCGTCTGATAAAATGTTCCGTTGTTTCCTTCTCCTCGAGTACCACCCTCTCCAGAATAGTCATGGATAGTAGTATTAGTCGAGTAATTTTCACCAACACTTGAATCGTTATTGAAATGTAAAAGAAGATCATTTCCTGACATATTAATTACCCAATGGTCTATTCCATAGTTTGGTAATTCAAAGTCATGGGCGTTCTCCATTAATACCGATCCATTAATAGTTGTAGTTTCTTTATCTTCACCAATTAGTATCTTTGATTTATTGATAATAATGTTTTCAGTATAAGTTCCATTGTAAACATATATTATATCTCGATATGAAGTATTATCTAGAGCTTTTTGAATATTCTTCCATATTAGTGTATTTTCTGAATGAAATAATAAACTATGATTTACTAAAGCATCTGCTACTAAGATGTATGCTTGTTTATATTTGATATTTGAACCGTTATCATCATCGGTTACCTTAAGAGAAACTGAATAAAAATTACTTTCAGAATATGTATGATCAGGATTCTGTTCATATGATTTTACACCATCACCAAAATCCCAAGTCCAATTAGTAATTGATCCATCTTCATCGACAGAATTATCTGTGAAACTCACAGTTTGACCGATGTAAATAATATCGTTATTTGCAGTGAAATTTGCCTCTGGCTGACGGTTATATATGATAATTTCTTTTGTTGTGTTACTCCAAAATAATGGGGAATCATGTCTAATACGGTGTGTTACATTAAACACTTCACTTTCATTCCAAGTACAATTTGCATTTTCTGTTACTTTTGAAACATTTTCCCCATCAAAATCCCATTGATAAAAATCAATACTGAAATCTGAGGCATTAATTGACTGATCATAAAAATAAACAGTATCGTTTGTATAGACTATTGTTGGAGTATAATTAAAATCAGCTATCAACGTTGTGTTACCAACAATACATCTAGCATCTGCGCCAGGTGGGGCAGATTCGCTATAGGTTGCAGTGTCATTGGTAAGGTTGGCGATAGAATAAAATTCATAACTGCCTGCCCCTTCTACAGTACTCGGATCAAAGGTAAACAGGTATGGGGTGCAATCGATTGAATCATACGGTGTCCAATCCGTCCATTGATCAGTTGCGTTGAATCCTTTATGTCTGTACCAAAGGGTAAGATCAATGGTAGATTCCTGGTCCCAGAAATACTCATTTTTCTCCATAGCTACGCAACAATCAATATCAAACGGTTCTTCTTCATGAAGCTCAGGCTGGATGTCAACGACCTGTGATCTTCCGTAAATAGGTGGAAGATGGTTATCATCTGGTGCGACGTCCACTTTTGCGGACCAAGCTGCTGCCCTCCGTATAAACCAAAAATCTATATTACAATCCTCCTTGGTGATAATATGTTGGTCATCATTATCATACCAATGATATAATCCAGTAATAAAATCTCCAGGAGAACACTCCTCCTCTTCCTCTATATGGCTGGTAGTTGGATCCCAATAGTAATGCTCTGGATGAGGGCCACTGATTATTATCTTACCATCGCCCTCTTGAAAGGCAAGCACTGCAGGATTGCCAGCAAGATTCATTTGAACGGGAATTGTGGTTTTTTCCCATGAACCATCAAAACCAAAACCTTCAAACAAAAAATTTAATAATTCCGCTAGAGCACCCTGACCACTTTCAAAGAGAATCCCAAATACTATGCTTGCAATGTAAGGAAGAAGGTCCATTACACTTCGTTGAAAACTCCAATGATGGATTGTAAGCGAATCATTGCCATCGATACAAGGATTGGGATAATCTGCCATTATAGTGACATCGGTAGAGTCAAGGATATTAAATGTATTTCCGAATCCATGAACACGCCAGGTATCTTCGAGATAATCCTTAAAAACAGGATGCTCCTTGGCATTCTCAGGAATATCTAAATCAAAAGTATATCCAGAGACGCCTGGAGGTGTTATACCGGAATACCACATGGGTGCTTCATGTCCTATTCTTGTAGGATCGGGGTCTTCATTTCCGGGAAGACCACAGATATGAACTTTACCATCCTCGTGGTAGGTATACTCGTCAAGGATGATCCATCCTCCATGTCGGGCATGTTTGATATCTTTATCAATAAAAACCGTTTTATCCAGGAATTTATCCTGAAACGTATTCCATTCGTCGTAAAATCCAATAGGAAAATCCGCAGAGGCACAGGTACCGATGTATCCGCCACCTTCATAATTAATGAAATTATACAAATTATCTAAAACATCCTGGTTTTCTTGCTTCCAGGTTGTACCATCTTCGTCTGCAAAAACACAGGTAAACCATTCTTGTGGTGGACCGGTAAAAATCAGTGCATCAAATTCATTGAGTTTATTCCAATCAATTAGGTCTTTTCTGTAAGTTTGTTCGGTCCAAAATACATAGGTATCATCTCCGACGGTCCATGTATAATTATCTAAACCTAGAACAATATTTTCACCGCTTGTCCAATCAATGCCATCAATTAATGGTTGGCTATGTGCCGCCACCTTTATTATGACGGATGAACCCTCCTCGCCCTTTACAATTACTTCTTCGTTAAACATCAAGGTTGACATTAGCAAAATTGCCGTTATTATTCCAACTTTTATAATTTTCATAATAAATCCTCCACACCTCTTCAAAATATAATAGATTGTAATTATTAAAAAGTTACGAAAAATGGATTTTTTAAAACTATATCATTTAATTAAAGATTATAATAACCATAAAAATTTATATACTATTTCATATATATATTAAAGTGGTAGACATATGTCTAATAATAATTTAAGAGTAATCCTTGCCGCTATTGCAGTTAGTTTCTTGTTTATCGGGATGAGTGGGGTGTCAGCTTACAGAGATTCTGGAACGATGACAACTCCTAAATCTAGTTTTAATGGATCCGTATTGTATGTTGGAGGCGATGGTCCTAACAACTATACCAAGATTCAGGATGCTGTTGATAACGCAACAGATGGCGATACCGTATTTGTCTATGATGACTCATCACCTTATTACGAAAGTGTGCTGCTAAACACATCATTAACCTTGGTTGGGGAGAACAAAGAAACAACCATTATCAATGCCAATCAGGAAGGCGATGTGATCACTATTCAAGTGGACGGTTGTAGTGTATCTGGATTTACCCTGCGAAACTGTAGCAGGTCGTATGATGATTTTGAACATAACGTTGTCACTATCTTATCAGACAACAACACTATTTCAGACAACATTGTTTCCATCTGGTACAGATATCCTACTTATGGCAATATTGCCTCTATTTATCTTAGGGATGCATCCTATAATACCATAATGAACAACAGTATCTATGAGCCTGAATTTTATGGAGGTCTCAACGGCATACAATTGCACTACAGTTCTTCTCACAACACTATCTCGTACAATAATATCACGAATTACCATCATGGGATAGATATAGATAATAATATTGAGCCGCCTGATTCTCACAATATTATCACGCACAACTATATTGGATTTAACCACATAGGTGTTTATATGGGGGGAGGTGACATCGAACTATCAAATAACATCATTACTTGGAATAAATATTTAGGAATAGAAATAAGTGGAGGGAGCCACGTTATTACTGGCAATATCATTACCTACAATGGAATTGGCGGTTACACAGATGGTGGAATCGAAATATTTTTCGAATCAAGCGATAATACCATTTCACAGAATCATATTGCCTACAACCTGCCTTTAGGTATTCGAATCGCTGATACATACGGCAATGTCATCACCAACAACAACTTCATTGACAACGGAATCGGGGATAATTATACTGAAGAGCATTTTGCCAATGCCTATTTCTGGTATGCAGGTTTTTTAAATTCGCTTTTTGGCAACACCTGGAAGCAGAATTACTGGAGCGATCATTCGCAGGGATTGTTTCATTTTATAAAAGGCAAGGCAGTGTTGTTTCTATTTTTCCGGACATGGTATGATATCGATTGGTCCGCGGCAAAAGAGCCTTATGACATTTTATAGAATAATGCTCAGACAAATAATAAAAAAAGGAGGCACCCCTTCCACGTAATAAATTGCATCGTCTGGGGTAAAACGTCTATCGATATTATTAGTTCAATTAATATTCTTTATTTTATAGCTTTTTTAGTTGCTTTCTTGGCTTATCCCAATATGCACTCTTACATTTTGGGCAGACATTGGGATATTCCTCCTTATTGCGTGGAACCCATTCATGCCCACAACGTTCGCATTTGTAACCTTCTAGCATGATTTTTGCCATTTCATTAAACTATATTACTAGTAGTATTTAACTTTAACTGATTAACTTTAAATAAAGAACATACTATTAGTTAATTACTAATAAGTAAATTGCCAAGGGCAAGCTACGAACTCTCCCTTGGCAGGAGTCAATTGAATGCCTTTCCGCAAACAAAATATCTCCAAGAAAAACATAGAAATGGAGATATATAATACATTCGAACTGTTCAAAGAATCAAAGAACATCATGATAGCTGATTTCCTAAATAAATTTCAGCTTTTATGGTTAAGTAGTCAAAATTATCGCAAGATAAAATACGCTTATGATTCACTTTATAAATTATTAATTTTTCAAAAACTTAAAGGAATAAAATTCCAAACACAACTTGAAAGATACCTTAAGAGACATGAAAATGAAAGAAATCAACTCCGTCTTGAATCATCACCCGATCAAAGAACAATAAGCTATTTCATAAAAAATATCTTAAATGAGGATGATGAGAATGATATTGATTTTATAGTTCAGAAAATCAATGAAATATCGGAGAAATTTGGAATAATCCTTGATATAAAATTATTAACGCCCAAAAAGCAGAATATTAAAACTAAAAGAACATTTCAACATAATAAAAATTTGAAAACAAAAGAGATAACTCAACTATTTAAGAAACGTTTTTCATCTGTTATCGATCTTAATACAAATTATAATTGTATCTATTCTAAAAATGATTTAATTAACTTATTACTACATATGTGTAACACTACTGATTTTGCAGAAAACGGAAGTCATACGCTCAAAATAAACAGAGATAAAATACCCGATGGAGACACACTTCTTTATCATCTAAAGAAATATGAGAACCTGGATCAAATAAAACGTATGTTTATCACTATGTTTGAAATGATATGGGAATCAGCACGAAAAGCAAATCATTTCCCAAGAACCGTAGACTGTAGCATTGATTATACAAGTTGGCATTTCTATGGAGATAAAAACGCTCCAATGGTTACAGAGATGAAACCAGACCGTGGCACAACTCATTGTTACAAGTTTGCAACAATAAATATCTCTGAAAATAATCAAAGATTTACTCTTCTTGCAATACCAGTTGGGCCATTTGATAACAAAGAAGAGATATTAAAAACACTCCTGGATTATGCTAAACAACGTGTAAAAATTAGAAGACTCTATGTAGATAGGGGATTTTTTGATAGTAAATCTATTGCTTTGTTCAAATGTTATCAAATCAATTTTCTCATGCCTTGTACAGCAAATGAAAGGATAAAAAAAGTCCTTGAAATCGTACCAACACCAACTGTAATCAAAGATTATGAAATGAAAAATACATTGTTTAATGTGGTTGTTGTAACAGATGAATATGGAGTTAGAAGAGCATTTGCAACAAATATTGATTTCAACGAAAATGATGTTGGACTAACAGAGAGACTATTTTATCTATATTCTAAAAGATGGTCAATTGAGACCTCTTATAGGGTTAAAAAGCATTCATTCAGACCAAAAACAACCTCAAAGAATTATTTCATACGACTCTTCTATTTCCTGTTCTCAGCACTTATGTATAACCTCTGGTTACTGGCAGATATATTGATCTGCCTTTCTCTTCTTGGATATTTTAATGGAAAACATGTTATTACATCAAAATATTTTGGAAACATGATGCTATCTATTGATCCAGGAGGATGATAAGATGAGATTTTTTGTTAATCATTCATTTCTTCTTTAGAGTTAAACAGATTTAAATTTAAAATTTCTTATTTTTTTAGTCACTATTTTGCTGTTTTCTGTAGAAATATTAATCAAATAGGTGTTTATTCACTGTTCTTAACACGTCTCTACTACTATTTTTCGTTCATTGGTAGGGACTTTCGGAACTACTGGCCCAATAGAAAGTTTTATATAGAAGTTTTCATATGCTGTTTTTTGCTTTTAAAGAAAATTAAAGGAGGCATAGATTATTATGATGGCCGGAGGTCAACAACCTATAATCATCCTAAAAGAAGGAACAAGAAGAGAAAAAGGAAAAGGAGCACAATCCAACAATATAATGGCAGCTCGAGCAATTTCAGATGCAGTTAAATCAACTTTAGGTCCAAAAGGAATGGACAAAATGTTAGTCGATTCTATGGGAGACGTTGTCGTCACTAATGATGGAGCAACAATCCTAAAAGAAATCGATGTTGAGCATCCTGCAGCAAAAATGATTGTAGAAGTTGCAAAATCTCAAGATGAAGAATGTGGTGATGGAACAACATCTGCAGTTATTCTCACAGGAGAACTTCTGAAATATGCTGGTGATCTTATTGAGCAGAATATCCACCCAACTGTAATAACCCGTGGATATAAACTTGCTTCAGAAAAAGCAATTGAAACTTTGAAAAAGATGGCAACCGATATCAAACCAGGCGATAAAAAAACCCTGAAAAATATTGCTATGACTTCGATGGCAAGTAAAGGTGCCAGTAGTGCAAAAGAAATACTTGCTGACGTTGTTGTCGAAGCAGTAACAAGTGTCGCAGAAAAATCAGCAGGGAAAGTCTATGTCGACATGGACAACATACAAATACAGAAAAAACAAGGCGGAAGTATTGAAGATACCAGAATTATCAAAGGTATAATTCTAGACAAGGAACGAGTCCATGAAGGTATGCCCAAACATATTAAGAATGCAAAAATCGCACTCCTCAATGCAGCTCTTGAAGTGAAAAAAACCGAAGTGGATGCTCGAATACAAATTCAAGATCCAACACAGTTACAAGCCTTCCTTGACGAAGAAGAAGGTATGCTTCGAAAAATGGTAGAAAAGGTAAAAAAATCAGGAGCAAACGTACTTATTTGTCAAAAAGGAATTGATGACCTTGCTCAACATTTCTTAGCAAAAGCAGAAATTTATGCTGTACGGCGTGCAAAGAAAAGTGACATGGAAAAACTCTCAAAAGCAACTGGTGCAACAATTGTTGCCAACCTTGATGACCTCTCATCAAAAGACCTTGGTGTAACTGGAACTATCGAGGAACAGAAGATTGGGGACGATAAAATGACCTTTATCACTGACTGTAAGAATCCCAAAGCAGTATCAATACTTATTCGAGGAAGTACAGAGCATGTCGTTGATGAACTTGAACGTGGAATGCATGATGCTCTATTTGTCGTTAAAGTAGCACTTGAGGACGGAAAAATGACACCAGGTGGTGGCGCAGCAGCAACTCATATCGCAATGAAACTACGAGATTATGCAACATCAGTTGGTGGTCGAGAACAAATGGCTATTGAAGCTTTTGCTGACGCCGTTGAAGTTGTTCCAAAGACATTATCTGAGAATGCAGGTCTTGATCCTATTGATATGATGATTGAGATGCGACGAATGCACAAGAAAGGCAATAAATTCGCAGGTATTGACGTCTTGAATGGCAAAGTTGGTGACATGATGAAGAATAACGTCATCGAACCATTACGAGTCAGTCTTCAAGAACTTCAATCATCCACTGAAGCAGCAACAATGATCCTAAGAATCGATGATGTCATCGCCTCAAAAAGTGGCGGTGGAATGCCTGCTGGCGGTCCTGGTGGAATGCCACCTGGCGGCATGGGCGGCATGGGTGGAATGGACGACTACTAATCCATCCCTTTTTCTTTCTTTTTATAGAATATGACAGCACAAAAAACTAGTTCCAAAAAGAAATCTACAAAACAATTGAAACTTGAGAAATTACAAGAAGAATTAAAAAAAACAAAGATAGACCTTCAAGAAAAAAAGGAAAAATTCTTACGTACTTGCGCAGATCTTCAAAACTATCAAAAAAGAATTGAAAGAGAATATAGTCTTAAGGATGAAGAATTTAAGAAAAAATACCTTACCAAATTACTTGACCTTCATGAGCTCATTAAAAAAGCATATGAGGATAAAAATCCTCAGGAAGGATTACGATTAATTATTCAAAATCTTGAATCATTCTTTAAAAAAGAACATATTTCAGGTATTGACTGTATTGGAAAGAAATTTGACCATAATTTTCATCATGCAGTTACTACGGTTAAGAAGAAAGATATTGATGATGATACTATTATTGAGGAGGTAAAAAAAGGTTATATGTTAGGAGAAAAACTCCTTCGGCCTTCTCAAGTTATTGTTGTACAAAATAAAGAAGAAAAATAAAGGTGGTATATATGGCAAAAATTATTGGTATAGATCTTGGAACTACCAATTCAGAAGTTGCATTCATAGAAGCTGGAAAACCAACTATTATTAAAAGTGCTGAAGGACAGCCATTCTTTCCTTCTGTTGTAGCATTTACAAAAGAAGGAGAAATGCTTGTCGGTGAAGCGGCAAAAAGACAAGCAGTTACAAATCCTAAAGGAACTGTGCAACGGATTAAACGGAAAATGGGAACTTCAGAAAAGATCACATTACACGAAAAGGAGTATACTCCAGAACAAATCTCTGCTTTTATTTTACAGAAAATTAAGAAAGATGCGGAAGACTATATTGGCGAATCCATCAAAGATGCAGTTATTACGGTTCCTGCCTATTTCAATGATGACCAACGTCAAGCAACAAAAGATGCGGGAAAAATTGCTGGTTTAAATGTAAAGCGTATCATCAATGAGCCGACAGCAGCTTCTCTAGCCTATGGTCTTGATAAAAAAGGTGATCACAAAATCGCAGTATATGATTTTGGTGGAGGAACCTTTGACATTACTCTCATGGAAGTTGGAGGCGGTGTCTTTGAGGTATTATCTACTAATGGAGACACACAACTCGGTGGATCTGATATGGATCAGGCCATTGCTGATTATCTTGTAGGGGAATTCAAAAAAGGACATAATATTGATCTTCGAAAGAATTCTGCAACACTTCAACGACTTTTAGAAGCAGCAGAAAAGGCAAAAATGGAATTATCTTCAACACTACAAACTGAAGTGAACTTACCATACATTACTGTTATTGACAATGAACCAAAACATTTAGAAGTAAAACTAAACCGAGCAAAATTTGAAGAAATCATTGCTCCTTTTGTTGAAAAAACTGAACAACCCTGTCAACAAGCATTAAAGGATGCTAAACTAAAACCCTCGGATATCGATCATATTGTTCTTGTTGGAGGGACAACACGTATTCCAGTTGTACAGAAAAAGGTTGAAACTATTTTCAAGAAAAAACCTAAGCGAGATGTCGATCCTATGGAATGTGTTGCTATTGGTGCTGCTATTCAGGCAGGAGTTCTTTCTGGAGAAATCGATAAAGATATTGTTCTTCTTGATGTTACACCATTAACCTTAAGCATTGAAACTCTTGGTGGTGTTGCCACAGCACTTATTGAACGAAATACAACCGTTCCTACAAAAAAATCTAAGATTTTTTCAACAGCAGCTGATAGCCAAACAACGGTTGACATTCATGTACTTCAAGGAGAGCGTCCCATGGCTGGAGATAATAAAAGTATAGGGAGATTTCATCTTGATGGTATTCTACCTGCTCCGCGCGGTATTCCTCAAATTGAAGTCAGTTTTGATATTGATGTGGATGGAATTTTAAATGTATCAGCAAAAGATCTTGGGACTAAAAAAGAACAATCCATTCGTATCACGGGTTCCACAAAGTTATCAGATACGGAAATAGAAAAAATGAAAAAGGAAGCGGAAGCTCATGCTGAAGATGATAGAAAACGAAAAGAAAAAGTCGAGATTCGAAATACTGCTGATACTCTCTTACATACTACAGAAAAAACCGTCAGTGAGTTAAAGGATAAGATTTCAGCTGATGATAAAAAGAATCTTGAAGATGCAATAAAAGAACTTCGGGAAGCATTAACAGGTGATGACTTAGACACAATTAAAAAGAAAACAGAAGCGCTCTCTGCAGCTTTGCAAAAAGCGTCAACCGAGATTTATCAAAAAGCAGCCCAAGAACAAGCTGAAGCAAGTGGAAGCTCTCAACAGGAAGCATGGCAAGGAAAACCCTCAGATGATGATGGCACTATTAACGCTGATTACAAAGTAAAAGATGATAAGAAAAAGGATGATAAAAAAGAGAAATAATTATTTCTTTTCTTTTTTTTATTTTTTCTGATGGTTTTTGTGATTCGTTCTGTTTTTGGGTCGAATGATCATAACAGAACAGGGAGCACTGTGCAACACTTCCTCTGAAACACTCCCAAGTAGAAATTTATTAAATCCCTCTCTTCCATGGCTGGCCATTATGATAAGATCGTCTTCATTAGTATATTTCACGATTTCTTCGGCAGGCGATCCTGATCGAAGTTCTGTAGTTGCAGTAATACCTTGATTTTCAGCAATTTCTTTTAAATCATTAAGTAAAATTTGTTTTTCCTTATTCATTTTATTTTCAAGTAAAGCTGAAAGCATATATTGATTTGCTTCATTGACAGAAACAAGCGAGACGCTAACATTAAGGAGCTTTGCAAAATAGGCTCCTTGTTCAGCTGCGATTTTAGAGGCAATAGTATCATCAATTGGGATTACTACTCGCTTGATTTTTTCCATTACGTTTCCATCTCTCCGCCCTTATCTGTATATCTAATTAAGAATAAAAAACTTTGTGAAATTTGATACAACGTGAAAAAGGATAAGAATCGTAAAGGTCCTTGATAAGGATTGTACAATAACACCTTTTAAACAGAACAAACAAAATTGTATATAAGGAGTGATCAAGAATGTTAATTGTTGGACAAGTGACAACCCCGCAAGAGGCTGAAGAAATTGAATTTATTGCTAAATCATTTGTCGTAGGAAATCGGGCAAAGGTTCTTGCTCACCAAATTAAGTAGGACAGACATACATGGGAGAAAAGGAAACAAAAATCTGGATCTGGTTTCATAACGAACGACTCTTTAAAGCTATTTATCAAAGTTCCATTAAAACATTAACAATTTATAATGAAAATGACGAAATAATACTTCGCAGAAAAGGAATTACTTCGGATCAAATAAAAGTCTTAGAAGAACTTCTTACGTCCAAAGGTGCAAAAAGAGTAGGTAATGACAACGAGCCCTTTACCTATCTCTAATTAATCTTTCCATCGTGGTTTTACCCAACTTTCTATGAATCGTTTTGAGATATCTGGTTTGGCTTTGGAAATATCGGTAACGGTAATAATACCTACAATATTTTGATTATTCATCACTGGTAATTTCTTTATTTTATGTGTTTCCATAAGAGTTAGCGCTGATTCAATACTTTCTAATGCATCTACTGTTTTAATATTAGAAGACATAATGTCTTGAATACTTGTTGTTTTTGGATTCTTGCCTTCACAAATCGTTCTTTCAATGATATCTCGCTCAGTAACAATACCAGTACATGTCCCCTTATCTTCAACAACAAGACAACCTACTTTTTTATCCCGATAGAGAAGACAGCCGTCATAGACAGTATTTTGGGGATGAATCGTGATGACATCTTTAATCATTATCTCCTTTACAAGCATAATTAACCTCTCATACGCAATAATCTGAATCATCTCTCCCTTGATTACTTCTTCTACATATATCACACAGGTTTTTTATTGTAGTATATAGTTACCCTGTTGTGAAAATTAAATCTCGCCATGAACTCTTAAATGATATTATTAAAGATTCAAAGAAATACCCTGATGGTTGGAAAGCTGCTTTTGGGAAAAATACAGCACAATTTGCTAATGATTTCTATTTTTTCCATCAGGAGTGTGGCATCTATCTTTTAAAAGAATATCAAAAAAATCCTTACCAAGTCAAAGGACTAGGTAGCAAAATTGCTCGAAATATTGATAATGATATTGAGGAACGGATATCATCAACAAAAAATGATTTTGGTATCATTACTGGAAATATTCAGAAAATAGTAAGAAACCTCAATAATGGTATACCACCCCATACAATATTTGAAGAAGGACTAAAAGGTAGGGACCTTGGCATACAAATACCGGTCCGAGGAAAAGCCTCACATTCAGAAACAACATATAAACTATTAAAAGAGACGTACAAATCAAATCAAAAAAAACTTGACAAACATTTTGAAAAAATAGTGACAGATGAAGGGGTATATGCTTCTTATAGATAGTTAGTGTAAATAGTCAGGAATTTTTTCTTGCGCTTGTTTTCGTTTCTTTTGCATTTGCTGTAAGAACGATTGCATGAGCTCTATTGCATGTTTTTTACAGGCTCCACACACCAATTTGCCTGCACAACAAGATGAAAATATGTCATGTAATTCTTTGTCATCTTCAATTAAATGATAGAGGAAAAGTTCATAGATAACACAATCATTGGGTTTTCCGCCCTCTTTTTTTTGTTGTTCTAGGGTTACCGCCCCTCCTGTTTTAGCCTGCATGATTTTCTTTTTTGCTTCTTCAGCAGAATCTGTAAGAAAAATGGCACTTTCAGGCTGAGAGGAAGACATTTTCTCTCCAGTCAAACCAGTAATAAATCGATGGTAGGTAGAGGAAGGAGGAACAAATCCATATTCTCCCATCTCTACTTCTAATTCTCCTAACTTTCTATCAATGATTGGAATATCTTCTTGTTTTGCATCATCAATATAAAGCGCCTTGTATTCTGTTATTCGCTGTAATTTCTCATATGGTATTTTTTTTAAGAGAGTTTCTGCTTTGTCAAGAAGTTGAGAAACATCTCTATCAACTTTCACAAATACTCCTATTCGTTTATCTTTGGTTATAGTAACATTATAGAGTCGATGAGCTTGAGCGATATCCCTACTTAAGCGAAGATGAGGATCTTGATCAACACCTACAGGAACAAGGGTTGGTCGTATCCCTCCATATTTTTTCAATTGAACATGCAGAATATCACCTGTTTGGATGAGTGGAGAAAGTATATGAGTCATATTCGTTGAATTTGTAAATCCATAGGTTGCTATCATCTGTGACCAATTCACCTTTTTTCCTAAGATATAGGCTAAATCCTTCACATCCTGATTTTGTGATTGGAAATAGATATGACAGTTCTCAGGTTTTAATCCAAGAGCGATATAATTTGGTAAATATTCTTGAAAAGCAACTTCTTTTGTCTCCTTTAAGGTATATCCTCGTGTGCCATACGCTTCAATATCGGCAACAGCTATGAAAATATCGGCACCAAGACTTTGATAAAAAATTACTTCATCAATGACCATCTTGTGACCAAGATGCATTCTGCCAGAAGGCATGAGACCAGTAAGAATTGCCCACGGTTTTTTTTGTTGTATTGCATCACGAATGCGCCAGAAATCTCTATGACCAAAGACTACTCCCCGTCTAAGAAGCTTATGGGTTTTGGGTAAATCTTTCCAAAGATCTTCTGAGAATTCTTGAATGCCAAATTCATTTCGCAAGCGTGCATAGTCTTGATAGGTTG
>Ga0272441_10009646_pt1 | contig 14851 bp, 17 predicted proteins | sample SSMProp6N_FD_193582 | JGI IMG/M metagenome (GOLD analysis project Ga0272441, IMG submission 193582) | Marine sediment archaeal communities from Little Sippewissett salt marsh, Falmouth, MA, United States - SSM-Prop-6N | ecosystem: Environmental > Aquatic > Marine > Wetlands > Sediment ... | reverse complement strand
GCGGCCTTTACTTCTCCAACCTCCCGTGATTCAGTAGCCGCCCGATACTATCCGGGCCGGTCACGGCTCGGTACCGGCTATGAGTACCTGCAGCCAGTCCTTTACGGCTCCGGGTACCTGCGCCAGAAGGGCCAGGTAGTGATGTGCCTCACAGGCCTGCTGCTGCGGGGACAGAGCGTTTCGATCGAGCCTCGTTGATGCGGCCGTGGGTGGCGTAGGAGGACACAGCAAGCAACACTACAAGAATCTGTCCAGTTTCATAGATATCAATAGAGCCCGAGAGCCGGTGTAGAATCTCGGATCGGTACTTGGAATCCCTATCGACAGTCCTCCCGTATTCGTGGAGACTGTATCGACTCGTCTGAATATACGATATGAGCATCAAGGCACGAGATCTGATCTACAGAAGATACAAGAAAGAACTGCGTGGGTACGTAGATGATGAGATGGATTTGCTGATTACGAAGTTCTTTGTTCGCTTTCCCTTCAATTCGTTAGGCATCCATGGTCTGAATCATGTTTATCAGGTGTTGAAAAACGGCCTGACTCTTGCGGAGGAAACAGGTGCCGACAAGAGCGTGGTAATTCTGTTTGCTGTATTTCATGACTGCGCGAGAGATTGGGATGGGCCTGATCACGCACACGGTGCACGTGGTGCGATAGTTGCCGAAAAAATGCGCCGCAGTGGCTTTTACGAATTGGATGCAGATAGACTAGAGAAACTTGTCTATGCGTGTAAATATCATACCGATGGTTTTGTCAGTTCAGATCCTACAATAGGAACGTGTTGGGATGCGGATCGATTGGATCTCGGCAGAGTAGGGATAACACCCGCACCGTTCAAGATGTCCACACAAGCAGCGAAAGAAAAATGCAATTACAGCTAGCATGGCTAGCGGCGTGAGTATGTATTTCCCTGTAGGATAGGTCTTTATCGAGAGCGTCCGATGGGAATCGAATCCACATCATAGGCTTGGAAGATGGAATTCATTTGCAATCGAGACTACCGTCCATATGCTTTCATAGTAGGACGACGACTCACCTGAATGCTGATCCACACAATTTATTGTCCATACTGTATCCGGTGCTCGCCTATACAGGAGGTCCGTGATGAAAATGAAAGTTGTGTCGGTTTGTGTTGGAATCATTATTCTTCTGAATAGCTGTTCGGGGAAAAATCACCCGGATAACTTCATATCCGGCAAGGAACAACGGGTGGAGGCAAAGGGTGACAGCTGGATCGTGTATACAACCCCGGAAATGGACAAGGTCAAGATAAGCCGTGTTTCTTATAAAACCATGGAGTGGGCTGAAGCAACGGAAGAACGTCTCTATATGGATGTTTACTATCCGCCCGATTTCAATTTCCAGAAGAAACTGCCCGCAGTGATTCTCTTTTCCGATCACCGCACAATGGTAAACAGAGGTTCCAACGTTTCATGGGCTCAATTGATAGCGGCATCCGGGATGGTTGCCATAGCGTATCAAGGCACAATAGAGTATGAACAAGATTTCGTGGATTTGGCTCATTGCGTTAAAAAACGAGCATCTTTTTTGGGAGTGGATTCAAGAAAGATCGGTATTTTGGCGAGTATGGCAGGAATCGTGAAGTTTGCCGAAACGATATCAAAACGAAGTGAGGATATGCCGCTTCGGATCAGATGTGCCGTTTGTCGTATCGGCCGTGTGCCGGAACCGAGCAAGTTCAATCCCGATTTCCCGATTCTCCTTTTGAATGCAGGACAGGGGCATTACCTGGAAACGGTGGAGAGGTTTGCGGCAGAGGCCGGGGATTTTGGCATTGACATTGAGATCCTTGACTATCCCGAAGGAATTCATAAGTTCGATTTGCGTCAGGACACACCCAGATCGAAAGAAATCATAGGGCAGACTATCGCGTTCTATCAAAATGAACTGTTCTGAAACTGAGCCAAACAGCGTTTATGTGAAGCCTCAAAATAAAAAGCGCCCGATGGGAATCGAACCCACATCATAAGCTTGGAAGGCTTAGGTAATAGCCATTATACGACGGGCGCCTGGTCAACCTCGCAGCAGTCAAACTCCTCGAGGCGAATGTAATATAACAAAGCGTATGGGTGAGAATCAAGTGCTTGTCTATCAAACATGGTATCGGCTATGGTAGGTGAACAGAAGAACGACTGCTCAAGGGAAGGGAAGGAACAGATGGGTTCACGGGGAGAGGTCTTTTCGACGCATACCGTCGCGGGCAAGCGAACATACTTTTTCAATGTCAAGGAAAACAGGCATGGAGACATATTTCTAAACCTGGTGGAGAGCAAGAAAAGCGGGGAAAGCGAGTTCGAGAGGCATTCAATCATCGTCTTCCAGGAAGATTTGGAGAACTTTATGATGGGCTTCAATCAAGCCATCGGGTTCATGCGGGAACGGAAATCCTGAAGCTTCTGCGGTGAATCGGGGATAAGCCGAGGCGCTTGACCCGGCTGCGATGCTCCCTGGTGGGATAACCCTTGTGGCGTTCGAATCCGTAGCCGGGATTTATTTCCGAGTATGCGATCATCCACATGTCCCTCTCCGTTTTGGCCAGGATCGAAGCGGCCATAATGGCCTCGATCTTCTGATCCCCTCGTACCACGGCTCTGGCCTTCATGGCGCAATCGGGAACGAACAGACCGTCGACAACAACCAGGTCGGGCAGCGGATAGACGCCGTCAAGGGCCCGCTTCATGGCCAGCAATGTCGCCCTATGGATGTTCAACTGATCGATCTCCTCGGGCCAGCTCCAGCCCACAGACCAGGCCAGGGCGTGCTCTCTGATCAGAGCGGCCGCATGGGTGCGCGCGGCCGGGGTGAGGGATTTCGAATCCCCGAGCGCCGAAAAAAGGGCATCAGTTCCGCTTCCGCTGTTCGCTTCGGGCAGAATAACCGCGGCGGCGGTAACCGGTCCGGCAATAGGACCTCGGCCGGCCTCATCGATTCCGCAGATTTGCATAGATCCATACTATTACGACGAAGGAGGATATCGCAATCATTGTTTCAATTGCGAAATGTCAAACTTGACGCAAAAGATACCCGAGTGCTACAATGATAATACAGAAACACAATCTCGCTGGGAGGGTTGGTGCATCTACGAGCTATAGAGCTTCTTGGCTTTAAATCTTTTCCCGACAAAACGCGCATAGAATTTGCCCAGGGCATAACCGCTCTGCTCGGTCCGAACGGATGCGGTAAGAGCAATATCGTCGATGCCATCAAGTGGGTTTTGGGAGAGCAATCGGCAAAAACCCTCCGCGCGGACAAGATGGAAGATATCATTTTCAACGGAACGGAAAATCGCAAAGCCCTCAGCGTGGCAGAGGCCAGCCTCACAATGAGCAATGACAGTGGTCAGCTTCCTCTGGACGTGGCGGAGATCGCGATCCGGCGCCGGCTCTACCGATCCGGAGAAGCCGAATACTCCGTCAACGACAGGCTGGTTCGGCTGCGGGAGATCCGGGAGCTTTTTTTCAACACGGGAGTCGGGAAATCCGCCTACTCGATCATGGAACAGGGACGGATCGGCCAAATTCTGTCGAACAAGCCGGAAGAACGGCGCGGCATCTTCGAGGAAGCAGCCGGCATTACCGCCTACCGCGTCCGGGGCATGGAGGCGGAACGGAAGCTGGAACGAACCCAGGAGAACATGCGCCAGGTACAGGGCATCGTGGGGGAGGTCAAGCGACGCCACGACTCTCTGAAAGCCCAGGCCGAGAAGACCGAGCGCTACCGCGGCCTGAAGGAGGAGATTTTCCAGATCGAACTGGATATTCAACTGCTGAGGCTCAAGGGTTTGAGGGAGAGAGAGCAGCGGCTGGATCGGCAACTGGCCGACAGCAGCGAAGGGCGTTCGGTCCTCAAATCGGGTATCGATTCGATTCGGGAGAACATGGAGAGAAGCATCGATCAGGTGAACTCCATGGAATCTAATCTGATCGAGAATCAAAAGAAGCTCTACCAGATCGATTTGGAGAGAAACAGCAAGGAAAATCAGATTGGGATGCTGCGGGAGAGGCAGGAGGAGATCCGGCAGCAGATCGCTTCGGAGCAGGACAGGGCGAAATCCCTGGAGAAGAAGATAGAGCAGCTGAAAGGGGAGGTGGAGCGCCGCGGGCTGGAGCTGACCGAGCTGGAGTCCCGGATTGAGGACGTGGAGAAGAACATCCGGGCCTTTGAGGAGGATATCCGGCGTTTCGAGGCCCGTATCAAGGAGAACGAGGACAAGGCGCGAAGCCTGCGGGAAGAAGCCGTAGCCATCGAGTCCGAGGTAGAGACGCTACGAGTGGATTTGCGGTCCCTGACCGACGATATCGTCACCCAGCTGGATCAGAAGCTCAAGGAGCTGGGCTATTCGGCACAGACGCGGGAGCGCGTTGAAACCAGGATCCGGGAGCTGCTGGAGGCGATGCGCATACAGCTGCGGGGCCGCTCGGAGCTTCTCAGCGACTACCGTTCCCTATCTGGGCGCGGGGAAGAGCAGAGCAAGCTGCTCGATACCCTGCAGGAGCTCCTGGAGGAGTCGCTGCTCAAGACCGACGAGCTCGGAGAGTTGTTCGACCAGTACAGGCGCTGCACACCCGTGTTTCTGGAGGAATTTCTGGCTCCGGAGGGAATCATCACCAAGAAGAGGGAGCTGGATAACAGGATTACGGAAAACCTGGGTCGGAGAAACAAAAAGAGGGAAGAGGCCGAGTCGCTGCGGCTGGAGAATCAAAACCTCAATGCCAAGATCACAGAGTACCGGGGAACCCTGGAGGAGCTGCGGGTAAACCGGGCCCAAACCCACACCCGCAAATCCAGTCTCCAGAGCGACATCGAACGCATCCATGAACTGATCACGGATCAGCAGACCCAGCTTAGCGACAACACCAGGCAGATCGAGGAGTCCAGAAAGCGCTCGGCGGATATTGATGCTCAGATCGCGGATCTGCAGAGCCAGCAAAGCGGTTTGGAGCAGGAGAACAGGAAGATCAAGAAGGAGCTGTCCCGGCTGGAGAAGGAGATCAGCAGTCAAAACAAGAATCTGGTCACTACGGAGAAGGAGCTCAAGGGCAAGCTGGCACAGCTGGATCGGGAGCAGGGAAATGTCGAGCAGCTTCAGATCGAGCTTGCCGACACCAAGGCCGAAATTCGCAGTTTATACGGTAATTTCAGCGAGGTTCACTCCCGGGAACTGACGGAGTTCGAGGACAGGATCGAACAGGTGGATCGTCCTCTGAAAGAGCTCAAGGCCAGGCACCAGGAACTGCGGGAACAGATGCGCGGGTTGGGTCAGGTCAACCTGATGGCCCCGGAGGAGTTTCGCGAGGTGAGTGAACGGTACAGTTTCCTCACCGGGCAGCTCGAAGATCTTCAACAGGCTTCCCGGGATCTCAAAACGATTACAGAGGAGATACGCAGCGAGTCTTCCGAGCTTTTCCTCGAAACCTACAACACGATTCGCAAAAATTTTCACCTCATGTTTCGCAGGCTCTTCGGTGGAGGCCGGGCCGAGCTCAAGCTGCTGGAACCGAAGAAGGTGCTGGAATCCGGGATCGAGATCTACGCCCAACCCCCCGGGAAAAAGCTGGAGAATATCAACCTGCTATCCGGAGGGGAGAAATCCCTGACCGCCATCGCCCTGCTGTTCTCCCTTTTCATGGTCAGGCCATCGCCGTTTTGCATCCTCGATGAGATCGACGCCGCCCTGGACGACCAGAATGTCAGCCGATTCGTGCATGTGCTCAAGGAGTTCGCGGGGAGCTCGCAGTTCATCGTGGTAACCCATAACAAGAAAACCATCGCCTGTGCCGATTCGCTGCTGGGCATTACAATGGAAGAATCGGGGATTTCCAAAATCGTGACGGTTCGCCTGGAGAACCGGATTGAGGAGAAGAGTTACGCTTAACCTGACTTCCCTGAAGTCCGCACTCTCTTTCCGCAGGTGGAGCGGGATTGTGCCGAAAAAGACCCTGCGTATCGCCGCCTTCTCCGCCCTGTTTCTGCTCTCCGTGCTGATTACCCTGCTCGTACTTCTGTCCGGGAGAGAGCGGATCGATGCGGCGCCGAAGGGGGAGCAGGTGCCGGTCTCCTCGGTCGAACAGATGATCGACGATTTCGCCGCATCCGGGGCGCGGGCACGGCAGTCCGCCGGTATCGGTGCCGGGGAGGCTCTGAGCGTGCAGGATTTCATTCTGCCCCGGGCGGTCAAGGCGGACAGCGCCGAGCCTTACCTGCTGCGGCCGCGGTTGGAACGCTGGCGGGAGGAGCAGGTGAGCCGGTACTGGATCCCGCTTCAGGATATCGCCGCGGATCTGGTAAGGCGGGAGAACGATCGCAGGATAGAGGAGTTGTTTGAAGATATCCCCTGAACTCGGGGATTATCTGGGAGGGGAACGAAAATGAACACACGAAACCATCTTCTGCTGATAGGGGTGGGCCTCGTGCTGCTGGCCGGCTGCCGGAGCCTGGAGAATTTACCCCAGGATCTCCAATCCGGTCCGCTGCCGGAGGCCGTGGTGGCGGAGCACCCGATCCACCTGGCTATGACCTTACCCAGACCGAGTCCACCGCAGGCGGAAACTCTGGAACTGGGCCGAGTGCTTCCCGAGCCGGGCGTGCCGGCCCCGCAGGAAAGCCCCTCGGTCACCGAAGCAAAATCGGGTCTGGATGTTCCGGCCGATCCTGTTGAGCCGGCGGCGCCTTCCCCCGCGTCCCAGCTGCTGCGCTTTCCGGGCCGGAACCTGGAGTTCAACTTCGCCGATCACAGCCGTCCTAAAAAACCCGCTCTCCTTTCATTTGCCCCCTCATCCCGGGCTCTATCGGGCGTTGAGCCGCCGCCCACCGCCGATCCGGTCGAGGCGCCAGGGCCGTCGCCGGCCGCCGATCCGGTCGAGGTGCCAGAGCCGCCGCCGGCCGCAGAACCGGCAGATACCGGCGTGAAGATCGCCCGGACTCCGCAAGCCGCTGCGCTCCGGCAAACCACCCAGGCCCGGGAGCCGGATCGGGAATTGGTAGCCCGCAGGGGGGATCCCATCGCCATCGATCTGGAGGGAAACGGTTGGATTTACACGGGCCTGAGAAGCGGGGGCGTGCCGGTTACGGGGGAAGATCAGGGTATCGAATTTCTGTCCACTGGAAGCGGAGCCGACAGAACCTCCTTCAATTTCAGGGCCGTGGAGTTCGGGGATTACCAGCTGACCTTTCAGTACCAGGATCATCAGCAGGCCCTGCTGCGCAGGCAGGTGATCCGCCTGCAGGTGGTGCCGGAGCAGGAGTTCGCCGCGGTTTTACAAAGGCAGCAGTCGGAGTCTGGGGTCCAGGCGGAAAGCACGGTGGTGAAGTTCCAAGCGGTGCCCGGACCCCCGATCCGCAGCGCGGATACGCTCTTCGACCTGGGCGAGTACGAGCTGGCTCTGATCGAGTACAAGAGGAATATGCGTAGCGGCGATCCCTATCTGAACGAAAGGCTGGCCCAATGTTACGAGCGTACCGGGGAGCACCTGGCCGCGGTGAAGTACTACAGGGAAAATCTGGGCCTGGGGGGAGAGTACGGGGATCGGGCCGCCCTGGGTCTGGTGCGTTCCAGCATCGCGACCGGGGATTCTCCCCTGCTGCTGGAGGTCCTGCCCTCGCTTTTCAGCCTCGAGTCCGCGGAAATCGGCTCTGAGCTGCTGGCGATTGCCCGTTTTCAGACCGAGCAGCGGCGCTTTTCTGTGGCCATTCAAGCCCTGCAGCAGTACGTACGCCGTTACCCCGTCGGAAGGGAATTGGATGAGGTGTACTATCGGCTGGCCCAAATCTATGAGGTGGATTCCCCGTATCGGGACATCGAATCGGCACGGCGCTACTACGCGCTTCTCTGGGAGCTGTTTCCCGAGAGCCTCTACGCGGATCCGGCCGCCGACCGGATCCACTACCTGGACAGGCATTTCTTCCTGGTGCAGTAGAGGGGGCGCGCTGCGGCTGTGCGCAGGAGCGCCCACGGCACGATCTGCGATAGTCGTTGACAAGGGCTCGGAATAACAGTATATATTCAGGGATATTTATGCTGGAACGAATTTCGGACAAGCTTACAGATGTTGTACGCCAAATCTCCGGCAAGGCGCATATCTCGGAGAAGAATATCCAGGATGCCATCGCCGAGATCAAGCTGGCCATGCTGGAAGCGGATGTCTCCCTGCGCGTGGTGCGGCGTTTCGTCAATCAGACGACCGAGCAGGCATCCGGAGAGAAAGTGCTGCGCTCCGTGTCCCCAGGACAGCAGTTTGTCAAGATCGTGCACGACAAGCTGGTTCAGCTGCTCGGAGACAGCCGGCAGGAGCTGCGGCTCAAGGGCCCGGATACGCTGTCGGTTGTCCTCCTGCTGGGGCTGCAGGGCTCGGGAAAGACCACTACAGCGGCCAAAATGGCGGTTACCCTGAAAAACGAGGGTAGGAAACCCCTGCTGGTGGCCGCCGACCTGGTTCGACCCGCAGCGGTGGAGCAGCTCGCGATCCTGGCCGAACAGGGCGGGGTGGAGATCTACAGGGAGGCGGAGAAAAACCCCGTCAAGGTGGTCAACGCGGCCCTGAAGTTCGCTGCCCGGCATCAGTTCGACACGGCGATCATCGATACCTCGGGAAGGTTGCAGATCGACGCCGAGATGATGCGGGAGATCCGGGCGGTCAAGAAGGCCGCGGCTGCGGATGAGGTGCTGCTTGTGGCGGACGCCATGACCGGTCAATCGGCCGTGGATATCGCCAAAGCCTTTGACGAGGAGCTGGAGCTGACCGGAGTCATCCTGAGCAAGTTCGACTCGGATGCCCGGGGCGGGGCGGCCCTCTCTGTGAAGAGCATCACCGGAAAACCGATCAAGTTCATCGGGACCGGGGAGAAGCTGTCCGACCTGGAGCCGTTCTATCCGCAGCGGATCGCCACCCGCATCCTGGGCATGGGTGATGTGGTGAGCCTGGTCGAGAAGGCTCAGGAGGCCATCGATGTACAGGAGGCGGAGCAGCTGCAGGAGAAGCTGGCCAAGGCCAGTTTCACCCTGGAAGACTACCTGGATCAATTCCGCCGGGTCCGTAAAATGGGTAGCCTGCAGTCCCTTGTCGAGATGATCCCCGGTGCACGAGGCGCCCTGGACGAGAGCCAGATCGACGAGGGGCAGATGAAGAGCGAAGAGGCGATCATCCTGTCGATGACCCGGGCCGAACGCAGGAATCACCGCATCATCGGCCCGAGTAGAAGGAAGAGGATCGCCAAAGGCAGCGGCACAGCGGTGTACGATGTTAACAAGCTCTTGAAGAAATTCGAGAAGGCGCGATTGATGATGAAAAAAATGACCAGGAACAAGAAAGCCCAATCCGCTTTCCTGTCACAACTTGGTCAGGGCACTTAATTACAGAAAGCATTTAGGTCATAGCACCTAATAGGAGGCAGATGTTGAGCGTACGGATAAGACTGAAGCGGTTTGGAACCAAACGCAGACCCTATTACCGGATTGTGGTCATGGATTCCCGCAGTCCAAGAGACGGAAGAACGATCGAGGAGGTGGGATTCTACCACCCGATCGAAATAGAAGAGAAGCAGATCAAGGTCAAGGAAGAGCGCGTTCGGGAGTGGCTGAACAAGGGAGCCCAACCCAGCGATACCGTCAGAAAACTGCTGAACAACATCAATTTCCGAATCAAGTAGCCGCCGGTACTCACGGCTGCTGAGCAAAGAGGAGGCGTCCAGTGGAAAAGGAACTTGTGGAGTACATCGCCAAGTCACTGGTTGATGATCCCGGCGGAGTCGTGGTGAACATGATCGAGGGTGAGAAATCAACGATCCTCGAGTTGAAGGTTTCGGAAGGGGATATAGGAAAAGTCATTGGAAAGCACGGCCGGATTGCCAAGGCGGTACGCACCATTTTGAGTGCTGCGTCCACGAAAACGGGAAAAAGGGTGGTGCTGGAAATACTGGACTGAAAGGCCAAGATGGGTGTTGAAGGCCGTGATCGGTTGCTCGCCGTCGGCAGGGTCCAAACGAGCCACGGACTCAAAGGGCACCTGAAGGTCAAGAGTCTGTCGGGAGAGGTCGAGCATCTGCTGGGACTGAAGAGCGTTCATTTGGGCTTTCCCGATAAGCTAACCCTCTTCCAGGTGCAAGAGGTACGGCGGGGCGTGGGAACGGTGCTGCTCAAGCTCGAGGGAATCGAGGACCGAGAGAACGCAGCCGGATATCGCGGGCAATTCGTGTGGGTTGATCGCCGGTTTGCTAGCGTTCTCAGGGAGCAGGAATACTATGTCGCCGATCTCGAGGGCTGTCGCCTTTTTCAGGGGGATAATCTGATCGGCAGGGTGGTGGCCGTGCCAGAGGGCGGCGCCGGCGATTTTCTGGAAGTGGAAACGCCTGAGGAGAAGAGATTGATCGTTCCCTTCTCTAAGCATTTTGTGGGCACAGTCGATATAGCTGAGCGGCGTATCGAGCTCACGGAGGCATACGAGCAGCCGTGATCTTTCACATTCTGACCTTATTCCCGGAGATCTTCGAGGGATATCGAAGCTCCTCTATTTTGGCCAGGGCGGTGGAGCAGAAACAGATCCGGCTGGATCTGATCAATATCCGGGATTTTGCCGGGGACAAGCACCGGACCTGTGATGACGCCACCTACGGGGGCGGTCCCGGGATGGTTCTGAAACCGGAGCCCCTGGCCGCAGCGCTGGAATCGGTTCCGGGGGTAAAACGCAGACGAACCAGAGTGGTCTACCTGACTCCCTCCGGAAGGCTTTGGTCTCAAGGATCGGCCCGGGAGTTTGCCGGGGAGAGTCGGGTGGCGATGATCTGTGGTCGTTATGAGGGGATCGATCAGAGGATCATCGATCTGTTTGTGACGGACGAGATTTCCGTGGGTAACTACGTCTTAAGCGGCGGAGAGGTAGCCGCCATGGTCGTGATCGATACGATTGTGCGCCTGGTCAAAGGGGTGATCGCCGAAGACTCCCTTGCCGAAGAGAGCTTCTCCGCAGGGTTGCTGGAATATCCCCAGTACACCCGCCCGGCGGTGTTCCGGGGACGGGAAGTACCGGAGGTGCTTCTGTCCGGAAACCATGCGGAGATCGAACGCTGGAGACGGGAGAAGAGCGTCGAGAAGACGCGGAAGTTTCGTCCGGAGCTGACAGAGAGAACAAGGATAACAGGAGAGAAAGATGAATAAAATTCGCGTCGTTGAAGCAGAACAAATTCGCAGCGATCTGCCTGATTTTTCCATAGGCGATACGTTGAAAATCCACTACAAGATCATCGAGGGAAGAAACGAACGGGTACAGGTCTTCGAGGGACTGTGTATCGCCATCAAGCGCGGTGGAATCCGCAAGACCTTCAAAGTCCGCAAGATCTCCTACGGAGTCGGAGTTGAGCGGACCTTTCCTCTGAACTCGCCCCGAATTCAGAAGATCGAAATCACCCGAAGGGGACGGGTGCGTAGAGCCAAGCTGTACTACATCCGCGACCGGGTCGGCAAGTCGGCCAAGGTCGCCGAGCTCATTTCCAAGAAGCCCAAGAAAGAGGGCGGAGCTCGCGCAGAGCGGCCCTCCGCTCCACCCAAAGCCGAGCAACCGACGCAGAGCCGGGAGGCGGAAGTCGGCACCGCCGTAGAAAACCCGCCCGAGGAAAAAGAGTGACCCCGAAGGAATGAAGCCGGTTCCCGTCAGCCTCAAGCTCAACCTGAACGCCAGATCCGAGGTTTCCTTGCGATCTGGCGATTCTGTTTTAGTGACGGTCATCAAGAGGCTTACGGGCAACAAGTGGGCGGTGGGAATCCGAGGCAGGGTCCTGCCCGCTACCTCCCGGATGCAGCTGTCCGCCGGCCAGCGGTTGCGGGCGGTGGTCAATATTCGCCGCGGCCTCATTACCCTGAAGATCTCCGAACAGGCTGCCGATCCGATCCAGGAACTGATCACTCGCCAGGGACTCCAACCCGATCAACTGGTGCAGAGCATCGTGACGGCGTTTCTGCGCAGCGGACTTCCCATCGCACCGCAGCGTATCGACCAGGTGCGTCAGCTGTTGGCCAGGCTGCGGCTGGATCCGAAGAGATTTGCTCGAATCATCGCCATCATTCTGGAAAAGGGGATCGATCTGCGCTCCGCAGGGATAGAACAGCTGTTATTTCTCCTCGGCTACGGGGAGCGGGAATCAGGAGGAGAGCGGGGCAGGGGCAGGAGGTCGCCTCAGGATCCCGAACAGCTGGCCGAGCAGCTGCGCAGTGATATCGAGCGGCCGGAGAGCGCAGAGGGAAGCAGCCTGCAGGTGTTCAACCATCTGCAGGGCTCCGAATACAGCTGGGTTGTCATTCCCTTTGATTACAGCTTCGAAGGATCGGGCTCCATAACAGGAACGATCCGTCTGCGCTACCATGCGCGGCAGCAGCGAACAGACAGGATGATCGTGGTGGTTCGCAGTGATAGAGGGGGCAGGTGGTCCTTTGTGCTGACTCCTCCAGGTCCCGAGCTGGTCATCTTCGGCGACCCAGACCACAAAAAGGCAAGGGCCGAACTCGACGTTTTGCTACAGAAATTACAAAACCTCGGCGTGAAAATTGACGATACTATACGTGAAGAGCAAAACTTTGATGGTTTTGATTTGCCCTGGGAGGAGCTTTCCTACCATTACGTCGATACGGTACACTGACGCGAGAGGCGAATGGAAAAAGCAGCAGCGTTAAAATACAGCGAAGAATACCCGGCCCCTATCATTCTGGCCGCGGGTAAGGGGCTATTGGCCGAGCGGATCAAGCAGATCGCAGCGGAGCAGGGTATCGAGATCGTGCCGGAGCCGGAACTGGCGAATGCTCTGGTCGAACTGCCTCTGGGAAGCTTGATCCCAGAGCAGTTTTACAGAATTGTCGCCGAGATCCTGGTATTTGCAGGTAAGGTTGCATAGAGGGTTTAGATGAAAACGATAAAGGTCAGCACTTTAGCTCCCGGTATGAAGTTCGACCAGCCCGTATTCATAGAGGGCGACAACATTCTGGTGCCCGCGGGGGTGGCCATCAAAGACAAGGATATCGAACGGCTCAGCCGGTGGGATATCGAGGAAGTGTTCACCGACGGCAAGCAGATGGAGGAGATCGCTACGGATGCGGCTGCCAAGCTCAAAGAGGCTCCGGCCTGGCTTCCCAAGAAGGAGGAGAAGTTCCGCAGGATCTATCGCAGTGCCGTGGACAAGGTGGATGCCATCTTTCAGGATGTGGCCGATGGGACTTACCTGAACCACGAACCCATAGACTCCGTAGTCAAAGATATGTTGGATGTGCTGCGCCAGAGCAAGAACGAGATGATCCAGCTGATCCTCCTGGGCGAGTGGATCGAGCGGAGGCTGTCGGTGAGTGCGATCAACTGCATGATGATCTCCGCGGTGATCGGCACCACCATGCGCCTGGCCTCCCACAGGCTGCTCCAACTGGCAACCGGCGGTCTTTTGCACGACATCGGAATGCTCAAGGTGGAAAAGGAAATCCTGGAGAAGCAGGGAAAGCTGTCCGCCGATGAGCTGAACAGGATGAGGGCCCACGCGGTGATGGGCTACCAGATCATCAGCAAAGACATGAAGTATCCCGAGGAAATAGCCCTGGTGGCGCTTCAGCACCACGAACATTGGGACGGCCGGGGATATCCCCGCAGCCTCAAGGGAGAGGATATCACCCTGTTTGCCAGGATCGTTGCGGTGGCCGACGCCTACGAAGCCATGGTCAGCGAGCGCCCGTACAGGAACTCCATCATCGGCTACAACGCCATGAAGACCGTGCTCAGCGACAACGGCAAGCACTTCGATCCACAGGTGTTGAAGTCCTTCCTGGAAAGCATGGGCATTTTCCCGATCGGAAGCGTGGTGCAGCTGAACAATTCCAGCATCGGCCGGGTCAGTGAGAATCACACCGATGCGCCCCTGAGACCCAAGATAGAGCTGCTCATCGATGAGTTCGGCAACCAGATCGAGGGAAGCGAGGTCGTGGATCTTCTGGCCAAGAAGAATCTGTTCATCGTCAAGGCGATCGATCCCAAGCTGATTGGGGAAGGGGAGGAGTGAACCGATGGGACAGGGGCCGCGAGGGGGAAACACGGGCCGAGCAGTACCTGAGTGAGCGGGGATACACCGTGCTGGAGCGGAGGTTCCGCAGCCGGCGGGGTGAGATCGACCTGATCGCCGAAAAGGAAGATCGGATTGTTTTTGTGGAAGTGAAGAACTGGGCTTATCTGGACAGGGGGGATCTGGAGTATGCGATCGACAGACGCAAGCAGGAGAGGATAGTGGCTACCTCTCGCCAGTATCTGCACGGCCATCCGCAGTACCGGGACAGGCATCTCGGATTTGATGTGATCCTGGTGTCGCCGAATACTCCGGAGGTCATCCACTACGAGGACGCGTTTTGGTTAGGATAGCAAAAAAAACGGATCCGCGACGGCTGGCCGAGCTGAAGAAGAAAATCAACGATGAGAAGTATCTGGCCGTGGCCATCAGCAAGATCGCCCAGGATTTGACACAAAATATCCACAGGGAGGATTGAGAGCAGTTGTCTCGCCACGGCAAACCCCGGTCCAGAAATCGAAGAGATCGGCGGCAGAACAAACCCCAGATCGAGTATTCCCAATGCCCGGTATGCCAGAAGGCGGTCCGCGACCTGACCTCGGCCATCACCCATAGGGAGAGCGGACAGCCGGCGCATTTCGACTGCATCCTCAAGCTTCTACGCGGCGACAACGCGCTGCAGCAGCATGAGAAGATCTGCTATCTGGGCAAGGGAAGTTTCGGAATCGTGCAGCTACGGGAGCACTCCGGCCGCCCGAGCTTTTTTGTTCGCAAGCGCATCCAATACGAAGAAACCGATCCG
>Ga0272441_10009645_pt1 | contig 14852 bp, 12 predicted proteins | sample SSMProp6N_FD_193582 | JGI IMG/M metagenome (GOLD analysis project Ga0272441, IMG submission 193582) | Marine sediment archaeal communities from Little Sippewissett salt marsh, Falmouth, MA, United States - SSM-Prop-6N | ecosystem: Environmental > Aquatic > Marine > Wetlands > Sediment ... | reverse complement strand
ACGAGAATCGGCGCACTGGGCACGCGCAAACTGTCTGAGAGCCGGGCTCTGGTGCTTGATGCTATCCCGCGCTCCTTCCACGAGATGCTGCGACCACGCCCAGACCTGGTGAGAAGTGCGGGCTAGAGGCCGTAGAACTGGCGAATGGACTCGATGGCCGGGGGGAGGCCCTTCGCGAGCGGGGTTCGGGCTTTGAGGCCGAGCATACGGCGGGTGCGGGTCATGTCCGCCAGGGTGCGGCGTGCATCGCCCTGGGCAAAGGGCTCGTGGCGCACGCGGGCCTTCGCCCCGAGAATGCGCTCGATCCTGCGGATGAGCTGGTTGACCGTTGCGGCGCCGGCTCCGCCGACGTTGAAGGCCTTGGCTGCGTGTGGCGAGCGGGCGGCGAGCAGATTCGCCGTCACCACGTCGTCCACGTAGGTGAAGCCGCGGGACTGCGTGCCGTCGCCGTACACGACCAGCTCCTCGCCGCGGAGCATGGCAAGCGCGAACTTCCAGACGGACATGTCGGGCCGCCCCAGGGGGCCGTAGACGGTGAAGTAGCGGAGCGCGATGGTGGGCACGCCGAAGTTGTGGTGGTAGAGATGACACAGATGCTCGCCGGCGAGCTTCGTCACCCCGTAGGGCGAGAGGGGGTGCTTGACGTCCGTCTCGCGGGTCGGGCGCTCGCGGCCCTCGCCGTAGACGGACGATGAGGAGGCGAAGACGAACTTGCGGGGCTTCGTGCGGCGGGCCGCCTCGAGCAGGCGCTGGGTTCCCAGCACGTTGTTGTTGGTGTAGATCTCGAAGGTCTCGCCCCAGCTCGCGCGAACGCCGGCCTGGGCAGCCTCGTGGAAGATGAACTCGGCACCCTCGGCGAGCGCCGCGAGGTCGGCGGTCACGATGTCGCCGCGCACGAGGGTGAACCGCTCGAAGTCCTTGAGCGGGGCCACGCGGGCCTCCTTGACCTCGGGCGGATAGTAGTCCGTGAACGAGTCGATGCCCGTCACCTCGCAGCCGTCGGCCAGGAGGCGGCGGCAGATGCTCGAGCCGATGAAGCCGGCGGCGCCGGTCACGAAGCATTTCATGGGGCATTCCTTTCGCGCGTCCAGATGGGCTATGGCTCGTCGCGGCCCAGCCACTTGGCCACCAGGCCGAGCACGGAGGCGCGCCCGGTCGCGCTCTCGTGCTGGCGCGACGGTACCGGCGCGACGCCGCGGGTCTTCTCGGCGCTGGCCTGCTCGCGGAGCTGTCGGCGGACCACGGAGAGATCCGCGATGAGTTCCTCGGCGTTCGGGTAGCGCCGGTCGGGGAGCTTGGCCATCAGCCGCTCCACGACCGGGTTGAGGCAGCGCGGCAGGTCGGGGACCAGGGATTGGAGGTCGGGAACCGGGGTGGCCACGTGGTGCCGGAGGATCTCGGCGGCGTTGCTTGCGGTGAAGGGGACGCGTCCCGAGAGCATGTGGAAGAGGGTGGCGCCCAGGGAGTAGAGGTCCGAGCGGGGCGTGGCATCGTGGCCGACGGCGACCTCGGGGGCCATATAGGGCGGGGTGCCCCAGACCACCGTGCGGCCATCGGGGGCGATCTCGGCGTCGCTCACCGTCGCGTCGACCGAGCGTGCGAGGCCCAGGTCGGCGAGCTTCGCCGTGCCGTCGGAGGCGAGCATGATATTGTCAGGCTTCACGTCGCGGTGCACGAAGCCATGGCTGTGGATGTAGCCGAGCGCCGTGGCCACCTGGATGATGATGGCGACGGCGCACCGCGGCGGGATGGGGCCGCCGGCGCGGAGCTGCTCGGCTGCGGTGGGGCCGTCCACGTACTCCATGGCGTAGAAGTACACTCCGTCGGCGGAGCCGGCGTCGTGCACGTGGACGAGGTGGATGTGGTTGAGCGTGCCCGTGGCCTGAGCCTCGGCCACGAAGCGCTCGGCGAACACAGGGTCCGAGACGAGCCGGGGGTGGAGCACCTTGAGGGCAACCGTGCGGTCGATGGAGACTTGGCGCGCGCGGTAGACCACCCCCATGCCGCCCGAGGCGAGCTGGTCGAGCACCTCGTAGCCGGCCACCGCGGAGCCGACGAGTTCGCTGGGAGCCCGCTCTGAGAAGATGAGGCGCGTGTGGCCCACGGCGATCTTGTCCCCGTAAGCCAGGTGGGCGAAGATCACTCGGTTCCCGTTCAGGCGCGTCCCGTTGCGGCTCTCGAGGTCCTTGACGAAGTAGTCGCCCCCCTCCAGGTAGATGACCGCGTGGCGCCGGGAGGCCAGATCGTCGTCGATCTGGAGGTCACACGAAGCACTGCGCCCTACGACCACCCCCTTGCCCACGGGGCACTCAACGGCTCTGCCATCGGCGGCTCGCATCAACAGAACAGCCACGGCCACTCTCCATCTTGACACCTGCCCGGTGCGAGGCTAGAATCGCCCGCGAAGAAAGGGCTGTCATGCGACCAGGACGTCAACCGGGTGCGGGGCGATGGCGCGAGACCCTGCGCGGCTACCTCTACGTGGGGCCGGCGGCCGCCATCCTTGGCCTCTTCTGTATCTTCCCCGTCTGCTATGCCTTCTACGTGAGCCTGCACGACTGGGGCCTGCGCAAGCAGGGCTTCGTGGGACTGCGGAACTACACCCGCGCCTTCAGGGACCCCGAGTTCGGCCGCGCCATGCTCGTCACCGTCTTCTACGTGCTCGGCACCGTGCCGGTGGGGATCGTGCTGGGCCTCCTGGTGGCCAACCTGCTGGCGCAGCGGATCCGCGGGCGCTCGATCTACCGCACGATCTACTTCCTGCCCTACGTCACGTCGGTCGTAGCTGCGGCGGCGGTGTGGATCTGGATCCTCTATCCTGCACCCGCGGAGTGGGGTCTGGCGAACTCTGTGATGCGGGCACTCGGCCTGCCGGAGCAGGCCTGGGTGGAGGAGCCGACGGGGGTGATCCAGCTCATCGCGGCGCATTTCGGCGGCTCCGTGCCGTCGTGGGCAGAGGGGCCGAGCCTGGCCCTCGTGTGCGTGATGGCATTCTCGGTGTGGCACTCGTTGGGCTTCCAGATTGTTGTGCTGCTGGCCGCACTCTCGAACGTGCCGCGCGAGATCTACGAGGCGGCCGCGATCGACGGGGCGCGAGGCTGGCATCGGCTCACGCGAATCACCGTGCCCCTCATCTCGCCCACTCTCTTCTTCCTGCTCATCATCTCCACCATCCGCGCGTTCCGCGTCTTCGGTCACATCTACGTGCTCGCCTCGAAGGACACCGAGCGCACAGCACACAACGTCACGATGTTCATCTTCCGCACCTTCTACGAGGTGGGCGAGGCGGGCTACGGCTCCGCCGTGGCTCTCATTCTCTTCGTCATCATCCTCCTGGTCACGCTGGTGCAGATGCGAGTTCTCGGCGCCCGTGTCCACTACTGAGGCGGTGGCTCCCGCTCGATGATCCCGAAGGACCGCCAGTTCGGGAAGTAGTCCCTCCACCACGGGCGCGGCGGCTTGGGCGGTCGATGGCGGCTGGCGCGCGGCGGCAGCCGCAGGCAGTGGACCCACGCCTCGAACCCACCCACGACGCCCTCGTCCGTGAACGACCAGCTTGTCGCCGTCGTCACCGCGTTGAGCGCCGCCAGCGGCACGATGAACACGCGGTTGAAGACAGGGATGGAGCTGAGGGCCTTCGAGGGCGCATCGATGACGTCGCGCGGCAGGCCCGCGGCAAGGTAGAGCGGCGCCTTCCAGAGCCGATATCGCACGCGCGGGGGCGACGCATCCTCGCCGCCGCAGGCTACGGCGCCCAGGCTGGCCACAAGAACGGCCGCGAGCACGAGCCGACGCATCACGAATCCCCCTCACTGACTGTGTGTGCGGCGCCAGCGGACGCCCTGCGGCGTGTCCTCGAGCACGATACCCTGGGCGAGCAACTCGTCGCGGATCGCGTCTGCACGGGCGAAGTCCTTCGCCTTCCTCGCCTCCTGACGCTCGGCGATCAGGTGGTCGATCTCTGCGTCCAGAGGCTCGCCGCGCGTCTCGAGTACATCGAGCACTTGGTCGAACGTGCCTATTGCCTCGCGGACCCGAGCGGCTGCGGAGGCCGTGAGCTCCAGGCGGTTCACGTCCCGCATGAAATCGAACAGGGCTGCGAGTGCCGTGGAGACATTCAGGTCGTCGTCCAGTGCGGCCGTGAACGCGGCGATCGCCGTCTCGCACAGGGGCGCCACGTCGGGGCCGGGGCCGTTGTCGGGCGCCTCGCCCAGGCGCAGCACGAAGTGGTTGATGCGCGCCACGGCCTTCGCCGCCGCGTCCAGGGCCTCCGCCGAGAAGGCCAGGGGGCTGCGGTAGTGGCTCGAGAGGAGCAGGTAGCGGATCGTCGTCGGCGCGACGCCCTTCTCGAGCAGATCGCGGAGCGTGAAGAAGTTGCCGAGCGACTTGGCCATCTTCGTGCCGTCGGTCAGGCGCAGATGGCGGTTGTGCATCCAGAAGCGCACGTAGGGATCCTTGCCCGTCGCGGCCGTCGCCTGCGCGATCTCGCACTCGTGGTGCGGGAAGATGTTGTCCTCGCCGCCGGTATGGATGTCGATCTGCTCGCCCAGGTAGCGCATCGCCATCGCCGTGCACTCGACGTGCCACCCCGGCACCCCCACGCTCCACGGGCTCTCCCAGCGCATCACGCTGTCGGGAGCCGCCTTCCAGAGAGCGAAGTCGTAGGGGCTCCGCTTCTCGGGATTCACCTCCACCCGCGCACCCTCCTGGAGGTTCTCCACGGTGTTCCCCGAGAGGCGCCCGTAGGCGGGGAACTTCGCAAGGTCGAAGTACACCGAGCCGTTGGCCTCGTAGGCGAAGCCGTTGGCCAGGATCCGCTCGACGAGCTGCACCATGTCCCCCACGTGCTCGGTCGCACGTGGGTAGGCCATCGCGGGGATGATGCGCAGCGTCTCGATATCCTCGAAGAACGCCTTCGTGAACATCTTCACCACCTCCCACGGGCCGATGCCGCGCTCGCGGGCGCTCTTGCCGATCTTGTCCTCACCGTCGTCGGAGTCGGTGGTCATATGCCCCACGTCGGTGATGTTCATGATGTGGCGCACCTCGAAGCCGTGGAGCTGGAGGTGGCGCTTGAGAATGTCCACGAACACGAAGGCTCGGAAGTTCCCGATATGGGCGAAATCGTGTACTGTGGGGCCGCAACTGTACAGCCGGACCACGCCCGGCTCGATCGGCTCGAATGGCTGCTTGGTGCGGGTCAGCGAGTTGTGGTAGACGATAGTCATCGGCTGCTCCTGTGGAACGGCTCGCACGAGGGGATGCAGGCAACCCGGGCCGACGCTCAGGCGCGAGGACACAGACACCGCGCGGCGCCGTAGCCGATGCGGAGCCTCGAGCGGGGCCAGCGGGTCATGGCTGCGCCTCCTCGAGCAGCACTACCACCTGCGCCGCAATCGCCTGGCCCTGCCCGACGGCGTCGAGCCCCTCGTGGGTGCGTGCCTTGATGCTCACGCGCGACACAGGGAGGCCCAGGAGCTGCGCCACGCGCTCGCGGATGGCCGCCTTGTGGGGGCTGAGCCGCGGCTGCTCGGCCAGAATGTTTGCATCGAGATTCACCGGGGCGAAGCCGGCGGCGCGCGTCTTCTCGAGGGCAGCGGTGAGCAGGCGGGCGCTGTCGATGTCGTCGTAGGCGGGGTCGGAATCGGGGAAGTGCTCCCCGATGTCGCCCAGGGCGGCAGCTCCCAGCAGCGCGTCGCACGCGGCGTGGAGAAGGGCATCGCCGTCCGAGTGGCCCACAAGGCCCGCAGGGGAGGCGATCGCCACGCCGCCAAGCACGAGCGGGCGCCCCGGGCTCAGGCGATGAATGTCGTAGCCGATGCCGACTCGCATGACTCTCTCACGGAGCGAAGGCGGTCACGGGCAGGATCCAAGGTACTATGCTTCCCCGTCCACGTAGGCTCCCACCCGGCGATACTTCTCGTAGCGGCGGGCGAGCAGCTCATCGATGGGATAGGACAGCAGCTCGTCGAGATGACGGCACAGAGCCGCCCTGAGTCGCTCGGCCGCCTGGCGTGGCTCGTGGTGTGCGGCCAGTTCGGGCTCGGGAACCACCTCGTCTGCGATACCCAGCTCGAGCACATTCTTCGAGGTCAGGTGCAGCGCCGCCGCCGCATCCGCCTTCTTCTCGCTGCTGCGGAAGAGAATCGCCGCACAGCCCTCCGGCGTGATCACCGAGAAATACGCATGCTGAAGGATGAGCAGGCGGTCGCCCACACCGATGCCCAGCGCGCCTCCGCTGGCACCTTCGCCCAGGACTACGCAGACGATGGGAACGCGGAGAGTCGAGAGATCCGCGATGTTCTCCGCAATCGACTGTGCGATGCCTCGTTCCTCGGCGCCAATGCCCGGGTAGGCACCCGCCGTGTCGATGAACATGATGACCGGCAGGCGGAGCCGCTCGGCCAGCTTCGCTTTGTGCATCGCCTTGCGGTAGCCCTCGGGGTGCGCCAGGCCCCAGTTGCACGCCACGCTCTCGCGGGTCGTCTTGCCCTTGCGGTGGCCGATCACGAGCACCCGGTGCTCGTCGAGCCGCGCGAAGCCACACACCACCGCCAGATCGTTGCGGAACAGACGGTCGCCGTGCAACTCCATGAAGTCCGTGAACATCATGCCAATGAAGTCGATCGTCGAAGGGCGGTCGCGGTGCCGGGCGACCTGGACCTCCTGCCAGGGCGTCAGGTTGGAGTAGACCGCTCGTGCCACGCGGCGCTGCTCGGCGCGAAGCTGGTCCAGAGTCTCGCTCAGGTCCACGCCTTTCTCGGCCTGGAATTCCTCGAGTTCCCTGATCTTCTTGTTGAGGTCCAGGATCGGGCGCTCGAACTCGAGGGCTCCGGGCGTGCTCATCGTTGCGCCTCGCTGGGAGGAGTCTCTTCCGGCGGCTTCAGATGGATCGGTAGCCGCTTGAAATGGGCCACTACGTCCGCCATGCTCTGCGGGCGCCGGTCGGGGTCCTTGGCAAGCATGGCCAGGATGAAGTTGCTGATCTCGCCAGACAGATTCTTGTTGAACGTCGTCGGCCACGGGGGCGGCTGGTGGAGGTGCATGGCCAGCAGCTCGTCGCGATCGCCTGAGATGAACGGCGGACGCCCGGTGAGCATCTCGAAGACCGTGGCCCCGAACGAATACACGTCCGTACGCAGGTCAGGCGCCAGGCGGCGGAGAGTCTCAGGCGCGATATAGGGGCGCGTGCCGGCGATGCGCCGACGCCCAGGCAGCAGACGCCGGATGCCCCGGCGCTCGCGCTGCGCCAGTGCAAAGTCCGTCAGCTTCACCACCCCGTCGTCCGAGAGCAGGAAATTCTCGGGCTTGATGTCCATGTGGATCACGCCTTGCAGGTGCACGTAGTTGAGGGCGACCGCCATCTGCTGGAGAACATCGCGGGTGTTGTAGAGCAAGAGGGGATCGGGCTTCGGGGCACGCACGCGCACCTTGAGGTTCCGGCTCGGGAAGAACTCCATGAGGATCGTGGGCGAAGGAGGCCCGGGCACGCAGTCGTAAACTGCGACGATATTCTCGTGGTCCAGGTCACCTGCCACCCTGGCTTCGTGGTAGACCGAGCGGACAGCCGCCCCGTCGCGCAACTTGTCCAGCCGCAGGCGCTTGAGAGCGAAATACTGCCCGTTGCGCCCGACCGCCCGCCAGATCTCGGCAGTCTCCCCCTTCCACTCCAGCTTCTCGACACGATACACGTCAGCGTATTCTGGCGCCATGGAATCTCGCTCCCCCCGGTCCGATCGGTGCTCGGCGCCGCCCCTCCCTGCCGCGTGATCCGCTCCGCTGGTCGCGGGAACGGCAGGTCATGCCCGCGTGGCGGGGCCTCCTAATACTACCAGATTGCCGGCACTCAATCAAGGCGCGACACCGCTCTTCTATCTCGTTTGCTGGCAGGATCTTGCCCGCCGGATGGCCAGCGGCACCCGGCCCGCACCCGCGCAGGAACACGCCCGTCAGCCCCGTTTGCCGTCGACCACAACCTGCGGTAGAATGCATTGACAGTCATGAGACCATCTGCTAGACTGCCAGCCATTCCTCGGAACGGTACGTGGCAGACGGAGGTCCTCTACATATGGGTCCAGATGGTTCCGGAGTCCTACCTTTCCGGACCGTGGGAATCGTCGGCGTCGGGCTCATTGGTGGCTCCCTGGGACTGGCCATTCGCGAGCGGAACCTGGCACGTCGTGTCGTCGGTATCGGGCGCCGCCAGTCGTCCCTCGACCGAGCGGTCGCTGTGGGAGCCATCGACGAGGCCACGCTGGACATCACCGCGGGCCTGGCCGACAGCGAGCTCACCATCCTGGCCACCCCCGTGGGCGTGATGGAGGAACTGGCCGCTGCCGCCGTGGCCGCGATGCCCAGGGGCGGGTTCCTCACCGATGTTGGGAGCACCAAGGCCCAACTCGTCCGCGTCCTCGAACACGTCGCCGGCGATCAGTGCCGCTACGTGGGCGCCCACCCCATGGCAGGCTCCGAGAAGCGCGGCGTAGACGAGGCACGCGCCGGCCTCTTCGACGGCACCCTGTGCTTCATCACACCCACCACACACAGCGACCCCATGGCCACCCGAGCCATCACCGAATTCTGGCAGCGCCTGGGCACACGAGTCCGCGTCATAAGCCCAGCCGAGCACGACCGCCTCGTCGCCTTCGCCAGCCATCTGCCCCATCTGGCCGCCGCGGCAATCGTCAACGTCGTGCCCGGCGACGCCCTGGGGTGCGCGGGAGGCGGCTTCCGCGATACCACCCGAGTCGCCTCCGGCGACCCCCGGATGTGGGCCGACGTCTGTCTACAGAACCGCGATCGCATCCTGGAAGCCCTCGGGAATTTCAGCAACGAGGTGCGCACGCTCCGCGATATCCTCTCGGACGGCGATGAGCACGAGTTGCTCGCCTGGCTCGAAGGCGCCAAGGCCATCCGCGACCACTACGTGGCACCCTGACCACCGCATCCGCACCGCGACCGAAAGCTCCACGGGGGAGGGAGCGAGGAACACCAGAGTGTCCGCCAGGAAATTCGCCTTCCGACTCCAGGAACTCCACGCCCTCCACGCGAACCTCAGGTTCGTCTTCCTCCTCATGGTACTCCTCACCGTATGTATCCTCGGCTACATGATCGTCAAAGTCTTTATCCTCGCCGAGCGCCTCGCACCAATCGAGTTCACAAGCCTCTGCCTCTTCGCTCTCGCCTGTGTCGCCCTCTGCATCGGACAGCTCCAGTGCCTCAAGCGCATGCGACACGACACCCGTGAGAAGATCGAGACCATGACCTTCGTGGACGAACTGACCGGTGTCTACAACTTCCGATACCTCGAACAGCGCCTCGCCGAGGAACTCCAACGCGCCAAGCGACACAACTCCCCCCTCTCCGTCGTCTACATCGACTTCGATAACTTCAAGCTCGTCAACGACACCTTCGGTCACGAGACCGGCAACACCGTGCTCCAGCGCGCCTCGCAGATCACCCGCTCGGCCTCGCGCGGCGAAGACTTCGTCGGACGCCTCGGCGGCGACGAGTTCGTCATCGTCCTCCCCCAGACCGACACCGCGGGCGCCCTCATCGCCGCCGAGCGCATCAAGAAGAAGCTCGACGCCATGGAACTCATCACCAACACCGGTGAACGCCTCGACGTCGTGACCTACTCGATGGGCATCGCCAGCTACCCAGGTAACGCCGAGACCCGCGACGAACTCATCCGAGCCGCCGACGAGGCGATGTACCGCGCCAAGAAGGCCGGCGGCGACCGCGTGTGCATCTGAGGCCACCACCGTGGGCTACCCCCCCAAGTCGCACCACACAACGCAGCCCGCACGAACCCCGCTCCCGCGCGAGGCACGCCGCGAGCTCGCCCTCATCTTCGCCCTCTTCATCACCATGCGCCTCATGTGCGTCTGGTGGTTCCGGCCCCTCTACAGCGAAGCCGCCGGCTTCTTCCTCCCATTCGCATACCTCCAGGACGCCGGTTACTACCCCTTCTTCGACTACTGGCTCGAATACCCCCCCGTGCTCGCCTACTTCATCGTCGCTCTCCGAGCCATCGCCGTAGCCATCTGCGGCAGGGGCAGCGTTGCCTGGCAGGCCCTCTGCCTCACCCGCATCGTCCAGATTGGCTCCATCGCCTGCGAAACCGGCGCCCTCGCTCTCCTCTACGCCATGGCCAAAATGCTCCGAGGCCACAAGTCCGCCGCACGAGCCTGCTGGATCTACATCGCCCTCTTCTCCACCGCCTTCGTGACTCTGAGCTACCTCGACGCACTGCCTGTCCTCCTCATGCTCGCCGCCATCGTCTTCGCCGTCTACAGCCGACCCATGTGGGCTGCTCTGACCGTCGCCGCCGGATTCATGACCAAAGTCTTCCCCATCGGCATCCTCCCCACCGTCCTCAAGTGCGAGGCACGCTGGCGATGGCGCCTCGCACCCCTCGGTGTCTTCCTCCTCTTCGTCGCCTATTTCGCCGCACCCTTCGCTGTCACTGGCAGCCATTGGCTCGCCTGCTCCGCCGAAAGCACCGTCCGACGCCCCGGATGGCAGACCGTGTGGGCACTCATCGAAGGCCGCAGCGAATTCGGCTACGTCGGCCCCCGACGCGTCGATCAGACCCCACGCTTCTTCGAGCCCGAACGCCACGGCATCGTCCCCGGCACCGCAGCACTCCTCAAAGCACTCCCCCTCGATGTCTACGGGCCGCCGCCTGTCCGACGCACCGTCTTCTACCGCGTCGCAAGCCGGTTCGCCAGAAAGCTCGATTTCCTGGGCGCCGGCCCCCAGGGACCCGCACGATGGATCTACGGAGCCGCAGGCATCGCCGTCGCCCTCTTCTTCCTCGTCACATCCGCACGCCTGCCCGCTGCCCTCCCGCCGCGCCGGCGCCTCACCTACGCCGCCTTCACCATGTTCCTCCTCTTCTTCTACGCCAAGGGATGGAGCCCCCAGTTCGTCGCCTACCTCATCCCCCTGCTCCTCATCGCATTCCCGGAGACCGAGGCCGGCCTCTGGTGCCTCCTCCTCACCGTCGTCGCCTTCATCGAGATGCCCCTCTGGGCCGTCCATCTCCACGGCCACGCTGGCATGGCCGTGGCCGACCGCCTTGTGCTCCAGGCCACCGTCATTGCCCGAACCGCCCTCCTCCTCGTCATCATCACACGCCTCTACCGCCGTCTGTGGAATGACTGACCCCGCCTCGCTCGTCCCAGCGCAGGCACGTGTCGGGGGGCGGCCCTCTGCTGCCCCGGCCGGCTTCCTCGCTCCTCTCTTCCTCCGGTGTTGCCCAGGATCAGGCCGGTTGATTCCCCCTGAGCACCCGTGTAGACTCGGTTTCCATCAGGAAATCATCTCCTGTTCTCGCCGGGAGGCCTGAGGACTGTCTATGGCCGTGCGACGTCTCGCAGTTGAGGCAGCGGCTCTCTTGATGGCATGCGCCGCCCTTGCCGGCACCCCGGAGCGGGGCGGGGGCCTCGTGGGGGCGTGGTCGGCCGATGGGGCGGACCTGGGCGGTGACCTTGCGCTCCACCATGTGGCCGCCGAGCCGGGCAAGATGGGCAAGGCGCTCCGCTTCGACGGCAAGCGCAGCTATGCCTCGCGCCCCCACGCCGAGCTCGATAGCCTTTTCCCTGCGGCCTCGCCCCAGGCGGCAAGGAGCTTCACGGTCGCTGCATGGATCCGCCTCGCGAGCCTCGGCCATCGCAATCCCATCGCCGGCAAGCAAGAGAACGAGCAGCGCGGGTTCATGTTCATGGTCGAGGCCGACGACCGCCTGGCGATCGAGATCTGGCGCGACGCCAGGGCCGCGACCAAGCTCCGAACTCCCCACCCGCTCCAACGAGACAGGTGGTACCACGTGGCCGTCGTCTACCGCTACGTGGCCGACAAGGAGTCGCGGGCTGCGCTCTTCGTCGATGGCACCCTCGCCACGCAGACCGACCAGGCCCGCGGCCCCGTGGCGGCGAACACGGCGCCCTTCGAGATCGGGCGCTACCACTGGAGCCGCCGCTACAGCGTCTGCTTCCACGGGCTCATCGACGAGGTGCGAGTCTATGGCCGCGCCTTGAGCAGCCCCGAGGTCCGGGCACTGGCCCGCACGGCCGCGGGAGCACGGTGGCCCCAGTTCCGAGGGCCGTCCGGCGACTCGCTCGCGCCCGACTCACCCGTGCCCGACAACTGGGACGAGGCGGCGAAGCGAAACGTGCGCTGGCGAGTCCCCGTGCCCGTGCCTGGAGCCAGCTCGCCCATCGTGTGGGACGGCCGCCTGTTCCTCACCGGCGCCGACGCCACCCGCCGCGAAGTCTTCTGCTTCCAGGCGGCCACCGGCACACTGCTCTGGCGCAAGCCCGTCCGTGCCCCAGGCGGAAGCCCCAGGCAGAAGGAGCACTTCGAGGGGCTCACCTACGCCGCTCCGACACCCGTGTGCGACGACGCCCGCGTCTACGCTCTGTTCGGAAACGGCGACATCGCTTCCTTCCACCACAACGGCACGCCCGCGTGGACCGCCAATCTCGGCCTCCCCCATACAGGCTACAGCCTCAGCGCCTCGCTCGCACTCCACGGCGGCCTGCTGATCGTGGATATCGACCAAGGGCTCGAGGACGACCCCGCCTCCCGCCTCCTTGCACTCGACCGCCGCACGGGCAGCATCGTGTGGGAGAAGAAGGGCAGGGAGCATCCCGTCGGCGATTCCTGGAGCTCCCCCATCCTCATCGCCACCCCCCACGGCGACCAGCTCGTCACGCGCGGCGGCGGAGCGATCATCGCTCGCGACCCCGCAAACGGCCGCATCCTGTGGACCCGCCCCTCCGAGCGCGGCGACGTCTCCACCTCACCCCTCTTCACCGACGGCCTTGTCATCGCCGGCGGCTACGACGGTAAGACCGAGGCCATCCGCACCGACGGCCGCCTTGCCTGGACTTCGGAGGACGGCCCGCCCGACGTCGCGAGCCCCGTCGCCATCGGCGGCGTGCTCCTGCTCCTCAACAGCTCTGGCCTCCTCACCGGCCTCGATGTGGCGACCGGCCGAAAGCTCCTCGAACACGAGATCGGCGACGAGCCGGGCAAGGGCCACTTCTTCGCCACCCCCCTCGTCGTCGGCGACCGCGTCTACGCCCTCCGCGAGGACGGCACCACGATTATCTTCCGCATCGCAGCCCGGGGCGGCGACCGCGCGTTCCAGCGACTCGGCATCGGCAGGCTCACCCGCCAGGAGCTGTGCTGGGCCTCCCCCGCCGTCGCCGACGGCGCGCTGTTCCTGCGCTCGAAAACCCACCTCTACTGCATCCAGGGCTCCGCCAAGGCCCCCAAGCCCGTCCACGTGGCGAAGCCCCAGCACACGCAGCCCGCCGCCGTGGGCAAGCTGGAGACGGGACCCACCGGCCCCACCCGCACCGCAAGCTGGCCCCAGCATCGCGGCCCAAACCGAAACGGCATCACCACCGAGCACTCGGGGTGGACGGGCTCCGCCTGGCCGCTCAAGAAGCTCTGGCAGGTGAACGTCAAGGAGGGCTGCACGTCGCCCATCCTTGCCGACGGTCGCGTCTACGCCATGGGCTGGCAGTTCACCCGACGCAGCCGCGACCGCAGGAACCCACACGGTACCGACACCGTTACCTGCCTCGACGCCCGCACCGGCACCACCCTCTGGACTCACACCTACGAACAGCCCCGATACTGCCGACACCACACCTACGACGAGACCAACTACGGCGGCCCGAACGCCACCCCCACCCTCGACCAGAGCACCGGCCTCCTCTACACCCACGGCATCGACGGCGATTTCCGCTGCCTCGATGTCCGCGCCGACGGCAAGCTCGTCTGGCACATGAACATCTACGACGCCTACGACATCCCGCAGAACCCCGGCGTCTACCCGAAGACCCACAACAACGACTACGGCTGCATCAGCTCGCCGCTCCTCTACGGCCCCTGGGTCATCATCGAGGTGGGCTCGCCCCGCCACGGCCTGCTCATGGCGTTCCACAAGCGCACCGGCCGACGCGCCTGGGCCTCGCAGCTCAAGACCTGGGCCGGCCAGACCCCGGGGCCGCAGCTCATCACCGTCGGCGGCACCCCCTGCCTCGCCACCCTCACCCTCGAACACCTCGTCATCATGCGACTCGACCCCGGCCACGAAGGCCACACCCTCACGCGCTTTCCCTGGAAGTCCGGCTGGGACGAAAACCTCGCACTGCCTGCCGTCCAGGGCAACCGCGTGCTCCTCACCGGCTACCACTACATCAACGGCGGCCGCAACGACGGCGCCAGCGCCATCCTCGAAGTCACCCCAGGCCGCATCACCCAGCGCTGGAAGAAGCTCCCCTGCTCGAAGGCCACCGGCGGCACCCTCCACAAGGGCTACGCCTACATCGGCTCCGACAACTTCCATTGCCTCCACGCCGACAACGGAGCCGAGCGCTGGCGCGACCCCGACGTCACGGGCGACGACTTCGGCTGCGGCGCAACCGTCGTCATCACCGGCGACGAGAAGCTGATCTACTTCAGCGAAAGGAACACCCTCTACCTCGCCGAGCCGGGCCACAGAGCCGCCACCTACACCCGCCTTGCCAAGGTGTCGAAGGTCCTCAACCCCTCGAAAGGCCACACCTGGCCCCACGTAGTCCTTGCCGAGGGCAAGATCCTCGTCAAGGACAAGACGGGCAACCTCGCCTGCTACGCCGCCGCCGCACGGCCAGGCAGGTAGTCCGCGGGCCGCTTCCTGCTGATGTCCGCACTTCAATAATGAGGTTCTTCCGAGTTTAGTGTGGGTGAATCCCTGTGAAGTGTGCCCTGATCTTCAGGAAGAAGTAGTCCTGATCACGGTAGCCATAGGCGATGCGCTTGATGACCTTGACCTTGTTGTTGATGCCTTC
>Ga0272441_10009643_pt1 | contig 14853 bp, 8 predicted proteins | sample SSMProp6N_FD_193582 | JGI IMG/M metagenome (GOLD analysis project Ga0272441, IMG submission 193582) | Marine sediment archaeal communities from Little Sippewissett salt marsh, Falmouth, MA, United States - SSM-Prop-6N | ecosystem: Environmental > Aquatic > Marine > Wetlands > Sediment ... | reverse complement strand
CGGACGGCCCACACGGCCTTCGAGTATTCGGCGGGGCAGCCTCGGAAGACCTTCCTGCCGGCCACGTCGGTTCGGTAGTCCTGGACGATGGCCTGGAGCTTGGCGGTGGCCTCGGGCACGTTCGTCTCGACCATGGCTCGCTCTCCTGTGCTCAGAGGGAGGCGGTGGGATACCGCCGAGCACTATACGCCGGCGGGGGGCGAGCGTCAACCACCGGGCGGCTCAGCGGACCCGCATGGCTCACCCAGCCTGGGAACCGTGTGGTGCATGGGCGGCGCTCACGCGTGGTAGGAGGGGGCCTCGACATACATAACGCGCCGCGTTATCATCGGGAACCAGTGGCGCCTCTGCTTCCGCTGGCAGGACGGGGACGCCTACGACGTAGAGATCACAGACTATCACTAGGAGGCAGCCATGGCCAAGAGGCTTGCTCCCATCCACCCGGGGGAGGTTCTGCTCGAGGAGTTCCTGCGGCCCATGGGCATCAGCCAGTACCGTCTGGCCAGGGATATCAGCGTGCCGCCGCGGCGCATCAACGAGATTGTGCACGGGAAGCGCTCGGTCACTGCCGACACCGCGCTGCGGCTGTCGCGCTATTTCGGGCTATCGGACCGTTTCTGGCTCAACCTCCAGTCACGGCACGACATCGAGGTAGAGAAGGATCGGCTGGCGGGTCGGCTGGAGACGGAGGTGAAGGTCCTTGCCTGAGGCGAGAAGGGGCACCTGGCGCAATGCAGGGTCGCGCAGAACCGACGCGGCGGGGCACGAGGCCCCGCCAGCATCGGGGGTACCGGTCTGATGGCCTGACCGTTGGTTAGGGCTTGCGCTGTCGGATGCGGTCGAGGATCTTGTCGACTTCTTCCTTCTGTTCGAACTCGGGGTCGAGGCGGAGTGCAGCGATGAGGTGGCGAGCGGCGCTGGCCCGCAGGTTGCGCTTGAAGTAGATCATACCGAGGTGGTAGTGGACTTCGGCGCTGCCGGGCATGCCGCGCACGGCGGCGCGGGCGTGTTCGAGGGCCTTGTCGTAGCGCTCGGTGAGGTAGAAGACCCAGGCCAGGGTGTCGCGGATGGCGGCGCCCGACGGCGAGTCGACCTTCGTGAGGTCGCTGGCCTTGGTGGCGAGGTCTTCAGCCATCTTGAGGTCCTTGGTCACGGTGGCGTAGATCCAGGCGAGGTTGTTGTAGGCGATGGGGTTGTTGGGCGACTGCTTGATGATTTTCTTGTAGAGGTCGATCGCCTCGTCGGTGTTGCCCATGCGCTGGACGATGGTGGCGAGGGCGAGCTGGAGCCCCACGTTGTCGGGCTTGCCCTCCAGGAGGCCGCGGTAGACGCCGGCGGCGGCCTGGAAGTCCTCGTCGTTCACGTGGTGTGCGGCCAGGCTTCGGAGCGCGGGCTCATAGCCGGGTGCGATGACGAGCATTTCCTTGTAGATCTCGATGCACTTGGCCTTGTCGTCGAGGCGTTCGTAGACGCTGGCCAGGAGGTGCATGACGGCGAGGTTCTTGGGCAGTGCCTTGAGGACGCCGATGTAGCGGTCGCGTGCGAGGGTGAGCCAGGTGGCATCGGCGTAGAGGGCGGCCTGGTTCAGGCCGTTGGCGGCGAGGCGCGCCGCGTCGCCGCCGGCCGAGAGGCCGGTGATGAGCTTGCCGTAGGCGGCCTTGATCTCGGGGCTGAGCTCCACGGAGTCCATGGCCTTCCGCGCCTCGGCGGCCTTGCCCTGGGCCAGATAGGTGTTGGCGAGGAAGGCTGCGAGGCGTGCGTGCTTGGGGTTGGCGGCCCGCACCTTCTCGAACGCGTTGACCGCGGCCGGGAGCTCGCCTTTGAGCTGGAGGACCACGCCGAGGGCGAGCTGGAGCCCGAGGTTGCCGGGCTGGGCCTTAAGGGCGGCGTCGACGAGCTGTCGGGCGGGGTCGAGCCTGTCCTTGTGGACGTAGAGGACTGCGAGGTCGTAGGCGCCCATGAGGCGGGGCGCGGTGGTTTTCACGAGGGTCTCGAGCTCGGCTTGCGCCTTGTCGATCTCGCCGGTGCGCTTGTAGAAGGCCACCAGGACACTCCGGGCGGGCGGCAGGGGGTGCTGGCGCTTGAGCAGCTCGGTGAGCTGCGCGATGGCCGCGGCCCTCTCGCCCGATTCGAACTGGCACTGCGCGATGCCGATCCGCGCCCTGTAGTCGTTCGGCTTCTCCTTGAGGATGCGCTCGTAGACCGCCACGGCGTCGCCGTACTTCTTCTGCGCGAAGCGAATGGCCGCCAGCTCGTAGCGGATGGCCGGCGAGGAGGGGTTCACCCCGCGGGCACGTTCGCAGTACTCGAGCGCCAGGTCGAGACGATTGGTCGAGCGATGCACCCGGGCCAGCGCCAGGAGCGCCGGTGAGTAGGTGGCATCGATGGCCAGCACTTCCTTGAACTGCTCGACGGCGTCCAGGATGCTCGCGCGGCGCAGGAAGGCCTGGCCGAGGCCCATGCGGGCGTGGAGGCTCTTGGGGTTGGCCTCCACGGCGTCCTTGTACTGTGCGATGGCCTTGTCGACCTTCCCGTCGAGCAGGTCGAGCTCGGCGATCTGGATGAAGGGGAGCGCACCCTTGTGGACCTTCGGGTCCTTGGTGAGGCGGGTGAGCGTCTCCTTGGCCTCTTCGTAGTTCTCCTCGCGAAGCTGGCAGGCGGCCAGGAGGGCGAGGGCCCGCGAGCTGGAGGCATCGACGGCGAGGGCCTTGCGGGCTTCCTCGGCGGCCTGGTCGTACTGGGCCATCTTCAGGTAGTATGCACCGAGCTGGATGCGGGGCTCGACCGCCTTGGGGTCCACCTGGATGGCCTTCTGGAACTCGCCGAGGGCATCCTTGAATCGTCCGACGCCAAGAAGGCGCTTGCCCAGGCGCACGCGGTGGCGGTGGTCCTTGGGGGCCACGTCGATGAGGCGCTTGAGGATGCCGATTTCCTTCTCCGGCTTCCGCGTGGCAAGGTAGACGTTGGCGAGCACCGTATAGGCAAACGTGTTGTCGGGGGCGAGTTTGAGGAGCAGGTTGCAGTTCTGCTCGGCCTGCTCGTGCCAGCCGCGGCTGCCGTAGAAGATCACGCGCGTGAGGGCATCGGAGACCGCGCGCGACCGAGCCTTGTCGTTCACGAAGTTCTCGATGAAGCTCAGGTAGGCGTCGCGGATGACCTCGGGGATCCAGTTGCACTGTCGGACGAGCGTGCGCGCATTGTCCGCGTCGCCCTGGGCCAGGAAGATGTTGGCCTGCTGAAGCGACACGAGCGGGTCCTGCGGCTTGTTGTCGTCCGCCTGGTTGATGTTGGCCAGGGCACCGCGGAAATCGCCCCGCAACTGTAGCGCCGCCGCGATGGCCGCGTAGGACGACGCCTTGTGGATGTCGTTGTGCACGGCTTTCTCGAAGATCTTCACGGCTTCGTCGTAGCGGCCGAGGAAGAACTGGATGACGCCGGCTTCGTAGGCGGGGAGGAACTTGGCGTTCTGTGTGAGCGCGGCTTCGAGCTCGGCGAGGGCGTTGGGCCAGTTCTGGTCGACCATGTAGAGGTGGGCGAGGAACACGCGTGCCTGGAGGAGCTTGCCGTCCTGGCTCAGGGCGGTCTTGGCGGCCTGGATGGCCCTGTCCTTCTCGCCCTTGGCGCGGTGGAGCTCGGCCATGGCCAGGTGGGCCTTGGCCTTCTCGCTCTCGATCTTGAGGAGCTGGGTGAGCTCGGCTTCGGCCTTGTCGTACTTGCGCTGGAGGATGTAGAGGCGTGCGAGGTTGTAGCGCGGCTTGGCGAGGGTGGGGTCTTCTTCCACGCAGCTCTGGTACTGCTCCTGGGCGAGGTCGAACTCGCGGAGCTGGACGTGGACGGCGGCGAGGTTCATGCGGGCTCCCGGGTGTCGCGCGCGCAGGCGGAGGACATGCTCGAACTGGGCCTTCGCCCCGTCGAGGCGCCGGCGCTTGAGGTAGGCGAGCCCGAGGAGGAAGTGGACGTCGACGTTCTTGGGCTCGACCTGGAGTGCCTCGCGGCAGTGGGCAATGGCCTGGTCCACCTCGCCCTTCGAGAGGGCGAGTCCGGCGAGCACCTGGTGGGCGCGTGCGGCCTCGGGGTCGAGCTCGAGCATCTTGCTGAACTGGCTCCGTGCGCGCTCGGGCTCGCCCTTGTGCAGGTAGGCGATGCCGAGGAGGCGGCGGACCTCCACGTTGTTCGCCTCGAAGTGCAGCGCGTCGAGCAGGGTGCTGATCGCTCCGTCGGGGTAGCCCTGCTGGAGGTGGGCGCTGGCCAGGATCAGGCGGGCCACGACGAAGCGCGGGTCCAGCTTCGTCACGGTGTTGAGCTCCTCGACCGCCTCGCGCAGCCGGTCCTTCATGAGGAGGCAGCGCGCCAGCCAGAAGTGGGAAGGCAGATGGCGAGGCATGCCCGTGGCGGCCTGCTGGAGCTCCTGGATCCCCGCGTCGAGCTTCTTGAGCTGCATGTAGACGCAGCCACGGATGAAGTTGGCGTAGGGGTTCTTGTTGGTGAGCCGGATGGCCTCGTTGGCGTCCGCGAGCGCCTCCTCGTACTTCTGCATGTCCAGGTAGATCTCGGCGCGGCGCAGGAGGGCCTCGATCTGCGTCTTTTTCTCGGCGAGGATGGCGGACAGGATCTCCACGGCGCCCTGCTTGTCGCCCTGGATGCGCAGGATGCGCGCCTTGGTGAGCTTAGGGACGTGGAGCGCGGGGTTGATCTTGAGGACCTCGTTGCAGCGCCGCTCGCAGTCCTTGAAGCGCTTGCGGTCGAAGAGCACCGTGATCCGCTCGAGGTGGGTCGAGATGTCGTTGGGGTCGATCTGGAGGACCTTCTCGCAGTACTCGAGGGCCTGGTCGAACTGCTCGTTCGCCTTGTTGAGCTCGTTGGCGGCGGTGAACACCCTGGCCTTGTGGAAGGAGAGCTTGATGAGGAACTCGTAGCTTTCCTTAGCCTTCGGGCTGCGCTGGAGGAGGGTTTTCGCGGCGTTCTCGGCTTTCTCGATGTACTCGCGGGCCCGGTCGGTCTCGCCCTTCGCGCGGGCGCGGGTGTCGAATTCGAGGTAGGCGCGGCCGAGCTCGGTGTAGCCGTCCTCGCTGTCGGGGCGTATCGCGACGGCCTGCTGGAGATGGACGATGGCCTTGTCGAACTCGGAGGTGCGGGCGTAGGCTTTCCCAAGCCACAGGTGGGCCTCGCCGTTTCGGTTGTCGCGCCGGAGGGCCACACGGAGCTCGTTGATCGCCTCGTTGTACTTGCCGCTGCGGTAGTGGATGCGGCCGCGGCGCAGGTTGGGGTCCTCCCGCTCCGCGGCGCGGACCGGCCCGCCGGCCAGGATGCAGGCGGCGATGACGAGGGCGAGCGTGTGCGCGAGCGTGTGCGCCGCCGCATGAACCGGTTGACGCATAGCCGAGTCTCCTCTGTGAAACAGTGTGCCAGCCATGGCTAGTCGGCTTGGCTTGCCCGCATGCTGCAACGGAAATGGTCGTGGGGCCGGGTGCGCCGCGCAAGCGGGCCACGCGCCGGCACAATGCCGGCGGCCCCGCGACGCTCACCGCGTGGCCGTGCTTTCCCGGGACCCTTCCTTGAGAAGCCCGTGGGTGCGCATCTTCTTGAAGAGGGTGGTGCGGTCGATCTCGAGCATCGACGCCGTAGCCTGGCGCCGCCAGTTGTTGAGCTTGAGCGCGTTCTCGATGATCTCGCGCTCCGCGCGTTCGAGCGCCTCCTTGAGCGGCACCCGCTGGGGCTCGCCCTTGTTGGTCACCGTGGCCGGCAGATCGTCCACGCCGATCTCGTTGCCCTTGCAGAGCACGAGGGCCGTCTCGATGGCGTTCTCGAGCTCACGCACGTTGCCCGGCCAGGGGTACTGCTTGAGCCGCATCACCGCGTCGGGCGAGATGCTGGCCACCGTGCTTCGGTTCTGGCGCGCGTACATGCGCAGGAAGTGCTCGGCGAGCAGCGGAGTGTCCCCCACCCGCTCGCGCAGCGGGGGCATGTGGATCGGGACCACGTTCACGCGGTAGAAGAGGTCCTTGCGGAACGTCCCCTCCTCGACCTGCTCGCGGAGATCGAAGTTGGTGGCGAGGATGAAGCGGACGTCGAGGGTGATGGTCTCGGTGCCGCCCACGCGCTCGAACTCGCGCTCCTGGATCGCGCGCAGGAGCTTGACCTGGAGGCCTGGGCTCGCGGTGTTGATCTCGTCGAGGAAAATCGTGCCGCCGTGGGCGAGCTCGAACTTGCCGATCTTGTCGCTCGTCGCACCGGTGAACGAGCCCTCGACGTGGCCGAACAGCTCGCTCTCGAGCAGAGTCTCGGGCAGGGCGCCGCAGCTGACCTCCACGAACGGGCCGTTGCGGCGCGACGAGTTGTAGTGGATGGCGCGCGCGATGAGGGTCTTCCCCGTCCCGCTCTCCCCCGTGATCATCACCGTCGTCTTCGTGTCGGCGATCGCTTCGATCACCTCGAACACTTTCTTGATCTTGTGGTCCTGGCCCACGAAGTTGGCGAACTTCGGGCGCATCCCGAGACGCTGGCGAAGGTAGCGGTTCTCCTCGCTCAGGCGCTTCTGCTCCATCACCCGGCGGACGATCATCTTGATGTTGTCGTCTACCAGCGGCTTCTGCACGTAGTCGTACGCGCCCTGCTTGATGGCCTGCACGGCCGTCTGGATCTCGCCGAACCCCGTGATCAGCACCACCTGGGTCTCGGGATACTTCAGGTTGACCTCGCGGAGAACCTCGAAGCCCGTGACCTCCGGCATATTGATGTCGGTGAAGACCACGTCGTAGGTGTGGGTGGCCAGTTGGGTGAGGGCCTCGTGCCCGCCCTGAGCGGCGTCGACGTCGTAGTTGTCGAGGCGGAGGAGTTCGGACAGGGACTCGCGGATCAGGAAGTCGTCGTCGACGACGAGGATGGTGCCTTCGGACATGGTGTGATCCCTTCCACGCCGCTGCACGGCGATGCCTGGACCGCTGCCTGCGAGGCACGCGGCCGTCTCTGTGTTCCGACCGAGAGGCCCGGGGCACTCAGCCCGGACGCTCCTGGAGTTCCGTGGCTGCGCGTGCGGGCACGCACGGCACGCTGAGCGTGAACGTTGTGCCCGTGCCTGGTTCGCTCGCCACGTCGATCCGGCCGCCGAGGCGGGCAGCGATCTCGCGGCACACCGCGAGACCCAGCCCCATGCCCTTGCCTGCACGCTTGGTAGTGAAGAAGGGTGCGAAAATCCGCTCGACCACGTCGAGAGGCATGCCCGGCCCCGTATCGGCGAATCGCACGGCGATTGTGTCGCCGGCCTGGCGCGATGTCACCGACAGGACGCCCCCATCCTTCTCCATGGCGTCGTAGGCGTTCGAAACGAGGTTCGTGAAGACCTGGAAGAGGCCGCCGCAGCCCGTCACCGGGGGCAGGGAGGGCTGGAGATCGAGGTGGACGCGGATGCTCCGCTCCTCGGCCTTGCCCTCCTGGAGCACCACGGCCTGCGTGATCAGCTCATTGATGTCCGTCTCTTCGTCCGAGCGGGGCTGGCGGCCCATGCCGGTGAGGCTGTTGACGATGCTGGTGAGGCGCTCGAGGCCCTGCTTGCTGGCCATCAGGTAGCGCCGGCGCCGCTCCTCGGGGTGCTGGTCGGCCAGGGTGAGGTTGATGAAGCGGAGCGCACCGTCGAGCGGGTTGCGCAGCTCGTGGGCGAGCTTCGAGAAGAACTGCCCCTCGAGGGTGCGCGAGTCCTCCTGGCGGCGCACGCGATCGACCGCCGCGGCCAGCTCGCGGGCCACCGCCATCGCCGTTCGCAGGTCCTTGCCCGAGAAGGGCCGCTGATCGCTGCGGTCCGCGACGTTGAGGACGCCCACGAACGTCCCGTTCGTCCCGATGGGCACGGAGACGAACGAGCCGGTGGCGTAGGACCCGCAGTCGCGGACGGGGAAGCGGCCGTCGCTCTGGATATCCGCCACGCACAGAGCCTGGCGCATGCGGGCCACATAACCCGCGACACCCTGCCCGACGGGGAGTCGCTTGCCTTCGGAAACGACCGGGCAGGGGCCGCAGACCCTGGCAACGACAAACTCCTCGCTGGCGGGCTCGTAGAGCAGAATCGAGCCGCGTTCGGCTCGCAGCAGCCCCAGGCACTGCTCGAGCGCCGTGCGGAAGAGCCCCCCGCAGTCTGTCGCATTGTGGATCGCGTGGGTCGCCTCGCCGAGGCGGTTGAGGAGCTGGACCTCGTGGTTGAGATCCCGCAGCCGCGTCTCGAGGTACTCGAGGCGCCGGGCACGCCGCTCGAGGTCCTGGAGCTTCGTGAGCAGCACCCGCCGCTCCACGGCACGCCAGGGGGAACCGTCGGCGAGCGACGAACCCGTGCCGCTGAGAAGGATGGCTTCGGAGCCGTGGCCGCCGTGGCTAGCCTCGGAACTCATTGGCTATCCTGAACTTGCCGTTCTGTCTACACGTCGTCTGGGCAAACCCGCAGACTACACTTGCACTGCTTGGTACAGTGCAAATCGAGTGCCATAGACACGGGTCAGGGAAAAACCCCACCGCAGACGCGCTGCAACTGCTGTGGCCGCAACATCTTAGGGCCTGCCCCACACCGATGCTTCTGATGACGTTCGTCAACATGAGCCGGGCGGATGTAAGCGTTTGTCAACATGCAGAACATCCTCTTGACGCAAATCGCAGCGCAGCAAGGTCTTGTGGTTTTTCCAGCATCCCCGACGAGTGTCCGCTTTTTTTGACCACCCCTGGCGCCATCGCCTCCACCTCGCGCCAGGGTGTCGCTCCCCCCAGACTCACCGCCAGGCGCGCATGCCGGCACAGCGGCGCGTTCCGCAGCATGCACGGCGGCGCACCCGGTCAGTGCTTGGCGTAGTCGGAGAGTTCGATCGAGTATTTCTTGATGAGTTCGTAGAAATGGGCCCTGGACATTCCGGCGGCCTTCGCGGCCGAGGCCACGGTGCCGTCGTGCTTGGCGAGGAGCGCCTCGAGGTACTGCCTCTCGAATTCGCCCTTGGCCTCTCGGAACGTCAGCTCGGAGGCGGCGGCGGCCGGCGCGGGCTGCTGGTCGCGCGGCCTGAGCTCGAGGGGCAGGTGCTCGCTGCCCACCTCCTCGCCGCTGCTGAGGATCACGGCCCGCTCGATCACGTTCTCGAGCTCGCGCACGTTGCCGGGCCAGTGGTAGGCGCTCAGGAGCTCCATGGCCTCCTCGGAGACGCGCCCCACGGGGTTCCCTGCCTTGCGCAGGCGCTTGAGGAAATGGCTCACGAGCAACGGCACGTCGCCCAGCCGGTCGCGCAGGGGGGGCAGCAGGATGGGGAAGACGTTGAGGCGGTAGTAGAGGTCCTGGCGGAAGAGGTTGTTGTCGACGAGCTCCTTGAGGTCGCGGTTGGTGGCGGCGACCACGCGCACGCTCACGTGGAGGTCGTCCACCCCGCCTACGCGGCGGAACGAGCCGGTCTCGAGCACGCGCAGGAGCTTGACCTGGAGGGGCACACTCATCTCGCTCACCTCGTCGAGGAAGAGGGTGCCGCCGTCGGCGAGCTTGAAGACGCCTTCCTTGCGGGCGATGGCCCCCGTGAACGAGCCTTTCTCGTGTCCGAACAGCTCGCTCTCGAGCAGCGACTCGGGTATGGCTCCGCAGTGGACGGGGATGAAGGAGCCCTTGGCGCGCGAGCTGGTCTCGTGGATGGCCATCGCCACGAGCTCTTTGCCCGTGCCGCTCATGCCCTGGATCAGCACGGTCGACGTGGTGTCCGCCACCTTCGTGATCATCTCGAACATGGGGATCATGACCGGCGAGTTGCCGATGATCGCGGGGAAGGCGCTCGGGGCGGACGCAGCAGGCGCACTGGCGCGGGGGGCGGAGACGGGAACGGGAGCAGAAACCGGCGCCGGCGCGGGCGCCGCGGCCGGAGCGGCGGCGCGAGCCTCGCGACGGGCCGCACGGTGGTCGAGCGACTTGCGGATCACGTGCAGCATTTCATCGATGTCGAACGGCTTCTTGAAGTAGTCGTCCGCACCGCGGCGGATCAGCTCCACCGCCTGGCGCACCGACGAGCGCCCCGTCATGATGATCACCGAGGTCTCCGGGTAGTTCGCCCGCACGTAGTCGAGCACCTCCACCCCGTCCACCTCCGGCATGATGATGTCGGTGATCACCACGTCGAACGCCTCGGCGGCCAGCAGGTCCTTGGCGATGCCTCCATGGCCCGCCCAGTGGACCGCATAGCCCTCTTGCTCGAGGAAGGTCGAGAGGAAATCCTGCATGCTGTCGTCGTCTTCCACGACGAGGATCTTCGGCTTGACATCGGGCATGTTCGGGTTCACCTCGCTGGTGGATTCACGCGTCGGGAGCGGCGCGCTCAACAGCCGGGCGCGCTCGGACGGAAGTCTTCGAGCACCGGCAGACTCACGTCGGGCCGCTGGTGGAAGCGGACGGCCAGGCCCCAGTGGGCGCCGGTGAGGTGGCGTGCACCGGCCTCCAGCCGGTCACATCGCACCACGGTGGCCCCGCCGGAGAGGAACACCGGGCTGTCGCTGGCCTGGGGAATGGCGATCTGGAACGTGAGGTCGGAGCGGGGGTCGAGAGCGGGCGCGGAGGTGGTCTCGAAGCGCACGCCGCTCGTACTGATGTCCACCGTCAGCCCCTGTCCCTCGATGGGGGAACCGGCCGGCGTGCGCGCGGTGAAGCGGATGGGAAAGGCGAGTTCGAGGCGACGGTCGCGCCGCCGTTCGGCATCTGGGCTGCTGGCCAATCGAGCGTCCCCTCTCTGGGGTTCTCGGGCCTACTCGACGGGGAACTGGATGGTGAACGCCGTGCCGGTGCCCACCATGCTGTCCACGTCGATCCGGCCGCTGTGGAAGTCGACAATACGCTTGGCCACGGCGAGGCCCAGGCCGGTGCCTTCGCCGGCGGGCTTCGTCGTGTAGAACGGCTCGAAGATCCGCGGAAGATCCTCCTCGGGGATCCCCACGCCGGTGTCGGTGAAGACCACCTCGACGACCTGCTCGGCACGGTCCGGGCCCGGCGGGCGGAACATGGTGCCGATGGTGAGCACGCCGCCGCCCTGCATCGCATCGAACGCGTTGGTCATGAGGTTGGCGAAGAGCTGGCGAAGGTGGTTGGCCGAGGCGACCACGGGCGGCAGGTTCTCGCTGTAGCCGCGGTCCACGCGCACCTTGCGGGCGATCCCCTCGTGCTTGACCATCTCGAGCGTCTCGTCCAGAATCGTGTTCACGTCCGTATACTGCTTCACCGTCTCGGTCTTGCGGGCGAAGCCCAGCAGGTCGTTCACAGTCTCGGTGATCCGGGCACAGTCGGCGCGGATCTTGCCGAGTTGCTCGCCGATGAACTCGTCGTCGAAGGGCGGGCCGATGCGCAGGAGCATCTGCGCGCGGCCCGAGATGGCGCCCAGCGGGTTGTTGATCTGGTGGGCCACGCCCGCCGCGAGCTGGCCGATCGACGCTAGCTTCTCGGAGTGGAACAGCTCCTCCTGGAGCTTCTTGCGCTCGGTCACGTCGCGCGCGATGGTCAGCACCCCCGCACATTCGCCCGTCCGCCCGATGATCGGCGAGACGGTGAGCGACACGGTGGCCTCCTTGCGGTCCTTGCGGAGCCACGAGGTCTCCACGTTGCTCGTCGTGCGTCCCTCGAGTGCGGTCTGCACGATGTTGGCGAGCTGGTCGCGGGCGCTCTCGCCGCTGGCGAGCATGCACAGGTCCCGCCCGGCCACCTCGTCCTTCGAGTAGCCGAGGATCTCCTGGGCGCTCTTGTTCCACGAGTCGATCTTCCCCTCGCGATCGACGGTCACGATGGCATCGCCCGCCGTCTCCACGAGGCTCTCGAGGTACTGCTTGACCTCGAAGACCTCGCGCGAGCGTTCCTGCACCGTCTCCTCGAGCTGCGAGGAGAGCACCTTGAGCTGCTCGAAGAGCTGCGCGTTGTCCACCGCGCTCGCCAGGTGGCCGCCCACGTGCTGGAGCACCTCCACCTGGCTGTTGGCGAACGCGCCGCGGCGGCGGCTCGCCAGCAGGAAGGTGCCGATCGTGTGGCCCTTCGAGATCAGGGGCAGCAGGATCAGCGAGTGGAACCCCTGGGCCGGCAGCGCGGCGAGAGCCTGGGGCAGCTCCTCGCCCGCCAGATCGTCCATCAGCTCGGGGTGCTGGATGTCCAGCACGTGGCCGAGGCCCGACGACGCCACGCGCACGGCGTCGCGGCCCGCCCAGAGCGCCTCGGCGTCGGGGGTCAGCGGGTGGATCACCGCCGCGTCGTTGGCGGGCGTGCGCAGCACGGCCGCAGCCAGGTCGAAGTCGATCAGCGCCCGCACCGCGGCGGCCGCCGTCTGGAGCACCTGGCGCAGGTCCAGGCTCGCGCTGATGGCGTTCGAGATCTCGTTGACGAAGGCGAGCTGGAGCGTGCGGCGCTTGATCGTCTGGCCGAGCCGCTTGTTCTCCAGGGCGCGGTGCAGACGATGGCGGAGCTCATCGACGGCCACCGGCTTGAGGAAGTAGTCGTAGGCCCCCGCGCGCATCGCCTCGATCGGCGCGTCGGGCGACGCGCCGCTCGAGATCGGCATCACCATCGTCTGGGGTGCAACCGACTTGATCTGGCGCACGAACGAGCTCGGCTCCAGCCCCAGGCCGTCCATGTCCGCCATCACCAGGTCGAAGCCGTCCTCCTGCACCCGCTCGAGGAGAACCGCGGCGTCGCTCGCCTCCACGAGCGTACAGTTCTCCTCGGCCAGCACCGTGCGCATGTCGCTCAGCACGGCCTGGTCGATGCCCAGGAGACCCACGCATTGCTTCTCGCCGCCGGCCTCGTCTCGCGCACGAGACGCGGAAGACGCCGCGGCGGTCTCGGGTTCAGATGCCATCGCGATACAGCCAGCTTCCCGAAGTGTGCGTCGCGCAGTTCATCAGGCGTGCGATGTCCCGCCAGCAGCGCGCCGTCCGCATGCTGTGCCACCAGGCCCCATGGATGGCCTCCCTGAGCCCCGGCCGGGCCGCGACCCCTGGCTCCTCGTCATCACGCGACGGCGCCCGGCACAGGCCCACGCCACCAATAGGGACTATACCACGACCGCGTGCCGAGTCAAGAAAAAAGGACACGAACTCCCTAAGACATTGTGTACAGGTAAGTTATGTCAGACCTGCGTGAGGGTGCCCGTGCGGAGTGCCACGACGAGGCCGCTGAATGCCTCCTCGTCGTATTGCGAGCCGACTTCGTCATTGAGGCTCATGAGTGCCTGCTTGACCGCCCGCGACCGCCCCCGTGGGTCGCCCGCGGTCTCGAGCCGGCGCTCGAACTCATCGGCGAGGGCCACGATACGCGCCGAGCGCGGGATCTGATGGCCGATCAGGCCCCGAGGCCCGCCCGTGCCGTCCAAACGCTCCAGGTGCGCCTCGACGGCGCTCGCCACGTCCTCGAGCCCCTCGATCTTGCGGAGCATCTCGGCTCCCAGGGTGGCATAGTCGTGGCGGCCCTCCTCGCGGCGGAAGGCGCCCTCGGGCGCACCGATCTTGCCGATCTCGTGGAGCAGCGCCGCAAGCTCCACCGCCCGAGCCTCCGCCGGCGGAAGCCCCATGGCCCCACAGATCGCCTGAGCACACGCGTGCACCCGATCGCAGTGCCCCGCCTGCGCCGTCGGCGAGGCCTGCTCGTGTGCCAGCACGAGCGTGCGGAACACCGAGATGAGCTGCCGCCGGCTCTCCTCCTGCGCCCGAATGGCCTCGATGGCCACCGCCGCCTGGAGCGCGATCCCCGTCACCAGCCGCAGATGGTCGTCGGTGAACGCGTTCTTCACCGACGCGGTGTGGAGGTAGAGCACGCCCTCGACCTGCTCGCGGGCGAGCAGCGGAGCGCAGATCACCGAGCGGATCCCCTTCATCACCACGCTCGAGGTCGCCGAGAAGCGAGCGTCGCGCAGAGCATCCGTCACCAGCACCGCACGGTTGTGCTGGAGCGAACGCTTCACGATCGTCGTCGAGACCTTCAGCATGCTCCGCTCCACACGCCGCGCGTGCGCCGCCGGCACCAGCTTGCCCTCCTCGCGCACGAACACGAACACCGCGTCGGCAGGCGTCGCCTCCAGCGTGATCTCGCACACCTTCCGCATCAGGGTGCCCACGTCGAACGCCGAGCTCACGGCCCGGGCCACGTCGTAGAGCACCGAGAAGTGCACGCTGTCCTCGTGCGTCTCCTCGTCGGGCACGCCCGAGATGGCCGTCTCGAGCGACAGTTCCATCGTCGCCCCGATATCCTCGTCCCCGCTCGTGAACTCCGGCACCTCGGCCTCGTCGGGCGGCGGGTCCTCGAAGACGATCTGCGTGGCCCCGATGCGGATCAGATCCCCCACCCGCAGGAGCGCCTGGTCGTCGGGCGGGAGCGGCTCGTCGTTCAGAAACGTCCCGTTGCGGCTCTTGAGATCGCGGATGAAGAAGATATCGCCGATCGCAAAGATCTCGGCGTGCTTGCGCGAGGCCGCCGTATCCTGCAACGGCACGTCGCCCTCGCGGCCCAGCTCCACCACCTCGGATATCAGCGGATAGATCTTGCCTTGAGACGGCCCCGTCTTCACGCGCAACTGCGGCATGGCGCAACCCCCGTCGGCCAGATGCACTCAGAGCTCTCCCTCACCCTCCGATCATCATATCCTGCCCCACTGGGGGAGTCAAGCATCGGTGGACCCGAGCGAGAAACGCCGCGCCAGAGGCACCATGGGCGGCGCACCGCCTATGCCGACCCCACGGCCACCGCCTCCCCGCCACCTGCCGCCCGCTCCATGGCCAGCAGCACGCGCAGGCAGGCCAGCCCGTCGTCGGCATCAGGTGTGGGGTGCTCGCCCGCCAGGATGCAGTGGACGAAGTGGCGGGTCGACTGCATCCACCAGTGCTCCC
>Ga0272441_10009642_pt1 | contig 14855 bp, 13 predicted proteins | sample SSMProp6N_FD_193582 | JGI IMG/M metagenome (GOLD analysis project Ga0272441, IMG submission 193582) | Marine sediment archaeal communities from Little Sippewissett salt marsh, Falmouth, MA, United States - SSM-Prop-6N | ecosystem: Environmental > Aquatic > Marine > Wetlands > Sediment ... | reverse complement strand
CAATCGGTATTGGTGCCATGATAGTTTTTATCGCCATGGTTCTGGTTGCAGGTATTGCTGCATCAGTTTTAATCCAAACGAGCGGCAAATTAGAGATGCAGGCGATGCAATCTGGGCAGGAGACAATTGCCGAGGTTGCTACGGGTTTAGATGTCGAAGGAGTGGAAGGATACAATAAATCAGGTAGTATCGATTTAATTTCGATAGAGATACGACCAAGGGCAGGTTCTACCGATATCGATCTTTCTGAAGCAGTTGTTGAACTATCAGATTCTTCAACTAAGAATATACTGACTTTTTCATCGACTAATTTCACAAATGTTTCCGAAATTAATGGTAATATTTTCACGTGGGAATTCTATCCACATAACAACAATACGTTGTTTAGTGTAATAGTATTGGAGGATGCTGACGAATCTTGTTTGTGGAATACCCCAGTCATTAACGGTGGAGATCATGTAATACTCACGGTGAATGTCTCAAAATGTTTCGGCGGACTTAGTACGAGAACCGATGTGTATGGCGCTATCATACCTGAGGAAGGCTCTCCTGGAGTAATCTCTTTTACAACGCCATCATCCTACAATGATTATGTAATGGATTTACAGTAAGGAGGATGGGACATGAAAAAGATAATTGAATTGTTTTGGAAGAAAGATGTTGGTGTAGTCGGTATCGGTGCTATGATTGTCTTCATTGCCATGGTCCTTGTTGCTGGGATTGCCGCCTCAGTACTTATTCAAACAAGTGGAAAACTTGAGACCCAAGCAATGCAATCTGGACAACAGACGATTGACGAGGTTGCTAGTGGTCTTGCTGTCTTTGATATTGTAGGAAAGAAATCTACTGATGTACGGTACCTTGCTATTACTGTTCGTCCCCGTGCAGGAACTCCTGATATCGATCTTAATGAATCGGTTCTTGTGATCAGTGATGAGATAAAAAAGGTAGTTCTGATTTACAATGGATGGACAGATGCTGGTCATTATGAGAGTTCTGTTGCTACTGCAACGGGTCGACTCTTTGCCACAGATACCTGGACAGATCTTACCAGTGAGGAATTTGGCATTATTGTGTTACAGGATCAAGATTCATCATGTACACAAACCAATCCAGTAATAAACAAAGGAGATAAAGTCGTCTTAACTGTTCAATGCTGGACAACCGTTGGTGCCTTTAGTCGAGAGATACCTGAACGAACTAATGTATTTGGAAAGGTAATCCCTGAGGTAGGATCTCCAGGTGTCATTTCCTTCAAAACACCTGCTTCATACAGTAATACTCTTCTGGATTTACAATGAGGAGGATGATACAAAATGAAATTCATTAAAAAATTCCTCAAGGAAAAGGATGTTGCAGCTATTGGTATCGGTGCTATGATTGTCTTCATTGCCATGGTCCTTGTTGCTGGGATTGCCGCCTCAGTACTTATTCAAACGAGTACCAGGCTTGAATCACAAGCCATGACAACGGGATCAGAAACCATTGGTGAGGTTGCAACAGGTATATCAGTCTTTGATATTCAAGGCTATGCTAATACTGGATCAAGTGCTGATATTACCAAACTTGCAGTCACTATTCGGCCTCGTGCGGGTTCCGAAGATATTGATTTACTCAATACATTCATTGAACTATCAGATACAACAAATAAAATTGTCCTGAAATATGTCGATGCTACTACTTTTAATTGGTGGGATCAAAACGGCAACGGTCTTGATGATATCTTTGGTCTTTCTGTCTTTCCTGCAGCAGCAGATGACTTTGGCATTCTTGTTGTCGAAGATGCGGACAGTTCTTGCTCGGAATCAAATCCTGTTATCAATCGAGGAGATAAGGTTCAGGTTACTATTGATTTAAGTCAGTGTTTTGGTACCGGGCTTGCAGAACGAACTAATGTCTGGGGGCAGGTTGTTCCCGAAGAAGGAGCGCCAGGAATTATTTCTTTTAGGACTCCTGCATCATACGTCAATGATGTCATGGATCTACAATAATTCTACCACTTCTTTTTCCTTTTTTAAAATAAAAAAAATTTTTCACAATTTTTCATAAACCATAAATTTTTATTCTTATACACAATACTCATTTCTTGAGAATCTTTCTCAATCTTGCAATCTATCTGCAAGCATTAGAGGGAGGCGAGGGGATAAAATAGGCTTTAGCAAAGCAGAGTCTGATAGTGTTGCTGCTATTGGAGTTGGTTCTTTAATCATATTTATTGCAATGATATTAGTTGCAGGTATCACAGCATCAGTGCTTATTCAAACAATGAATAGTTTGCAAGAACAAGCATTGCGAACTGGTCTAGAGACTATACGAGATATCTCGACCGGACTAAGGGTTACTCATGTCACTGGTTATAATAGAAGCGGCTCACTCTCTCAATTAGCAATATTTATTGAGCCTATTGCTGCATCTGGCGATATCGATTTAGCACAAGGATATATCTCGCTTTCAGATTCATCAAAACGAGTAATATTCAATTATAATAGTTCTTGTTTTAACAATAGCATCTCAAATGGGATCTTTGATACTTTAAATTCTAGCAATCTATCTGCAAGTGAATTTGGTATTATTGTTATTCGAGATGTTGATAACTCAAGCTCCTCTTCTACACCAACAATTAACTATGGTGATTTAGTTGTATTACTTGTTAATACAACCAATAGTTTTTCAGGAATAAGCACACGAACGGAGGTTGTAGGGAGTGTCATTCCAGAATATGGTATCAGTGGAATAATCAGTTTTACAACACCTGGTGCTTTTACAAAAACAATTATAGAATTACAGCCTTAAACAATATTGTCAATAACTTTTTCTGACAATAATCTGCCAAAGAAGATCTTGGCGAGTTCATATAATTCCATATCAACGGTCTTTAACTTCGCAACTGCTTCTTCCAGATCCACTGGAATGACCCTATTTCCTTTCAGAGCCACCATCTTCCCATACTCTTCATTTTTTAATAATTCAACAGCTACAACACCAAATCTTGTAGCTAATACTCTATCATAAGCAGTAGGAGTACCTCCTCTTTGAACATGTCCTAAGACTGTGACTCGTGTTTCAAACCCTAATCTCTTTTCAATTTCTTTTCCAAGATAATTGCCAATGCCCCCTAATTGAACATGACCAAATTCATCTTTCTTATCTGAAACAGTTGATAATTCATCGATTTCTTTGGGTTTTGCTCCTTCAGAGACAACAACAATACTAAAGGTTTTTCCACTATCATATCGTTCTTTAAGATGTTTACAGACTTCTTCCATATCAAAGGGTATTTCCGGTATAAGAATTTCGTCGGCACCTCCTGCAATACCTGAATATGTTGCAATCCATCCAGTATGTCTTCCCATAACCTCAAGAACAATAACGCGATGATGCGATTCAGCAGTCGTGTGAAGACGATCAATTGCCTCAGTTACAATAGAAACTGCCGTATCAAAGCCAAACGTAAAATCCGTTCCAGATAAATCATTATCTATTGTTTTGGGCACCCCTACGATTGGTATGCCCATTTTTGAGAATTTCAAGGCAACTCCTAATGTATCTTCACCACCAATTGCCACAATAGCATCTATTTTAAAATGCTTGATATTCTCAATGCATCTCTCAACACTCTGTTGATTTTTAAAAGGATTTGTACGTGAAGTCCCTAAGATAGTTCCACCTTTTGGAAGAATGCCTGATACAAGTTTATCACTGAGGGGTATCATATCTCCTTCGATGAGACCTTTCCATCCATTCTTTAGACCTATAGTTGCCCACTTATATTGATTGGATTTTCGTACTACTGCTCGAATGACAGCATTTAATCCAGGACAATCTCCTCCACCGGTTAATACTCCAATTTTTTTCATAATCTATCCTTCAAATGGATTAATTGATTATCGATAAATTCTTTTAATAACTTATGGTTATTTTTTTTACGAAATTCCAAGAAATGATCCTAAACTCTGAATGACAACAATACTAGTAATCGCCACAATCCAAATAAAAGGAATAAAATAAAGCAAGGTAACAAAAATATGACTACCACGTAATGTTCGTACTGTTACTGCTAGCATGAAGCAATGAATAATAAGCACTAAAAAAACAATAATAAAATTATTCGCAAATACTTCGGGAGGAATAGTACTTAAGATTTGCCCTACTTCAATACTTGTTCCTGAGAAGGGATTACCGCCCATCCCCTCTATCATAATGGCATTAAGATGTTCTGCAATAATTAAGGATGTGTATACACTAAATGCAATTCCAAAGGTAACACCTCCAAAAAGAGCAGCACTAGTGCTTATCACTGTCATTTTCTTTACTCGTAGATCGCGAATTTTTCTGATATTCTCAGTAATCATTTTTGATGCATTTCTTGGATTTGCAGATGCTGCTGTTGATTGTCGAAACATTTCACTTGATCGCTGAATATAATTACTACCTGTATCTATTCCAAACCATTCCCAGGAATCATCATCATCAATTCGTGTACGTAATCTTCGATAGAGATCCCTGACATGTCTTGTTAGAATTCCGTAATCCTTTTCACTTAGGTAATATACTGATTCGTTGATTTTTCCGCCTCTCATAGTAGAGATAGAACCTAAAGCGGGCAAGAAACCAAGAAAGTTACGCTCCTTTCGCGAGATATCTCCTTCTGCTTTTAGAGCTTTTGCCCCTGGAAGTATCAATGGGGTAAGTCCTATAACAATAATTAGTTCAAATGGGAGTCCATCAATGAGTGGAAGCTGGAGGATATATTTTCCCATAAGAAGAACTACTAATAATATAATAGATATGATTACTGAAAATCGAAAGATTTTTTCTAATTCCGTTTCCAGCTCACCTTTTTCTCCTGTTAAATGCCAGATTTCGTCAGGTGGAACCATTGCCCTTAATAAATAGAGCAGCAAACCTTCAGAAATAATAAGTAAAAAGGATGAAATAAAAATAAAAGTGTTCATATCTTCGGCACCAATGATCATAGGAAGGACGATTCCTAGTGCCATAATGAAAATGATAGAAATTAATAGACTGACATAGACCTCATTGAGAATAATGATATTTTCATTTGCAGATTCATACATTGTCTTATACTCTTCAAGAACGGCATCTTGCTCTGTTTCAATAAAGTCTCTATGTTCGACACCACTATCAAGACTTTGAGAGAATCTATCTAAAAAATCACTCAGAATTTTACTTGGTGTTCTTCTGGAAATAAACATGAATGATCGAGCAAGAGGAACTCGCCATTGATCCGACAGTACGCTAATTTTTCTTAGCTCTTGTCCTAGACTTGTATACGCTTTATTTCCCCCCAATACATTAATGATATCCTTTAGAGAAAGATCAGAGATAGCCAATACTCTTAAATGTGTAATAAAAAAATGCATTTTTCCATTAATATCTGATTCTTTATTCTTCCAACTGATATAAGGATAAAAAATTCCAAGGAATATCGGAACAATTCCTCCGACTACAAAAAGCATTAGATTGATATCCAATGGTACAGGGCTTATGATACCAAGAATAATTGGCATTAAAAAAATGAAAATACCCATTACAATTAGGGGAGTAAGTACTTTTTTTATGAAGTGACTACGGTCTTCTAAGCTGCTATAAGCTATCTTTAATCCTTGTAAAGAATCTTTTTTTTCTTTTGCCTTTTTTCCTTTCTTTTTTTTAGGCTTTTCTTTATTCTCTTCTGCCATTTCTCTCACGTAACAGTAAATGGAAGTCCTTTTGTTCCTTCCCGATAGAATCCCCAGATACACTGAACGACTTCGTAATAATCAAAAATTTCCTCTTCCACCATTCGATCTAATATCGTTTTCCTTAATTCATACTCATCATAGATTTCTGCGGTATCTGCATATCCTGCATTTTTCGCAATTTTTTGCTCTAATATGAAACTATTTTTGTTGGCTATAAACGTATGTTTATCAAGCTCTGGTTTCCACTCAAAGGCTTTTCGAGCCATGATTCCGTCAACTTCTCTGTTGTAACCCTCGATTTCATCAATTGAGACACATCGTCGAATGGTTTTTCCTCCACGCTCAATAGATAACTGAATTAAAACAAAGTCAAGATTGTCCATAAACGTTTTTGGTACATTAATTGGGTCTCCCGTAAATCGCTGAATTACTTTTGTTACATTACCAGCATGAAAGGTTGTCATACAAGGATGTCCCGTTTGCATTGCTTGGAAAACAATATTTCCTTCTGCACCTCTTACTTCTCCAGGAATGATATAATCAGGTCTTGACCGAAGAGCTGCTTTAAGTAAATCAAAAAGGTCGACTTGTCCCTCTTTCGGACCTGACGTTTTTGTAAGCAAACGCTGCCATACTTTATGAGGAACCTGGAGTTCTGGAGTTCCTTCTGCCGTATATACCTTTTTTTCAGGAGGAATAAAAGGAACAATAGAATTCATAGTTGTTGTTTTTCCACATGCTGTTCCACCACATAAAAAGAAACTTCGCCCATATTGAAGACAAAGCCATAAATAAGAAGCCACACCTGAACTAATAGTATTCCAATGGATAAGCTGAGTAACACTTATGGGTGTTTCTGTAAATCGTCTGATAGTCATGCTAGGTCCTTTGATACTAATTGCAGGACTATAAATGATATTACCTCTACTCCCATCAGGAAGTACACCATCCACAATAGGCCTTCCTTCACTAGCTGGTGCACCCATCTTTTCACTTAACATTTTTAAAAATTCTGGTGCTTCTTCATGAGAAACAACAATATTTGTTTTTATCATCTCAAAAATTTTATGAATAAGATGAACATTTTCTCCAGAAATAAGATGAATATCTTCGATATAGGGATCTCTCATAAAACATTCAATGGGACCTCCACCAACAATTTCCTTTAAAATGTAATATTCGATATTTTTCTTTTGTAGGGATGTAAGTCTAACTTTATCAGTTTTTTTTACAATTCCTTTCCCTTTCTTTTTTTCTTGGACTTTCTCTGCCTTCTCATCAATAATAATAATTTCGTCGATAAGTTCTTTTAAAATTTCTCGTAAGTCATTGTCATCTTTTACACTATCCTTTTCAGGTACTTTCTTGATAATTAATTTCAGGATTTGTTTCCGTTTTTCTTTTTCTGCATCAGTTAAGGCAGGTTCGATTGCCTTGTATTCGATTTCATCCATATCTTTTGTTTTATAAATATGAACAAAAACAAGCCCTTTGGTAGCATAGATGAGATTTGGATATTTTTCATCACGAACATCTAAGGGAACTTTAATATAGAATGTTGGCTCTTCCGTCTTTTTTTTAAGAGAATTTAAATAGTCCTCTAAATGAGGGTTATCTTGGAGAATCTTTTGTTTTTCTTCTAGTTTCATTTCTGTCATAATTACTTTCCTATTTGGCTCTATATTGAAATTGGAAGTCCTTGTATTCCTTCTCTATAATACGTCCATATAAATTGCACCACTTCATAATAATCAAATATTTTTTCCTCTACCATTCTCTCAAGGATTCTCTTTCTTTTATCATATTCATCATAGATTTTCATAAGATCTATAAAACCTGCATTTTTTGCAATACGTTGTTCCATAATGTAACTATTTCTGTTTGCTTTGAAGATATGTGTATCGTCTACTGCATTCCATTCAAAGGCCTTTCGGGACATAATGCCGTCCACTTCTTTATTATATCCTTCGATTTCATCGACAGAAAGTACCCGTCTAATACGCTTCCCTTTTCTCTCAACAGCCATCTGAATTAAAACAATATCAAGGTTATCCATGAATGTTTTTGGAACACTTATTGGATGACCTGTAAACCGTTGAATGACTTTCGTGACTGATCCAGCATGAAAGGTAGTTATTACTGGATGTCCTGTTTGCATTGCTTGGAACACAACCCTTCCCTCGATACCTCTTGTCTCCCCAGGAATAATATAATCAGGTCTGGATCGAAGTCCCGCTTTTAGGAGGTCGTCCATATCAATATGAGATTCTTTGGGTCCAGAGGATTTGGTAAGTAATTGTTGCCATACTTCATGAGGAGATTGAATTTCAGGAGTATTTTCGACAGAATATATCTTTTTTTCTTGGGGAATAAATGGTATTATTGCATTAGCTGTTGTGGTTTTACCTGATGCTGTTTCACCACACACGAAAAGACTGCGTCCATAATTAAGACAAAGCCATAAATATGCCCCAATTCCTGCGTCAAATGTTCCCCAATTGATAAGTTGAGTCACGCTTATTGGCGTCTCACTGAATTTTCGAACCGTCATTGTTGGTCCTTTTAAACTGACATCTCTGCTATGAATGATGTTTACTCTGCTACCATCAGGTAGAGTCCCATCAGCAATTGGTTGACCTTCACTGACAGGACTTCCAATCTTTTCTGCAAATTCTTGAGAAAATCTATCTGCCCATTTATTATCGATATGAATATTTGTCTGTACCATCTCAAACACTTTATGGATGAGATGAACATTTTCACCTGTAATTATATGAATATCCTCTAAATAAGGATCTCTCATAAAACATTCGAGCGGCCCTCCACCAATAATTTCTTTGATAATGTCATATTCAATATCCATACGCTCTTGTGGTGTTAATCGAAGTTTCCCTGCTTTAGCACTTAGTGGTATATTCCCTTTTGAAGTAAATTTATCCAAGAACTCCTTAACTGAATTTCGAATTTCATCATCTGTTTTTACTTTATTTCTAAAAGGAGCTCCTTCATAAAGTAAATCCATTAGAGTATCTCGTTTTCTTTTTTCATCTTCTGTTAAAATAGGCTCTATGGAATTATATGAGGTAAAATCCATATCCTTTGTTTTATAGATATGAATGAAAACAGTTCCCTTTGTTGGGTAGATTATATTGGGATTTTTTTCCTCCTTTAAATCTCGCGGTACTTTACTATAAAAAGAAGGGCGCCCCATCTTTCTTTGAATTTCCTCAACATACTTCTTAAGATGAGGATTTTCCTTGATGAGTTTCTCTTCTTCTTCTTTGCTCATTAGAGTCATAGCATCCCCTCCTTAGAACGCAACACCACTTGATTCAATGGCTAGACCTGATCCTGGCTTAACTGAAAAGGTTGTTAAAGGTTCGTACTTCTTTCGAGCGCCATTAAATTTCTCGACATAGATATTATGAACAATCCCTATACCCGGCATATTTTCTCGTGAAATTCTAAAATGAATATTAGTGATCATCTTAAAGGCGCTATGGATTTGTTCGTCCCATTCAGTAGGATTTGCTGTCAGGATGATTATTTTCCCTGATCCCGTCAATCGATTAAAAAAACTAGTAAGTTCTACTAGATTTTCTTTAGTTAAACATTCGTTAAGCAATGTTGAAAGAGAATCAATAAACACAATATCTGGTTCGAAAAGTTTTCTTGAAGTCATCAAACCTTCTAGGTAAGTTTCTTTTGGTTTGGTTTCTGCAAGAGTGACTTCTGTTGAAATAAAAAATAATTTTCCTGCCATAAGATATTTTCTTACATCATAACCAACAGAGGCTGCTTGTTTGAGAAAACTTTTAATAGTAAATTGTGTGGAGACGTACGAACAAGTATACCCATTTTTTAGAAATGCATAACAAAACCGCTGACAAAAAATACTTTTTCCTGTTCCTTCTTTCCCTTCAAGTAAGGCAAGAGATCCATCAGGAATCTCTACACCAAACCGTTCAGCGAAACCATCTTTTTCGCCCTTTCGTTCTAATACTAAAGATTTCGCTGTTTTCATATCTTATCTCATTATATTTCAAAGGTAAATTCATCTTCAACTGCCTGAGGTCCAACAATTCGTAAGGTGTGATCGCCTTCAGCGATTTCACTCTGGGCAATATACAGTTTAGTATACTCTGAAGGTTGTAACGTATCGTTAGAAAAATTATATTTTGCATAGGCAACAATATCTCCATCAATAAAGACTTGGAAGGTGTCATTTGAAGAAGCAATTTCTCGAGATCCAATATTTTTAAAGTAAAAAACATAATCCAAATCTTCACTGGGTATATTGTCTGGATCATTAATAATTGCAAAATCAGTGTCGAGTTGCTCTTGTAATCGTTCCCCTCTTTCGGTTAATGAAGTACTTACATTCAGCGTAATTCCAATAAATATTCCTGAAACCGCTCCTGAGACAATTATTGCTGCAATAAAGAAGACAACATGTGCCCCAGTTAAACTAAATCCCATATTCCCTCCTAAATAGTATAATTATAATAATCTGAAATTCCATTTTCAGTTATAATTTTTAATCTTTTTTCTCCATTTCCTGGTAGATTGTCAACAGTTACATTAGTTTTTTTTTCAGGATAAAGGTATTTCTCAGTATAATTGTAACTTTGATAGACTCCATTGATAAGAACGGTAAATTTACTAATGTTGAGTGTTACACTTCCACTATTTTTTACTGTAAAGTTATGATCATAATTTGATTTATTTGCTCTGGTGGTGACACTGGAAATATTAATATCTGTCTGGATTCTATTGATATTTCTTTCCACCATAGTATCATATGATTCGCCAGATTCAGTCATCGATGGTAACAAACTTCCTGTAAAAATCTGGAGAGCAATAAACATAGAAACGCCAATAATTGAAAAGGCTGCTACAAGCGAAAAGCCCACGCTATAATACCTCCAAAGAGATAATGTGCATTTTTTCCAAACCCCCTCTAGCGCGTTTATATGAATGAAATTACAATAGTAAATGTCATTAAATTATTTAAATTGATACTCTTCAATACTTCTTGCCATCTTTTCCATTTGTCTATCAATTCTGAAGATAAAGCGATCGTCTAATTCAATCCCTTTTAATTTTTGAATGAAAAGTAACGATTGTATATGATCTTTTGTAGACAAATTTGGCTGATGTGTAGTATCTTTTTTACTATTGTCTGTGATTCCTTTTGAATATTTAATCATATCAAGACGGACATCATCTGAAATCCAATCGATATCAACATAATATCCTAGTAGTTCAGGAAGTTTCTCTTTTCCTATCTTATCCACTAGATATTGTAACCATTTCATTAGTACAACAATACTTTCAGGATCGTTAGCAATATCAAGAAGAGGTTCAATTTCTTCTTGGTATGATAAATCGACTTTATCTGTAACTTTAATATCTTTTGTTTTTACAAGTCTATGAGATGGGCCTTTTAATCCTTTGAAATTTCCATTTTCTATAACACGGATCCTATCCTTTAGCTGATCAATGGAATCTAAGAGTTTTTTCATATCTGCTGATTGATATGCGGCCGTTTCATCGCTTTTCCGTAGGGGAGATACCGGTAATCCGGAGGATTGTAATACATTCTGTATCTTTTCAACTAATTGATAGAGTTGATTACGAGTAAGTTGAATATTATGTTCTTTTATTTTCTGGCCAATTTTATCGGCAATTCTTTGAGGTAATCCATTATTCTTGACTATGATGGAGAGCTCTTGATCTAATTCAAATGGTACCAAATTTTGTTCTCTCTCATCCTTTCCTGTCAATTGAATAGACCACCTCTTCTATATTTGTAAACATCTTTCTTTTATTTTAAAGTTAGCAAAAAATCGGTAATCAAAGTATCTATGTTTTGTTCTGCAAAGAATGCTTCTAACGATTTAGATAGCAGCGCATCTAATTCTTCTTCTGTAAATGTTTGTTCTTTAGGTGATATAAAATTCTGATCGGTTGTAGTGGTAGATAAGTTTAGTGATTGCTCTTGGCTTTTTTCTGGTACCTGAGTCATAGGTACTGGCTGAGGAGTTTCAGTAGTTGGTGAGATAGTTGGTTCAATTTGTTTTTTAGATTCTGGAGATACCTCTTTTTCTGGTCCTCCCTGTTGCTCCTCCGGCGCTTTTTCTTGTTCGTTATCTAATTTCTTTTGTAATTCTGTTATTTTCTTTTCCAACTCTTGTTTTTCAGATTCATCTTTGCTTGTTTCTTTTTCTTTTTCCAATACTTGTAATTCATACTGTATTTTATCAAATCGTGAACCCTTTTGAGCAGCTGCTTTTACCTGAGCAGCTAAATCATTTTTAATATGCTTTATTCCTCCAAGACCTTGTTCAATTTCTGACTCAAGATCTCCCATTCTTGTTTTTAAATCTTCAATTTCTTTAGTGAAATTTTCTAATGCATCGATTCGTTTTTTTGTAACCTTTGATAAGCCAACAAATGGATTCATCTGCTCGGACACAATTTCATATAAACTAACAAGATCATCAAGATCTTTTATAACGCCATCAAGTTTATCTGTTAAATTTCCAATACTTTCTTGATTTTTCTTTATTTGAAAATCAAAATCCTTAATATTTTGTAAAAGATCTCGTTTTTGTTCTAATTCTGCTCTATCTCCAGATGGCGGGGATGGTTTAGTGTCTTTTAGAGCAGGTTTTGCCGATTCTTTTTTATCCTTATTTTGTTCTTGCTCAGGAATAGGTGCCTTTTCAGGCTCTGCCTTTTCTTCAGATGATTCTTCTTTATCTATTTTAATAACTCTTCTTAACTTTTCAACATCTTCTTTTTTCTCTTCACTTTCTTCTGATGCTTTTGTAGGAATATTTTTAACTTCTAGTTTATCTTCAGAACTGGGAATATCAGATTCTTTTGTTTCTTCAGCTTTAGAATCAATAGAATCCTCTTTTCCCAACTTTAACTTAATTTAGACCCCTCCTGAACACCTTCAACTTTATTTTATCCCAAATGAATAACAATGGACATATATTTATAGTTTTTTCAAATATGAAAAAAAGAAAAAATCTGACATATTTTTTTTTAATTGATAGAATCAAAAGATTTTAAAATGAATAACAAATTGAGTTATGTAATATTTAAAAATATTTTTCATAAGGACGAGGAGATGAAAAAGGAGAACTTAACTAGTTCTAGCAGCAAAGATCTCCTAGTGCTAGGGCTTGATAGGGATGGTGAAATTGTACAATTCGATAGAAAATGTCAGAGAGTTACAGGCTATTCTAGAGATCAAGTCCTTCATAAAAAGATTTGGGATTTGTTAATTCCAAAATCATATACAAAACAATGGAAACAAATGTTTGAACATGCAATTACTCACGATACTCCTGAGAATTTTAAGATTCCTTGGATAGGAAATGATGGAAAACAAATAATTATCACGGGAAGTTTTGTTCCTCTTGAGACAAATAAAGGACTTGTTCGAAATATTTGTTTTATAGGAAAATGTATAGATGTTCAAGAAGAACAAAAGATATTATTCAAACCAGATACGCCAAATAATACTGTCGGTATTAAAGAAATTCCAAAGAAAATAAAAACTAAACCATTACGAATTCATACTGTAAAAAAGAAAATAAAAAAAGAAAAACAACCCTCTTCGAAACAAAAACAAGAGAAAAAGAAAACTATAGCATCATTGGAAAATATTTCATCTCTTCATCTAAAATCTACAAAAAAAATGAGTATGGAAGCAAATATCTTTATGAAGAAATATGATAAACTTCAAAAAAAACTTCTAGAATTAGAAAAAAGAGATAGAGTTCTGGAAAGAAGAAATAAATTATTAGAAAAGAATATTAAAAATCTCCAAGATCAGTTGAAAACAAGAAAAATTTCACATTTTTATCATAAAAACAATAATGTGCAATCAGCAGATGAAATAGATACTTTAAGAATTGAAAAACCAATTCGTTGGGATCCATTTGGTTTCAAACAAAAAAAATCTGATATACTTCAAAAAGAGCGCGTTCTTGATGAAAAAAAGAAACAGTTGGATTCCTTAGCTTCACAATTATTAAATGAGAGAAAAAATCTCGATAGTCGGCTGGCAAAATTTAGTAATTGGAAAGAAAAACTTGTAGGTTTAGAGACAGAAATTGAGAAACGAAGAAAAAGTCTCCTTGATAAAGAACAGGCATTTGAAAAAAAATATGGGGCATTAGAACCAAAACCTAAACAACCAGAAAAAAACACTTCTATAGAAGATACCGATTATCATAGTGTGCTTGATAGAATTCCAGGATCAGCTGCCATTATTCAACGAGGAATATTACGCCAAATAAATAGTTCTTTTGCAGATATGATTGGAAGGGATATGAAAGACCTGAAAAACAAAAGTCTTTTTGATTTTATTGCCCCTGAAGGACTTTTTGATATCGAGCATTACTACCTTAATAGATTGAAAGGAAAAGACGAAACTAACTATGAGACAATTATTTCAACAAAAGAAAATGATAGGATTTCTGTTGAAGTAACCCTTCGACCAACATTTTATAAAGGAGAAAAAGCAGAATTTGCTGTGTTTAATGAAATTAGGAATATACATAACATGCATTCAGAAGAAAAAGAGGAGGTTCTTGAATCAGAGGAATCAACTATTGAAAATGAATCTGTATCTATTTCTGACAATGAAGAAAAAGAAAACACACTAGAAAAGATAATACCAGAATCAGAACCAAAAGATGAAGAAAAAATTACCCCATCACAGCAACCTATAGAAAACGCTTCAGAGGAACCACCTTCAAATTCCCTTGCAACACAAGATATCGAAGAAAATACTTCTCCTAGTGAACAAAGTCTTGATCATCAAGAAAAAATTCCACAAGATACCAAACAAGAAAAACCACCAACAGAAGAAAAAACAGAAGAGCCTACAGAAGAGACTTCTTTACCAGTAGAATCTAAAAAAGAGAGTATCAATGAGCCTGATGAGGAATCAACATCACAAGAAGTACACTCCAATGATACTTCAGCATCAGAGAGTGAATCTCCAAAATCAGAAGTTACTGAAGAAGATCAATCTGTTGGGGATGTTAATGACCAAAAAGAACAAGAGGCTATCGATGCAATAAAAAAAGGAATGAAAGAAAAACAAGAAGAAAAAGAAGAATAACG